>Ga0180435_10000100_pt1 | contig 82794 bp, 84 predicted proteins | sample SS_ome_3_FD_132467 | JGI IMG/M metagenome (GOLD analysis project Ga0180435, IMG submission 132467) | Hypersaline lake sediment archaeal communities from the Salton Sea, California, USA - SS_3_S_1 metaG | ecosystem: Environmental > Aquatic > Non-marine Saline and Alkaline > Hypersaline >... | reverse complement strand
CAGCCGCGAGCCAGGTGGTTGACCGCCGCAGCGGGGTGCCCCGGGCCGATGGCAGTGACATCCGTCGGCGGGAACGCCGTCATCACCCCGGCCACCGTGCCGTCGGTGAACAGCGGCTCGCTTTGCTCGCCGGTCAGTGGCCCGAGCGCGCCGAGGGTGACAACCGCGTGCACACACGCCCGTTGCCCCTGAATCAGTTCGACGTCGACCAGACCTAGACGCCGGCCCCGTTTACGGATCGTGGTGCTCAGATACACCTCGCCGGGGTCCGGTGCGGACAGGAAGTTCGCCGATACGGCCAACGGGTGGATCCGCGCCGCTGCCGGTGCCCCGTGCTCCCAGCCACCGGTCCCGGGGGCAGGACCGTAAGCCTCACGGGCGGCCCGGGCGCATAGCGCGACCATCACTCCGCCGTGCACCTTGGGGCCGATAGTCCAGTCCGCACCGAGGTTTCCCCGAAATGACGCCGATGAAGCGCCGGTGCGGTCGTGAACCCGTCGCAGCGCCATCGCGTCGGCGAACAACGGGGCCACCGGTGCGCCCGGCGAGTCCGAAGCATGGTCGCTCATGGGGACGGCTCGGGATTACCGGAGCAGGTGGGTGCGGGCGAACTCCAGCGACTCGGTGAGGAGTCCGTCGCGCTCAGCCTTGTTGATCGCCGCGGATGTCGTCACCTCGAGGACCACGTGACCGTTGAAATCGCTGCCGGCCAACATCTGGCAGACCTCGACGGTGGGCTGGGTGCCCCGGCCGGGCACCAGGTGCTCGTCGGTGGAGGCGCCGTTGCCGTCGCACAGGTGCAGGTGCACTAGACCCGGCCCCATCCGGCTGGCCATATCCAATGCGTCGGTGCCCGCGGTCGCGGTGTGCGACAAATCCAGCGTGTAGTGCGCATGGTCACCGTCCAACGGATCGTAGGACGGCGCGAAAGCCGAGATCGCGGCCCCCGGGCGGCCACCGCGCCGACGCATTCGCTCTATCGATGACTGGCCCGAGCCGAAAAACCGGTCGGCGCGGAACGGGAACATGTTCTCCACCGCCACCATCACATCGCTGCGCTCCTCAAGAGTGGCCACCTGATCGCTGAAACCGTCGGCATAACGGCGCTGCCAGCGGAAGGGAGGGTGCACGACAACGGTCTGGGCGCCGAGCCTCTCCGCGGTCTGCACGGTCCGGTCCAGTTTGAGGATCGGGTCGGGCCCCCATACCCGCTGGGAGATCAATAAGCAGGGCGCATGCACCGACAGCACCGGCATGCCATAGCGCCGGGACAGCTGCCTGATAGCACCGGCGTCCTGGCTCACCGCCTCGGCCCAGACCATCAGCTCGACACCGTCGTAGCCCAGTTCGGCCGCACACTCGAAGGCCGCCTCGGTCCTCAGCGGATAGACCGACGCCGTCGAAAGTCCGACTTTGATCGCGGGCCGCACTGATCAGATCGACTGCATCAAGGCAAGCGGCCCGAGGGTGACCAGCGCGCCGACCGCAACGGCGATAAGCGTGCTCGCAATATCCTCGGTCTTGCGCACCACCCGGACCGCGATAACCAGGCTGAGAATCACGAGAACCGAAAGCGCCAGTGCAACAAGGCTGTTCCACTGCCACAACTCACCGAAGGCAATGAACAGCCCGGCGCCGAACGCTACCGCGAGCAAGGACTGCAGCACCGCGACAAAGCTCTGCCAGAGCAGGCGCAAAACGCCGCGGGGCCGGGCCTGGGCCACAGCCTCCGCGACCGGGTCGTCAACCTCGGTTTCCACGCCCCGGCGGGCAAGATCATCGGCGACCGTCTCACCGGAGAACAGGGGGCCGCCCGAGGCGCGCAGATACGACTGCAGTTCCTCAGCGCCGACCGCATGTTCGTCGACGAGTTCGGCGAGATCCACCGACTGGTCAACCGGGTCGTAGGCCATCTGCTCGGCACCGGACACGCGGCGCACCGGCCGGGGATCGTAACTGCGCTCCGGGCCGCGCCGGCGGCTGGGCAACGGGTCGCCGGACAGCGGCGGGGGGGTGCCGGACGGGGCCGGAACGGCCGTGACCTGCTCTGCCGGCTCCTCGTCCGGATCCTGGGCTAGATCCTGCCCGGCGGGGGTGACCTCAGCCGCCTCATCAGCGACGGCCTCATCGGCGACCGCTTCCGCGGTGATGTCCTCAGGGATGTCTTCAGGGGTGTCCGCAGGGATGTCCGCAGCGATATCCTCGGCGACCGCATCACTGGCGACCTCCTCGATGACCGCCTGCTCGACACCCGCGGCTTCGGCCCCCGCTTCGGCCCCTGCTTCGGCCCCCGCCTCGACCACCGTGTCGTCGACAACTGCCTCGGCGGCCTCCTCGCCAACCTCCTCGCCAGCGGCCTGGCCGGCCTCCTCGGGCACCGTCTCCTCAGTCGCAGACTCCTGGCTTGCCTCCCGGGCCGCCTCGTCGGGCGGCGCATCGTCACGAACGACCGGAATCTCGCTGGTGAGTTCGGCGACGCTGACAGCGTCGCCCTTACGCCGCCGACGGCGTCGGTGACCGCTGGACTGCGGCGCGCCGATGGTCCCGTTCCGGGCCAACAGCTCGGCCACCGAGATCGGGCGGGTGCTGTCCTCTGATGCGCTCATCGTGTTTCGCCTTTCGATCGGCCCACGCCGTTGCCGACCCGCGCGGTACCCTCCGCCACATTGTCCAACCGGCGAAGGATGATGCCCTCGCGCAGTGCCCATGGGCAGATCCCCACCGCTTCCAACGACAGTGCTCGCATACTCGCCTCCGCCACCAAGGCGCCGGCCACGATCTGCGGCGCCCGCTCGGCACTGACCCCTTCCAGTTCGGCACGGTCTGCTGTGGTCATCCTAGAGATGAAGGCTATGAGTTGGTGCAATCCATTGGCGGTAAGGACGCGTTTCACCCGCGGCCCCGCCGCCGACGGCGCCGCGCCGGTGAGCCGGGCCAGCGACCGGAACGTCTTCGACGTGCCCACCGCGAGATCGGGTTCGCCGGCCCGCAGCACGGCCTTGGCGGTGTCAGCCATCTCGCTGTCAAGCCAGTCCCGCAGCATCGCGACCTGTCGCCGGCCGGGAGGGTCGGCGGAGAGCCATTCGCGGGTAAGCCGCCCGGCTCCCAGCGGGAGCGAGAGGGCCACGTCCGGCTCCTCGTCGACACCATTGGACAACTCCAGCGAGCCGCCCCCGATATCGAGGTTGATGATTCGACCCGCGCTCCAGCCGTACCAGCGCCGCACCGCCAGGAATGTCAGCCTCGATTCGTCGGTTCCGGCCAACACCTGAAGATCCACTCCAGTCTGCGCGCGGACCTTCGCCAGCACCTCATCCGAGTTGCGGGCGTCCCGCACCGCCGACGTTGCGAACGCCATCAGGTCCGCACAGCGCGAACTGCGGGCGATCTTGGCGAACTCGTCGATCGTCGCGATCAGCTTCGCCGCCCCCCGGCGGGTGAGCTTGCCGTTGTCGTCGATGCACTCGGCAAGCCGCAGGGGCGCCTTGGTGGAACTCATCGGCGTCGGGTGCCCGCCTCGGTGGGCGTCGACCACGAGCAGATGAACGGTATTGCTGCCCACGTCGAGCACGCCCAATCGCACGTGCACCAACCTAGCGGTCAGCGGGCGTCTACCGTTGCACAGTGTGACACGCAAGCACCCCGGAGAGGTCGGGATGGACTTCCCACGCGAGTGGGTGGAGTTCTACGAGCCGGACAATCCCGAGCACCTGATCGCCGCCGACCTGACCTGGCTGCTGTCGCACTGGACGTGTGTATTCGGCACACCGGCCTGCCAGGGCACCGTGGCGGGCCGCCCCGATGACGGGTGCTGTTCGCATGGGGCGTTCCTGTCCGATGACGATGACCGGGCCCGCCTCGACGACGCCGTGGGAATGCTCACCGACGACGATTGGCAGTTCCGCGACAAGGGTCTCGGCCGCAAGGGATACCTCGAGATGGACTCCTATGAGGACAAGCCCAGCCTGCGGACCCGGAAACACAAGGGCGCGTGTATCTTCCTGAACCGCCCGGGCTTTCCGGGCGGAATCGGCTGTGCGCTGCACAGTAAGGCGCTGAAACTCGGGGTTGAACCGTTGACGATGAAACCCGAGGTCTGCTGGCAGCTGCCGATCCGGCGCACGCAGGACTGGGTCACCCGTCCCGACGGCAGCGAAATCCTGAAGACCACCATCACCGAGTATGACCGGCGTGGTTGGGGCGAGGGTGGTGAGGACCTGCACTGGTACTGCACCGGCGATCCGGCCGCGCATATCGGCGAGCGGCCGGTGTGGCAGTCCTACGCAGCGGAACTCACCGAACTGCTCGGCGAGAAGGCCTACGCCGAGCTGGCGAAGATCTGCAAGCGGCGCGGTGGTTTCCCGCTGATCGCCCTACACCCCGCGACCCGGGCCGCCACGGCGGGTCAGCCCTCCAACTTGTAGCCGAGTCCGCGGACGGTGACCAACCGCACCGGGTTCGCCGGATCGGCCTCGATCTTGGACCGGAGCCGCTTGACGTGCACGTCGAGCGTCTTGGTGTCGCCGACATAGTCCGCCCCCCAGACCCGGTCGATCAGCTGCCCCCTGGTCAGAACCCGGCCCTTGTTGCGCATTAGATACTCCAGCAGGTCGAACTCTTTGAGCGGCAGGGCGATCCGCTCGCCGTGCACGCTGACGATATGCCGGTCGATATCCATCCGGACCGGACCGGACTCCAGGGTCACATCGCCGGATTCCTCGACATCTGCTCCGCGGCGTAACACCGCCCGGATGCGCGCGATCAACTCGCGCGCCGAGTACGGCTTGGTGACGTAGTCGTCTGCGCCGAGTTCGAGGCCGAGCACCTTGTCGAGCTCGCTGTCGCGGGCGGTGACCATGATCACCGGCACACTCGACCGCGCCCGCAGTTGTTTGCACACATCGGTACCGCTCATCCCGGGCAGCATCAGGTCGAGCAGCACGATATCCGCACCGGCTCGATCGAACTCTGCCAGCGCCGACGGCCCGTCGGTAACCACCGTCGACTCGAAACCCTCTTTGCGCAGCAGATAGGCAAGCGGGTCGGCAAGCGACTCCTCGTCCTCGACGATCAGCACCCTGATCACGGCGTCTCCTGTTCCTCGATATCCGGGCCGACGGTGGAATCCGGTCCGCAATAGGACGGGATGGACAGTGTGAAGGTGGACCCGGTTCCCGGCCGGCTCCACAACCGGATGACGCCGTTGTGATTGGCGGCAACATGTTTCACGATCGCCAACCCGAGGCCGGTCCCGCCCGTCGCGCGGGACCGTGCCTTGTCCGTTCGGAAGAATCGTTCGAACACCCGCTCCTGGTCGGCCAGGGCTATCCCGATACCCCGGTCGGTCACCGCGATCTCGACCGATTCACCGCGACGACGGCGGCTGACCGACACCGTCGAGCCATTCGGTGAGTAGGCGATCGCGTTGGCGATGAGATTAGCCATCGCGGTCACCAGCAGCGGCTGATCACCCAGCACCTGAAGATCCTGCGGGGCGTCGGTATCGATCGTGATGTCAGCCTCGTCGGCGGCAACTTTGTGTCGTGAAATCGCTTCTTGCACAACTGTATCGACATCGACTGCGATAAGGTCGGGCAGCCGCTCGGCGCCCTGCAGGCGGGACAGTTCGATAAGCTCACCGACCATACTGGCCAGCCGCCGGGACTCGGCGTGGATCTTGCCACCGAATCGACGCACGGTCTCAGGCTCATCGGTGGACTGCAGCAGCGCTTCGGCGAGGACACCCATCGCCCCGACCGGGGTCTTGAGCTCGTGGCTGACGTTGGCCACGAAATCGCGCCGACTGGCCTCCATCCGGGCCTGCTCGGACTGGTCGTCGAGGTACACCACGGCAAGGCGGGGGCTGTCGTCGTTCAGTAGCCGCACGTGACAGTGAACCGAAAGTCCCGAACGGCGATCGGTGGCGCCGCGGAGGGCGGACAGGTCCACCTCGACATCCTCTCCGGTGGCCAGCGTGCGCTGAGTGGCCGCCCACACCCGGTCATCGAGCAACCCGTCGCGCACCACATTGAGATCAACCGCGCGACGGTTGCTGATCAGCACATCGCGGAGCGGATCCACCACCACCACGCCCAGTGGCGCCGCCGAGACCACCGACTGCAGAACCGCCGACACCGTCATCACCGCCGGTGACTGCGGGGGACGCGGGGCACGCTCAGCCCGTCGTCGCATCACCCACGCAGCGATCGCGAGCCCGCAACCCAGGCCCACCAATCCCGCGACGGCAACTCCCAGTGCCACCGCACCAAAGCTCACCAGGAAAGCGTACGCACCACAGGGCCGTCACCCGAACCCGGAGCGGTCGGGGGCCGGCGAGTTCAGCGGCTGTTCACCGGTCGTTTATTTGCCGCCCTGGTTGGCGACGGCGGCGGCACCGGCCGCGGCCGCCTCGGGATCCAGATAGGTGCCACCGGCCTCACGCGGACGAAGGTCCCCGCCGAGGTCGTATCGCAGTGGGACACCCGTCGGGATGTTGAGCCCGACCACATCCTGATCGGACATGCCGTCGAGGAATTTCACCAGCGCGCGCAGCGAATTGCCGTGGGCGACGATCAGCACCGTTTTACCGGCCCTCAGATCGGGAACGACGGCTTGCTCGAAGTACGGAACGAACCGGGCCACCACATCGGCCAGACACTCGGTGAGCGGACCACCGCCGATATCGGCGTAGCGCGGGTCGGCGTCCTGGCTGTAGGTGCTGCCCGGCTCGATGGGCGGCGGCGGTGTGTCATAGCTGCGCCGCCACTTCATGAACTGTTCTTCGCCGTACTTGTCCTTGGTCTCGGCCTTGTCCAGACCCTGCAGCGCGCCGTAGTGCCGTTCGTTGAGACGCCAATCGCGGTGCACCGGAATCCAGTGCCGGTCGGCTGCATCCAACGCGATATTCGCCGTGGTGATGGCCCGGCGCAGCAACGAGGTGTAGACGACATCGGGCAGGTTGTCCAGACCGGCGATCAGCTCACCGGCACGCACCGCCTCGGTACGGCCCCTATCGGTGAGGTCGACGTCCACCCAGCCGGTGAAGAGGTTCAGCGCGTTCCACTCGCTTTCACCGTGCCGCAGCAGAATCAGCGTCGAGCCAGCACCCGAGTCAGCCCCAGTATCAGCCATACCGGAAGTCTCTCACGGGGTGCTGAAGTCGTCCGGCTGTTCACCGCGGCCGTCCGCGTCACCGTCACCGCCGCCATCACCGCCGCCGTCACCGCCCTCGATGAGATGCTCGAAAGCCTTGAGGTTCTTCAGTGACTCGCCGCGAGCCACCCGCCACGCCCACTCCTTGCGAATCGAGGTGGCGAATCCGAGTTCGAGCAGGGTGTTGAAATCGTTGTTGACCGCCTCCAGCACCTGACCGAGGATCCGGTCGACCTCCTCGGCGCTGATGACATCCAGCGCAACGCGTCCGACCAGGTAGACATCGCCGATGTTGTCCAGCGTGTAGGCCACCCCATAGAGCCGCCGGTTGCGTTTGAGCAGGAAGCGGTAGACACCCTCATGGTTCTCGTCAGGTCGGCGGCAGACGAAGGCCTCGACCCGGACCGAATGCTCGCCGATGCTCAACAAGGTGTTGGTGATCAGTTTGCGCTCGCCGGGCAGTTCCACGAGCAATCCGGGTAGGCCGCCGTGGGCGCCTTCGTAGCGGGTGAAGTTCAGCCCATGCTCGTTGAGGGTCTCCTCGATCCCCTTTCGCACCCGGATGGCTTCGGCCCTTGAGTCGGAGTTCATGCGCGTACACCTCGCCGCATGATCCAGCGCCGGCCGCTGCGGCGCGCCAGTAGGTCACGGGCCGCGCTGCGCTGGTGGATGCGACCGTAATCGGTGATCGCCCGGCCGTAGCTGGCCAGCAGTGCGTCGACGGTGTGATCCCAGGAGAATCGCCGGGCGTGCTCGATCGCGCCCCGGCGCAACGGCCCGGAATCGGCGTCGAGCAGACGGGAGATCGCCGCGGACCATACCCGCGGATCGTGCCCGTCAACCAGGGCGCCGCTGCGGCCGTCGGCCACCGCCACCGGAAGCCCACCCACCGCCGCGGCCACCACCGGAGTGCCGCAGGCCTGCGCCTCGACCGCGACCAGGCCGAAGGATTCGGAGTAACTCGGCACCGCCACCAGGTCGGCAGCTCGGTAGACGTTGACCAGTTCATCGCGGGATTGCGGCGGCAGGAAGCTGACCCGATCGGCGATACCCAGGTCGGCGGCGAGCCGGACCAGGGCGTCGGGGGCGGCCAGCCCGGTGCCCGAGGGGCCGCCGGCGACGAGTATCCGCACATTCGGGAGCAGCGCGGCAGCCCGCAGCAGCACATCCGGTGCCTTCAACGGCTGGATACGACCGACGAAGGCCACGATGCGATCGTCGGTGGCCAACCCGAGGGCGGCCCGGGCGGCCCCCCGGTCACCGGGGGAGAAAATCTGGAGGTCGACTCCAGGATGCACGATATCGATACGCCCGGGATCGGCGTTATGCAGCGACACCAGTTGATGCGCCTCGGATTCGGTGTTGACGATCAGCCGGTCGGCCTCGTCGACCACCTGCTGCTCACCCACCGCACGCAGCGGAGGCTCCGGGGCGTCACCGGCTGCCAGGGCCGCGTTTTTCACCGCGGCCAATGTGTGAGCGGTGTGCACCAAGGGGACCGCCCACCGGTCCCGGGCCAGCCAGCCAACCTGACCGGACAGCCAATAGTGCGAGTGCACGATGTCGTAGTGGCCGGGCTCGTGGTTGGCCTCGGCACGCAACACGCCCGCGGTGAACGCACACAATTGGGTGGGCAGGTCGTTTTTGTCGAGACCTTCGAATGGCCCCGCGGCGACGTTGCGCACCAGCACCCCCGGTGCCACCGGAACCGTGGGAGCGTCGGCCGACGCCGTCGCCCGGGTGAAAATCTCGACTTCGACCCCGCGCCGGGCCAGGTGCAGGGCGGTCTGCAGAACGTAGACGTTGAGGCCACCGGCATCACCGGTGCCCGGCTGGGACAGCGGCGACGTGTGCACTGACAGCACCGCGACCCGCCGGGGAAGTACGCCGGCAGCGGTCAGATCCCGGGGATGGCGCACACCTACATCTTTACACCGCCGCCGAACGCGCCCGCCGCTGACTGAGAGTCAGACGCCTCAGGGCCAGACCCCTCAGGGCCAGACCCCTCAGGGTCAGACCCCTTAGAGTCGGACCCGATGACAGCACACTCGGATGCCCACGCACGGGTCGCGGTGGTCACCGGTGCCAGCTCCGGCATCGGCGAGGCGACCGCCCGGACACTGGCCGGCCTCGGCTTTCATATCGTCGCGGTCGCCCGCAGGACCGACCGGATCCGGCGACTGGCCGATGAGATCGGCGGAACCGCCGTCAGCGCCGACATCACCGACGCGGCCGCGGTGCAGGCACTGACAGACCAGCTCGGACGGGTCGACGTGCTGGTGAACAATGCCGGCGGGGCCAAAGGCCTACAGCCCGTGGCCGAGGCCGATCTCGACGACTGGCGCTGGATGTGGGAGACCAACGTTCTGGGAACCCTGCGAGTCACCCGGGCGTTACTGCCGAAACTGATCGCCTCCGGCGACGGGCTGATCGTCACGGTCACCTCTACCGCCGCACTCGAGGTCTATGACGGCGGGGCCGGCTACACCGCCGCCAAACACGCCCAGGGCGCACTGCACCGCACCCTGCGGGGCGAACTGCTGGGCAAGCCGGTGCGGCTCACCGAAATCGCCCCCGGCGCGGTACAGACCGAGTTCTCGCTGGTGCGGTTCGGTGGCGACGAACAACGGGCCGAGGCGGTCTATACCGGTATCTCCCCACTGGCGGCCCGCGATGTCGCCGAGGTGATCGGGTTCGTGGCGTCCCGGCCCGCGCATGTCAACATCGATCAGATCATCATCCGGCCGCGCGACCAGGCCAACGCCAGCCGGTTCAACCGCCGGCCCTGACCGCCGGCTCCGGGCACTACAGCTCGCAGCCCACCAAAACCGGTTCTGGAACGAGCCGCACCCCGAAGGTTTCCTGAACTCCCGCCCGCACGGTGCGGGCCAGCGCCAGCACATCGGCGGTCGTGGCACCGCCGCGGTTGGTCAGCGCCAGCGCATGCTTACTCGACAGCCGGCACGGCCCCGAGCCGGGGAAGCCCTTTCCGAAACCGGACCGCTCCACCAGCCAGCCGGCCGCGAGTTTGACGCCGCCGGCAGCCGGATAGTGCGGGACGGGCACTGGCGAGTCAGCCCGGATGCGGTCGAAATGGTCGGCCGAGACCACCGGGTTGGTGAAGAACGACCCCACGCTCCAGGTGTCGTGATCGGCGGCGTCGAGCACCATCCCCTTGGCCCGGCGCAGTGCCAGAACGGCGGCGCGAACCCGGGCCGGATCGGCCCGCTGGCCCACCGGAACATCCAGGGCGGCGGCGAGTTCGGCGTAACGCAACGGAGCCGACCGCCCGGCCGGGTCGAGGGTGAACTCGACCTCGAGCACCGTCGCGCCGGCCGACCCCTTGAGGACGCTGTGCCGGTATCCGAACCCGAGCTGGGACGCCGGCACCCAGCGCACCGCACCCGCAACCCGATCGAGCAGCTTGACCCGGGTCATCCAGTCGGCCACCTCCACGCCGTAGGCACCGACGTTCTGTACCGGTGTTGCGCCGGCCGACCCGGGAATACCCGAAAGGCATTCCAGCCCACCAAGGTCGGCCTCGACAGATCGGCTGACGACGGTGTCCCAGTCGGCTCCGGCCGCTGCCCGCAGTACCGGAGGATCCACCGTGACCGCGGTGGCGGCCAACCGGACCACGGTGAGATCGGTCAGATCGTCGGAGATCACCACATTGGAACCACCGCCGAGCACCAGTGCCGGCTGTCCGGCGCGGTCCAGCGCACCGAGGGTGGTGACGATCTGATCGGTGCTCGCACAGGTGATCACGCGCCGCGCGACCGGCCCGGCCCGCAGCGTCGTCAACGACGCCAGTGGGACGTCACCGGTGACCCGGGCTCCCCCGAAATCCCGGTCGAATCCATCACCGGATTCTGTGAGTAGCGCCACGGCCGATAACGGTAGCCTCGTCTGCTATGCCCCGTTCGTTCGACATGGCCACCGAATACACGGGAACTCCTGAACAGGTGCACGCCGCCTTCCGCGAGAAGCAGTATTGGCTGGCCCGGCTGGACGCGTCCGGTGCCGACGACGCGACATTGGAAGACTTCCGGGTTGCCGGCGACGGCGGCGTCGACGTGGTGACCACCCAGGTGCTGCGGGCCCATCGGCTACCCGGCATCGTCCACCAGTTCCACCACGGCGATTTGGAGATCCGGCGCGCAGAAACCTGGACCGGTCTGGCGGATGGCGGCTCGGCGGCCAGCATTGCCGGTTCCATCGTCCGGGCGCCGGTCACACTCGACGGCGACGCCCGGCTCAGTTCCCGCGACGAACGCGCGGTACTGGCCTTCCAGGCCACCGTCGAGGTTCGCATTCCACTGGTCGGCGGCAAGATGGAGAAGTTCATCGGCACCCAACTGGTGAACCTGCTCGACAGTGAGCAGCAGTTCACCACCCACTGGATCGCCGAGAACCTCTGAATGCCCCGACGCATGAGCTACGACGTCGACGTCGTCATTCCGGCCGCCGCGATGTACCGCAACTTCACCACCATCGAGTACTGGCACGACCTGGTGGACTTCTACCGGGAGAACGCCGCGCGCACCGAGATCGCACATTTCCACACCGACGAGACCGGTACCGAAATCGCGTTCACCCATATCCTGTCCGCCGACGATCTCCCGGCGATCGCCCGGGCGGTGGTGCCGGGGCGGTTCGTGATCACCCGCGAACAGCATTTCGAACCGTTCCACACCACCGCCAACGAGGCCCGCGGGCGCTACAGCGCCCAGATTCCGGCTCCGGTTGAGGTCACCGGGGACTATGTGCTGCAGGACACCGATCGGGGCAGCCGGATGCGCATGGAGACACTGTGCCGGGCCCGGGTGCCCATCATCGGCGGACAGATCGAGCAGTTGCTGATGAATGGTTTGAAAACGTTGTTCAGCAAAGAGGGCGAGTTCACCGCGGACTGGGTCGCCCGCCATCGGTAGCCTGCAGCGACCCGTCGGGATACCCACCCGGGGCACCACCGGGGCCAACCGGCTGCGGCGTTGCGACCGCTGGCTGACGTACTCCGCACGGGTACGGGCGGCGTTGCAGGCCGCGGCCGAACCGGTGGTGGTCGACCTCGGTTACGGCGCGCGGCCGGTCACCACCCTCGAGTTCGCCGCCCGGCTGCGCCGGGTGCGGCCCGACATCCGGGTCATCGGTCTTGAAATCGACCCCGACCGGGTTGCGGCGGCCCGCACGGCGGGCAGCGCCACCGTGGAGTTCGCCCTGGGCGGGTTCGAACTCGCCGGTCGCACACCGGTACTGGTGCGGGCCTTCAACGTGCTTCGGCAGTACCCCGAGGCCGCCGTCGCTGACGCCTGGCGCACCATGTGCTCGCGGCTGGCCCCCTGCGGGCTGATCATCGACGGCACCTGTGACGAGGTGGGCCGGCGCAGCAGCTGGTTACTGCTCGATCGCGACGGCCCGATCAGCCTGACCCTGGCCTGCGACCCGCGGGCCATCGCCCGGCCCTCGAACCTGGCCGAGCGGCTACCGAAAGCCCTCATCCACCGGAATGTTCCGGGTCAACCGATACACGCTCTGCTGGGCGCGGCCGACCGCGCGTGGGCAGCGGCCGCCGGGCAGTCGGTGTTCGGGCCGCGCGCGCGCTGGCGAGCCATGCTGACCACGTTGACCGCCGCCGGGATCCCGATCGAGCCGCAGCGACGCAGCCTCCGCGACGGAGTGCTCACCGTCCCGTGGGATGCCGTTGCCCCGGTCTGACCCCGGCCCGTGGCTACCCTGACCGTATGCGGATCGCACTGGCGCAGATCCTGTCCGGCACCGATCCGGCAGCCAACCTGGCGCTGGTCGGCGAATACACCCGACGGGCGGCCGCCGGCGGTGCGCGGCTGGTGGTTTTTCCGGAGGCCACCATGTGCCGGCTCGGGGTTCCGCTCAGCGGGCTCGCCGAACCGCTCGACGGCCGGTGGGCCGATGGTGTGCGCGGGATCGCCGCGGCCGCCGGGGTCACGGTGCTGGCCGGGATGTTCACCCCGGCGCCGGACGGCCGGGTCACCAACACACTGCTGGCCACCGGCGGCGGGGTGGAGGCCGGTTACGACAAAATCCACCTGTACGACGCGTTCGGCTTCACCGAGTCCGCCACCGTCGCTGCGGGCCGCGAGCCGGTCGTGATCTCCGTAGACGGGGTCGGGGTGGGTGTGACGCTGTGTTACGACATCCGGTTCCCCTACCTGTACACCGAACTGGCCGATCGCGGCGCGTCCGTCATCACGGTCAGTGCTTCCTGGGGGGCCGGGCCGGGCAAACTCGACCAGTGGACGCTACTGACCCGGGCCAGGGCGATGGATTCGGCCTGTTTCGTCGCTGCGGCCGGGCAGGCCAACCCCGGTCCCGGGTCAACGTCGAAGGCTCCGACCGGAGTTGGCGGCAGCCTGGTGGCGGCACCAACGGGCGCGGTGTTGGCCAGCGCCGGCGACGACCCGGAGTTGATAGTCTGTGACCTCGATCTCGACAGTGTCGCCACGGTCCGCGATAGCGTCGGTGTGCTGCGCAATCGCTTTAGACTTCGCTCAGATTCGTAGGGCACAATCGCCCCGGTGACGTTCCCGCCGCAGGGCCCGCCGCCGGGCTCGCCGCCGAGTCCGCCCCCCGGGTCCGACCAGCCTCCGTTCGGGTCTGACCAGCCGCCCTTCGGGTCCGCGCCACCCACCCAGCAGAGCCCGCAGCAGTTTCCCCCGCAGGTTGGCCCCCCGGTCCCCGAGCCGACGGCCCCCCCGGCACCAACACCACCGACGCCACCGACCCGCCGCAAGCTGTTCGGCGACCCGCTCTCGGCGCTGCTGGTGGTGGTCATCGTCGTGGCGGTGGCGCTGGCCGGGCTGCTCGGCGCGGAGTTGTACGCCAGGCACAAGGCCGACTCGATCGTGGCCAGTGCGGTCAGCTGCGTGGTCAGGGACAGCGCATCGGCCTCATTCGGCCCACGGCCGTTCCTTATTCAGCATTTCACCCACAGCTACCGGGATATGACGGTGGAGACTGCCGGCAACCGCATCCGCGAGGCCGAGGGGATGCGACTCAAGCTCTATCTCGACGATGTCAGAATCAACCCGACCGCCGATTCGGCCGGCACCCTGGGCGTCCTGAACGCCGATGTGACCTGGTCAGCCGAGGGCATCAAACAGACCGTGCAGGGTGTGATCCCGGTACTGGGCAACCTCGTCAGCGGGGTCAGCCCGGACCCCGCCAGCGGAACCCTGGAACTGCGCGGCCCGCTGGGAACGGTGCTGATCCGGCCGCAGGTCGCCGACGGCGGGCTGAACCTTGACGTGTTGCGGGTGACCGGTCTGGGCTTCACGCTTCCCCGGGAGAGCGTGCAACCCGCACTCGATGCGTTCACCGGACAGCTCACCGACAACCTGCCGATGGGCATCTACGCCGAAAGTGTCGGGGTCACCGACAGCGGCGTCACCGCCCGCTTCGTCACCCGCGACGCGACGATTCCCAACGGCCGACTGGACCCCTGCTTCGCCGGGATCTGAACCCGAGTTCAGGAACCCTTCTCGGCGCCACCGGGATTACAGCCGGCCAGCAGCATGGCGCCGTCATCGACTGCGGGCCGCCACGGCTCGAGATCCCAGCTGTTCTTTCCGGGCTCGGCGAACTCGGCGAAGCGCCAGTGGCACAGGAACTGGGACCGCATTCCCGGCGTCGCGGCATCCGGTGCCAGTGCCAGCACCTCAGTCCACGCCTGATCGGTCTGGGCGGCGGTCTTTCCGAACTCGCCCGCCACCTGACGTCCGGAACCGGTGGGGTAGACCCGCAGCGTGGGCAGGCCGCTGTAGCTGACCCATGTCACACGATCAATGAAGCGGGGTGCCGCCGCGGAGTCGACCGCAGGTTCAACGGTGGGCTCGGCCGCCGCTGCCGGGCAGTGGTATAGAGCGACGGGAACCGCCACCAACACCCCGAGCAGACGGCCGCTCAGCGGGACTTCCCCTGAACCTCGAGCAGCTTGGGGCGCACATCGACCAGATAGACGCCGGTGGCGACCGCGGCGATAACCGCCCCGAGGGTGCCGCCCAGGACGAGGATGAGCAGCGCGGACACCCCCAGAATCACCAGCCACACCGGCTTGGTCAGTTTGTCGGTCGCGGTGTAGGCGTCGGGCCGTTGCATGGCCGCATGTACGAACGCGTACACCGTCACAATCAGGACCGCCGTACTGAGGACAAAAAGAACGGAACCCGCCAGGCCTTGAAACATCACGCTTCAAGGGTAGGCGGGTCCCGTCCGGATCAGCGAACCGATTCGTTACTTCTGGGTGACCTTCTTGGCCGGAGCCTTCTTGGCCGCGGCTTTCTTGGCCGGAGCCTTCTTAGCCGCAGCCTTCTTGGCCGGAGCCTTCTTAGCCGCAGCCTTCTTGGCCGGAGCCTTCTTGGCCGGGGCCTGAGCCGGCAGATCCACACCGACCAACTTGGCGGCGCGCTCACCGACGGCGCGGGTTTGCGCCGACACACTGCCCAGCGCGTCCTGGGTCAGCTCGACGGCCGAATCGACGTAGGTCTCGACGCGGTCGGCGGCATCTTTGAACTCGGGCTGGCCCTTCAGCCGCTCCAGGGCGGCCTCGCCGCGCGCGACCAGGCTGTTGTAGGTCTCGGTGGCGTCGACGAAGAACTCGTCGGCCGCCTTGCGCAGCTCCTCGCTGCTGAGCTTGCCGCGCAGCTCCTCGGTACGCTTGGGCAGCTCCTCCTGCAGGCGCGTCAGCGCCGCGCGCCGGTCGTCCATCCGGTCGCCGGCAACTTCGGCACGTTCCCGCAGGGTGTTGAGGATCTCGTTGACGGTGGCCAGCGCCAGGTCGGCGGCGCCGACCGCGGCGAGCAGCGGAGCCTTCAGATCCTCGACGGTGTTCTCGGTGTTGTTCTTAGCCATGAGGCTGGTTTCCTTTCGGGTGTTCGGTAGAGATTTCAGCTGTGTTGCGGTGGTGTCTTACTCGGCCGGCGGCTCCTGCGGAACCGCCTCATTCTGCTGACAGAACGAGGTGTAGATATCGAGCAGAACCCGCTTCTGCCGGTCGCTCATCACGGTGTCCGCGATGATGGCGTCCTGCACCTGGCTCGGCTGCCCGGGCTCGAGCATTCCCGCCCGGACATAGAGCACTTCGGCCGATAACCGCAATGCCTTCGCGATCTGGCTGAGCACCTCGGCCGAGGGTTTACGCAGCCCCCGCTCGATCTGGCTGAGGTAAGGATTGCTCACCCCGGCCCGCTCGGCGAGTTGTCGCACCGACACCTCCGCGGCCTCCCGCTGGCTGCGGATGAAACCACCGATGTCTTGCGCGGCGTTGCTGACCACAGCGGCAAGGTCTGAATCCTGTGCCATGGTCCGCCCCTTTGCGCGTACAAGTGTCGTTTGCATTACGACGCCCACCGTACGCGCCCGTGCTAACAATTGCAAGCACCTGCTAGCGCAGCTCAGAACAGTATCTGGGCCACCGTATAGATCACCAGGCCGGCCAGCGCACCGACCACGGTGCCGTTTATCCGGATGAACTGAAGGTCGCGACCGACGTGTAGCTCGATCCGCCGGCTGGCCTCCCCGGCGTCCCAGCGCTGAATGGTCTCGGCGATGATGGTGGTGGCCTCGCTGCCGTACCGGGTGACCACATGCTGGGCTCCGCGGACGATCCAGTTGTCCACTTTCTCGCGCAGTTCGACATCATCACGCACCGATTCACCGATCCGCACCACCGAGTCGGCGATCCGGCCACGCAGCGCGCTGGAGGGATCGTCGACCCCGTCCAGGACCAGCCGCTTGAGCGTTTTCCACGCCGTCTCGGCGGCCCGGGTGACCTCATCGCGAGCCATGAGTTGCTCCTTGACGGTCTCGGCTTTGGAGATCGTCGAAGGGTCGTTCTGCAGATCGCTGGCGAATTCGAACAGGAATCGGGTCGCCGACTGCCGCAGCTCGTGGTTGGGATCGCGGCGAACCTTGTCGGTGAAGTCCATCAGTTCACGATGGATACGCTCCCCCACCAGGTGGTCGACGAACTTCGGCGACCAGGTGGGCGAGTCCCGCAACACCACCCGCTCGATGGTCGGCCCGGCGTTCAGGGCCCATTCGAAGGCCCGGTCGCTCAGCAACTGGATCAGCGCCTCCTGCCGGTTCTCCGCCAATAGTTGCGACAGCACCCGTCCGGCCGGCGGTCCCCACTGCGGTTCGGCCACCCGCCTGACGATGGTCCGGTCGATGGCGTGCTGGATATCCTCGTCGTTGAGCAACTCCACGACGGCCCGGAGCACCGCGGCTGTCTCGTCGGCGACGCGGGCGGCGTTGGCCGGTTCGGCGAGCCACTTACCCAGCCGGCTACCGACATCGGCGTCACGCAGCTTGGTCGAGATGACCTCTGCGGAGAGGAAGTTCTCCCGAACGAAGGTGCCCAGGCCCTCGCCGAGCTGATCTTTTTTTCGGGGGATGATCGCGGTGTGGGGAATCTTCAAGCCCAGCGGATGGCGGAACAACGCAGTGACGGCGAACCAATCGGCGAGCGCGCCAACCATCCCGGCCTCCGCGGAAGCGGCGACGTATCCCAGCCAGTCGGGGCCGCCTTCGGCCCGCCACCACCGGGCCAGCAGAAAGATGACCGTCGCGCCGAGTAGAAAGCCCAGCGCGACCACCTTCATGCGGCGCAGATTGGCCAGCCGTTCGGCGTCGGCGTCGGGGTCGGCCCCCGCAAAGGATTCGGCAAGAGAGATACCCGATCCTCCCGGTGCATCCGGAAGCCGGTGTTTGGCAGCCACGGCACCATCATCCGCTATTTCCGGCCGGCAGATGCCACGCTTTAGTGGTACCGGTCGTCACAACTTTCGACGTCCCCGGCGGTAAGGTGGGAACCAGTGACTCAGCACATCACCTCCAGCAGCACCTCAGGCGCCGCCGCCGGCGACAGCGCCGCCGAGGGCGACAGGGCCCCCCGAGCCGCCAAAGGCCGGGGTCCGACCCTGGCGAAAACCGATGGCCGCAAGCGCCGGTGGCACCGGCACAAGGTGGAGCGGCGCACCGAACTGGTCGACGGAGCACTCGACGCCATCCGCGGCCGCGGCCGCGATATCAGCATGGATGAGATCGCCGCAGAGATCGGCGTGTCCAAGACCGTGCTGTACCGCTACTTCGTCGACAAGAACGATCTCACCACCGCGGTCATGATGCGCTTCGCGCAGACCACGCTGATCCCGAACATGGCCGCCGCACTGTCGTCCAATCTCGATGGTTTCGACCTGACCCGGGAGATCATCCGGGTCTATGTCGACACGGTGGCCGCCGAACCCGAGCCCTACCGGTTCGTGATGGCGAATTCCTCGGCGAGCAAGAACAAGGTGGTCGCGGATTCTGAGCAGATCATCGCCCGGATGCTGGCGGTGATGCTGCGCCGCCGCATGCAGGTGGCCGGTATGGATACCGCCGGTGTGGAGCCGTGGGCCTTTCTGATCGTCGGCGGGGTGCGGGAGGCCACCCATTCCTGGATGTCGCACCCGCGCATGAGCAGCGACGAACTCATCGATTACCTGACGATGCTGTGCTGGAGTGCGCTGTGCGGCATCGTCGAGGTCGGAGGGTCGCTGCAGCGGTTCAGATCTGAACCGCACCCCGCCCCGGTCGTTCCGGTATTGGAGCGCACAGACACCGTGTGACTGTCTATGGTTCGGGTATGGCCGGTCTGCCGTCGCTGTGGAATCACGAGCCCCGCACCATTTTGCGGTTCCGCCCCGGTGACAAGCTGGCCGATATCGACGCCGACGCCAGCCCCGGGTTCAGCGGCGACAAAGGCGATGCCGCGCCGATCCTGTCCGAACGAGGCGAGCGATTCGCCGGTTTGCAGGAACTGCTGTACGCAAACGGCAGGGCGGGCGACAACCGCTCGGTGCTGCTGGTTCTCCAAGGCATGGACACGGCCGGCAAAGGTGGCATCGTCACCCACGTCGTCGGGGCCGGTAACCCGATGGGCATCCGCTACACCGGCTTCAAGAAGCCGACCGCCGAGGAACTGTCGCACCACTTTCTGTGGCGTATCAACAAGGCTCTCCCGGCGGCCGGGCAGATCGGGGTGTTCGACCGCTCACACTATGAGGACGTACTGGTGGTGCGGGTGCACGGGCTGGTTCCGGCCGACGAAGTGGAGCGCCGCTACGGGGAGATCAACACCTTCGAGTCCGAACTCGTCGAGTCCGGCGTGACGGTGGTCAAGGTCGCGCTGTTCGTATCGCTCGACGAGCAGAAACAGCGGCTCGCCGAACGGCTGGAGCGGCCCGACAAGTACTGGAAGTACAACCCCGGCGACCTCGAGGAGCGCAAACGCTGGCCGGCCTATCAGGAGGCCTATCAGGTGGCCCTGGATCGAACCTCCACCGATGTGGCGCCCTGGTATGTGGTGCCGTGCAACAAGAAGTGGTACAGCCGACTGGCCGTGACCGAACTTCTGATCGAGGCGCTCAAAGAGATGAACCTCAGCTGGCCGCCCGCGGCATTCGACGTCGAGGCGGAGCGGCAAAAACTTGCCGAATTATGATCGGCTACCCGGAAATTACTCCTTGACCAGGGTGAACTGACCGATATTGGTAATTCCGCGGCGGAAGAAATCAGCACAGCCGGTCAGGTACTTCATATAGCGGTCGTAGATGTCTTCGGAGGTGATCGCGATTGCCTGATCGCGGTTGGCGGCCAGATTGTCGGCCCACATGTCAAGGGTCCGGGCGTAGTGCGGCTGCAAGAGATGCACGCGCTCCAGGGTGAAACCCGCCCCGTCGGCGAGTTCCTCGATGTCCTCCACCGCCGGCAGCTGACCGCCGGGGAAGATTTCGGTGCCGATGAACCTCATGAACTTGAGGTCGCTGATGGTCAGCTTGACACCGTTCTCCCGGAAGAACTTCTGGGTGTGCGCGAGGATGGTGTGCAACAGCATCCGGCCGTCGCGGGGCAGGATCTGGTAGGCCCGCTCGAAGAACAACGGGTAGCGTTCGGCCTTGAAGGCCTCGAACGCTCCGATACTGACGATCCGGTCGACGGGCTCGTCGAACTCTTCCCAGCCCTGCAGTCGCACCTCCATCGAGCGATCGGTGTCCAGTTTGGCGAGCCGCTCGCGGGCGAACTCCGACTGGGCCTTGCTCAGGGTGATGCCGATGACGTTGACGTCATAACGCTGCACGGCGACTTCCATGGCGCCGCCCCACCCGCAGCCCACATCGAGCAGGGTCATACCCGGTTCGAGGTTCAGCTTGCCGAGGGCGAGGTCGAACTTGGCCATCTGCGACTCGTCGAGCGTCATATCGTCGCGCTCGTAGTAGCCGCAGGTGTAGCCCATCGTGGGGCCCAGGAAAAGTGCGAAAAAGTCGTTTGAGATGTCGTAGATGGACTGCGACTCCTCGTAGTACGGAGTCAGGTCGGTGTCGAGGTTGGACATCTGCAATTACCCTTCAGTATCTCTCCCCGGCCCGGATGCGCTGCCACACGGTTATCTGGTTTTTCACGGCTGGATCACCCGACCCCGGGCCCGGAGGTCCACTCGCGTCAGACTAGTCAATGGTGGCGGCGAATGCACACACCCGGCGATCAGTACGAGTAGAAGCCCTGCCCGGATTTCTTGCCCAGATGACCGGCCTCCACCATGCGCAGCAGCAGCGGCGGCGGACCGTAGTGCGGCTCCTTGAACTCCTCAAACATCTTGTCGGCAATGAGTTTCAGGGTGTCCAGACCGATCAGGTCGGACAGCCGCAGCGGACCCATCGGATGCGACAGACCGGCAACGACCGCCTTGTCGACGTCCGCCACCGTCGCCAGCCCGGACTCCACCATGCGGATAGCCGAGAGCAGGTAGGGCACCAGTAGCGCGTTGACCACGAATCCCGAACGATCCGAACAACGAACCACCTGTTTTCCGAGCACCTCCCCGGCGAACTGCTCGGTACGGTCCGCCGCGGCCGCGGTGGTCGCCAGCGTGGTGACCAACTCGACCAGCGGCAACACCGGAACCGGGTTGAAGAAGTGCAGGCCGAGGACCCGGCCCGGATTGCGGGTGGCCGCGCCGAGCTTCATCACCGGAATGCTCGAGGTGTTCGACGCGAGCACCGCGTCGGGGTCGGTGATGATCTCGTCGAGTTGGCGAAAGATACCGGCCTTGATCGCCTCATCCTCGATCACCGCCTCGATGACCAGCTGCCGGTCGGCGAGGTCAGACAAGGCGGTGGTGAACGTCAGGTTGGCCACGGCGCCGTCGCGCTCGCGGTCGGTGATCTTCCCCGCGCTGACGCCACGTTCCAGCGACTTCACGATGCGGGTGCGGCCCGCGGCGACCAGCGCCTCGGTGGTCTCGAAGACCGTGACGTCGACACCGGCCCGCGCACACACCTCCGCGATACCTCCGCCCATCTGGCCGGCGCCGATCACGCCGACCCGGGCGATCGCATCTGAGCTCACTGCTACCTCTCTCTCAACCCGCGAGTCTCTCAACCCGCGAGTCTCTCAACCCGCGAGTCTCTCAACCCGTAACCCGCGAGCAGACACAAACTCGCACTATTGATGGCCAATTCATGCGAGTTTGCGTCTGCTCGGCGTGGATCAGTGGAACTGTCCCTCTTCGGTCGAGCCCGCCAGCGCGGTGGTCGAGGAGTTCGGATCCACCGTGGTGGCGATCCGGTCGAAATAGCCGGCACCGACCTCACGCTGGTGTTTGGTGGCGGTGTAGCCCCGCTCCTCAGCCGCGAACTCGCGCTCCTGCAGTTCGACATAGGCGGTCATCTGGTTGCGGGCGTAACCGTAGGCCAGGTCGAACATCGAGTAGTTCAACGCGTGGAAACCGGCCAGGGTGATGAACTGGAACTTGAACCCCATAGCGCCGAGTTCCTTCTGGAACTTGGCGATGGTCGCGTCGTCGAGATGCTTGCGCCAGTTGAACGACGGCGAGCAGTTGTAGGCCAGCAGCTGGTCGGGGAACTCGGACTTGACGCCCTCGGCGAACTTGGCCGCCAGCTCCAGATCCGGGGTGCCGGTCTCCATCCAGATCAGGTCCGCGTAGGGCGCGTAGGCCCTGGCCCGGGCGATACACGGCTCAAGACCGTTACGTACGTGATAAAAGCCCTCGGAGGTGCGCTCCCCGGTGACGAACGGCTGATCCCGCTCGTCGACGTCGGAGGTGATCAGGGTGGCCGCCTCGGCGTCGGTACGGGCGATGACGACCGTCGGGACGTCGGCCACGTCGGCCGCGAGCCGCGCCGAGGTCAGGGTGCGGATGTGCTGCTGGGTGGGAATGAGCACCTTGCCGCCCAGATGGCCGCACTTCTTCTCCGAGGCCAGTTGGTCCTCCCAGTGCGACCCGGCGACACCGGCGGCGATCATGGCCTTCTGCAGTTCGTAGACGTTCAGCGCGCCACCGAAACCGGCCTCACCGTCGGCCACGATCGGGACCAGCCAGTTGTCGACGGAGGTATCGCCCTCAACCTTGGCGATCTCGTCGGCGCGCAGCAGCGCGTTGTTGATCCGGCGGACCACCTGCGGTACCGAGTTGGCCGGATAGAGGCTCTGGTCGGGGTAGGTGTGGCCGGACAGGTTGGCGTCGCCGGCGACCTGCCAGCCGGACAGGTAGATGGCCTTGAGTCCGGCCCGCACCTGCTGGACGGCCATATTTCCGGTCAGGGCGCCCAGTGCGTTGACGAACTCCATGTCGTTGACCTGATTCCACAGGATTTCCGCGCCGCGGCGGGCCAGGGTGGACTCCTCGACGACACTGCCCTGCAGGGCGACGACATCCTCGGCGGTGTAGGTCCGTTCCAGACCTTTCCAACGGGGGTTGGTATCCCAGTCGCGCTGGATCTCCGCTGCGCTCTTCGGCTTCCCGACCTCGGACCCGGACATATGGACTCTCCTTTACCGTCACCGCCAAGCGCCGCAGCGCCGCTGCTAACGCCAGGAACTCATCGCTGGTTTCTGGAGCAGACGATCCCACAGTCGATATGCGCTGGTCCAATCGCTACCGTTGCCAATTTCGGCAACACCCGAGGGCCCAATTTGCTAAGTCTGTGAAGGCTGTGGCCCGGCGGTATTCGCAATCCCGTCCCGGCACCGTGATACCGCAGGTAAATCGGGGCTCCGCCGAAACCGGACCGCTTACAGGGCAAAGACCGCAGCGACGGCCTTGGTCTCCTCGCCGACAACGTATGTGAGCGTTCTCACCGTCCGGTCGGTCAGATCCGGCCCGAACTTATCGGTGGATCCGGGTGGATGGACGTGCAGTAACACCTCCAGCTTGTCCCCGTAGGCGACGGCCGCGTCATGCTCGATCGCCACCCGCAACGGGGCCTCGAGCAACTCCGGGTGCGGTGCGAGGAACTCCTCCACGACCTTCCAGTAGACCGAGTTGTTGACATGATCGAACAGGTCGATATCACTGACCCGGATCGGGAACTCCCGGATCTCGTCGGCATCTTCTCGCGAGCCGGGCGACAGATACGCCTTCCACCGCACCCGGTTGACATCGGTGGTGCGCAAAAGCCCTTCCATGAAATCGTCGGCAATGCGGGCCGGCCCCTGGGTTTGCCGGTTGAAGTTGATCCAGAAGGCCTCAGACTCGATGAGCCCGCCCCGGCGACCGTCGATCCGCACCCGCATTTCACACCACCGATTCGACGCACCGGAGCACCACCGCCGCAGTCGCAGCATGTCCTGGAATTCAATCGGTCCGACCATGTCCACCATGGTCCGGCGGACGATCCACAGCGGGTGAGTGTCGTTATGCCCCATCTCACGCAGGTGGTCCTGGCCGATGTCCTGGATGTGGCGCAGCGCAGCGTCCATACGCAACCGGCCCAGCCGGTCGACATCGGCGGGCCGGAGCGGCCACTGCCGGTCGAACACGTCCGGATGTGGGTCCGGAACGGGCATCAACACCTTCCCGAGACCACCGGGGGTCGCCGCCCTGCTGCTAGCCATAGCTGCGGATCATGCCAAACGACCCGATCCATGCCAACAGACCACTCGGCCGGACATCGGTACGCTGACGGCATGCCGAAGACCTTCGTCGGGTCGCGGGTGCGTCAACTGCGGACCGAACGTGGGTTAAGCCAGTCCGCGCTGGCTCAGATGCTGGAAATCTCGCCGAGCTACCTCAATCAGATCGAGCACGACGTCCGGCCGCTCACCGTGGCGGTGCTACTGCGCATCACCGAGGTGTTCGGTGTCGACGCGACCTTCTTCGCCTCCCGGGATGACACCAGGCTGGTCGCGGAGCTGCGGGAGGTGATGGTCGACCGAGATCTCGATGTGGCGGTCGACCCCGCCGAATTGGCGGATATGGTCGGCAACCACCCGGCAATTGCCCGGGCGGTGGTCAACCTGCACCGGCGCTACCGGATCACCACCGCCCAGCTCGCGGAGGCCACCGAGGACCGGTTCAACGACGGCAGTGGAAGCGGTTCGATCACCATGCCGCATGAAGAGGTGCGCGACTACTTCTACCGACGACAGAACTACCTCCACGAACTCGACACCGCCGCGGAGGACCTCACCGCCCGGATGCGGATGCACCGCGGCGACCTCGCCGGTGAACTGTCCCGCCGGCTCACCGAAGTCCACCGGGTGCACATCATCAAGCGCATAGACCTCGGTGACACGGTGTTGCACCGGTACCACCCCGACATGAGAACGCTGGAGATCTCCACCAACCTGTCCTCCGGACAGCAGGTGTTCAAGATGGCCGCCGAGTTGGCCTACCTCGAGGTCGGGGATCTGATCGACACCATGGTGACCGACGCCAAGTTCACCAGCGTGGAGTCGCGGCGACTGGCCCGGCTGGGCATGGCCAACTACTTCGCCGCCGCGGCGGTACTTCCCTACCGGCAGTTCCACGACGTCAGCGAGAACTTCGGCTACGACATCGAACGGCTCTCGGCGTTCTACCAGGTCAGCTACGAGACCATCTGTCACCGGCTATCCACCATGCAACGACCGTCGATGCGGGGCGTGCCGTTCTCGTTCGTCCGGGTCGACAAGGCCGGCAACATGTCAAAACGGCAGTCCGCCACCGGGTTCCACTTCTCATCTTCAGGTGGTACGTGCCCGTTGTGGAACGTCTACGAGACGTTTTCCAACCCCGGCAAGATTCTGGTGCAGCTCGCGCAGATGCCAGACGGCCGCAATTACCTGTGGGTGGCGAGGACGGTGGAACGCCGCGCGCACCGGTACGGTCAGCCCGGGAAAACGTTCGCGATCGGCCTGGGTTGCGACGCACGCCAAGCCAACCGGCTGGTGTACTCCCGCGGTCTGGATCTGTCCTCGGACAGTGCAACCCCCATTGGCTCGGGCTGCCGGGTGTGCGAGCGGGACAACTGTCCGCAGCGAGCCTTCCCCGCGTTGGGTCGGGCCCTGGACATCGACGAACACCGCAGCACCGTCTCGCCCTACCTGGTGAAGGAGAACCCGTGAGCGGACTGGCGCGCATTCCACCGGGCAACCGCCGCGAACTCGGCCTGCTGAACTGGATGATCGCCAGAATCGCCGCGCGCTCCATCCGGGCACCGCAGATGCACCTGTTCACCGTGCTGGGTCAGCACAAGTTGTTGTTCCTGTCTTTTCTGCCGTACTCAGGCATGTTGTTGAACTGGGGCAAGCTGCCGAAGCGGGATAAAGAACTGGTGATCCTGCGAGTGGGCCATCTGCGCGGTTCGGAATACGAACTCCAGCAGCATCGCCGACTGGCGCGCTCCCGCGGGCTGGACCCCGCGCTGCAGGAGAAGATTTTCGCCGGTCCCACCGCGCCGGGGTTGTCTGACCGCCAGCGCACCCTGCTGACCGCGGTCGATGAATTCGTCACCGAGCGCACTCTCACCGATGACACGTTTTCGGCCCTGTCCGGGCATCTCCGCCGGCAGCAGATCATCGAGTTCTGCGTCCTCGCGGGCCACTACGATGCGATCGCCGCGACCTTGGCAGCCCTGCGGATTCCGCTGGACTTCCCGGACTGAGCCGACTCAAGCGTGTGAGTACATCCACGCAGGTGCCGGGCTGGACGACTTCGGCATTCCGTGGGTGGCGACTGCCGGCTGGCGCGCGGAGAGGTACTTCCTGAACAGCGCTATCGCGCCCAGTTGGACGAGACCAACCAAAACGAGCGGCCACATCACCCCGCCGACAAGTGAGATGAATCCCTGGTGTTCCGGCGTCTGCTCTCCGGGGGTCCTGAGACGGGCCGCCAGCACGAAAAAAACTCCGGCGAAAGCCAGCGAAGCGATCAGGTAGGACATCACCGGGATGGTCATGGCCTCGAAGCTAATAAGCCCGGCTGTGGGCTTCCCTACAACAACATGAAGTGTTTCCTGTTAAGACGGTCTCATTCCTGTTACGGACGTGAGATTGCACTTTGCGCTCCCGGGCTGCGACACATCACAGGTAGGTGACCCCGAGCACGATCGTGGTGAAGATCATCGGGGCAACGGGAAGGGCGGCCAGAAACACCGCTCTGGTGAGGTCACCACGCTGGTAACGCTGCCAGGCCTGCTGAGCGGCCAGGGCGGCGCCGAGGACGACCACCGCGGAGACCACGAGCACCCAGGTGCTCACCGATGCTGACCGCATCGCCATCGTGATACCGATCAGCCATAGGATATGCCCGAGGACCAGACCGCCGATCCCGGCGATGGCGACCGGTCTCACCGGATGCGACTCAGAAATTGATCATGTGGCCGGCCAGGCCGTGGAAGCATTCCTGCAGCGCCTCCGACAGCGTCGGGTGGATGTGCACATTGCGGGCGAGCTCATTGACCGTGAGATCCCACTTCTGCGCCAGCGTCAGTTCCGGAACCAGCTCCGAAACGTCCGGGCCGATCAGGTGGGCGCCCAGCAGCTCCCCGTATTTGCTGTCGGCGATCACCTTCACGAAACCCACCGGGTCGGCCAGTCCGTGGGCTTTGCCGTTCGCGGTGAACGGGAACTTCGCCACCTTGACGTCGTAGCCCTCGTCGCGGGCCTGCTCTTCGGTCAATCCGAAGCTGGCGACCTGCGGCTGACAAAACGTCGCCCGCGGCATCATCCGGTAGTCGCCGAGGGTCAGCGTCTCCGCGCCCCCGATGGTCTCGGCCGCCACCACGGCCATCGCCTCGGCCACATGGGCGAGCTGCAATTTGGCGGTGACATCGCCGATGGCATAGATATGCGGGACCGAGGTGCGCATGTGATCGTCGATGGCGATCGCACCGCGGTCGGTCAGTGCCACCCCGGTCGTCTCCAGCCCGAAACCCTCGACGTTGGGCGCGAAGCCGATCGCCTGCATGACTGTGTCGGCTTTGAGCTCCTCGGCCTTCCCGTCCTTGCTGACCACCACAGTGACCATGGACCCGTCGTCGGTGATGGACTCCACCTTGGTTCCGGTCCGAATCTTCACGCCGAGCTTCTTGTACTGCTTCTCGATCTCCTTGGAGACCTCAGCGTCCTCATTGGGCAGTGCCCGGGGCAGGAACTCGACGATTGTCACGTCGACGCCGTAGTTGACCATGACGTAGGCGAACTCCATGCCGATTGCGCCGGCACCGGCGATGATGATCGACCCGGGCAGTTCCCGGTCGAGGATCTGCTCCTCGTAGGTCACGACATTCTTGGACAGCGAGGTACCCGGAATCAATCGGGTGCTGCTGCCGGTGGCGACGATCGCATGACCGAAGGTGACCGTTTCGGTCCCGCCGTCGTTGAGTTGCACCTCGATCGTGGTGGGGCCGGTGAACCGCCCGTATCCGTGGATCTCGGTGATCTTGTTCTTTTTCATCAGGTAGTGCACACCGGCGACGCGGCCGTCTGCGACCTTGCGACTGCGGTCGAAGGCGGCACCGAAATCTGCGGTGATCTGCCCGCTGAAGCCGAACGTCGCGGCCTCTTTGGTGACGATATGGGTCAACTCCGCATTGCGGAGAAGGGCCTTGGAGGGGATACAGCCCACGTTGAGGCATACCCCGCCCCAGTACTTGGGCTCGATGATGGCGGTGTTCAGGCCGAGTTGGGCGCAGCGGATGGCCGCGACATACCCGCCGGGGCCGGCGCCGAGGACGACAACGTCAAAGTGGGTCACGCCGCTACCCTATTACTGGTCGGGCAATCCATTCGAAGTAATAGGCACCGTGCAGCACAGCCGCGGCCGTCATCGATGCCAGCGGCGCCGCCATCAGGGCGATCGCCAGGGCCGCGACCTGCGGTCGGTTCGGCACCATCGAAACGAGCATGCTCGCGACCGTGGAACCGATCACGAAGAGCAGGATGCCGAACACCGGAATGGTCTTGCTGAGCGCGGTGTACCACCAGAAATAACATCCCAGGCCGGCCGCGGCGGCCAGCACCCACACCCCGGCGACGATGAGCGCGAACTTCCAGCGCTTCACGAACTGGTGGCCGCCGGGCACCGCGACGGGATGCGCGGCGACCACGGTGGGCATATGCCCGGTGACCGGCGGCAGTGCCGGGCCGGTGTCGGCAGTGTCTGTTTCACCGGCTGGTTCGCCGGCTGGTTCGCCGAAGGCCCGCGGGGGTCCGGCGCCATTGACGGCGTTCGCCGCGATATCGGCATCGTCGGGAATGTCGGTGTCCGCGGAATCCAGGGGTTCCGCGGGAATCTCGGTCTCCGCGGGAATCTCGGTCTCCGCGGGAATCTCAGCCTCCTGGACCACGACCGGCTCCCGATCCTTCCCGCTGGGCTTCAGCGGTTCCGGATGAGGACCGGTGTCGAAGATCGGAGCGGGATGCGGTTCGGTGTTGGGCGCCGCCGCCGGCTGGGCACCGGTGGCGAACATCGGCGTCAGCTGTGGCCCGGTGAACGGCGAAACGGTGTCAGTCACCCGAGACCACCTGCAGCAGCAACAGCACCGACAGCCAACCGGGGGCCATCGCCAGGACGAACGCGCCCGCCGTGGTGACCCAGCGCCGACCGGAGAACAGGATCAGCGCCAGCCCGATCACACTCGGCACCCCGACGACCAGGGCGACGACCACATCGGGACGGATGGTCGCATCGACGGCCAGCTTGGCGACGACCGCGGATACCTGACCCGCGACGCAACCGAGGAGCAACGCGCTTGTGAGCAGCCATGCCCGAGGCAGGGGTATCACGATCATTGACGATACCGAGCGAACGGCCAACCACCGCGCAACCGCACCGGCGCGTCGGACCACTAATGTCCGAAGGTGGCACCCGTCGCCGGCGGAGCAGCCGCCAACAACGCGTTCTCCTCAGCCGTGAAGACCCGGCCCCTGATCAGAAACCGCACTCCCTCGGGGGCTTCCAGACTGAAGCCGCCGCCGCGGCCGGGCACCACGTCAATGGTCAGCTGGGTGTGTTTCCAGGTCTCGAACTGCGGGCCGGAGATCCACACCGCCGCGCCGTCGAGTTCGCCGAGCAGAATATCGCGATCCCCCACGATGAACTCGCCGGCCGGGTAACACATCGGCGAAGACCCGTCACAGCATCCACCGGACTGGTGGAACATCACCGGCCCGTGCTGCTGCTGCAGTCGGTGCAGCAGATCGGCGGCCACGGCCGTGATGAGCACGCGCGGCGGCGGGATCGGCCCGGTCAGAAGAACCCCTGGGCGCTATTGCTGTAGGACACCAGCAGGTTCTTGGTCTGCTGATAGTGATCCAGCATCATCTTGTGGTTCTCCCGGCCGATACCGGATTGTTTGTAGCCGCCGAAGGCGGCGTGAGCCGGGTACTGGTGGTAGCAGTTGGTCCACACCCGGCCGGCCTTGATATCGCGTCCCGCCCGGTACGCGACGTTGCCGTTGCGGCTCCACACCCCCGCCCCCAAACCGTAGAGGGTGTCATTGGCGATGGCGATGGCGTCGTCATAGTCGGTGAACGAGGTGACCGAAAGGACCGGGCCGAAGATTTCCTCCTGGAAGATCCGCATCGCGTTACCGCCGGCGAAGATCGTCGGCTGCACGTAATAGCCACCGGCCAGGTCCCCGCCCAGATCGGCGCGCTCGCCTCCGGTGAGCACCGTGGCCCCCTCACTGCGGCCGATCTCGATATAGGACAGGATTTTCTCCAACTGATCGTTGGAGGCCTGCGCGCCGATCATCGTCTCGGTGTCCAACGGGTCGCCCTGGCGAACCGCCTTGGTCCGGATTGCCGCCAAAGCCAGGAACTCGTCGTATATCTCGGCCTGGATCAGCGACCGCGACGGGCAGGTGCACACCTCGCCCTGGTTGAGGGCGAACATCGTGAAGCCTTCCAGTGCCTTGTCCTGAAAGTCATCCGCGGCGTCCATCACATCCGAGAAGAAAATGTTCGGGCTCTTGCCGCCGAGCTCCAGGGTCACCGGTATCAGGTTCTGGGAGGCGTATTGCATGATCAGCCGGCCGGTGGTGGTCTCACCGGTGAACGCGATCTTGGCGATCCGATCACTGGAGGCCAGCGGTTTACCGGCCTCCACCCCGAACCCGTTGACCACGTTCAGCACGCCCGCAGGCAACAGATCGGCGATCAACGAGATCAGATAGAGCACCGACGCCGGAGTCTGCTCCGCCGGCTTGAGCACCACCGCATTACCGGCGGCCAGTGCCGGCGCCAGCTTCCACACCGCCATCAGAATGGGGAAGTTCCACGGAATGATCTGCCCCACCACCCCCAGCGGCTCCTGAAAGTGATAAGCAACGGTGTCCTCGTCGATCTGGGACAACGAGCCCTCCTGGGCACGGATCGCGCCGGCGAAGTACCGGAAATGATCCACCGCCAGCGGGATATCGGCGTTGAGGGTCTCGCGGATCGGCTTACCGTTATCCCAGGACTCAGCCAGCGCGAGCCGCTCGGCGTTGACCTCCATCCGGTCGGCGATCCGGTTCAGCAGCAGCGCCCGGTCCCCCGGCGACGACCTGCCCCATTGCGGGGCCACCGCATGTGCGGCATCCAGCGCTGCCTCGATATCGGCGGCCCCGGACCGGGCCACCTCGCAGAACGGACGCCCGTTGACCGGAGAGATGTTTTCGAAGTACCGCCCGCCGGCCGGCGCCGTCCACTCACCACCGATGAAGTTCTCGTAGCGGCCCGCAAAGCTCATCAGCGCATCCGGGCTGCCCGGACGTGCGTAAACAGCCATCGGCGACTCCCTCCCGTAGGACCTGTAACGCAGATCACACTACCGCGCCGGGGACAATGGGCGGATGTCCGACGACCCGCACCTGTGGCTGGAAGATATCGACGGTGACGCTGCCCTGGCCTGGGTGCGTGAACGTAACCGGGCCACCACCGCCGAATTCGGCGACGGGCATCTCGAAGAACTGCGGGCCGAGGCACTTGAGGTGCTCGATACCGACACCCGGATCCCCTACGTTCGCCGCCGCGGCGAATACCTCCACAACTTCTGGCGCGACGCGGCCAATCCGCGGGGACTGTGGCGGCGAACCACCCTGGACAGCTACCGCACCGAAGACCCGGACTGGGACGTGCTCATCGACGTCGATCACCTGGCCCGCACCGAAGGTGAGAACTGGGTGTGGGCCGGCGCGGACGTCATCGAACCCGACCACACCCGAGCCCTGATCTCGTTGTCCCGCGGCGGTTCCGACGCCACCGTGGTGCGCGAATTCGATATGGCGAAAAGGTCATTCGTGCGCGGGGGCTTCGAACTGCCGGAGGCGAAGTCCCGAGTGGTGTGGGAGGACCACGACAGCGTGCTGGTCGGCACCGACTTCGGCCCGGGGTCGCTGACGGAGTCGGGCTACCCGCGGACCGTCAAGCGCTGGCGACGCGGGGAGTCGCTGGCTGATGCCGCAACGCTATTCACCGGCGCGCCGACCGACGTTATCGTCTCGGCCGGAGTGGACCGCACCCCCGGCTACCGGCGCACCCTGATCCACCGCGCCATCGACTTCTTCAATGATCAGGTCTACCAACTGCGCGCCGGCGAACTCATTCGGATCGACGCGCCAACCGATGCCAGCATCTCGGTACACCGGGACTGGCTGCTGATCGAGTTGCGCACCGACTGGAACCACCCGTCCGGGTTCTATCCCGCGGGTTCGCTACTGGCCGCCGATTACGAGCAGTTCCTCTCCGGTTCAGCGGAATTGACCACTGTCTTCGCCCCCGATGAGCACACCTGCCTGCACCAGTACGCATGGACCCGCGATCACCTTGTCATGGTGACCCTGGCCGATGTGGTGAGCCGGGTCGAAATCGCGACGCCGGGTACCTGGCAACGGGTGCCGGTCACCGGACCACAGCCCCGCGGTAACACCGTCATCGTGGCCACCGACCACACCGGTGACGAGATTTTTCTGGATTCCAGCGGCTTCCTGACCCCCTCCCAACTACTGCACGGCAAAGCCGGTCACACGCTGGAAGTGATCAAGACGGCGCCATCCTTCTTCGACGGTTCCGAACTGGCGGTATCTCAGCATTTCGCGACCTCCGATGACGGTACTGCGATCCCGTATTTTGTTGTCGGACAGCGGGGTCAGACGTCACCCCAGCCGACGTTGCTGGGCGGATACGGGGGCTTCGAAGTGTCCCAGACCCCCGGCTACGGCGGAGTGCTGGGCCGGCTGTGGCTGGCCCGCGGGGGTACCTACGTGCTGGCCAATATCCGGGGCGGCGGCGAGTACGGTCCCGGCTGGCACACTCAGGCGATGCAGGCGGGCCGGCACAAGGTTGCCGAGGACTTCGCCTCGGTGGCAAAAGATCTCATCGCGCGGGGTATCACCACCGCCGACCTTCTCGGCGCGCAGGGCGGCAGCAATGGCGGCTTGCTGATGGGCATCATGATGACCCGGTACCCGGAACTGTTCGGTGCCCTGGTGTGCCAGGTGCCACTGCTGGATATGAGACGGTTCCATCTCCTGCTGGCGGGAGCTTCGTGGGTGGCCGAGTACGGCGACCCGGACGATCCGGACGACTGGGCATACATCTCCGAGTACTCGCCGTATCAGAACATCGACGCCGGCAAACCGTGCCCCCCGGTGCTGATGACGACCTCGACCCGCGACGACCGGGTACATCCCGGCCATGCCCGCAAGATGACTGCCGCATTGGAGCAGGCGGGGCACAGGGTGTGGTACTACGAGAATATCGAGGGCGGGCACGCCGGCGCGGCCGACAACGCCCAGACCGCGTTCAAAAGCGCCCTGTCATTCTCGTTTCTGCACCGGACGTTAGGTGGCGCTGACCAGACCGCTGAGCAGTGACACGATTACACCGACGACCACGACACCACCCCCGACGACGAGGGTGACGTTGAGCCACTGGTGCATACTGTCCTGCGCGGTCGCCACCATGACGTCGGCGACCCGGCGAGTGGTCCCGGCGGTGTTGTTCAACGCTTCGCGGACATAGCGTTGCCCGAGTTCGATTCCCGCCCAGCCGGTGGCCCCGATGAGCACAGCTGATACACCCAGGGCCGCCAGAGCCCTGCCCCTGCGGCGGGCGGCGACGAGGGTCAGCAATACCCCCGCCCCGGCCAGCAGGGCCAGACCCACACTCAACCAGGGTCCCCACAGCGCCGCGGCGCGGAACGCGCCCGGTGCCAGAAAATCGGGCGCTTGGTCGGTCAGCGGAATGAGCAGAGATTCCGGCACGGTGATGTCGTAGTCCCGCAGGGTCTGGGCGAATGCGGCATCGGACAACATCGGCGCGAGATCGATTACCCAGCGGCCCTGCGGGTCCACGGTCGCCGGTACCGAGGTGGTGAACAGCCAGCGATGGGCGAATCCGTTGGCCTGCGCAAACTGCGCCGGGAAGGCCGATCCGGCGGTGTAGGCGGCGGCGATCCGGCTTATGACGGTGGAGTCCACCGTGCTACTCAGTCGGCCGACCTGCGCGGTCAGTTCACCAGCCATCGCCGCCTGCAGCTCGGGTTCGGCCGCCGCTCGTTCTGCGAGCGCGGTATACCCCTGGCGGTCAACGAGATTCTGTTGAGCCCACGCCGCCGGGATCGCCGCCGCCAGTAGCAGCGTGGTGGTAAACCACATCAAAACCGTTGCGGCGGAACGCATAACGTCTCCTCGCTAACGCTCAAGGGCGCAATCGTAGCCGCACGCCGCAGGCACTCCGGCCAGCCGCACCCGGGACACCGATCAGGGCGCGATCCCCCGGAGGTACTTCGCCGCGCCCAGATGCTGCGCGCAGTCATCGATGATGCTGACCAACCGGACGCTGACGGTCACCGGCGGATTCCAGTCCTCATCGACAACGCGGGCGAGTTCTTCGGCGGTGATACCGGCGACGTACTCCAGCGACGTCTTGTGCACCGCATGGTAGTAGGCCGCGAGCAGATCGGCGGGAACCCGTACTTTGGCGACCTCCGCGGGGGTGTGTCCGTAACCGTGGGCGTCACGCGGAAGGTCCAGCGCAAACCTGTCAACCCAACCCCCGCCGAACCACACCTGCGCAATCCCGCTGATATCGGCCAGTTGGGCGTCCTGAATGCGGGCGCTGTGCCAGATCAGCCAGCAGATGCTGTTGGCTTCCGGGGTGGGCCGGAACAGGGAGACCTCGTCGGCGAGATCCTCGGTGAGGTCGTCGACATGCTCGATGATTCGGGTGAACGAATCGCGCAGCAACTCCCGGGCCGCAGCGGCATCCGGTACTGGTTCGGCCATGGATCTGACCCTACCGCCGACGTAACCTGCATCTATGAGCCATGACCTAGTGATTCGCAACGGCACCATCGTCGACGGCCTCGGCGGGGAACCGCACCTCGGCGACGTTGCGGTGTCCGGGGGTCTCATCGCCGCGGTGGGCTCCGGTGCGGGATCGGTGGGCGGTCGGGGCGCTCGCGAGATCGATGCCGACGGCATGCTCGTCACACCGGGATTCGTGGATCTGCACACGCACTACGACGGCCAGGCGATCTGGTCGGAACGGATGTCGCCGTCGTCATCGCACGGTGTCACCACGGCGCTCATGGGCAACTGCGGTGTCGGATTCGCCCCCTGCCGGCCCGCCGATCACGATGTGCTCGTTGATGTGATGGCCGGGGTCGAGGACATTCCCGGCGTGGTGATGACCGATGGACTGCCTTGGGACTGGGAGACGTTCCCGCAGTATCTCGACGCCCTGGACGCACGACGACGGGATATCGATATCGCCGCGTATCTGCCGCACTCACCACTGCGGGTCTACGTCATGGGCCAGCGTGGTGCCGACCGGGAGCCCGCGACACCGGAGGATCTGATGCTGATCCGCAAGCTGGCCGCGGAAGCAATCGAGGCGGGAGCGCTGGGGGTTTCATCGTCGCGGTTTGCCTTCCACAAGACCGGCAGCGGTGTAGCGATCCCCAGCTATGACGCCGCCTACGAGGAGATCGCCGCCCTCGCCGGCGGGGTTGCCGATGCCGGTGGCGGACTGATGCAGTTCATCCCGGACATTCCCGCCGGCGGGTACGAGAGGGTGCTGACGCAGGTGTTCGAGGCCGCCACAGCTGCCGGGCTGCCGGTGACATTCACCCTGACGACCGGAAACGCCGGTGATCCGATATGGCCGGGGGCGGTGGAGCTGATCGAGAAGTTCAACGCGGCCGGTGGCGATATCACCGCGCAGGTCTTCGCCCGGCCGATCGGCCTGGTGATCGGACTGGAACTGACCGCCCATCCGTTCGTGCTGTACCCGAGCTATCAGGAAATCGCGCATCTGCCGCTGGAGCAGCGGGTGGCGCAGATGCGCAACCCGGCGGTGCGGGCGCGAATACTGGCCGATAAGCCCGGCGAGGGCCATCCCTTCATGTATTTCGCGCAATCCTGGGAGTGGATGTTCCCGCTGACCGAACCGGCGAACTACGAACCGCCCGCCGGGGACAGCATTCTGGCGCGGGCCAGGGCGCGCGGGGTGAGCCCACTGGAAGAGGCTTATGACAGGCTGCTCGACGAGGATGGACGGGCCATGATGCTGGTGGCCCTGGCCAACTTCGAGAACAACTCCCTGGACACCGTCGGTGAGCTCATCCGACGCGAGGACGTTGTTCTGGGCCTGGGCGACGGTGGTGCGCATTACGGGATGATCTGTGATGCCAGTTACCCGACGTTCGTGCTGGCGCACTGGGCCCGGGACCGGGTATCGGGCCGGCTTTCTGTGGCCGAGGCGGTACGCCAGCTGACCTCGGTGCCGGCGCGGATCGCCGGCCTCGCCGACCGCGGCCGAATCGCTGTCGGGTACAAGGCTGATCTGAACATCATCGACCATGCCCGGCTGACCCTGCACCGACCGGTGATCACCCATGATCTGCCGGCCGGCGGGCGAAGGTTGGACCAGACCGCGGACGGCTACCTCGCGACAATTGTCTCCGGCGAGGTGATCGCCGAGAACGGAGTCGCGACGTCGGCCCGCCCGGGCCGGTTGATCCGCGGTCGGCGCCCCGCCCCGGCGGTCTAGCCGTGCCGCCCCACCCGCCGCGAGTGTGCGGTTTCATCCGCAACACGCCGGGCAGACTCAAGTGATCGCTGCAACACCGGAGCGGAGAGCAGGGGACGGCCGGCGGACGGCCGGAAAACCGAAAAGTGCCCGGCTCGCTGAGCGAGCCGGGCACTTTTCGGTGCGGCGACTTAGAAGTCCATACCACCCATACCACCGGTCGGGTCAGCCGCGGGTGCGGCCGCCTTCTCCGGCTTATCGGCGACGACAGCCTCGGTCGTCAGGAACAGCGCCGCGATGGACGCCGCGTTCTGCAGCGCCGAGCGGGTGACCTTGACCGGGTCGGCGACGCCGGCCTTGAGCAGGTCCTCGTACTCGTTGGTGGCGGCATTCAGGCCGACACCGGTGGCCGAGTTGCGCACCTTCTCGGCGACAACCCCCGGCTCCAGGCCGGCGTTGAAGGCGATCTGCTTCAGCGGGGCCTCGAGCGCGACGCGCACGATATTGCTGCCGGTCGACTCGTCACCGGTCAACGACAGCTCATCGAGGGCCGGAGCCGACTGCAGCAAAGCCACGCCACCACCGGCGACGATGCCCTCCTCGACGGCGGCCTTGGCGTTGCGTACGGCGTCCTCGATGCGGTGCTTGCGCTCCTTGAGTTCCACCTCGGTGGCCGCACCGGCCTTGATCACCGCGACGCCACCGGCCAGCTTGGCCAGCCGCTCCTGCAGCTTCTCCCGGTCGTAGTCGGAGTCGCTGTTCTCGATCTCACTGCGGATTTGGGCAACCCGGCCGGCGATGGCCTCCGAATCCCCGGCGCCTTCGACGATCGTGGTCTCGTCCTTGGTCACCACGACCTTGCGGGCCTGGCCGAGCAGCGCGATATCCGCGGTCTCCAGCGACAGACCGACCTCTTCACTGACGACCTGGCCGCCGGTGAGGATGGCCATATCCTGCAGCATCGCTTTGCGACGGTCACCGAAGCCCGGGGCCTTGACGGCAACCGACTTGAAGGTACCGCGAATCTTGTTGACGACCAGGGTGCTCAACGCCTCACCCTCGACATCCTCGGCGATGATCAGCAGCGGCTTGCCGGACTGGATGACCTTCTCCAGCAGGGGCAGCAGATCCTTGACAGTCGAGATCTTGGAGCTGACCAGCAGGATGTAAGGATCCTCCAGGACGGCTTCCTGACGCTCCGCATCGGTGACGAAGTATCCCGAGATGTAGCCCTTGTCGAAACGCATACCCTCGGTGAGCTCGAGCTGCAGTCCGAAGGTGTTGGACTCCTCGACGGTGATGACACCCTCGTTGCCGACCTTGTCCATGGCCTCGGCGATCAGATCGCCGATGGTCTGGTCACCGGCCGAGATACCGGCGGTGGCCGCGATCTGCTCCTTGGTCTCGACCTCCTTGGCCGACTTCAGCAGATACTCGGTGATCCTGTCGACGGCCTTCTCGATACCGCGCTTGAGGCCGAGCGGGTTGGCACCGGCCGCGACGTTGCGCAGACCCTCGCGAACCAGGGCCTGGGCCAGCACGGTGGCCGTGGTGGTTCCGTCGCCGGCGACATCGTCGGTCTTCTTGGCGACCTCCTTGACCAGCTCGGCACCGATCTTCTCGTACGGGTCCTCGAGCTCGATCTCCTTGGCGATGGATACGCCGTCGTTGGTGATCGTGGGAGCGCCCCACTTCTTCTCCAGAACGACGTTGCGGCCCTTGGGGCCGAGGGTGACCTTGACCGCATCGGCGAGGGCATTGAGACCCCGCTCGAGGCCACGGCGCGCCTCTTCGTCGTACGCAATAATCTTGGACATTGCGGTGTGAATCCTCCGGTTGGGGAATGACACGATTTCGGCCGGACGCAGTGCCCGCGACGGACGACTTCAGCTGTCAGGACTGGAAGTCTCACCGGACTCGACCTAGCACTCACCGGTCGTGAGTGCCAACCTCTTTTTTAGCACTCGCCCATGCCGAGTGCAAGACCGTTCGCCCGCGGCGGACACACCAGCGCCCACCCCGGAGCCACCGTCCGATTGCATTAGAGTCCATCCCGGCGGAAGGGAGGCCCGAGGGTGCGGGCAGTAGAAGCGCCCGGCACCCGGGCGTTGCGGGGCTGGCAACGACGGGCACTTGTGCGCTACCTGTCCGCACAGCCGAAGGATTTCCTGCTGGTAGCGACGCCGGGAGCGGGTAAGACCGCCTTCGCGTTGCGCATTGCCGGGGAGCTTCTCACCGATGGCACCGTCGAGCGGATCACCGTGGTGGTGCCCACCGAACATCTCAAGGCACAGTGGGCGGCAGCCGCCGCCCTTTCCGGGATAGCGCTGGACCCGCGGTTCTCCAACTCCCAGGCCCAGACCTCCGGGGACTATCACGGCGTCGTGGTCACCTACGCCCAGGTGGCCAGCCACCCGATGCGGCACCGGGTCCGCACCGAGAACCGCCGCACACTGGTCATTTTCGATGAGATCCACCACGGCGGCGACGCCCGGAGTTGGGGCGAGGGTATTCGCGAGGCCTTCGGCGACGCCACCCGGCGGCTGGCCCTGACCGGTACCCCGTTCCGCAGCGATGACGCCGCGATCCCGTTCGTCACCTACGAAACCGGGCCCGACGGTTTCGCACGTTCACAGGCCGACCACACCTACGGCTACACCGAGGCACTGGCCGACGGTGTCGTACGCCCGGTGATGTTCATGGCCTATTCCGGGGAGGCCCGCTGGCGCGACAGCGCCGGCGAGGAACACGCGGCGCGGCTCGGCGAGCCGCTGACCGCGGAGCAGACGAGCCGGGCGTGGCGCACCGCGCTGGATCCCGACGGCGAGTGGATGCCGGCGGTGATCGCAGCCGCCGACACCCGCCTGCGTGGCCTCCGCCGGCACGTGCCCGACGCCGGCGGAATGGTGATCGCCTCCGACCAAACCACCGCGCGCGCCTACGCCGACCTATTGGTGAAGATCACCGGTGAGACCCCCACCGTGGTGCTCTCCGATGACCCCGGCTCCTCAGAGCGCATTTCAGCGTTCTCGACCGGCACATCACGCTGGCTGGTGGCGGTGCGGATGGTGTCCGAGGGCGTCGATGTGCCCCGGCTTTCGGTCGGCGTCTACGCAACCAGCGCATCGACGCCGTTGTTCTTCGCCCAGGCGATCGGCCGATTCGTCCGTTCCCGCCGGCCCGGCGAGACCGCCAGCATCTTCCTGCCATCAGTGCCCAACCTGCTCCTGCTCGCCAGCGAGATGGAAGCCCAGCGCAATCACGTGCTCGGTAAACCGCACCGGGAGAACGCCGATGATCCCCTCGATGCCGAACTCGCCGCGCAACGGCGCGACGAACCGGATCTGCAGGACAGGGAGATCGAGTATCTGGGCGCCGACGCCGAACTCGATCAGGTGATCTTCGACGGGGCGTCCTTCGGGACGGCGACGCCGGCGGGCAGCGACGAAGAGGCCGATTATCTGGGAATCCCGGGCCTGTTGGATGCGGCCTCCATGCGCGATCTGCTGCGGCGCAGGCAGGAAGAACAGCTCACCAAACGGGGCACCGCAGCGATCGAGACACCGCGCACCACCCACGGCCGGTTGCGTGAACTCCGCCGCGAACTGAACGCCCTGGTCGCGGCGACGCATCACCGGACCGGCAGGTCGCACGGGTGGATTCACAACGAACTGCGCCGGGTCTGCGGCGGACCGCCGGTGGCGGCGGCCAACGGCGAACAACTCCAGGCCCGGATCGAAGCCGTCCGCTCGCTAAAGGTCTAGCAGCGCGGGCAGACCGGCGACGGAGTCCACCACATGGTTGGGTTGCATGGCGAATTCGTCGGCGGACCAGCGGTCCAGGGTCTCCTGCCGGAACTTGCCGGTGCGCACAAGTACCCCCGTCATACCGACCACCTGGGCCGCCAGCACATCGTTGTTGAGGTCATCGCCCACCATGAACATCTCCTCCGGTTCCACCCCCAATCGGGCGGCAGCCGCCTGAAAGCCGGCCGGTGCCGGCTTGCCGACCGCGACGACTTTGCGGCCGGAGGTCTGCTCCATGCCGATCAGGTACATCCCGGTGTCGATCCGCAGACCCTCGGTGGTGGTCCAGGCGGTGCTGCGGTGCATGGCGATCACCGGCACCCCCTGGGTCATCCAGTCGTAGACCCAGCTCAGGGTGAGGTGGCAGAACTGCGGTCCGGCGCCGCCGAGCAAGATCACATCCGGCCTACCCGACGAACCGAAGGTCTCGCCGGCGGCCGCTGAGTCGACGATCTCGATACCGGGCATGTCCTCGGTGATATCGCCGTTGTTGACCAGCAGGCAGCGCGCACCCGGATAGCGCGATCGGACATAGTCCGCGGTCAGGACGGCGGCGGTGATCACCTCGTCGGGGCGCACGTCCATCCCGGCCTCGGACAGCGCCGAGGCGATCCGGGAGCGGGTGAGGGTCGTGGTGTTGGTCAGGTACGAGCAGGCCACCTGATGGTCGGCCAGCACCCGCAGTGTTTCGGCCGCCCCGGGGATCGCTCGCCAGGAGGTCACCAGGACACCGTCGATATCGAACAGCACACCGCCGACTGCCATACGGGAAACAGTAGGCGCACCGTATGTTCTAAGCATGCGATGGACTGAGAACGACGTTCCCGATCAAAGCGGCCGCCTGGCGATCGTCACCGGTTCCAACACCGGGCTGGGCTATGACACCGCCCGGGTGCTGGCCGGACGCGGTGCGGCCGTGGTCATGGCCGTCCGCGACACCGCCAAGGGCGAGGCGGCGGCGGACCGTATCCGCGGGATCACCCCCGGCGCCGATGTGACCGTGCGAAAACTCGACCTGGGCTCGCTGGCTTCGGTGCGGACAGCCGGTGCGGAGATGGCCGCCGCCTATCCGCGGATCGACCTGCTGATCAACAACGCCGGGGTGATGTACCCGCCGAAGCAGACCACCGCAGACGGTTTCGAATTGCAGTTCGGGACCAATCACCTCGGCCATTTCGCCCTGACCGGCCTGCTGCTGAAGAATCTGCTGGACGTCGACGGCTCACGGGTGGTGGTGGTCTCGAGTATCGCCCACAACATCCGGGCCAAGATCGACTTCGACGATCTGCAGTGGGACCGCCGCCGCTACGACCGGGTGGCCTCCTACGGTCAGTCCAAGCTCGCCAACCTGATGTTCGCCTATGACCTGCAGCGGCGGCTGGCCGCGGCATCGAAAACGATGGGAGCCAAGACCATCGCCGTCGCCGCGCACCCGGGGGTCGCGGCCACCGAACTGGTGCGGCATGTACCCGGCGCCGGGTTGCCGGGTGTCAGCTGGCTGTCCGGCAAGCTGCTGAACACCTCCGAGTTGGGTGCGCTGCCGACCCTGCGGGCCGCCACCGATCCCTCGGTGCGGGGCGGCGAATACTACGGCCCGGACGGGTTCCGTGAGTTGCGCGGCTACCCGGTGCCGGTCACCTCGACCAAACAGTCGCACGATGTCGCGGTGCAGGAGCGGCTGTGGACGGTCTCCGAGGAACTGACCGGCGTCACCTATCCGGTCTGACCCGGCTCGGAGCGGCACACAGATGCGCAGCGTCGAGGAACATCGCCGCATCGTCACCGGGCTGATCTCCCCGCGGCCGCCGGCCGATGTCGGTCTTCGCGAGGCGCTGGGCCTGGTTCTGGCCGAGGATGTGGTCGCGCCGCTGGCCCTGCCGGTATTCGACAACTCCGCCATGGACGGCTACGCGGTGCGGGCTGCCGACACCGCCGGCGCCAGTCGCGACCGTCCGGTCCGGCTGCCGGTCGCCGAGGACATCCCGGCCGGACGCACCGACCGGCTGCACCTGGACCCGGGGACCGCGCACCGGATCATGACTGGCGCCCCCCTGCCTGCCGGAGCCGACGCGGTGGTGCCGGTAGAGGCAACGGACGGCGGCATGCCGACGGTGGCCATCCGCACGGCACCCAGCCCGGGGCGGCACATCCGACGCTGCGGCGAGGACGTCACCGCCGGCACCCCGGTGCTGCGGGCCGGGCAGGTCGTCACGCCGGCGGCCCTCGGCCTGGTCGCCGCACTCGGACTGGACCGCCTCACGATCATCCCGCGCCAGCGGGTGCTGGTGATCTCCACCGGTTCCGAACTGGTCGCCGCCGGTGCCGCGCTGGCGCCCGGGCAGATCTACGAGTCCAACGCCGTGATGCTGGCCGCCGCCGTGCTGGAATCCGGAGCCACACTGCTGGACACCGCCACCTGCGGTGATGACATAGCGCAGTTCCGCGCGCTGCTCGACGGCTGCGCCGGGTCGGCTGATCTGGTGATCACCTCAGGCGGGGTCAGCGCCGGCGCCTACGAGGTGGTCAAGGATGCTTTCGACACCGGGACCGGCGGGGCCGGCGTGGAGTTCGTCAAGGTGGCCATGCAGCCCGGTATGCCCCAGGGCGCCGGCCGCACCACCGGGTCAGCCGCCTCGGCCGGGTGCCCGATCGTCACCCTGCCCGGGAATCCGGTCAGCGCACTGGTGTCCTTCGAGGTGTTCATCCGGCCCGCCCTGCGTGCCGCCATGGCGATGCCCGGCCCGGACCGGCCCCGGCGCACCGCGGTGCTGGCTGAGGCACTGACCTCCCCGGCCGGTAAGCGGCAGTTCCGTCGCGGGGTGTACGACCCGATCGCGGGAACCGTGATCAGCTACGGCCCGCCGGCATCGCACCATCTGCGGTGGCTGGCCTCGGCCAACTGCCTGGTCGATATCGCCGAGGACGTGACCGACCTCGCCGCCGGGCAGACGGTACGGATATGGGACCTGTCCTGACCGCACCAGACGAGGGCCCCGACCAAGATCCCCGACTGGGATCCCCGACCGGGATTCCCAGGCAGGATCCCCGACTAGGATCACTGTGATGGCCAGACGCCCCGATGACACCCAACAGTCCGGCCCGCGACGGCTGGCCGAACTCGTGCGTACGGCGGTACCGCCTGTTCACCCGGCCGGGGTGCCCTTCATCGCCGCCGGTATCGCGGTGGCCGCCCTGGGTCGCAACCACCGCTGGGTGCGACGGACCGGCCTTGCCGCCGCTGCTGCCAATGCCGGCTTCTTTCGGCACCCGGACCGCACTCCGCCCACCCGGCCGGGCGTGGTGGTGTCCCCCGCCGACGGGCAGGTATGCCTGATCGACACAGTGGCCCCACCGGCCGAACTCGGCCTGCCGGCCGACCCGGTTCCGAGAATCAGCGTGTTCCTGTCCCTGCTGGACGCCCATGTGCAGCGCATCCCGGTCGGCGGTGAAGTGGCGGCTGTGCAGTACCGGCCGGGCAGCTTCCATTCCGCCGACCTGGCGGCGGCCAGCGAGGACAACGAGCGCAACAGCGTGCTGATCCGCACACCGGACGGACACCAGGTGGTGGTCGTCCAGATCGCCGGACTGATCGCCCGCCGCATCGTCTGCGATCTGCGGGCCGGCGATACCGTGGGCATCGGCGACACCTATGGGCTGATCCGGTTCGGTTCCCGGCTGGACACCTATCTGCCGGCCGGCTCGGAGGTGCTCATCGAGCCGGGTCAGCGCGCGTTGGCCGGCGAGACTGTGTTGGCCCGGCTGCCGTGACCAGCCCCCGGACTCCCAGTCGATCCAGGCGCGGATTGCGCATCCTGCCCAGTGCGACGACCGTGCTGGCCATCTGCGCCGGACTGACCTCGATCAAGTTCGCGCTGGACGGCCGACCGCATATCGCGCTGGCCCTGATCGGTGCCGCCGCGGTGCTCGACGGGATTGACGGCGGGATCGCCCGCGCACTGCACGCCCAGTCCCCGATGGGTGCCGAGATCGACTCGCTGGCCGATGCGGTCAACTTCGGGGTCGCACCGGCGCTGGTGGTCTATGTGACCCTGTTGCCGACCTCACCCGTCGGCTGGATTTTCGTACTTCTCTACGCGGTGTGCATTGTGTTGCGGCTGGCTCGGTTCAACGCGCTCCTCGACGATGACACCCGCCCGGCGTATACCCGCGAGTACTTCGTCGGAATGCCGGCACCGTGCGGTGCGGTCGGGTCAATCGGTCCGCTGGCCGCGATGCTGCAGTTCGGGCCGGGCTGGTGGACCTCGACCTGGTTCGTCTGCGCCTGGCTGGCGGCCAATTCCGTGCTGCTGGTGAGCCGGGTCCCGACCCTGGCGCTGAAATCGGTGTCGGTACCGGAGAATGCGGCACCCATCCTGCTGGGCCTGGTGACGCTCGCCGCCGCCGGCCTGCTGCTGTTCCCCTACATCCTGGTGCTGCTGATCATCGGCGGGTACCTGCTGATCATGCCCTTCACGATCCGCAGTCAACGCTGGGTGGCGGCCCGCCCGGAGGCCTGGGATGTCAAGCCACGGCAACGCCGCGAGGCCCGCCGGGCCGCGCGGCGGGCCCAGCACCCGCACCGGCGCTCCACCGCCCGCCTCGGACTCCGCAAACCTGGCGCCGGCCGATGAGTTCGAGTCTCAGCCTGACCGCACGACTCAACACCGCGGCCCTGGACTCGCGCCGCGGTGTGGTCCGGCTACACCCGGAGGTGATCACCGCACTGGGCATCCGGGAGTGGGATGCGGTGGGGCTCATGGGTTCCCGCAACACCGCAGCGGTGGTCGGGGTGGCACCGTCCGGCACCCCGGCGGGGACCGCCCTGCTCGACGATGTGACCTTGTCCAACGCCGGGCTGCGCGAGGACGCCACCGTGCTGGTGTCCCCGGTCACCGTCTACGGGGCCCGTTCGGTGACGCTGAGCGGATCGGCACTGGCCAGCCGGTCGGTGTCCACGACCGCACTGCGCCAGGCACTACTGGGAAAGGTGCTGACGGTCGGCGACACGGTATCGCTGCTACCGCGGGACCTGGGCCCGGGCACCTCGACATCGGCGGCCAGCACCGCCCTGGCCGCCTCCGTCGGCATTACCTGGACCTCGGAATTGCTCACCGTCACCGGAACCGATCCAGCCGGCCCCGTTTCGGTGCAACCGAATTCGTCTGTCGCCTGGGGCCGGGACGATGTACCGGCCGTGCCGGTCACCGGATCGGCGCCCGCGGTGAGTCCGCCCACCGAGTGGCCCGCCGAACCGCCGGTGAGTATCGACGATCTCAAGGGTCAGCACGTGCAGGCGGGCCGGCTCAGCGAATGGCTCAAGCTCGCCCTCGACGAGCCGGACCTGCTGGAGAAACTGGGCGCCAAACCCAATCTCGGCGTCCTGATCACCGGCCCGGCCGGGGTGGGCAAGGCCGCATTGGTGCGCGCGGTGTGCGCCGGCCGGCGATTGGTCGAGGTGGACGGTCCCGACACCGGCGCGCTTGCGGCACCCGAGCGCCAGCAGGCCGTCGCCCGCGCGGTGGCCGACACCGTCAACGGCGGCGGTGTGCTGCTGATCACCGATATCGACGCGCTGCTGCCCGACCCGCCGGAGCCGGTGGCCACCATGATCCTCGGTGAGCTGCGCGCGGCGGTCGATACCGCCGGCGTGGCGCTGATCGCCACCTCGCAGGCACCGGACTCGCTGGACCCGAGACTGCGAGCCCCCGACCTGTGCGACCGGGAACTCGGCCTGAGCCTGCCGGATGCCGCCACCCGCACCGCCCTGCTGGAGGTACTCCTTCGCGATGTGCCGGCCGCCGATCTCACACTTGACGAGATCGCCGACCGTACACCGGGATTCGTGCGGGCAGATCTGGCCGCGCTGGTACGTGAGGCGGCATTGCGGGCGGCGGCCAGGGCTAGCGAGAACGGTGACGATCCGGCTCTGACCCAGGACGACCTGACCGGCGCCCTGTCGGTCATCCGGCCACTATCCCGGTCCAACACCGAGGAGGTGGCGGTCGGTTCGGTGACGTTCGACGATGTCGGCGACATGGTGGAGACCAAGCAGGCGCTCACCGAGGCGGTGCTGTGGCCGCTGCGCCACCCCGAAACCTTCGCCCGGCTCGGGGTCGAGCCGCCGCGCGGTGTGCTGCTCTACGGGCCGCCTGGAACGGGGAAAACCTTCGTCGTGCGGGCGCTGGCCAGCACAGGCCGGCTCAGCGTGCACGCCGTCAAGGGCTCGGAACTGATGGACAAATGGGTCGGGTCCTCGGAGAAGGCGGTGCGGGAATTGTTCCGCCGGGCCCGCGATTCCGCACCGTCGCTGGTATTCCTCGATGAGATCGACGCCCTGGCGCCGCGTCGGGGTCAGAGTTTCGATTCCGGCGTGACCGACCGGGTGGTGGCCGCGTTACTGACCGAACTCGACGGTATCGAGCCGCTACGCGATGTGGTGGTGCTCGGCGCCACCAACCGGCCGGATCTGATCGACCCGGCGCTGCTGCGACCTGGCCGGCTCGAGCGGCTGGTGTTCGTCGAGCCGCCGGACGCCGACGCGCGTTTCCAGATCCTCCGGACCGCCGGCAAGTCGGTCCCGCTCAGCGATGAGGTCGATCTGCAAACGCTGGCCGGCGAACTGGACGGTTACAGCGCCGCGGACTGCGTGGCGCTGCTGCGTGAATCGGCCCTGACGGCCATGCGCCGCTCCATCGACGCCGCTGATGTGACCGCCGCCGATGTGGCCACCGCCCGCGACACCGTACGGCCCTCGCTGAATGCGGCTCAGGTGGAGTCGCTGCGGGCCTTCGCCGCCGGCCGCTGACGCCAATGCTGGGAATTCTGCTTGCACACGCGCTCGCCACTGCCGTAGCTCCGTTACTGGTGCGGCGGTTCGACCGCCGGGCCTTCTACCCGCTGGCCCTGGTGCCGCTGGGATCCTTGGTGTGGGTGCTGGCATCCTGGCCGGGCTCCGGGGCTGGGCAACGGCTGGACATCCCGTGGATCCCCGAGTTGTCGATGAACATCGCGTTCCGCTTCGACAGCCTGGCCGCCATCATGAGCGTGCTGGTGCTCGGTGTCGGTGCGCTGGTGCTGTTCTACTGCGCGGAGTACTTCCACCACCACGACGGCCACACCGAAAACCGGCTACCGAGTTTCGCCGCCGAACTCGTCGCGTTCTCCGGGGCGATGTTCGGACTGGTCATCGCCGACAACATGCTGCTGCTCTACATGTTCTGGGAACTGACCACGGTGTTGTCCTTCCTGCTGGTCGGACATTACGCCGAGCGGGCAACCAGCCGCGCGGCTGCGATGCAGGCGCTGCTGGTCACCACCTTCGGCGGCCTGGCGATGCTGGTCGGTGTGATCATCGTCGGACAGTCCGCAGGAACATTTCTGCTGTCCGAGCTGATCGCCGACCCGCCCGCCGGAGGCACCGCCGTCGGTATCGGTGTTGTGCTCATCGCGGTCGGCGCGTTGTCCAAATCCGCGATCGTGCCGTTCCACTTCTGGTTACCCGGCGCCATGGCGGCACCCACCCCGGTCAGCGCCTATCTGCACGCGGCCGCGATGGTCAAGGCCGGGGTCTATCTGGTCGCGCGGCTCACCCCCGCTTTCGCAGACTCCCCCGGCTGGCGGCCGACGCTGATCACCCTGGGTGTGACGACCATGGTGCTGGCCGGCTGGCGCGCGGTCAGGGAGTACGACCTGAAGTTGATCCTCGCCTTCGGCACCGTCAGCCAGCTGGGATTCCTGCTGGTCCTGGTGGGGGCGGGAGGACGCGACATGATGCTCGCCGGATTGGCGATGATGTGCGCGCACGCCCTGTTCAAGGCGGCGCTGTTCATGGTCGTCGGCATCATCGACCACTCCACCGGGACGCGGGACATCCGCCGACTGGCGTGGCTGGGCAACCGACTGCCGGTCCTGATGGTCACCGCCGCGGCCGCCGCGGCGAGTATGGCCGCCCTGCCGCCGTTCCTGGGGTTCGTCGCCAAGGAATCCGCATTCGAGGCGGTCGGTGACAGCGCCGCCCTGGGCCGCTGGGCTCCGGTGGTGCTGGCCGGGGTGGTGTTCGGCTCGGTGTTCACCACCATTTACACCCTGCGGTTCATCTGGGGTGCCTTTGCGCGGAAGGGAAAACCCCAGCCAAGCACCCTGGTGGCCGGCCTGCACCGGCCGCCGGGAACATTCCTGGTTGCACCGGCGCTACTGGCCGCGGCCGGCCTGGCATTCGGGGTTCTGCCCGCACCGCTCAACACCGCGCTGCGGGACTACTCCGCCACCGTGCCGGCCTACGGCGCGTCAGACGGTGCGTACAAACTGGCGCTGTGGCACGGGCTCGGCCTGCCGCTGCTGTTGTCGGCCCTGGTGATCGCCGTGGGCACGGCGGATTTCGTGCGCCGATCACGGTTGCCCCGGCTGCGGAGGTCCGATCGTCTGCCGTTGGGTAACGCCGATCGGATCTACGAGGCCGTGGTCCGCGGTGCCGATATCGCCTCGGTGCGGCTGACCGGTGTGACCCAGCGGGGCTCGCTACCGCTGACCCAGGCGGTGATCCTGTGCACCCTGATGGTGCTGCCGATGATCATCATGCTGATCGGCGCCCGCGACCGGCCCCGGTTCGCGCTGTGGGATTCGATACTGCAACCGGTGGTGGGTCTTCTCATCCTCGCCGCCGCAGCGGCGGCAACGCTGGTCCGAAACCGGCTGGCCGCCGTGTTGATGGTCGGTATCACCGGTTACGGCTGCGGGGTCATTTTCGCGCTGCACGGGGCGCCCGACCTGGCACTGACCCAGTTCCTGGTCGAGACCATCATGCTGGGGTTCTTCGTGCTGGTGCTACGAACGCTGCCGGCCGAAACCGAGGAGGCCGGGGTGCGGCGCTACCGCCTGCCGCGAGCGCTGCTGGCCGCCGGTGTCGGGGTGACGGTCACGGCCCTGGCGGTGTTCGCAAAGGCCGCGCGCACCCAGACGCCCGTCGCCGATCTGCTGCCCGACGCCGCCTACTTTCGCGGGCACGGCGCCAATACGGTCAACGTGCTGCTGGTCGACATCCGGGCCTGGGACACCCTCGGCGAAGTCGCTGTCCTGGTGGCGGCCGCTACCGGGGTGGCATCACTGGTCTTCCGGCACCGCAGGTTCGGCTCGGCACCCCGGGTTCCCCAGGCCGGCCGGGCGGGCGCGGTGCCGAACACACCGGCCGCATCGGCCGGGAGAATGACCTCCTACAGCCCAGCGGCCGGCGACACCATGTGGTTACGGGGCAGTGAGGTCCGGGATCCGCGTCAGCGGTCGCTGGTGCTCGAGGTGGCGACCAGGATGATCTTCCCGCTGATGATGGTGCTGTCGGTGTACCTGTTCTTCACCGGCCACAACACCCCCGGCGGCGGTTTCGCCGGCGGGCTGACAGCGGGTCTGGCGCTGATGCTGCGGTATCTGGCCGGTGGCCGTTACGAGCTCGGCGAGGCGCTGCCGTTGGACGCCGGCAAAATTCTCGGTGCCGGTCTGGCCCTCGCCGCGGGAACGGCGATCGTGTCCATGCTGCTGGGCGCGCCGGCACTGTCCTCAGCGGTCATCTCGCTGCACCTGCCGCTGCTGGGCACCGTCAAGTTCGTCACCTCGCTGATCTTCGATCTGGGCGTGTACCTGATCGTGGTGGGGCTGGTGCTCGATGTGCTGCGCAGCCTCGGCGCCGGTATCGACTTCGAACTGGCCGAGGCCGCGAACCGGCCGGCGGGGGGACTGCGGTGACGGTCTATCTCATTCCGCTGCTCATCGCCGGTGGGCTCATTTCCTGCGGCGTTTACCTGCTGCTGTCGCGCAATCTCACCCGCATGCTGCTGGGCCTGCTGTTGGTCAGCAATGCGGTGAGCCTGTTGCTGCTGACCATCGGCGGGCCGTCAGGCAACCCCCCGGTCCGTGGCCGCACCAGCGGCCAGGAGGCGGCAACCGCCGATCCGCTGGCGCAGGCGCTCATCCTGACGGCGATCGTCATCACGATGGGGGTGGCGTCGTTCGTCCTGGCCCTGATCTACCGCTCCTACCGGCTGACCACCGAGGAGGATGTGACCAACGACCCGGAGGACACCCGGGTGGCCGAACTGTCCGACGCCGAGGCCACCTGGATCGACGACGATCGCGGCGGCACGATTGCCCATCCGGACACCGAGGCCCCCGATGAACTGGACGCGCTGCCCGGCTCGGAGGGCTCCCGATGAACGTCCTGATGCCGCTGCCGGTGCTGATCCCGCTGGCCGGGGCCGCACTGACGCTCTTCGCCGGTCGTCGGCGGCGGCTGCAGCGGGCGGTCGCGCTGGTCTCGCTGGCCGGTGTGCTTGCAGTGTCGGTGGCCCTGCTGGTGCACACCGACCGTCGTGGCACCCAGGCCCTGCATATCGGTGGCTGGGGACCGACCGAGGCGGGACTGGGACCGCTGGGCATCACCCTGGTGGTCGACCGGCTCGCGGCGCTGATGCTGGTGGTATCGGCGATCGTTCTGCTCGCCGTGGTGTTCTACGCCATCGGCCAGGGCATCCGCGACGGGGACGAACGGCAGCCGGTGTCGATTTTCCTGCCCACCTATCTGGTGCTGTCCGCCGGTGTGTGTATCGCATTCCTGGCCGGTGACCTGTTCAACCTCTTCGTCGGCTTCGAGGTGCTGCTGGCCGCGAGTTTCGTGCTGCTGACCCTCGGCGCCACCAAGGACCGGGTGCGGGCCGGCATCTCCTATGTGATGGTGTCGATGGTCTCCTCGGTGATCTTCCTGATCGGCCTGAGCCTGATCTACGCCGCCACCGGAACGCTGAACATGGCGGAGTTGTCGGTGCGGCTACCGGAAGTCCCGACCGGCACCCGCGGCGCCCTGTTCGCGGTGCTGCTGGTGGCCTTCGGCATCAAGGCTGCGGTATTCCCGCTATCGAGCTGGCTGCCCGACTCCTACCCGACCGCGTCCGCCCCGGTGACCGCCGTGTTCGCCGGCCTGCTGACCAAGGTGGGGGTTTACGCCATCATCCGGGCGCATTCTCTGCTGTTCAGCGACGGCGGGATGGACTCCGTTCTGCTCGTCGCCGCCCTGCTGACCATGCTGGTCGGCATCCTGGGCGCGATCGCCCAGAACGACATCAAACGACTGCTGTCCTTCACGCTGGTGAGCCATATCGGGTACATGGTGTTCGGCATCGCGTTATCGAGCAGCCTGGGCATGTCCGGGGCCATCTACTACGTCGCGCACCACATCGTTGTTCAGACCACGCTGTTCCTGGTGGTCGGCCTGATCGAGCGGCAGGCCGGCGCATCGACGCTGCGCCGGCTCGGCGGTCTGGCAGCCGCGAGTCCATTGCTCGCCTTCGCCTTCTTCGTCCCTGCCCTCAATCTCGGTGGCATCCCGCCGTTCTCCGGTTTCATCGGCAAGGTGGCACTGCTGGAGGCCGGAACCGAGGACGGCTCGGTTCTGGCCTGGCTGCTGGTCGGCGGATCGGTGCTGACCAGTCTGCTCACGCTCTATGTGGTGATGCGGGTCTGGAGCAACGCGTTCTGGCGGGCCCGCGCCGATGCCCCGGAGGGTGATCTGGCCGACGTCGCGCCCTCGGCGCTGATCGACCAGTCCGACGACGCCGATGACATCTCCTTCAGCGACCGCGGGGACGTCGGGCGGATGCCGCCGGGGATGCTGGTACCGACGATGGCGCTGGCCGCGGTGGGGCTGGCGCTCACAGTGGCCGCGGGCCCGATCTTCGGGTATTGCGACCGGGCCGCCGACGAGGTGCTCGACCCCGGCCGCTACGTCGCCGCGGTGCTGGGGGATCCCGCATGAGTCGGCAAACCCTCCTCCGGGCGTGGACGGTGGCCTGGCTGGTGCTGGCATGGCTGCTGCTGTGGGGCTCGGTATCGGTGGCCAATGTGCTGTCCGGCCTGCTGGTGGCGCTGGCGATCACCCTGCTGTTACCGCTACCGGCCGTGCCGGTACAGGGTCGGGTACACCCGCTGTCGGTCTGCCGGTTGGCCCTGACCGTCGCGTGGTGGCTGATCAAATCCTCGACCGAGGTGGCCTGGCTGACGCTCCGGCCCAGCCGACCGCCTCTGTCGGCGGTGCTGCGGGCGAGCCTGGCCCTGAAATCCGACCTGGTGCTGGCACTGGGGGTCAATATTCTCAACCTGACGCCGGGAACCCTGGTGCTCGAAATCGATCAGGCGCGGCGAGAGGTCTACGTGCACGTGCTCAACGTGGATTCACAACGCGGAGTCGACCGGTTCCACAGACAGGTCGCGGCCCTGGAAAGGCTGCTCGTGGCCGCCTTCGAGCGGGACGCCGAATGGCGCCCGTCGACGGCGGCGGCCGAACAGGAGGCCGGGCGATGACGGCAGTCTGGGTGGCCGCCGGGGTGATGCTGACCGCAGCGGCGCTCCTGACCATGATCCGGCTGCTGATCGGCCCCAGCACCCTGGACCGGCTCATCGCGGTGGACACGACCGTCGCGGTGACGATGTGCGGTCTGGGCACCTGGGCGGCGTTCAGCGGGGACACCACCGTGACGTACAGCCTGGCCGCCCTGGCGTTGATCAGCTTCGTCGGATCGGTGAGCATCGCCCGTTTCCGGGTGCCCGATATCAAGGACGCCCGGCGGTGAGCGCGGTCGAGGTCCTCACCGCCGTACTGGTGCTGAGCGGCTCGGCGCTGGCGCTGACGGCGGCGATCGGTCTGTTGCGCTTCCCCGACACGCTCAGCCGCATGCACTCGGCCACCAAACCGCAGGTTCTGGGCCTCTTACTGGTGCTGGCCGGGGCGGCGATCCGACTGCGCGGGAATATCGACATCGGGATGATCGTGCTGACCGGTGTCTTCACCCTGATCACGGCGCCGGTGATCGCCCAACGGGTCGGCCAGTTGGCCTACCGGGAGCACAACGTCCCCGACGAGTTGCTCAGCGTGGACGCGCTGGCCGACCGCGAGAACCCCCAGCGCAGCGAATCCTGATCCGGTCCGGGCAACCGCCCTCAGCTGTCCTCGGACAGCTGGAATTCGATCATCGCCGTAACCGTCTCGATCGCGTCGGTGAGGACATCGACGCGATCGGCCAGGGTGGGGGCGGCCAGCACACCGTAGCGGTCGGCCGGGCCCAGTGGCAGCCGGGCGGCGAGGGCGTACAGGTGCCGGGTCGGGTCATCGGCGGTGTCCTCATCAACGGCCAGCGCATCGTGCGGCACCTCGATACCGCGGGCCGAGGCCACCCGCTGGTACAGCGCGGTGATGCGGTCGATGACCTCGCCGATCTGCCCGGGGCCGACCGGCCGTCCGGGCTCATCGGGCCAGGGTTCGACGATCGCCCGCGGATAGGGGTCATCGGGCAGCCACCGGCGCACCCGTATCCGCTCCCCTACCGGCGCAAGCAGTTCGTACTGGTCCATGCCGAGGTCGGCGTATTCGGCGATCCTCGCCATCGCGCCGATATCGGTGCGGGAGTCCCCGCCGCCGACTTCCAGGCCGCGGTTGATCAGCACCACACCGAAAGCCGGGACATCCCCGGCCAGACAATCCCGAACCAGGCGGACGTACCGCGGTTCGAAGATCCGCAGCGGCAAGGTTTCGCCCGGCAACAGGGCGGACTGCAGCGGGAACATCGGCCGCGCGGATTCGCTCATCTCAGGCCCTACCGGAACCCGCCGGTGAGGACATCGCGGACCGGGGCGCTCGGGGAGGCGAAGGTGCACAGCGCCGCCCCGACCCCCACCCACAGATCCGGGTTTCCGGCGACCAGTTGATTCCCGTCCTCGCCGATCGCCACAATCACCTCGCGGCGGGCCGAGGTACCCATGGCGACGTACTCGCGGCAGCTGGTGTCCAGCAGGTCCGCACCCCCGATCGCGATTCCGGCCTGCCCGGGGGTGGCTACCGGGCTGCCGTCCACCGCCCGGCTGCAGCCGCCCGCGGCCAGCATCACCACGAGGGCCAGTAGCCCGGCCGTCGTGCTGCGGGCCGGAACCGCCCTGCGCGCCAGTACCGTCCTGAGCACCATCGGTTCCTCCTAGACACCCAACCTAGACGCCCAACCTAGACATCCAACTCTGCGACGAGCGCATCGACCACCGCGCGCAGGTCACCGTCATGTACCTCGGCCACCCTGCGCTGGCGTTGATAAGACGCTCCCCGCCGGGGAATCTCGGCGGCCGCCGCCAGTTCATCGGCGCACTGAAGCGAATCCGCCACCGGCACCAGCCGGGTCAGCAGATCGTCGAGGTCCTCGGTGACCAACCGCTCGTTACCATCGGCGTCGAGGATGATGATGGCGTCCAACCCGTACCGGGCGGCCCGCCACTTGTTTTCCTGTACATGCCACGGCGGCATCACCGGAAGCTGCTCCCCGGCCTCCAGCCGGCGGTCCAGATCGACGATCAGACAATGTGTCAGGGCCACCAGCGCGGAGAGCTCCCGCAGGTTCGACACCCCGTCGAAGACCCGCACCTCGATGGTGCCGAGGTGCGGCGAAGGCCGGATATCCCAACGGATCTCGTTGATCTGGTCGATGATCCCGGTGGTCTTCTGGTCGTGCACGAACCGCTCGAACTGACGCCATGAGTTGAACTGGAACGGCAGACCTGCGGTCGGCAGCTGCTGAAACATCATCGCCCGATTACTGGCGTAGCCGGTGTCCTCACCCGCCCAGAACGGCGATGAGGCGGATAGCGCCAGCAGGTGCGGGTACTGGTTGAGCAGGGAGGAGATGATCGGCATGACCTTGTGCGCCGAGGAGACGCCGACGTGGACGTGCACCCCCCAGATCAGCATCTGCCGGCCCCACCACTGGGTCCGTTTGATCAATTCGGCGTAGCGCGGCGCATCGGTGAACTTCTGGGCCGACCACTGCGCGAACGGGTGGGTGCCCGCACAGAACAACTCCATCCCGCGGTCCCGGACGGCCGCACCGGTCGCGGTCAGGGTGGAGTGCAGGTCGGCCATCGCCTCGGGAACCGTCTCGCAGATCCCGGTGACGATCTCGACGGTATTGCGCAGCAGTTCTTTGTGCACATGTGGCGTATTGCCGATATCGGCGATGACCGCCGCGGCCTGATTACTCAGATCGCGGGATTCGATATCAACGAGGGCGAACTCCCACTCGACCCCCAGCGTCGGCTGAGCGGAGCCCGCGAAGTCGATCCTAGCCGGTGCCGATGACACCGCAGGCGACCCGCTTGCCGCCGTCGCCAGTGGCCAAGGTGGTCGCGTCCGGCGGCGGCGCACCGTCGGTCTGCTGGTAGCGGTCGGCGGGAATGTTGGAGAGGTTGTCCGAACCGGCGTGGATGATGATCGCCTTACCGTCACCGTCCATCAGGTCCGGAATATCGAAAGCGTTCGTGGTGGTCACCAGCATTGCGCTGCCGTCCCCGCGAACCTGCAACGGGGCCAGATCACCGGCGTGATTGGGATGGTCGGCCTGGCCGCCACCCTGGAAATGACCGCCGGCGGACAGGAAATCCCCCGGCGCCCCGCCGCCGGGCGGCACCGAGTTCACCTCGCACCGGCCGACGTCATGGATATGCAGTCCGTGGAAGCCCGGTGACAGCTTGCCGGGCGTGGTGGTCCGCACGGTCACGGTCGCGACCCCGCCGGAGAAGTCGATGGTCGCCTCGGCGACCTGCTCGCCGTCCGGGCCGTTGATCTGCGCGGTGAGCGTCTCGGCGGGCGGGGCCTGCGGCGCGCCACCGTGATCCCCGCCATGGTCCGGAGCCATGGACGCCGGGGCGGGCGAACCAGTCCAGACCGACGGGGTGGTGCCGGGCTGGGTGGCGACCGGCTCGTCCGGCGTACATGCGCTCAGCAAAGCGACGGGAGCGGCGAAAACGACAACGGCCCAATTACGCATGGGGACTACCCTAACCCGACCTATCCCGTCACCAACACGATGACGCCGGGTGGCTGCTCGACGATTTCGGGGATGCGAGGCGCCACCGGGGCCTCGAGCACCAAACCAACGGCCTCGGCCGCGGCCTGCTCCCCCTCCGCGGGTCCGAAGTACACCGTCGTCACGACGACGTCGGCAGCGGCGATGAGCGATGACTCGGTGACGTTCCAGCCGGCTTCGCGCAGCCGGTCGGCGGTCCGGATGGCCGCAGGCTCATCACCGTAGACGCTGTAGACGCGCACATCGGACTTCGGCGCCGGCGGGACGGTGGTGGTGGTCGTGACGGTCCGGGCGGTGGTGTCCTCGCCGGCATCGTGACCCGAGCCCATCGCCTGGAAGCCGACCAGGAGGAAGATCACGCCGAGGAATAACAGCACCATCACCATGGCGCGCAGGGGAAGCCCGGAAGAGTCGGGGACGCGCTCGTTCATCGGGCCAACTGTAACGGGGCTGACGGTGCCGGCCGCTTCAGGGGAACTCGAAGCCGAGCCGGCGAGCGGCCCGGGCCTTCTGGCGGCTGGCCCGCAGCCGGCGGAGCCGCTTGACGAGCATGGGGTCTGCGGCCAGCGCCTCCGGCCGATCCACGAGGGCGTTGAGCACCTGATAGTACCGGGTGGCGGACATCGAGAAGAGTTCCTTGATGGCCTCTTCCTTGGCACCGGCGTACTTCCACCACTGCCGCTCGAAGGCGAGGATGTCGTACTCGCGGCGAGTCAGTCCGTCCGGGAGGTCTGCGTCGTCGATTGCCCGTTCGGCCCGTGCCATGGCGCCGTCCATTCGAGTTGGGGGCCCTTTCAACGATTCCTAATCACATCTCTGTGGTTCGAAGGTCATTGAACCACGTCAGCGTCGATTGGGGACGGTACCGGACTCCGCGCGTCGGACGATCTTTAAGCTTGCCGATCATGGCCGTTCGACCCATCGTGATCCTCGGCGATCCCGTGCTGCACACCCCGACCACGCCGCTGCCCGTCGGCGCCGACGGATCGTTGCCGCCCGAGGTGACCGACCTGATCGCCGACATGTACCAGACCATGGACGCCGCCAACGGAGTTGGCCTGGCGGCCAACCAGATCGGCGTGGGTCTGCGGGTGTTCGTCTACGACTGCGCCGAGGACCGGGGCAACCCGACCCGTCGTCGCGGCGTGGTGGTCAACCCGGTGCTGGAAACCTCGGAGGTCCCCGAGACAATGCCGGACCCCGAGATGGACGATGAGGGCTGCCTGTCGGTGCCGGGCGAATCGTTCCCGTGCGGGCGCGCGCACTGGGCACGGGTCACCGGCCTCAACGCCGACGGCGAACCGGTGACCCTCGAGGGCACCGGATTGTTCGCCAGGATGCTGCAACACGAGACCGGACACCTCGACGGGTTCCTGTACGTGGACAGGCTGATCGGCCGGCACGCCCGGGCCGCCAAGCGGGCCGTCCGGTCCCACGGATGGGGCGTACCCGGCCTGTCGTGGTTACCGGGCCGCGAACCAGACCCGTTCGGCCACTGATGGCCGCCCCCACCGTCCGGGTGGCCACCTGGAACGTCAATTCCATTCGGGCCCGGGCCGATCGGGTGGTCGATTGGATGCAACGGGCCGATATCGACGTCCTCGCCATGCAGGAGACCAAGTGCTCCGACGCCCAGTTCCCGGCAATGACGTTCCTGGGCGCCGGCTACGAGGTGACACACTGCGGCCACAACCAGTGGAACGGGGTGGCCATCGCCTCCCGGATCGGTTTCGAGGATGTGCAGACCGGTTTCGAGGGACAGCCGACATGGCCGGGGAAGGACGGTCCTGCCGTCGAGGCGCGGGCGCTGGCCGCGACCTGCGGCGGCGTACGGGTATGGAGCCTGTACATCCCCAACGGCCGCACCGTGGACGACCCCCACTATCGATACAAGCTGGAATGGCTTGCCGCACTGCGCGATAACGCCCAGTCATGGCTGGAACACGACCCGCAGTCCCAGATAGCACTGGCCGGCGACTGGAATATCGCGCCCTGCGATGAGGATGTCTGGAGTATCGACGCCTTCCGCGGCAGCACCCATGTGACCGAACCGGAACGCGCCGCCTTTCGGTCGATCGAGACATCGTTCGCCGATGTGGTCCGCCCCTATGCGCCGGGCCCGGGCGCCTACACCTACTGGGACTACACCCAGCTGCGGTTCCCGCGCCGGGAGGGTATGCGCATCGATTTCATCCTCGCCTCACCGGCGCTGGCGCGCCGCGTGGTACACGCCGAGATCGTGCGCGACGAACGTAAGGGCGGCAAGAGTCGGATCGGGTCGCCCAGTGACCACGCCCCGGTTCTGGTCGATATCGGTCCGCCGGCGGCGATGGCCGATTCCGGCACCGCTCCGTGAGCCTTCTGCTGCCACTCACCGCACCGGGCTGCACCCCGCCGCGGGTGCTCAGCATCGCCGGCTCGGATTCCGGCGGGGGCGCCGGTCTGCAGGCGGACCTGCGGACCTGCGCTCTGCTGGGCGTTCACGCGCTGGCCGCGGTGACCGCGGTGACAGTCCAGAATTCGCTGGGCGTCAGAGGGTTTCACGAAATTCCGCCCGATGTCGTCGCCGGACAGATCCAGGCGGTGGCCACCGATATCGGTATTCAGGCCGCTAAGTCGGGACTGTTGGCATCTTCGCCGATCATCGACACCGTGGCGGGCTGCTGGCGGGACCTGGGTCTGGCCGGAGCGATCCCGTTCGTGGTCGATCCGGTGTGCGCCTCCATGCGCGGCGAGCCACTGCTGCACCCGTCGGCGCTGGACACCCTGCGCCGGGTGCTGTTCCCGGAAGCAAGCCTGATCACCCCCAATCTCGACGAGGTACGCCTGCTGGTGGGTATCGACGTCGTCGATACCAAGACCCAGCGGGCCGCCGCATGCGCCCTGCACGATCTGGGGCCGAGGTGGGTCCTGGTCAAGGGTGGCCATCTGCGCTCGTCCCCGCACAGCACCGATCTGCTCTACGACGGGGTGGAATTCCACGAGTTCGACGAGCCCCGGCTGCCCACCGGTCATGACCACGGTGCCGGCGACACCCTGGCCGCGGCGACGGCCTGCGCACTGGCACGCGGCTATCCGATGCCCGAGGCCGTCGCGTTCGGTAAGGCCTGGGTGACCGAATGCCTGCGGGCGGCATACCCTCTCGGCGCCGGCCACGGCCCGGTGTCAGCACTGTTCCGGCTGCACACATGACCCTCAGCAGCGGACTGGACGCCATCGCCGGGGTGGCGCACCCACCGGTCGGCGCACCCGCCGGCGCGGTGGTTCTCACCCACGGCGCAGGCGGGAGCCGGGACTCTCCGCTGCTGATCCGAATCTGTCAGAGGTGGGCCGAGCACGGTTGGCTGGCCGTTCGCTACAACCTGCCCTACCGGCGGCGGCGCCCTACCGGGCCACCGTCCGGGTCGGCGGCCGCCGACCGGGCGGCGATTGATGAGGCGATCACCCTGACCCGCAGCGTGTTTACCGAATTGGCTGGAGCCGACGGGCCGCTGCTGGCCGGCGGGCATTCCTACGGTGGCCGGCTGACGTCGATGGCGGTGGCCCACGGTGCGGAGGCGACGGCGTTGACGCTGTTTTCCTATCCGCTACACCCGCCGGGCAGGCCGGAACGGCTGCGCACTGAGCACTTCGGCTCGATCACCGTGCCGACGGTGTTCACCCATGGCAGCGCCGACCCGTTCGGCAGTATCGCGGAGTTGCACACCGCCGCCGCCCTGATTCCCGCCCCCACCGAGATCGTCGAGGTCGCCGGCGCCCGCCACGATCTGAGGTCACAAGGCCCCGACGTGGCGGGGCGGGCCGTCGACGCCGCGCTGCGCCACAGCGGGCGTCGATAGGTCGGGTACCGTCAGAACCCATGTCCGCGCAACACCTCGATGTGATCATCGTCGGTGCCGGTTTCGGGGGTATCGGGGCGGCCATCCAGCTCAAGCGACTGGGATATGAGAACTTCGCTCTCTTGGACCGGCAGCAGGATCTGGGCGGCACCTGGTACGTCAACCACTACCCCGGCCTGGCCTGCGATGTGCCAACCACCACCTACTCCTATTTTTTCGAGCCGAATCCGAACTGGTCCCGACTGTTCTCCACCGGCGCCGAGATCAAGCAATACGCCGACGATGTGGCGGAGAAGTACGACATCCGCCGCCACATCCGGTTCGACACCTGCGTCGAGGGGGCCCGCTGGGATGCCGAGGCGCAACTGTGGCGGGTGTCGCTGGCGGACGGCCAGACGCTCAGCGCGCGGTACCTGATCACCGCGACCGGTTTCCTGTCCCAGCCGCACACACCGGAGATCCCGGGGATCCACGATTTCGAGGGCACCGTCATCCACACCACCGCGTGGGATGACGGTTTCGACCCGGCGGGCAAACGGATCGGCCTGATCGGCACCGGCGCGACCGCGGTGCAACTCATCCCCGAACTCGCCAAACGGGCCGGTGAACTGACCGTTTTCCAGCGCACCGCGATCTACGTGGTACCCAAACTGGACTTCGCCTTCCCAGCGGCCGTCAAACGTCTTTTCGCCCGAGTTCCGCTGGCCCAGCGTGCCGTCCGGGCCGTCACCGACGCGATCTACGAACTGTTCAACTATGTGGTGTTACACCACCGTCAGACGTTCTTCCGGCGGCTCAACATCGGGGCGGCGGATGTCTCCAAGATGTACCGGTTCGCCGTCGTCCGCGATCCCGGTTTGCGCCGCAAACTCACCCCGGACTACGACTTCGGCTGTAAGCGGCCGACATTCTCCAACAGCTACTACCGGACCTTCACCAAACCTCATGTACATCTCGAGTCCAGTGGGATCGACCATATCGAGCCCACTGCCGTCGTCGCCGTCGACGGCACCCGGACCGAGATCGACACATTGGTCCTGGCAACGGGTTTCGACCTGTGGGAGGCCAACATCCCGGCTATCGAGATCATCGGCCGTGACGGTCGGAATCTCGGAAAATGGTGGCGGGCGAACCGGTTTCAGGCCTACCAGGGGGTGGCGGTCCCGTATTTCCCCAACTACCTCAGCCTGGCCAGCCCTTACGCGTTCATCGGGTTGAACTTCTTCAACACGATGGAATACCAGATGCGGATCATGGACCGACTTTTCGGGGAGATGAACCGGCGCGGGGCCAACACCTTCGAGGTAACCGAGGAGGCGAACACCCGGTTCCTCGAGCAGGTGACCGATCAGGTGAGCGACACCGTCTTCGCCGTCGGGCACTGTGCAACAGCCCGGTCCTACTACTTCAACCCGCACGGTGAGGCGACGCTGCTCCGCCCGATGACGGCCCGGGCGGCCATCCGGCAGGCCTCCACGTTTCCGCTGACCGATTTTCAGATCACCTGACGCACGATCCCACCTGAGGAAAGGACTCCCATGTCACGCATCCCCGTTATCGGGGCGGCCCTGGCCGCCACCGGAATCGCCCACTTCGCAAAACCGCAACTGTTCGAAACGATCACCGCGCCGGTCTTTCCGAACAACACCCGGCGGCACGTCTACGTCAACGGCACCATCGAGACGGCTCTGGGGGTGGGTCTGGTAGCACCGCAAACCCGGAAGTTCGCCCTCGCCGGCGTGGCCGGCTACCTGGGGTATCTGATCGTCAGCGTGGTCCGCGGCCGCCGCTGACCTTGCCGCCCGGGAGTCCGGCATGAGCCACCCGGAGCTGCGGCGGCAGCTGGGCACCGCTGATGCGGTGGTGGTCGGACTCGGCTCGATGCTCGGCGCCGGGGTGTTCGTGGTCTTCGGCCCGGCGGCCGCCGCGGCCGGACCGGGTCTGCTCATCGCCCTGGCCGTCGCCGCAGCGGTGGCCTACTGTAACGCCACTTCGTCGGCCCGCCTCGCCGTGCTGTACCCGCGTTCCGGTGGCACCTACCTCTACGGCCGGGAGCAGCTGGGCATGTTCTGGGGCTACCTGGCGGGCTGGGCTTTCGTGGCCGGTAAGACGGCCTCCTGCGCGGCGATGGCGTTGACGGTCGGGCTGTACGCATGGCCGGCGCACGCCCACGCCGTCGCGGTCGCGGCCGTCGCGGCGCTCACCGCGGTGAACTACCGCGGTATCGAGAAATCGGCGCGGGTGACCCGGGTCATCGTCGCTGTCGTGCTCGCGGTGCTGGCCGGGGTGGTGACCGCGGTGGTGCTCAGCGGCCGGGCGGACCTGGCACACATCCCCTGGGCCGGCGGCACGGTCGGCGGGGTGCTACAGGGCGCCGGACTGTTGTTCTTCGCCTTCGCCGGATATGCGCGCATCGCCACCCTCGGCGAGGAGGTGCGCAACCCGGAGCGGGTGATCCCGCGTGCGATCCGAATCTCCCTGGTCGTGACGATAGCGGTATACGCCGCGCTGGCAGCCGGTCTGATGGCGATCCTCGGCCCCGAACTATCCACGGCCGCAGCACCGTTGGCCGATGCCGTCCGGGCCGCCGGAGCAACCGGATTCGAGCCGGTGGTGCGAATCGGCGCGGTGGCGGCGGCGCTGGGGGCCCTGCTCTCGCTGATTCTCGGTGTCTCGCGGACCACCCTCGCGATGGCACGCGACGGTCGGCTGCCGGCCGCACTGGCGGTGGTCCATCCGCGCTACCGGGTACCGCACCGCGCCGAGGTGGCGGTGGGTGCGGTCATCGCGACGGTCGCAGCGCTGGCCGATGTACGAGCGGTGATCGGTTTCTCGTCGTTCGCAGTGCTGGTGTACTACGCAATCACCAACGCCTCGGCGCTGACCCTGCCGGCTGGGCGGCCGGCGATCCCCGTTCTGGGACTTCTCGGATGCCTGACGGTCGCGGTGAGCCTGCCCGTGAGCTCAGTGGTGGCCGGCGCCACCGTCATGGCCGCAGGCGCGCTGCTCTACCTAGCCACCCGGTCCGGTTAGCCGCCCGCCGTCACTGCTCGGCGAGCCAATGGCGGGTGCGGTCCTCGCGAGCGGGGACCCCGTTGCGGCCGGTGAGATCCTGGGCGTAGATCCCGACGGCGTACGCCACCCCGCCCCCCTGGATACCCAGTGCCTCGCGATCAATCTGGTCGAGGGTGTCGGTACCCGTGTGGTACTGCGGGTCGAACGGGGCATCGGCGGTCCCGCCCCAGAGTTCGACCTGCTCGGCGGTCTTGGTCCCATCCGCGCCGGCGAACAGCCCGCCGGCCGGGATTCCGGCCCGGGTGAAGGGCTCGTAGTCGGACCGGCCGTCGAAAAGGGTGTCCTGCGCCGGCTTGCCCTCGGCCTCCAGATAGTCGACGAGGGTCCGTTCGATCCCGGCTGAACCCTCCGGCACCCGGGGCACAGGATCGTCCCGCCCGAGGGTGGTCGACTGGTTGCCGTCGTAGGTGAAGTAGCCGGCGTTCGGAGAGGCCAGCATGTCGAAGTTCAGGTAGAGGGCGATGTCCTTGAGCTGTTCCATGTCCAGGGACTGCAGATATTTGCGCGAGCCGATGATGCCGACCTCCTCAGCACCCCAGAAGCCGAACCGGACCGCGTGATTGATATCCGGCGCGTTACCGAGTTGGACGGCGGTCTCCAGCACCGCCACCACACCTGACCCGTTATCGTTCATCCCGGGGCCCTCCGGAACGGTGTCGAGGTGGGCACCAACCATCACCACATCCTGCGGGGAGCCGGTCTTGGTCTGCGCGATCACATTGCGCACCGTGAACCGCTCGGTGCGCGCGTCCAGGACGAGCGTGGCGGGTCCGGGTGCGCCCCGCAGCCTGGCCCCATCGTCCTTGGTGACGGTGACCACCGGAATCTTGACGTCGGTGGTCTCCCCGAGGGTTGCCGCCAGGAAATCGGCTTCGACGTTGTTGGCGACGATCAGGGCGACGGCCCCGAATTCGGCGGCGACAGCCTGTTTATCCGGAAACGGGCAGCCGCCGCGGTCGACGAGTACCACCGCGCCCTTCACATCGAGACCGGCGAAGTCGGCCGGGACGCAGCCGGAGGCGTCCCCGGCCGGTGCCGCCACCAGGGGGCCGCTGACACCCTGCGGCGGGGTACCGAGGCTGTATTTGAGCGGGTAGGACTCGACCTCCGCGCCGTCGACGGTCAGAACCGGCTCCTCCGCGGTATACAGACCGAGATCGAACTCCGGGGTTTGCACGTCGTACCCGCTGGCGCGCAGGGTGCTCACGATGTAGTCCGCCGCGGCGTCGTAGCCTGCGCTGCCGACCGCCCGGCTGCCACCGTTGTCCTGGGCAATCTGTTCGAGAGCCCGCAGGTGTTCGAGCATGGCCCCGGTGCTCAACCGCTCTCGCAGCGCCCCGGCGAACTGCGCCGCGGCCGGGTTCTGCACCGGCCGGACCTGCGCGACGGGCCGAGACGTCTCTGTCGGACGGCTGCAGCCCAGGGGCACGGCTACGAGAACTGCCAGCCACAGCGACACCAGTACACGCCTCACGGGAGCCAGGGTAATGCCGATCGACTGCCACCACACGGCGGCTGAGGGGCCAACGACGTCACCGGGTGCACCGCGGCGCCCCGGCGCGGCACCACGCGAAACCGGCTTCGGTGGTTTCCAGGGTGTGCGGCCGCCGCAGTCCGCAGGAGTGCGGCGGTACCGCGGCACCGATGCGCAACCGTCCCCAACTGGCCGCAAAACCGGGGTGTAGCGGCAGGTCAGCCACCTGATTCTCGGCGACCCAGCGCAGTTCTGAACTCTCCTGGTTGGGCACGGTGTCGAGCAACCCGGGGGCGTCGGCGACGACTGTGGTGTAGCGCCAGTAGGTGCCGCCGGGCCCGAACACCTCCGCGGTCTTCACCTGTGCGCGAATCTGGAGGTGCTCGCGGGGAAGCCCGGCTTCCTCCTCCGCTTCACGCAGGGCGGCATCCTCGGGAGCCTCGTGGCTGTCGAGAGCGCCTCCCGGCAGACCCCACGTACCGCCCTGATGGCTCCACGGCGCACGGTGCTGTAACAGCACGGCCGGATCGCCGTCGAGGCGCGGCGCACGTACCAACAGTCCGGCGGCACCGAATCGGCCCCAGTGGTGGGTCCCCGATTCTGAGACCATCCACCCGTCACCGTCGCCCCGCACGAGACCAGGATAGGCCCGCCACGAACGGGCCGAGATGACGATGCGCCGCCATTTGGCCACCACTGCTCTTAGACTTCGCTTATATCGTGACGAGGGCAGCCTGAAGGGAGCGAGGTCAGCTGAGGTGACCGTCGAGCTCGCGCATCCGTCGACTGAGCCGTTGGCACAGCGGACCCCCACCGAGCCCACCCATCCCTGGTGGTGGTTTGCCAGCACCACCCCCGGTCGGATCATGACCATCGGCGCCATCCTGGCGATGCTGGGCATCCTCAGCGCCTTCGCGATCTCCACCACGATCAACGAACGCCAGCACCAGCTGACCGCCGTGCTCGACCACACCGAGCCGCTGGCCTTCACCGCCGGCCAGATCTACACCACCTTGTCGGTGGCCGACGCCTCCGCTTCGACCGCATTCGTCGCCGGGGCCGAACCGCGACCGGTGCGACAGCGCTATGAACAGGCCATCACCGACGCCGCCGTCGCGATCACCCGGGCCTCGAGTGGCCTCACCGAACCGTCGCTGGTGGCGCTGCTCGGCCGGATCAACGCGCAGCTGGCGGTCTACACCGGGCTGATCGAGACCGCGCGGACCAACAACCGGGTCGGTAACCCGGTCGGTTCGTCCTATCTGTCGGAGGCCTCTGCGCTGATGCAGGACAAGGTGCTGCCGGACGCCCAGCGCCTGTACGAGACAACGTCCGCCCGGGTCGATGCCGAGACGACCGCATCGGCCGAGATCCCGGCGCCGGTGATCATTGTGGTGACTGCGACATTGGGTTTCGGGGTGTTCGCCCACCGCTGGCTGGCGCGCCGGACCAGGCGTCGGATCAATATCGGACTCGTCGCCGGAGGGCTGGCGATCGCCGTCATGATCGTCTGGGTGGGCAGCGCGCTGGCCGTCTCCACTGCCGGCAGTCGGTCGGCCCAGAAAACCGCGGCCGACTCACTGCGGTTGGTCACCAACCTGGCCATCACTGCGCAGCAGGCCCGGGCCGACGAGACGCTGTCCCTCATCCGCCGCGGCGACGAGGATGTTCGCAAGCGCTCGTATTATCAACGGGTCGATGCCATGCGCCAGCAGTTGGGCGAGTATCTCGCCCGGGAGGACTCGGTGGACAAGAGCGGACTGGCTCAGGCCGATCAGCTGCTGGAGAAGTGGCGATTGGCCGACCAGCGGATCAACGCCTACATCACGGTGGGCAACTACCAGGCCGCCACCCAGGTGGCTCTGGGCTCAGGCGAGGATGACTCGACTCCCGCCTTCGACAAGCTCAACGATGCCCTGAACCAGGGCATTCTGGAAAGCCGCAAACAACTGCGCCAGGACATCCTGTCGGCCCGGCGGGTGCTGTCCGGGACGACTGTGGGCGGGGCCATGTTGTCGGTGGGAGCGGCGCTGGCGGTGGCGCTGGGAATCTGGCCCAGAATGAGCGAGTACCGGTGATGAGCGCTCGCGCGAAGAACAGAAAAACCCTGATGAGCGCTCGCGCGAAGACCTACCGGCGAGCTTTCGTCGCCGCGTTGATGGCCGCCGCCCTCGGCGCCTGCGGGCAGCCCGCCGACGTCGTCGCTCCCCCGGCTCCCATGCTGGCGCCGCCGACACCGGCCGGCATGGAGCAGCTGCCGCCGGAGCCGCCGGAACCGCTGGACAAGACTGCTGACACCTGTGATCGAACCGCAAGCCTGCGCCCCTTTCCCACGAAGGCCGAGGCCGACGCGGCAGTGGCCAAAATCCGCAAGCGGGGGCGGCTGATCGTCGGACTGGACATCGGCAGCAACCTGTTCTCCTTCCGCGATCCGATCACCGGAATCATCACCGGTTTCGACGTTGATATCGCCGGGGAGGTCGCCCGGGATATCTTCGGCACCCCGTCGGCGGTGGAGTACCGCATCCTGTCTTCGGCCGAGCGCATCAAGGCACTGCAGGAAAACACCGTCGACATCGTGGTCAAAACAATGACCATCACCTGTGAACGCCGCGAGCTGATCAACTTCTCGACGGTCTATTTCACTGCCTTCCAACGGATTCTGGCACCGCGGCAGTCCGAGATATCGCAACCGTCGGATCTGTCCGGAAAACGGGTGTGCGTGGCGCGCGGCACCACCTCACTGGACCGGGTCCGCCGGATCGATCCGCAACCGACCATCGTGGCCGTGGTCACCTGGGCCGACTGCCTGGTGGCGTTACAACAACGTGAGGTCGACGCGGTCAGTACCGACGATGCCATTCTCGCCGGGCTGGTGGCCCAGGATCCGTTCCTGCGCATCGTGGGGCCGAGTATGGGCGAGGAGCCGTACGGTATCGGTATCAACCTGACTAACACCGGCCTGGTCCGGTTCGTCAACGGAACACTCGAGCGGATTCGTACCGACGGCACCTGGTACACGTTGTACCGCAGATGGTTAACCGTGCTCGGCCCGGCGCCGGCCCCTCCGGTTCCGAGGTATTCCGACTGATGAGTGCCACAGAATCCACTGAACCGGAGGTCGGCACCCAGCCGGCCAGCCTCGCCGAACTAGCCGAATTGGGCGCGGATTCCGCCGCGACAGCCCGCCCGATGTCCACCCAGGCGGTGTTCCGGCCGAATTTCGACGACGAGCCGGACGCGGCGGTCAGCGTGCCGACTGAGGTTGCGGATCGTTCGGCGACCGTGAGCCGCACGGTGGCGATGACCCGGCGGCTCGGCGGCGGGTTGGTGGAGATCCCCCGCGTGCGCGAGATCGACCCGTTGGCCGCGCTGATGGTCAATGCCGTCGTTGTGGAATCCAAACGCTACTGCTGGAACTGCGGTCGGCCGGTCGGCCGCTCGACGGACGACCGGGCCGGCGAATCCGAGGGAGTCTGTCCCGAATGCGGGAGCCCATTCTCATTTCTTCCGCAGCTGCGCCCGGGCGATATGGTCGCCCACCAGTACGAGATCAAAGGCTGCGTCGCCCACGGCGGGCTGGGCTGGGTTTACCTGGCTGAGGACCATAACGTCAACGGCCGGCCCGTCGTCCTCAAAGGCCTGGTCAATTCGGGCGACGCCGAGGCGCAGGCGACCGCGATGGCCGAACGGCAGTTCCTGGCCGAGGTGGCCCACCCCTCGATCGTGAAGATCTTCAATTTCGTTGAGCATCCCGACTCCCGCGGTGAGCCGGTCGGATACATCGTCATGGAGTACGTCGGCGGGAAATCACTCAAACCACCACGGGGCCATAAGCTGCCGGTCGCCGAGGCCATCGCCTACATGCTGGAGATTCTGCCTGCGCTGGCCTACCTGCACTCGATCGGGCTGTGCTACAACGACCTCAAACCGGAGAACATCATGGTCACCGAGGAGCAGCTCAAGCTGATCGACCTCGGTGCGGTGTCTCGGATCAAATCCTTCGGATACCTTTACGGCACACCGGGTTACCAGGCTCCAGAGATCGTCCGCACCGGCCCGACCGTTGCCACCGACATCTACACGGTCGGGCGAACGCTGGCCGCGCTGACGCTGCACCTTCGCACCCGGAACGGCCGCTACGTCGACGGGCTGCCGGAGGACGATCCGGTGCTCGCGAAGTATGACTCCTTCGGCCGGTTGTTGCGCCGGGCCATCGACCCCGACCCGCGTCGACGGTTCGTCAGTGCCGAACAGATGTCGGCGCAGCTGCTGGGCGTGCTGCGCGAAGTCGTTGCCGCCGATACCGGGGTTTCACGACCCGGCCTATCCAATGTGTTCACCCGCACCCGCTCGGCGTTCGGCGTCGAACTGCTGGTGGCCCACACCGACGTCTACCTCGACGGACTCATGCACGCCGAGCGGCTCACCGCCCCGGAGATCGTGACGGCGCTGCCGGTTCCACTGGTCGATCCCACCGATATCGCCGCTACGGTGCTCTCGGCGACGGTGCTTTCCCAGCCGGTGCAGACCCTGGACTCGCTGCGCGCCGCCCGGCACGACAGTTTGGAATCCGACGGCGTGGACCTGTCCGACTCGGTCGAACTGCCCTTGATGGAGGTGCGCGCACTGCTGGATCTCGGCGATGTCGGCAAGGCGAACCGCAAACTTGAGGCACTGGCCGAGCGGGTCGGGTGGCGCTGGCGCCTCGTCTGGTTCAAAGCGGTTTCGGAGCTACTTACCAGCGACTTTCACTCTGCAACGAAACATTTCACGGAGGTGCTCGACACCTTTCCCGGGGAGCTCGCCCCCAAGCTGGCACTGGCGGCCACTGCCGAACTGGCCGGCACCTCGGACGAGCGAGCGTTCTACGAAACAGTCTGGCATACCGACAACAACATCATCTCGTCCAGTTTCGGACTGGCGCGAGCCCAATCGGCGGAGGGCGATCGCCAGGATGCGGTGACCACTCTCGATCAAGTACCGGTCGGCTCAAGGTATTTCACCACGGCGCGGCTGACCAGCGCGGTGACCCTGCTGTCGGGACGCTCCGCCCATGAGCTCACCGAAAAACAGATCCGGGAAGCCGCCCGGCGGGTGGAGGCGCTGCCCCCCACCGAGCCCCGGGTGTTGCAGATCCGCGCCCTGGTACTCGGCACCGCGATGGACTGGATAACTGCGAATCAAGCCACCCCGGAGCCGATTCTGGGCTTCCCCTTTACCGACCACGGCCTCCGCCTGGGCGTGGAGGCATCGCTGCGCAGCCTCGCCCGGGTCGCCACCACCCAGGCCCATCGCTACGCCCTGGTGGACCTGGCCAACGAGGTCCGTCCCATGACGACGCTCTGACCTGCCGAACGGGGCTGGCGTTAGCTGGGTGCGGTCCGCCCGAATTCTCCCACCTCGGAATTGGCCGGAGGCGGAGATCGGCGAATTTGCAGGCCGGGCCGGCTAGCGTTCCAACACCGCCATACAGGCACGGGCGATGGCCGACTCCTCGTCGGTCGGGATTACCAGCACCTCCGTCGGGGAGTCGCCGGCCGAGATCCGGCGTGCGCCCCGCTCCGGGCCGTCGTTGAGCCGGGTGTCGAGTTCGATCCCCAGGCCGCCCAGCCCAGTCAGGGCGTCACGGCGGACCGCGGCGTCGTTCTCCCCGACGCCGGCGGTGAAGGTGATGACATCGGTGTGCCCGAGCAGCGCCAGGTAGGCACCGATGTACTTGCGCAGCCGGTGGATGTAGACCTCGTAGCCCAGCCGCGCGTCGCGGTCACCGGCTGCGATGCGCCGGTGCACCACCCGGAAGTCGATCTCCCCGGTCAGGCCCAGCATCCCGGATCGCCGGTTGAGCATCGACTCGATCTCCTCGACACTCATACCGGCGGTCCGCCAGAGGTACCCGATGATTCCCGGGTCGATATCACCCGACCGGGTTCCCATCACCAGGCCTTCCAGCGGTGTCAGGCCCATGGTGGTGTCGACCGGCCGCCCGGCGGCGATGGCCGATGCCGACGCCCCGTTGCCCAGATGCAGCACGATCTGGTTCAGCGATTCCACCGGAGCCCCCAGAAATGCGGCGGCCTGCCGGCTGACGAACTCATGTGAGGTGCCGTGGAACCCGTAGCGACGGATATGCCAACGTTCGGCGACGTCCCGGTCGATCGCGTAGGTGGCCGCGGCGGCCGGTAGATCGTGGAAGAACGCGGTGTCGAAAACGGCGATGTGCGCCACGCCGGGCAGCACCCTACGGGCCACCTCGATACCGAGCACCGCCGGCGGGTTGTGCAGTGGGGCCAGCGGGGCAAGCTGGCGAAGTTCCCCGATCAGGTGGTCATCGACGACCGTCGGCCGGTATAGGTTCGGTCCGCCGTGCACCACCCGGTGGCCGACCGCGGTCAGACCGGTTTCGGACAGCTCCTGCCCCTCGGCTTCGATCACCTCGAATGCCGCCCGCAGGGCGGCCTCGTGATCGGCGACGCCACCCTTCTCACCAATCCGCTCGATGACCCCGTCGACCAGCGCGGCCCCGGTTTCGGGTTCGACCAGTGAGTACTTCAGCGAGGAGGAGCCGGAATTGATCACCAGAACGGTATCGGTCATCACACCCGCCTGCTCATAGCCAACCCTGGGCCTGGATCGCCGTGATGGCAACGGTATTGACGATATCCTCGACGAGCGCACCACGGGACAGATCGTTGACGGGCTTGTTGAGCCCCTGCAGCACCGGGCCGATGGCTATCGCCCCGGCGCTGCGCTGGACCGCCTTGTAGGTGTTATTGCCGGTGTTGAGGTCGGGGAAGATCAGCACGGTGGCCCGGCCGGCGACCCTCGAGTCGGGCATCTTGGTGGCGGCGACAACGGGATCGACCGCGGCGTCGTACTGGATGGGCCCCTCCACCAGTAGACGAGGTTCCCGCTCCCGCACGAGTTCGGTTGCGGCCCTGACTTTGTCGACCCCTGCACCACTGCCGGACGCCCCGGTCGAGTAGGACAGCATGGCGACCCGCGGATCGATACCGAACTGCGCGGCGGTACGTGCCGAACTAATCGCGATATCGGCAAGTTCCGCCGCGGTCGGGTCGGGAACGATCGCGCAGTCGCCGTAGGCGAGCACCCGGTCGGCCAGGCACATCAGGAAGATACTGGACACCGTCGAAACCCCGGCCTGGGTCTTGATGATCTCGAAGGCGGGTCGCACGGTGTGAGCGGTGGTGTGGGCCGCTCCGGAGACCATACCGTCGACGATATCGTTGTGCACCAACATCGTTCCGAAATAGCTCACGTCGTGGATGGTCTCGCGGGCCCGCTCGACGGTGATGCCCTTGTGTTTGCGGATCTCGGCATACTGTTCGGCGAACTGCTCGGACAGCTCGCTGGTGCGCGGGTCGATCACCGTTGCCGCACTGAGATCGACCCCGAGTTCGGCGGCTCGCGAACGGACTTGGCTGTCATCGCCGAGGATGGTCAGCGCGGCGATACCGCGTCGCAGCAGCCGGCCGGCGGCCTGCAGAATCCGATCGTCATCACCTTCGGGGAGCACGATCCGCTTACGTCCGGAACGGGCGCGTTCCATCAGCTGGTAGGCGAACATCTGCGGTGTGATCACCGCGGGGATCGGAATCGCCAGCCGCTCGAGCATGTCGGATATGTCGACGTACCGGTCCATCAACTGCAGGGCGGTGTCGATCTTGCTCTCCGAGTTCGCCGTCACCCGGCCGCGGGCATTGGCCACCACACGGGCCGTCTCGAAGGTCTCCAGGTCGGTGGCGATGATCGGCAGCCGCAGCCCCACCCCGGTGACCAGCCGGGAGATCTCGCGGTGCAGCGGGAGACCGCCGTTGAGGATGATGGTCGACAGCGTCGGGAACCCCTCGGCACCGTGGGCGCTGGCCACCGCCAGAACGACATCGGAACGATCGCCCGGGGTGATGACGGCCGCACCCTCCCGCAGCCGTTCCAGGACGTGTTCGGCCGTCATCCCGGCCGCCATCACCGCCATCACCTCCCGGCCCAGCAGCGAGTCGTCGCCGTGCACCAGGGTGCCGTCGACCGCGGTCATCAGTTCCCCCACCGTGGGGGCCACCAGCAGCGGTTCCTCGGGGATCACGTACACCGGCGCGCCGAGATCCCGGCACGCCTCGGCGACCGCCGCGAGATCCGCCGGCCGACACCGATTGGCGACGACGGCGGCGGTGTGGGCGTGCTGGGCGGACAACTCGACCATCGACATCTCGATGGCCTGAGCGATCTCCTCCGGGGTGCGGTCGAAACCACGCACCGACAGCACGACCGGGGCGCCCAGGTTGACGGCGATGCGCGCGTTCACGCTCAATTCGGTGGGAGTGGCGATATCGGTGTAATCCGAGCCGATGATCACCATGGCGTCGCAGCGGGCGGCCACCGCATGAAAGCGGTCGACGATCTCGGCGATCGCACCGTCGGGATCCCGGTGCAGGCGGTGATAGCTGACGCCGGCGCACTCCTCGTAGGACAGATCGGCGGAACTCTGCGACAGCAGCAGATCGAGAACGTAATCGCGGTTCTCGCGGCGGGTGATGGGCCGGAACACCCCGACCCTGGGCACCATCGCCGAGAGCCGGGCCACGATGCCCAGCGCGATGGTGGACTTGCCGGTCTCCCCTTCGGGGGAGGCGACGTAGATGGAGGTGGGGCCGCGAGAATGTGTCGGTGGGTGGGCGTCGGATGTCACCACGTCAGCATTCCTCAGCAGAGTTGCGGACTAGCCCAGTTTGCGCAGCCGGGGCGCGAGGTCGCGTTCGAAGAGCTCCAGAAACCTGCGCTGATCATGGCCGGGGGCGTGGAAGACCAGGTGGTTGAGGCCGTACTTGAGGTAATCGGCCACCCTCTCGACGGCCTCGTCGGGATCGGACGACACGATCCAGCGCCGGGCGACCTGTTCGATGGGGAGTTCGTCGGCGAGCCGCTCCATCTCCATCGGGTCGGACACGCTGTGCTTCTGCTCCGGGGTCAGCGACAGTGGTGCCCAGAACCGGCAGTTGTTCAACGCGGTCTCGGGGTCGGTGTCGTAGGAGATCTTGATCTCGATCATCTTGTCGATATCGTCGGCGTCGCGGTCGGCGGCCGCCGCGCCCTGTTCAACCGCCGGCATCAGTTTCTCGGTATACAGCTCCTCGCCCTTACCGGAGGTACAGATGAACCCGTCGCCGGCCCGGCCGGCGTACTTCGCCACCACCGGACCGCCCGCCGCGATGTACACCGGCACCCCGGCCTCGGGAACGTCGTAGATGGACGCCCCTTTGAGGTGGTAGAACTCGCCCTCGAAGTCGACTCGGTCCCCGCCCCACAATTCGCGCATCAACCGCACCGACTCACGGAGCCGGGCGAAACGCTCCTTGAAATCCGGCCACTCACCGGTGAACCCGGTGGCGACCTCATTGAGTGCCTCGCCGGTCCCCACGCCGAGGAATACCCGGTCCGGGTACAGACAGCCCATCGTCGCGAAAGCCTGAGCGATCACCGCCGGGTTGTAACGGAACGTCGGGGTCAGCACCGAGGTGCCCAGCGTCACCCGCTTGGTGCGCTCACCGACAGCGGTCATCCAGGACAGCGCGAACGGTGCGTGCCCGCCCTCGTGCCGCCACGGCTGAAAGTGGTCGCTCACCGTGGCGCTGTCCATCCCGTGCGCCTCGGCCAGTACCCCGAGTTCCACCAACTCGCGCGGGCCGAACTGCTCCGCCGACGCCTTATACCCCAGTTTCAAATCCGCCACACCCTCAGTTCTACTCCAGGTCCGCCTACACTGCGGACATGGCCCCGGTGCTGACCGCCGTCACCGATAACGTTCATATGGCCCAGACCCCGCTGGTCAACTGGACGATCGTTACCGGTGCGGCCGGTGCCATCCTGATCGACGCCGGTTTCCCGGGCAGTCGTGACGATGTCCTGACATCCCTGCGCGAACTGGGGTTGACCCCCGCAGATGTCCGGGCGATCCTGCTGACCCACGCCCACATCGACCACCTGGGGTCGGCGATTTGGTTCGCGAGCACCCTCGGCACGCCGGTGTACTGCCATCCCGGCGAAGTCGGGCACGCGAAACGTGAATATTTGCAGCAGGTTTCGCCGACAGCGCTGATCAGCCAGGCCTGGCGGCCGCACTGGCTGGCGTGGTCATTGCAGGTCGCCCGCCGGGGCGGTCTGGTGCGGGAGGGAATCCCCACCGCCCGAGCCCTCACAGACGATATCGCCGACGGCCTGCCTGGGAGGCCGGTGCCGCTCCCGACACCCGGGCATACCAGCGGACACTGTTCGTATGTTGTCGACGGCGTCCTGGTGGCCGGTGATGCGCTGATCACCGGTCACCCCCTGGCCCGTCATCGGGGCCCGCAGCTGCTGCCGTCGATGTTCAACCACAGCGACGACGAGTGTGTGCGCAGCCTGGAGGCGCTGGGTGCCGCCGGCAACGACACGCTGATCCCCGGCCACGGCGATCTGTGGGTTGGGCCGATCGCCGACGCCGCTCGGCTGGCCACCGCATAAAGTTCGGGTGCATGGACCACGTTCGAGGCACGACGATCGCCATCACCGGTGCGGCCCGCGGTATCGGCTTCGCCACCGCCCGCGCTCTCCTGGACCGGGGGGCGCGGGTGGTGATCGGCGACCGGGACGTCGCCCTCGAGGAATCCGCAGTTGCGAAGTTGAGCACCCTCGGGCCGGTATCCGGCCATCCCCTCGATGTCACCGACCCGGAGTCGTTCGCGGCTTTTCTGGACAAGGCCCGCGCCGACGGCGGCGGGCAGATCGACGTGCTGATCAACAACGCCGGGGTGATGCCGGTCGGGCCCTTCCTCGACCACACCGATCAGGGCATCCGATCCGCCATCGAGGTCAATTTCTACGGGGTGATCAACGGTTGCCGGCTGGCATTACCGGAAATGGCTCGCCGGCGGCGCGGCCACATCGTCAACATCGCCTCGCTGGCCGGCATGCTCGCGGTACCGGGTCAGGCCGTCTACGCCGGAACCAAGTTCGCGGTCGTCGGCCTGTCCACCGCTCTGGCCGATGAATTCGCCCCGCAGGGTGTCCACGTCAGCTGTGTGATGCCGACCTTCACCAACACCGAGTTGATCTCCGGTACCAGCACCGGCGGGATGACCAAACCGGTTCCGCCCGAACAGATCGCGGCGGCTGTGGTGCGAACCCTGGACAAACCGAGAAGCGCGGTATCGGTGCCCTATCCGCTGCGCTTCATCGCCGCCGGTACCGCGTTCCTGCCACCGCGCGGACGTCGCTGGCTGTCGGAGAAGATGGGTACCAGCCGGGTCTTCCTCGATGTGGACGCATCATCCCGCGCCGCCTACGAGCAGCGTGCCCAGTCCGCCACCGGTCTCCTCGACGAACCCCACTAGCCCACCCCCTTTTACCGCGAGCGTGCGTGTCGGTACGCCGACACGCCGCTATCGGCGACACTTTGCGCACCCTCACCATCAGAGCCCCATCCACAGCGGGCGATTCACTGACTCCTTTCCACAGCACTGACTTTCCGAGCTCACCCGGATACGCGAACGTCGCGGCATGCACGCAGAACTTGCCGCTCTCTTCGACAACCAGGGCGGGGTGGCTACGGCCGCCCAGATAACGCAGCTCACCGGTCGGCGCTACCTGCAGATGCTGGTGGATTGCACCGCTGTGCAGCGTATTTGGCATGGGATCTACAGCCTCGGACCAGCAGATCACGACCGGAAGCTGCGGGGCCTGGACCTTTCCTGCGGTGAGCAGGTGGCCGTCTGCCTGGATACCGCCGCCCAGGCGTATGGGTTCGATACCGAGGACTCAAGCACTCTGCACATTCTCAACCCGACCGGGCATCAGCTTCGGCCCGCCCCCGGCTTGATCATCCACCGACGAGACGGTGCACCGCTGATGTCGGTATCCGGTCGGCCGGCCACTGCCGCGGCCTGGACCGCAGTGGAGGTTGCGCGCACTCTTCCTCGGCCGCGGGCACTGGCCACCCTTGACGCCGCCCTGCGATCCCGGCAGTGCGATCCTCACGCACTCTCCGGTGCCGTCACCGCCCAGTCCGGGCGCCGCGGCATCGTCAAGGTCCGTCATCTGCTTCCACTCGCCGACGGCCGGTCCGAGTCGCCGATGGAAAGCGAGGCCCGGTTGGTGATGATCGACGGCGGCCTGCCCGAACCGGTGCTGCAATACGAGGTCATCGACGCCATGGGGCACCTGCGGCGACTTGATTTCGCGTGGCCCAACCAGATGATCGCCGCCGAATACGACAGCGATCAGTGGCACGTCGGGGCCGACGCATTGCGGCGGGATCGGAGGAAGCAGGCCGCAATGCAGGATCTCGGCTGGATCGTCGTGCCGATCGTGCGCGAGGACGTGCGCCACCGTAAACACGAACTGGTGGACCGGATTTTCGCCCACCTCGACCGCGCCTCGGTCGCATGAGCGTGCGCAACGTGCCCGCCCGCACGGCGTGTCGGCGTACCGACACGCACGCTCGCGGAAAAAGCTAGCTCAACGCGCGGTCCAAGTCCGCGATCAGGTCCTCGGTGCCCTCCAGTCCGACCGAGATGCGCACCACACCGTCGCCCAGACCGATGGCGGCCCGGCCCTCCGGCCCCATGGCGCGATGGGTGGTGGTTGCCGGGTGGGTGATCAGTGTCTTGGAGTCACCAAGGTTGTTGGAGATGTCGATGAGGGCCAGCTTATCCAGCACCTCGAAAGCCCGCTGCTTGCCGCGGCCGTCGGGAGCGTCGAGTTCGAAGGTGACGACGGTGCCACCGCCGGTCATCTGCCGCTTGGCGAGATCGTACTGCGGGTGCGACGGCAGAAACGGGTACCGCACCCAGCGCACAGCGGGATGGGACTCCAGGAACTCCGCGACCCGCAGCGCCGAGGCGGTGCTGTAGTTGACCCGAACCGACAGCGTCTCAAGGCCTTTCAGCAACACCCAGGCGTTGAACGGGCTCAGCGCGGGACCGGTGTGGCGCATCAGGGTCTGCACCGGACCGTCGATGTACTCCTGACCGCCGAGGATCGCGCCGCCCAGCACGCGGCCCTGGCCATCGATATGTTTGGTCCCGGAGTAGATGACGACGTCGACGCCCAGCGGTAATCCCTGCTGCAGCAGGGGCGTGGCAAAGATGTTGTCCAGCACCACCTTCGCGCCGGCGGCATGGGCCATCTCGGAGACCGCCGCAATGTCGACGAGGGTCTGCATGGGATTGGACGGGGTCTCGAAGAACACCGCCGTGGTGGGCTCGCTGAGCGCCTGCTCCCATTGGGCGAGGTCGGTGCCGTCGACGAATACCGTCTCCACCCCCCACCGCGGCAGAATCTCATTGCACACCACGAAACACGACCCGAACAGGCTGCGGCCGGCGACCAAGCGGTCCCCCGCCTTGAGCAGCGCGCCCAATGAGGTGAACACCGCGGCCATCCCGGAGGCGGTGGCGAAGGCCGCCGGCGCACCTTCGATCAGCCGCAGACGTTCCTCGAACATCGAGATGGTCGGGTTGCCGTACCGGGAGTAGACATACCGGTCGATCTCGCCGGTGAACGCCTTCTCGGCCTCGGCGGCGGAGGAGTAGACGTACCCCGAGTTCAGGTACAGCGCCTCGGAGGTCTCCTCGAAACCGGACCGCAGCAGCCCGCCGCGAACCCCGATCGTGGATTGGCTGACCCCATCCGGGAGCGGAGCCGGAATCCGCACCGAGGGAATATCGTCGCCGGTCATGACCGCTTCCAGGGCAGGCCCTCCGCGCGCCATCCGGTGACACCGCGGTGGCCCGCCGGATCCGGCCGGCCCTCAAAACCCTCCAACATGTTGTACGAGGGCGCGATACCGGCGACGGTGGCGGCCTCGGCAGCGGGAATCGAGCGGTTCCCCGCCCGACACAGGAAGATCACCGGGCTGTGTTCCGGGGTGACGCCGGCCGCCATGAGTTCGGCGACGAAGCTCTCACCACGACCGCCGAAGGAGTTCCAGTCGACGAACACCACTCGCCGGCCCAGCTCCGACAGATCCGGCACGCCCACCGACTTCCACTCACCGTCGGTGCGGACGTCGACGAGCACCGCGTCGGGGTTCTCCTCGAGCAGCTTCCAGCTTTCCTGCGGGGTGATGTCTCCGGCGTAGCTCACCCCCGTGAGTCTGGCATATCTACCGCGGATCATGGCAGGCTGGGCGTCCGGCGCAACGAACCGCGCGCTCACGACTCGAGGAGGATCACTGCTATGACCGGTCGGGCGGGATGATCCAGCGCAAGCCGCCCATTCGGAGCGTCGGCAGCGATCCCGACTACCGGTTCACGTTGGCCAATGAGCGGACCTTCCTGGCGTGGCTGCGAACCGGACTCGCGCTGCTGGCCGGCGCTGTCGCCCTGGCCAGCCTGGTTCATCACTTCGGTCCCAAACCGGTCCGGATCGGGATCACCGTGCTGCTGCTCGGACTGTCGCTGACGGTCACCATCGGCGCCTACGTGCGGTGGGATCGCGCCGAGCGGGCGCTGCGCGAGAACCGGCCCCTGCCCATCGATCCGCTGCCCCGGCTGATGGTGATCGGCCTGGCGGTGATCACCGTCGCGGCGGCGGTGCTGATCTATCTGGCCGAAACCGGCGTATGACGGAGCCGGATGCCCATGTGCTGATCGACGCCGGCGGTCCCGCCGAGCGCACGGCGTTGGCGTGGCAGCGGACTGCCCTGGGTGTGGTCGTCGTGGGCGCACTGGCGGTGCGGTGGTGCCTGAACGAGGGATACCCGGTGTGGCCGGGCATCGTGCTGGCGACCTTCGGCGGAGTCGTCGGCCTTCTGCTGGGCCGGCAGCGCTATCTGCGGATCATGACAACCGTGCGGGCCGGCGAAACGCCGCTGTCGCGCTATCTGGTCCCGGCGACCGCGCTGTTCATGGTGCTCATCGTCGCGGTGCTCAGCGTGGGCGTCGGAATCGAAATGGCCAATCTCTGAGCGGTGCCTGCCGGCCTACCGCGGCCCGGGGGAACACACCGTCCACCGGCCGTTCTCCCGGACGAAAACCATCGGGGCCGACACCTTCTTGTCCGTTTCGCCCGCGGACTCCGTATCGCCGGCAGACTCCGTATCGCCGGCGGACTCCGAAGACCTTTCGAAGGAGTAGACGACGGTGGCGGTGGCACTGTCACCAGTGACGGTCAGATCGGTCACATCCTCGACCACCCGCGCGCCTTTATCGGCCGCGGACCGGCGCTGGTCGGCCAGCACCTGGGCCTCGGTGCCCTGCTGAGCCAGACAGGTGAACTCACGGAAGTCGGTGTAGTCCTCGCGTTGCAGCGCGTCGTTCTGCCCGACGATGGCGCGGCCGATCTGGGCCTCCTCGGGGGCGACGTCACCACCGACCAGCCGCAGGGCGAAGACGGCGATCACCGCGACCCCGACGATTGCCAGTGCGGTCAGGATCGGCATCACAGTGGACCGGTTCTCGGCGGGTTCGGTCATAGCTGATCAGGATAGGCGGGCCTCAGCGCCTGTCGGGCCAGTGCCAGGCCGGTTCGTCGAGCATCCGCCGGCCGGCCACCGCCGTCTGGCCGTCCCGCTTCTCGAGCTCCAGGAGACCCGGTTCCCCGGGACGGGGTGCGCCGGAACCGCTCCGCTGCAACGCTGCCGCCAAGGCCGCGGAGTGGGTGACGACGACAATCTGGGAACGGGCCGATGCCCGGGTGATCAATTCGGCCAGGGCGGGCAGCAACTCCGGGTGCAGGCTGGCCTCCGGTTCGTTGAGCACCATCAGCTCGGCGGGCCGGGGTGATAGCAGCGCCGCTACCCACAGCAGGAAACGCAGTGTTCCGTCGGAGAGTTCGGCGGCGCTGAGCGGTCGCAGCATCCCGGGCTGCTGCAGGCTCAGCTCGAAACGTCCGCCGTCGGCAGACACCTGCACCCGGCTGCCGGGGAATGCCGAGTCCACCGACTCACTCAGGGCGGCGGCATCGCCGATCTCGGCTATCGTCTGCCAGGCCGCCGCCAGGTCCGAACCGTCGTGGTTCAACACCATGGTGCGGGTGCCGATTCGCGGCTGGCGGGCAGGCGCGGCGCCGTCGGTGCGGATGTGGTCATAAAAACGCCAGCCGCGCAGCCGGTCCCGGAGTGCCAGGAGTTCAGGGGCCCCGCGCGGGTCGGCCAGTTCGCTGACCATGCTGTCGTAGGGTCGGAGTGCGCTGGCGGCGGTGAGCCAGTCCCCACCGTCATCGCGTATTCGCACCAGCGGACCGGACCGTTGCGCCATCAGTGCCGCGGGCCGCAGCACCGGGCCGGCCCACACCGTCTCGGATTTGATCTCCGGATCGAGCCCGAATGCCGTCCCGCCCTCCTGCGGCAGGCCGAGATCGACCGCGTAACCGACGTCATCGCCGGAAAAACCCAGTTTGAGGCTGACCGGGCCGGTGCGGCCGGGGCCGGCCCACACCGTCGACCCCAGGCCGCCCTCCCGGGCCAGCGCGCTAACCGCGCCGTTGCGCGCCATCTCGGCCAGCAGCCGCAACGCCCGGTACAGGCTGGACTTGCCGCTGCCGTTGGCTCCGGTCACCACGGTGCACCCCCGCAACGGCACCACCAGCCCGCGCAACGACCGGTAGTTCGCCACGGCGAAGGTGTCGAGCACACCGGAAACCCTATCCGGGCTCGCCGTATTGGAAGATGAGCCAATGCATCGCGTCCCCGCAATCCGCCGTCCGCTGTGGGACCGCTTCGGCGAGTTGGTTTCATCCCGGCTGTCCTGGGTGCTCGCACTCGCCGTGGCGGCGGCCGGCGGTGCCCTACTAGGGCTGGTGCCGGCCAGCGGATCCGCCGAGCGGGCTCCGGTGGTGCTGCCCGCGACCGCGGAATCGTCGAGGGTGACCGAGCTACTGAAGGAGTTCCCCGGCGGCGATCAAGCCCCCGTCATCCTGCTGGTCACGCGCGCCGACGGCGAGCCGCTATCGCCGGCCGATCTCATCGCCGCCGATCAGGCCCGCGCCCGCACCGGGGCCGCCGCCGGGGATCAGAGCGGACCGCCCATCCCGCCGGTGCCATCCGCCGACGGCAAGGCCGTGCTGTCCCCGGTGCCGTTACCGGGCGAGCTGAACGGCTTCGCACTGACCGACAAGGTGAAGGACCTACGGGAGGCGGCCCGGGCCGGCCTGCCCGATGATCTGGTGGTCAACGTGACCGGCGGACCGGCCTTCGGCGCCGATATCGCGAGTTCATTCTCCGGGGCCAATGTCACGCTGCTGGCGGTCACCGTCGGCGTGGTGGCCGTGCTGCTCATCATCACCTACCGCTCACCGGTGCTCTGGCTGGTGCCACTGCTGGTGATCGCCTTCGCCGACCGGGTGGCCTCGGTGACCGGAACCGCGGTGGCCCAGCTGACCGGCTTCGACGGCGACGGGTCCACCTCGGGTATCACCAGCGTGCTGGTGTTCGGCGCCGGCACCAATTACGCGCTGCTGCTGATCTCCCGCTACCGCGAGGAGCTTCGTCAGACCCCGGACCACCGCGAGGCCCTGCGCACCGCCGTGCGATTCGCCGGGCCGGCGGTGGCGGCGAGCAATGCGACCGTGGTGCTGGCACTGCTGGCGCTGCTGCTCGCCGAATCGCCGACGACCCGCAGCCTCGGGGTCCAGGCGGCCTCCGGCCTGGTGATCGCCGCGGTGTTCGTATTGTGTGTGCTGCCCCCACTGCTGGCACTGTTCGGACGAAAACTGTTCTGGCCCTTCGTGCCCACCCCGGGCGGGCAACAGATCACCACCACCGGCGTCTGGCATCGCATAGCGGACTGGGTCGCCGGCCACGCCGGGCGGGTCGCGGTGGCCTCGATCCTGACTCTCAGCGTGCTGGCGACCGGACTGATCGGCACTCCGGTCGGGTTGTCGCTCATCGATCAGTTCCGGGTGAGTGCGGACTCCGTCGACGGGTTCACGACCCTCGCCGAGCACTACCCGAGCGGAGTGACCGACCCGACCCGGGTGATCGCCCCGACCGGGTCCGCGACGGCGGTCAGCGCCGCGATCCAGCGGACTCCCGGGGTGGACTCGGTCACCCCGGCCGGTGTCTCCGATACCGGGCTGACCCAGTGGCAGGTAGTCATCGACGCGGCACCCGCTTCCGCTGCGGCCGCCGATACCGTTGCAGCCCTGCGGAATTCAGTTCGCCAGGTGGATTCCGCGGCACTGGTGGGCGGTACCGACGCCCAGGCCCTGGACGCCCGTGCGACCGCCGTCCGGGATCAGTGGATGGTGAT
>Ga0180435_10000097_pt1 | contig 83521 bp, 76 predicted proteins | sample SS_ome_3_FD_132467 | JGI IMG/M metagenome (GOLD analysis project Ga0180435, IMG submission 132467) | Hypersaline lake sediment archaeal communities from the Salton Sea, California, USA - SS_3_S_1 metaG | ecosystem: Environmental > Aquatic > Non-marine Saline and Alkaline > Hypersaline >... | reverse complement strand
TGAACGGGCTGATCAACATCCGAAAGTGTTTACCAGCGCAGTGATTGAATACCATGTCGCCGGAAAAGATATCTCGGAGAACGCAGTCACCCGGGCTATAGAATTATCCGCAGACGCATACTGCCCAGCCCAGGCAATGATAGGAAAGATCATCCCCTTGATCTTGAAATTTTTCATCTATGAGGGAGAAAAACTCAGTGATGCCAAACTGGTCATTAGCGGCCAACTCGGATAATTATTTTCTATGGCATTCGATAATAAAGCGTAATCAATTGATTACGCTTTTGTGTTATTTTTCGGTAGCATAAATACAGTGATTATTCCTTCATCCTGATAATAAATTCAGGGCTGTTTAAATGCCTTTCCAGAGTATGCGTTAGATAATAACGAATAACCTCATCAAGCCCTTTTCTAACCTCAGATGGAATTTTTAGAGCCATCAATTCCTGAAGGCTCGAGCGTTGAAAATGCCGTAAATATTTCAGGATCCTGACTGAAACTGGACGTATATCAACCCCGGATAATGTTGTCACACAAGAAGGGCAAACCACCCCTCCTAACTCGCCAGAAATGTATTGATCCTGCTCCGTGATCTTCTTTCCACACTCCACGCAGATAAAAAATTCGGGTTGAAATCCAACTAACCCCAACAAGTGCAATTCAAAAAAGTGAGTGATGATCGTTGGGTCGTCTCCAGAATCCAGGGCTTTGAGGGTTGTTAACAGCAGCTCATATAAATTAAGATTGCTGCCCTCTTCAAATGTCACGGCGTCAACCAATTCAACGATATATGATCCCCGGCCAATTCCATGGAGATCCTCTCTTAACCGATCAAAGGAATCAATAACCTCTGCCTGAGTGATCAAGTGTAAATTCCTACCGCGGGAGATCAAGAAAGAAGAACACATGAACAACTCAAGGTGTCCTGCTATCTTTGAACTTGGTTTCCTCGAGCCTTTAGCGATTCCTGAGATACGCCCTAGTTTCCGTGTGAATAAGACCAGGATCCGGTCCGACTCTCCGAAGTCCTTCCGGCGTAAAATAATTCCCTCAGTACGAATTGAGCGTTCTCGAGCAGACATAGACACCAAATAATCACGAACTGATCAATTGACCTTAAATCAGGAGTACACTTCTTTTTTTAATTCAGCGATATAGGGCAAGGTCCTGTGAGTGTCTGCATAGTCCAGGCCATAACCAACGACCCAGACATCAGGCAGGTCAAATCCGACATAATCTAGTGGGACATCAAGATTGTCACGATTCTTTTTAAACAGGGAACAGGTTTTTAACGATGCAGGGTTCCTCCCCATCAAAGTTTGGTAGAGGTAATTCATGGTATACCCTGTATCCACAATGTCTTCCACTACAATGACATGTTGGTCTGCTATCGGTTTCCTCAGGTCCAGGATCAATCTCACAGCACCAGCAGACTCAGCCGTATCACCATAACTGGATATTGACATGAAATCCACACTATGGGGCACCTTCATCTTTCTGGACAGGTCAGCAGTAAAGATAAAGGCCCCCTTTAATATCCCAATCAAGACAACCCGGCCTGCGTCTTTATAATCACGGTCGATTTCGTTAGCTAATTCAGCCACACGCTGCTGGATATCTTCCTCAGAGATTAATATTCTTTCTATATCCGGATGGAGATCTGGCATCTGGAACTCCTTGTGAGTGTATCTGGGGGTTGAGTAAATTATTGCCGTACTCTCATTATTATACCTGAGTGAATATAACTGGTCAGGCAATGGTCTTTTCTGCGTGAACAGCAACCCAATCACCCTGCCGCATAGTATTCCTCACCTTAAAATCACTTTGTTCTAGGCGATTCAATATAGCCGGCAGCTGATCCGTTAGGATGCCCGATAAAACCAAATGACCGCCCGGATAGACAAGATCCGCCAATCCTTCTTCAAATAACTCCTCCAAAATGGGAGCAATTATATTCGCAACCACCAGGGTTGCCCGGAGCAAGGAAAATTTCTCTGAGAGGATATCTTGCACAGAGCCTTGATGAAATGTACCAGCTTTTTTCAGATTATTCTTTTTCGCATTCTCAATTGAGACGCGGATGGCTCCAGGATCAGAATCTACTCCTAATATCCTTTCCACTCCTAGTTTTGCGGCAGCGATGGATAAAATACCGGAACCGCATCCCACATCAATTAGCTCGGTATGAGTCTGCTCAGATATACACTTTTCCAGCAATGCCAGGGTCAATTGGGTAGTCTCGTGGGTTCCAGAGCCAAACGCCATGCCCGGATCGATATAGATCGGGATCCTCTCTGGATCTGGATTTTCCAACCAGGAAGGAACTACAATCAACCTATCTCCTATCGGGATAGGTTGATATCTTTCCTGCCAGGCAACAGCCCAGTTTTTATTTTCCAGAGATGAGAATGTAGGGTCTGGCAAGTCGACTTTATTTTTCAAACCATTCAATGCTTCTAAGATCCTTTCCCTATATATCAAATCTTCTTCTTCGGGATAGAATCCAAAGACGCGGATCGGTCCTTTGACCTGATCCAGTTCATGGGGAAACACCCCTTCGAAAACCCTTTCCGAAACCAGACCTGCTGGCAAGATCCCGATCAGCACGTTACTAACCATATCCGCCATATCCTGGTCGATTTCAATACTGAACTCTAGCCATTTTGGTTCTTCTCTAATTCCATTCATAGGTATCAAAAAGGTGCAAACCGCTGCCAAATGGCATTGATTTGCACCTGATAAGCCAAATTAATCAAAGCTTGATCATCCTCCCAGAACATTCTTTAATCTGTCCAGAAAGCCTCGTTCCTGAGGAAGCACTTTGCTGTCCATTTTATCAGCAAGCTTTTCAAACAATTCCCTTTCTTCCACATCTAGTTTTTTAGGGATTGTGATATTTACGATCACCAGTTGATCTCCTCGGGAGTTGCTGCGTAAGTGCGGCACACCTTTTCCTCTCATACGGATGATCTTTCCTGGCTGGGTTCCTCCAGGAATCTTCAGTTTTACATCTCCATCCACGGTTGGTACCAACACTTCAGCGCCCAGGGTGGCCTGGGCTACATTCACTTTAAGATCCAGCAATATATCATTATCGCGCCTGCGGAAATATTTATGAGGCTGAACTCTGACGAGCAGGTACAGATCACCAGCAGGTCCATTATTTTCCCCTGGCTGCCCTTCTCCACCCAAACGGATGCGGGTGCCATCATCTACTCCAGCAGGAATACTGACTTTCTTGCGACGAGTTTTTCTTACTTTTCCTTGTCCGCTGCAGGTGGGACAAGGTACTTCAATGATCTTCCCTCTTCCCTGACAGACCGGACAGGTTGTTACCTGAACCATAGATCCTAATAGGGTTTGCCGCGTCTGGCGAACTTCCCCTCTTCCCTGACATTCCGGACAGGTTTTTGGTGAAGTGCCGGGTTTTGCACCATCCCCGCTGCAGGTGTCGCATCTTTCATCTTTAGTTACTTCAATTTCCTTGTCAGCGCCGAAAACAGCTTCCTTAAAGGAGATCGTTACCTGATATTGAAGGTCAGCACCCCGCCTGGGAGCTGTTCTACTGGCAGTTCTTGATCGACCCCCAAAACCACCAAACCCGAACATATCCCCGAAAATGTCCGCAAAATCAGAGAAATCAACCGTCTCGAATCCAGGACCTCCACTCGGTCCTCTTACACCCTGATGACCAAACCGATCATAGGCTGCGCGTTTATCAGCATCAGACAGTACACCGTAAGCCTCATTGGCTTCCTTGAACTTCTCTTCTGCATCCGGTGCGTCGCTTACATCCGGGTGGTACTTGCGAGCCATATCTCGGAAAGCACCTTTTAATTCACTTTCCGAAGCATCCCGGGAAACTCCCAACACTTCATAATAATCTCGTTTAGCCATATCACTTACCATATACTATTCAGCTGATAATGTCACTTTATTAAATACTCAAAGACCGGGGAGTACTATTCCCCGGCTTTGAGTCTCGATCACTTGAAAGGACTATACTTCTTCAAATTCACCTTCAACAACGTCGCCTTCTTCACCACCTCCGCCTTCACCTTCATTTGGCTCTGCCCCAGGCATACTCTCTCCGGCATCTGCAGCTGCTTGATAAGCTGCTTCACCAATCTTCTGTAAGGATATGGATAGAGCTTCAGTCACTTCTTTCAGTCGGGAGACCTCAACGGGTTCCTTATCCAGCTCAGCTTTCACTTCAGCGACCTTGGCTTCTACCTCAGTCTTGACATCAGCCGGGACCTTGTCTCCCATATCCCGCAGGGTTTTCTCAGCGGTGTAGGCCAGGGTATCGGCATGATTGCGGGTTTCGATCAGTTCCTTATTTACCCGATCATCTTCTGCAAAGCGCTCAGCATCCTGGCGCATCTTTTCGACTTCAGTATCACTCAGGCCAGAACTAGCCGTGATGGTGATGTTCTGGGTCTTGCCCGTAGCTTTATCTTTGGCGGTCACTTCCAGAATACCGTTGGCATTGATGTCAAAGGTAACTTCAACCTGAGGAATCCCTCGTGGCGCAGGGGGAATGCCATCCAGAATGAATCGGCCCAGCGATTTATTATCCGCTGCCATGGCGCGTTCTCCCTGAAGGACATGGATCTCCACCTGGTTCTGATTGTCACTGGCCGTGGAGAAAGTCTGACTCTCGCGGGCAGGAATGGTAGTATTGCGCTCAATTAGCGGAGTTGCTACACCACCCAAAGTTTCAACAGACAGGGTCAACGGAGTAACATCAAGGAGCAGTAGGTCATCAACTTCTCCACCGAGTACGCCAGCCTGAATAGCGGCTCCAATCGCGACAACCTCATCGGGGTTTACACCACGGTGGGGAGCTTTACCAAAGAATTTTCCGACTGCTTCCTGTACTGCGGGCATTCGGGTCATACCACCGACCAGAACCACTTCGTTAATGTCGCCAGGTTTCATGCCGGCATCATCAAGAGCTTGCTGGACTGGTTTCATTGATTTTTCTATCAAGTCCATCGTGAGCTGTTCTAGCTTGGCGCGGGTGAATTTCTTTACCAAGTGTTTCGGTCCAGAGGCATCTGCTCTTAGATAAGGCAGATTGATCTCGGTCTGCTGCATGGTAGAAAGTTCAATCTTGGCTTTTTCAGCAGCTTCACGAAGCCGCTGCAACGCCTGGCGCTGTTCTCGAAGGTCAATGCCTTCATCCTTTTGAAATTCGTCCGCCAGGAAATCAATAATCCGCTGATCAAAATCATCGCCACCCAAGAAAGTATCACCGCTTGTGGATCGTACCTGGAACACACCTTCACCTACATCCAAGATAGAGATATCAAAGGTGCCGCCGCCCAGATCGTAAACCGCGATAACTTCATTCTGTTTTTTATCCAAACCATAAGCCAGAGATGAAGCAGTGGGTTCATTGATGATCCGCAGCACTTCCAAGCCGGCAATCTTTCCAGCATCTTTTGTGGCATTTCGCTGGCTGTCATTGAAGTAAGCCGGGACAGTGATCACTGCCTGGGTTACAGGTTCTCCCAGATAATCCTCGGCATCTGCCTTGATCTTTGCCAGGATCATAGCCGAGATCTCGGGCGGAGAATATTCTTTCCCGTCCATCATCACTCGCAGATCGCCGTTGGGAGCTTCCAGGGTTTCATAGGAAACCATCTTCCGAGCTCTTTCAACACCCGGAGAATTGAACTTACCACCCATAAATCTCTTGATCGATGTGATGGTGTTTTCTGGGTTTACGACTGCCTGGTTTCGGGCCGGTCGGCCAACCAACCGCTCATGATTTTTATTCATGGCAACAACTGACGGAATTAATCGATCGCCTTCTGCAGACGGGATTATTGTGGGTTCTCCACCTTCCATCACTGCTACACCTGAATTTGTTGTTCCTAAGTCAATTCCTATTATTTTCGCCATTTTTTTCCTCCGTTAATGTAAATCTGTTACGTTATCTAATAATTCCATTTAGGCAGCCACTCGGACCAGCGCTGGACGTAATACTTTTTCGCCAATCCAATAGCCTTCCTGCATCACTTCTATGATCTGACCGCTCTCATATTCATCGCTTTCTTCTTTCATAAGGGCTTCATGTATATTTGGGTCAAATTCTTCACCAAGAGGGTTCATCGGTTTGATCCCTTCAGCTTCAAGCCGGGAACGTAACTTCTGGAAAATGATCTCAATTCCATCTGCCCAGGTTCCTTCTTCTCCAGATTCGGGTTTTTCCTGTAATGCCCGCCCCAGGTCATCGGCAATATCCAGATATAGTTTGATCACTTCTCCGCGAGCCACCTGGCGGATATCTGCATTTTCTCGAAGAACCCTTTTTTTATAGTTAGCAAATTCTGCCCTGGCTCGCTGCCAACCATCCAGGTACTCTTCGGCTTTTGTTGTTATTTCACCCAAAGATGCCTGTAAAACCTCTACTGGATCCTCATCTTGTTCCTCACTATCCAGCTCAACTTCAGCAGCAGAACCTTTGACATCCATATCCTGATCGAGGGAGTTTTCTTCCAACGAGTCGGTTTCAGTCTCTTCGACTTCAGGTTTGATCTGATCCTTTTTGTTTTTCATTCCGCAATAATTCTCCTTCGATAATAAATCAACTGCCCATAGATTCAGAGATCAGCTCACTGATCAAGTCTGAAACGAAACGGACAGTGGAAACTCCCCGACTATATGACATCCGCAAGGGGCCAAGAATTCCTACTGCTCCCATTGCATGGTCCTTCTTCCCGTAACTAGCCAGGATCAGTGATGTATCCTCCAACTGGTCCCAAGTATCTTCGCCACCAATGATCACGTGCACACCGGGAGCGTCACTATCAAATACCGTTCTGGATAACAAGTCATCCAACATGACTCGATCTTCAAAAATCTCAAGTGTTAGTTTGGCTTTATCCGGTTCAGAAAATTCCGGTTCGGATAACATATTGGCCAATCCATCCCGATAAACCTCACCCGAAGTAATCACTTCGGATTCTTTAATAGTATTCAAAACTACTTCAAAGATTTCTTTCAGAGGAGCTTCTGTTATTCCGGGTTCTAAGTCCTCCAGTTCTCTGGCATCTAATTCTGTCGCAAACTGATTGATCCGGGTCGCAAGACTACTTAACTGTTCCTGAGATATAGTCTCATCGAGCACCAATGTTTGCTGGTGAACTTCTCCACTGCTCAGGACTATCACTACCAGAACTTGGCGTCCCCGGGTTGATAACAAGGCAATATGTTTAAATCTTGCCTTTTCAGTATGCAGCTGGGTCACGATGGCTGCACTCATACTGTGCTGAGCCAAAACTGATGCTGACAATGAAAGCCAGTCATCAACATCGTGCCGCGCCTGGTAAAACTGATGCCGGATCATCTCTTGCACATGCGCAGGCAGCTGATCCTCACCCATCAAGCGCCTCACATAATATCTGTATCCTGCCCTAGTTGGCACTCGTCCAGCCGATGTATAAGGCTGAGATAGGAAACCCTTATCCTCAAGAACAGCCATTTCATTGCGAACTGTCGCTGAACTGAAATCGAGTTGATATTTTCTTACTAAACGACCAGAGCTAATTGGTTCGGCTCTTTCCACATAATCCCGAACCACCAAAGCTAAGATCAGTTTTTGTCTTTCCGATAAAACGGACATCATTATTTACCATTTAGCAGTCTCTTGCCGAGAGTGCTAAGAACGGTTTATAGTCTATCATGGTGGTTCTTAGCAGTCAAGAAAAGCGGGTGCTAAAAAGGGGTTTTCTTACAGGATGTTAATATTATTGGCAGATAATCATCGAGCGGGTTCCGAGCGCAGGTGAATAAATAGTCGAGATGTTCTTCGACTACGCCTCCCGCTCAACACTTTAGGTATGGGATTTCAATCAAGAAACTGATCACCGATTACTTTCCCCCAATCCAACATTTTATATCTACAACTTTCTAAAGATTCACTCATCCTCATTATTCAATTGATCTAAAAACCCCCGATCCTCATCTGTTAGATCAAACCTCTCTAGAAGGTCCGGCCTTCTTTCCTGCGTTCTCTTCAAGGACTGGTTCCTCCGCCAGCGGTTGATTTTGGCATGATGTCCGGATCTTAAGATCTCAGGCACCTTCCATCCCCGGTATTCTTCAGGGCGGGTATAGTGAGGATATTCCAGCAAACCACTGGCGTGCGAATCGTTTTCAGCCGCCATTGGATCTCCCAATACACCAGGGATCAACCTGGTAAGCACATCAATCAATATCAAGGCTGGCAGTTCCCCACCAGTAAGCACGTAGTCTCCAATTGAAATTTCGTCCGTCACTAAGTTCTCTCTTACGCGTTCATCAAATCCTTCATAATGCCCAGCGATAATTGCCAGACGATCAAAATTCATCAATTCCTGTGCTCTCTTTTGATCCAAGAGCTCACCCTGAGGTGTCATCAACAAAACCGGACAAGATGGTGGTTGTCCCAGAATCCCTTCGACTGCAGCGAAGATCGGTTCTGGTTTCATCACCATGCCACCGCCACCACCATAAGGAGGTTCATCCGTAACTTGATGTTTATCGACTGCCCAATCACGTATGTTGTGAATATCTACCTGGAGATGTCCCATTTCCTGGGCACGGTGCAGAATGCTGGCATCCAGATAAGCCGGAAAAACTTCTGGAAAGAGAGTGAAGATATCAAATTGCATGCTCCAATTCTAGCTGAGAGAGGAAAGATACGCAAGTGAGGGGATTTTTCATAATTTTGAGAACCCCTCTCAGGAACTTGCAGGGAATCCTTGACGCATTTTTAACGACAGTGGTAAGATGTGCGCATGTACCTAAATGGCAGTAATTGGAAAATGACCAAAAAACCCCGGCGGAGAGCCAATCCTTGGCGCATCATCCTGCTTCTGGTAGTGATTGGATTAATAATCTATTTTAACCAGGCTGTTGTTCCAACTATTGAACCGATTGGAATTCCAACAGTAACACCCACTGAAAATCCTGAGATTTTCCTCAACCGGGCTGAAGCCTTATTCGATGAAGGCAAATTAAGTCAGGCAATAGACGCGTACAAAGAAGCCATTCTCGCCAATCCTGAAGATTCGTCATTATTCGTTTCACTGGCTCGGGTCCAGATCCTGGCCGGAGATCACGAAGCCGCCCTTGAAAACGCTGAACTGGCCCTGCTTCGCAGTCCTGACAATCCCCTGGCTCATGTTATGAAGGCCTGGGCACTGGATTTTCTTGGCGATCTCATTGCTGCTGAAATATCAATTGAAAAAGCCCTGAGCCTGGCAGAAAAGAACCCACTGGCTCATGCAGTTTACGCTGAAATTTTGATCGACAGCCAGGACTTTGAAAATGCCAGCATTGAATCACTGAAAGCCTTGGAACTGGGACCTAATATGCTCGAGACTCATCGCGCGCGCGGTTATGTGCTTTATTGGACAGGAAACTATAATGAAGCAATTCGGGAATATCAGAGCGCCCTCAATATTAATAATGCCATTCCCAATCTGCATTTAATGCTGGGGTATTGTTATTATGCAAACCAGGAAAACGATAAGGCTGTAACTTCTTTCAGCCAAGCAAACGCACTTAATCCAGGTGACCCAACTCCAGATTATGAGATCTCCCGAATTTATCTACTAGATGGTATTTATAATAAAGCCATCCAATATGGAGAGCTGGCCGCTAAGGACGCCCCGGAAGACCCACTCATGCAAGGAAATTTGGGTGTTCTGCATTTCAGAAATCGAGATTATGATCTGGCATTAAAATATCTTGGCTTAGCAGTTCGGGGCGGCACAACAGATGATGGAGAAATTGTAGAAGGTGTACCACTGTCCTATAAACCGAAAGTGATCGAGATCTTCTCGGCCTACGGGTTAACTCTGGCCAGGATGAACATGTGTGAAGAGGCTGTTCCAGTTTTCCAGACCATGCTCAGTCAGGTTGCAGATGATAATATCGCTTTCATCAACGCCAATGAGGGTCTGGCCATATGTACTGCGAATCTGGTCGAACCCACTCTCGAGCCATCGCCAACTCCCTAATCCAGTTCCACTTGCCATCTCAGACGAGTAATATCTCTATTGACCGGCACTTCTAAATAAACATGGATCGAAAACTAACCGGTAAACGCCCTACATTTAGCACCAACAAGACAACTATCAACTATCCGTTTGTCTTGATTCTGGTTGCTTTGAGTGCGATCGGTTTATGGTTTGCTTCACAGGTTCACGATCCAGAAGGTCGCTTTGAGCCACTATTCCTCCCTACACCAACAGCGACCAGAACAGTGGATTCGCTAGTTCTGGAAGGTGAAGCCTATTTCGAGGCCGGAAATATCTACGATCCAGTTGGAAAAGATGCCATTGATGCCTATTACGATGTATTAGAACAACATCCGGAGAATGCCCAGGTCCGCGCAGAATTAGCCAGATTACTGACCTACTCTTCCGGCCTACTATCCACTACAGAAGAACGCACAGAACGTTTATCTATGGCCAGGCAGGAAATCCAGCTCGCTTCAGACCTGGCGCCTAGCGATAGTACTATCCAGGCTATCAAGGCCCTGGTCCTGGACTGGAGTTCAACCTCGGCAGCCGCCAGCCAGGAAGAAAAACAAGACTGGATCAACCAGGCTGAACAAGCAGCCAACCTTGCAATCACACTCGATCCCAATAACAGTCTGGCTTTGGCCTTTTACGCTGAGGTCTTACTGGACCAAAATCAAAAAGCCCAGGCAGAAGAACACGCCCGGAGGGCCGTTCAGCAGGGGCCGGAATTAATGGACACTCACAGGGTTTACGGAACCGTTCTGGAATCATTAGGGGAATACCGTTATGCCATTGAGGAATTCGAAAAAGCAGCCGAGATCAACCCTAACCTGACTTTCCTTTATATCCGCATCGGTGTGATCTATCGAGCGCTAAAAGTCTATGATGTGGCCCTGGAATACTTTGCCAAAGCTATCACAATCAACCAATCCAACGGGGTGGAAGATTCCATACCTTATATTGCCATCGCAAAAACCTATTCACGGGATGGTGAGTTTTTCATCGCAGCCGTCAACGGAGAAAAAGCCATCGCCATCAATCCCTCCAATGCAGACACTTACGGACAACTGGGTGATATTTATGTCCGGGCTCGTAACTACGAGGGTGCTTTGCCTGTCTTGAAATGTGCTGTGGTTGGCTGCACCGCAGAAGAAAACGAGGTTGGCGGTGTGGCGGTTCAGGCTTTAGAAATAACAAATTATGATGTAGCGTATTATTATGCACGCTACGGTTCTGTCTTGGCAGCACTCAGCCGCCCGGAAGAGAACTACTGCCAGGAAGCCCTTGAAGTGATGGCGGAATTGAAAATCGCCTACGGAGACGATCTCACCCTGATGAGCATCGTAGCAGATAACGAAGCCATCTGCAATCTACTGGAAGCCACCCCATCTCCTTGATTTCGGTCCCAATTCAAACTTAAACGTTATATAAGAATCATGTTAAAGCCTTCGATAAAACTTGACTTTCAAATCGAAGAAAGTTATCATATTCTCCGCTAATTAGCAGTCCATAATATTGACTGCTAACACACCGCTTCAAAGACAGCTCTGAGTCGGCGTTAAAGCATTTATATTAATACTGTGAATTCTTTGTAATCAGGAAGGAGTAGAAATCTATGGCAGGAAAGCAAATCGTTTTTTCAGAAGAGGCCCGACGCAAATTACAGGTGGGTATGGATAAACTGGCGAAAGCCGTTATCACCACCCTCGGCCCAAAAGGCCGCAATGTTGCCCTTGACCGAAGTTTTGGCAGCCCAACTATCACTCACGACGGCGTAACAGTTGCCAAAGAAGTGGAGCTTTCAGATAAGTTCGAGAACATGGGTGCTCAGCTGCTTAAAGAAGCAGCTACCAAAACCAATGACATCGCCGGTGATGGCACCACAACATCAACTCTGCTTGCTCACTCCATCGTGACCGAAGGAATGAAGAACCTGGCAGCAGGATCTAACCCGATGTTATTGAAACAGGGAATTGAAGCCGCCGCCAATGCAGTATCAGAAGAACTCGGTAAAAACGCAATTGACGTTACCACCAGGGAAGAAATAGGCAACGTTGCCAGCATTTCAGCCCAGGACCGTTCCATTGGTGAACTGATCGCTGACGTGATGGACAAAGTCGGCAATGACGGCGTTATCACTGTTGAAGAATCCAAAACCCTGGCTTTTGAAACCGAATATGTAGAAGGAATGCAGTTTGATCGCGGCTACCTGTCCCCTTACTTCGTCACCAATGCTGATGATATGGAAGCAGTGATCGAAGAAGCCAATATTCTCATCCATGACTCCAAGATCTCTGCCGCCCAGGACCTGGTTCCTTTGCTGGAACGTTTGGTTCAGATCGGAAAACGAGACCTGGTAATCATCGCTGAAGATGTGGATGGCGAAGCCCTTGCTACGCTAGTGCTCAATAAGCTTCGCGGCATGGTCAACGTCCTGGCTATCAAAGCCCCTGGATTCGGTGACCGCCGCAAAGCCATGCTGCAGGATATTGCTATCCTGTCCGGCGCCACCGTGATTTCTGAAGATCTGGGACGCAAGTTAGACAGCGCCACGGTTGAGGATCTCGGAAAAGCCGAAAAAGTCATTTCCACCAAAGACGATACCACTATCGTGGGTGGTGCTGGCGACAATGCCCAGATCAAGGGCCGCATCCAGCAGATTCGCAACGAAATCGACTCCAGCACCAGCGACTACGATCGTGAAAAACTGCAGGAGCGATTAGCAAAACTGTCCGGCGGCGTTGCCATCATCCGTGTTGGCGCCGCAACCGAGACCGAGCTGAAAGAAAAGAAACACCGCGTGGAAGACGCTCTTTCCGCCACCCGAGCTGCAGTTGAAGCAGGCATCGTACCCGGCGGCGGTGTTGCCCTTATCAATGCCACCAAGGCAATTGATAAACTCAAAATGGATTATGTTGATGCCCAGGTGGGTGTGAAAATCGTTCGCAAAGCCCTGGAAGTTCCCATGCGCAAAATCGCTGATAACGCTGGCAAAGATGGCGCAGTGATCCTTGAGAACGTCCGCCGAATCCAGGAAGAGAAGAAGAACCCCCAGATTGGTTATGATGTCCTCAGCGAAGAATACATCGACATGGTTGAAGCTGGTGTGATCGATCCTGCCAAGGTGACTCGCGGCGCGCTCGAGAATGCTGCTTCCATCGCAGCCATGATCCTGACCACAGAGGCGCTGATTGCAGATGAACCGAAAGACGAAGCCGATATGCCTCCCGCAGGAATGGGCGGCATGGGCGGCGGAATGCCCGGCATGATGTAATACTCTGAAAATTGAACCATCGTGTAGTGTGGATAGGGGTGTGATCCACACTACACTTGTTTAAACCCTGGTGTCTCCTATCCAACAGACAAACTGAGCGTGTATAATTTACACAGAAATCCACTTCCTTTTTAAGGACTCCATATGAAAAAATTCCAGAGTATCATCTTGTTACTTTTCGCCCTGCTCTTGGTAACCGGTTGTAATAACAATTCCGGTCAAGAACCAGCACCAACATCCATTCCTCTTGCCAATCCTCAGTCTGGTATAACTGATGCTGATATCACAATCATTCCACCACTGCATCCTATCTTTTTGCCTGAAGGATTTGGCATAACTGTATTTGCAGATGGTTTGCAGGGCCCCCGAATGATGGCATTTGGCCCTGACCAACAACTTTATGTCACAGAGCCAGAAACCGGCCGTATTCTCACTCTGCCTGATAAGGACCGAGATGGGATTGCTGATGGAATTGAAGTCGTTGCCGAAGACCTCTTAGAGCCAAGTGGAGTTGCCTTTTACAAAGACGGCTCGCTCTATGTTGCGGAAACCACACGAGTACTGCGCTTAGGGGATTCTGATGGTGATGGATATTTCCAGGACCGAGAAATCATCGTAGCAGGAATTGCCGCAGGTGGACATACAAATCGCTCGATCATCTTCAGTCCTGATTGGAACCTACTTTATTTAGCAATTGGGTCATCATGCAATGTATGTGAAGAACACGATAGCCGCAGGGCTGGTGTGATGCGGTTCAACGCAGATGGAAGTAACGGTAAAGTCTTCTCAACTGGGCTAAGAAATGTCATTGGTTTAGCATTCCGACCAGACAAAGAAATCCTTTGGGCTGCCGTATCGGAAAGAGAAGGTTTGGCAGACGGGCTTCCACCAGAGACCCTTTATGCCATTTATCAGGATGCTGATGGTGGATGGCCATATTGTCATGCAGGTCGTATAACTGATCCCGATTTTGGCAAAAAAGAATCATGCAATGAGAATTTATTGACACCCATATATGAATTTGAAGCCCAAACCGAGCCATATGGAATGGAATTTTATGCTGGGGATCAATTTCCGGATAATTATGAAAGAGACTTGTTTATCGCTCTTCATGGAACCGGAGATGGATCAGTAACCTCAGGAAATAAAATTATCCGGATAGAGTTCGGAACCGGAAAAATGGAACCTGTTCAGGATTTCGCTGTGGGATGGGTACTGGATGACGGGAATGCTTGGGGGGCGCCAACGGACATAATTGAGGGGCCAGATGGGGATTTGTTCCTGTCCGATGACAAGCTCGGGGTCATTTACAGAATATTCTATGTCCAATGATCGATCAAATCCAAATGGGTACCAGTGAGAAGAAGGCCCTTTTGACAAATCATAACTATCGTGCTAAAATGAGCACGGTTTCTAGAAAAGAAACACCCGGCTGGTGGATTTATCCAGCAGCATCATTGCTCTACGAAGATTATTTAGGTTTTATCGCAAGATATAATATTGAATAGGTTTCAAAAAGCACTGCCCGGCCGGTTTTAACCGGCCGGGTATTTTTTTATTAGACTACTAACTCTCACTGAACAATAATTATCAGGAAGAGAGATAATTGAAGGAAAAACATGAGTAAAAACAAATTAAGAATTATTCCCCTGGGAGGTTTAGGGGAAGTCGGGAAAAACATGATGGTCTACGAATATGGGAAAAATATTCTCATCGTCGATGCCGGATTGATGTTTCCAGATAATGACATGCTGGGAATTGATTACATCATCCCGGATTTTGAATATATCAAAAAAAATAAGGATCTGGTCAGGGGTATGGTAATCACCCATGGACATATGGATCATACAGGAGCTATCGCGCATGTTTTAGAAGAAATCAACGTGCCACTGTATGCTACTCCACTGACCAAGGGCTTGATCGAGACCAACCTATCAGAAAAAGGCCTGCTGGACAAAACCACCATCAATACCGTTCATGCCGGAGAGAGTGTTACTGTGGGTCCATTTGAAGTGGAGTTCTTCCATGTCTGCCACTCGATCCCTGACAGCGTAGGCCTGGGCATCACCTGCCCGGATGGATTAATCGTCCATACCGGAGATTACAAATTCGATCCCACACCTGTAGACGGCTGGCCGACAGATTTCTCCAAATTGGCAGAATTCTCTGGTCGGGGCGTTTTAGCCTTGTTGGCCGATTCCACCAACGCAGATAAACCTGGTTGGACCCCATCTGAAATGGTGATCAACGACTCCCTGGACAAAGTGTTCCGCAATGCGCCAGGTCGAATCATTGTTGCTTCGTTTGCATCGCTGGTATCCCGTATGCAGCAGGTAATGGATGCCGCCGAACATCACGGCCGCAAGATCGCTTTTGTAGGTCGCAGTATGAAACAGAATTCCAAGATGGCTAAAAAACTAGGCTATCTGAAAATTCCTTCCAATCTGGAAGTGGGCATCAATGAAGCATTGAATATGAATCCTAAAGATGTTGTGTTAATGGCAACCGGCTCACAGGGAGAACCATATTCCATTATGGGAAGGTTGGCTCGGGGTACGAACAAACAATTCGAACTTATCAAAGACGACACCATTGTGCTTTCCTCCCATGCCATTCCTGGCAATGAGGAAACCGTTTTCAAAACCATCAACTGGCTTTTCCGCAGAGGAGCCAATGTGATCTACGAACCCATCGCTGGAGGCGTGCACGTTTCAGGACATGCCAATCAGGATGAAATGAAGTTGATGCTCAACATGGTCAACCCCAAATACCTGATCCCCATCCACGGCGAATTAAGACATCTCAAGCAGCATGCATTCTTAGCTGAAGAATCCGGATTCCCAATGGAAAACGTGCTGGTTATCGAGAACGGACAGGTCATTGAATTTGATAATGGCAAGATGGAGATCAAGGACCGCATCCCCGGAAGTTACGTTTTCGTGGATGGATCCCGTGTTGGAGAGATCGGCCCCTCAGTTGTCAGAGAAAGAGAACAACTGTCTCAGGATGGTGTGGTGCTGGTCAGCTTAGTGCTTGATCGCAAAGGTAATTTGCACGAAGAGATAGAAATCATCTCCCGGGGATTTGTTTACAAACATGATGAGGATGACCTCATGGAACAAACCCGCCAAAAGGTCGCGGATATTGTTGGGAAAACCCAAGGCGACTTGCATAACGATCTGGTGAAATCAATTCGATCTTTCTTGTATAGTAAAACAAAGAAACGGCCTGTTGTACTCGCGACAATTAACTTCCTCTAACAAGGGGATTAAATCAAGAATTAAAAAGGGCGACTCTATTAGTCGCCCTATTTGTTTTTAATATTCCGTGTATACAGTTTCCGTGCGATTCGCTCCTAATTGGGGTATTCCTTCTATTTTCCAGCCCAACCGTGTTCACCGATCAGGGGAACAAAAGCGACCGGAGCCATATCTTCCCTGTGAAATTCGCCCCCTTCACGCCTGTACAGCAAGAGGACCTGGCCACCCCGGCCGCCTACTGGCATCACCAGCCGGCCACCTTCCCCCAACTGGTCCAAGAGTGGAGAGGGCACATCGGGTGCAGCTGCAGTTACCATGATCGCCTGATAAGGAGCATGCTCAGGTAGCCCCTGAGTACCATCTCCTACGTGAACTCTGACGTTTTCATATCCCAGGCCTTGCAGCAATCGATCAGCTTTATCAGCTAACGATGGGTGTCTTTCAATTGTATGAACTTGATCAGCTAGAATTCCCAGAATAGCAGCCTGGTAGCCGGAACCAGTTCCGATTTCCAGCACCCGTTCTGCTCCAGTCAATTGAAGCAAATCTGTCATGTAAGCAGCAATATAAGGTTGGGATATCGTCTGGCCCAAACCAATAGGCAAAGGGCTATCCTGGTAGGCATGGAGTTGTTGGTTTTTCGGGACAAATAGGTGGCGGGGTACTTCCAGAAAGGCACCAAGGACATCAGGGGATGAAATCCCCCGGATGGCAATCTGCCTATCCACCATCCGTTTTCGAGCTGCTTGAAAGTCAATTAAAGCCACTTTCTATCCTCAGTATAGGTTTCTAGTTCAACAGATAGGCCATTATCCACTTTGTAGTTGCAATCAGGGCATCAACATGAGTACGTTCATAATTATGGGAAGCATCCACACCGGGCCCTATCAATGCTACCGCAACATCACCTCCAGCTCGCCAAAAAGCTTCTCCGTCTGAGCCGTAATAGGGGTAGATATCCACTTTGTGTGGGATCTCATACTCGTCAGCCAGGGACCGTAACCTTTGACTGAGACCGTGATGATAAGGTCCCCCTGAATCTTTAACGCACAAAGTAGCATGGAACTCATCCGAGGTTTGACCAGCGCCAACCGCCGCCATATCCACAGCTACTAATTCCTTCAGTCCCTCTGGAAAACCGGCTGCCGCGCCATGCCCCACTTCTTCATAATTGCTAAAATGAAATACTGTGTCCTGTGCCGGCTGCAGATCGGTGCCGACCATAGCTTGCATAGCGGCTAACACACAGGCCACGCAGGCTTTATCATCCAGGTGTCTCGATCGGATAAAACCCTGGTTAGATTCTGTCCGAGTATCAAAAGCCACAAAATCACCCACTTCGATCCCCGCCTCCAGAGTCTCATCCGGAGAGCTGGTGACAACATCCAACCGCACTTCAATACTTTCGGCGGACCGTTCGGTAGTACTGACATCCTTGCCATGAACATGGCCGGAGGCTTTATTCAACAAGATCGTACCCCGAACCGGATCGCCCCCACTCGCGAAGATCGTGCACCCCTCCCCTTCGATCGTATTCCAGGCGTACCCCCCAAGTTGAGACAACTTCAGACGGCCGTTGCTTTTAATCTCCTTCACCATAGCGCCCAGGGTATCCACGTGAGCCGTCAGGGCACGCAGGGAAGTTTTCAAATCGCCAGTCCAATTGGCCACCAAGGCGCCTTTAGTTGTTTTATGGAAATTCAGAAATGGGAACTCAGCCAGCCTCCCTTCAAGATATCCAATAACTTCATCTGTATAACCAGTCGGACTAGGAATGGCCAATAATTCCTGTAGCATGGAAATCAAATACTCTCGATCGATTTCTGGCAGTTTTATCATGAGGCACCTTTATATATAACTAGTCTAGTTCTTCAAAATCCCGAAGTGTTTTTCGCCAGCTCTCCTGAATGGGAATGGTTTTCCCCAGATGGTAATCATAGGCTACTTGGACGGTTTTGGCCTCTGCAAAGATCTGACCAGTGTTGATTTCCCGGATCACATATTCCATATCCAGGCTTTTATTGCCGAGGCGGGATGTGCGCAGTCCTACCTCCACCGCATCAGTCATCAGAATCGGTTCCTTGAAATCTAATTCTATCCGAGCCAAGATGATGCCTATCTCCAGGAAAGAGTTGCCATCCCATAATTCCAGATGGCGAACATAGGCAACCCGGGCATGTTCTAGATAAGTAAGGAAAGCGGCATTGTTAACATGTCCCTGGGGATCAAGATCCCCGTATCGGACAACAATGGGATGGAAGAAACGGTAGTTGGACATGAAATCATTATACATGAATTGGATCGGTGAACAGAAATGGCGATAAGGAATAATTAAATCGACTCAGGGAGTATAAATGTCTAACCCTTTCTTAGAGAAACATTAGAGTTGTCTAGACATCTAACGGGGTGATGACTCGACAGGTATAATGTTTTACTAAGGAATTAATTTATCGAACGAGTGTCATCATATGGAAGTCCTGACCAGTTTATTTACTATCCTGATCATTGTTACTCTGGGGATCTTGAGCCGAAAAACAGGGATCTTCAAAGCAGAGTATGCCAAAATCCTATCATCTTTCGTGTACTATTTTGGCCTACCTGCCCTTTTCTTCGTGAAAATCTCTAACCTGGACATTTTAGCTCTCGACCCTCAGCTCGTTCTCGGCTCATTACTTCCGACCATGATCGTGCTTGTATTACTGTTGCTCCTGAAATGGGCTGGTATACTCCCGAAGGACGCTTATCTTCTGCTCAGTCTGTCGATCAGTTTTGGTAGTTATGCCTTTTTTGGAGTAGCGTTTTTCGAGACCTTCCAGGATGGAATATGGTTGGAACAATCCATCCTGGGAGCATCTGTGCTGGGCATACTGGGTATCATCATCACTCTGTCTTTGTTGGAATATGCCAGTCAGCAGGAAAAAAGAGGTAATTTTTTAGGCAAAATCTTCACCAATCCACTGATCTTGTCCATCTTGCTCGGTGTAGCTTTCTCTCTGCTTGGCATCAAACTGGACTTCCTGAAAAACGCCTTTTCGCTTGTAGGACAAACCGCAAGTGCCATAGCGATCTTTGTGCTTGGAATGTTCATCCATGATCGATTCTCCCTTGTGATCATCAGAGATGCCCTGCCCTATTCCTTGTTCAGGATGCTAGTACTACCGCTTATCACCTGGATTACGATTCAGTATATATTGCCTGGTAATGGGGAGCTCAATCAGTTCTTGCTTCTGGAGAACAGTATGCCAGCCGCTATAGCCCTGGTTGTTTTTGCAGAAAGATACGATTATAAGGTCACCGAAACCGCGGGGATAGTTAGCCTGACATCAATTCTCAGTTTCCTGGGGTTGACCGGTGTTTTCTATTTATCCAATCTTCTTCAATAATTTAGAAATTGGGATTTAGACCTCATCCCAGGAAGCATTTTCCCAGGGATAATCTTCTACTTCTTTGGCTTTTTCACGCACTACAGGGCTGCTGGAAAATTTACCCCGCAAATGATCCGGCAGCAAATCGGCGATTTCTTTCATGAACTGATCGCCTAGTGCGTCCAATTGTTCACGACGTTCTCGTCCCCGCCCGGTTACAGGGGAAGGCTGGTAGGGCTTTCCAACCCTGATAGTCACTTTGCTCTGGTTCCGGAACCTGAGTGGTAAAACATCATTAAACCCGGTAAAACCAACAGGCAGTATGGGAGCCCCTGTCTTAGCTGCCAGATAGGCAGCTCCCGGACGTGCGGGACGGATCATCTCGGCCCAGGCACCACCTTCTGGAAAAATTCCGAAGAAACCGTTCTGGTTCAATATCGATTCTGCATCCCTGATTGCCTGGCGGGAACCAGTGCCCCTATATACATATAATACACCCCACAGGCGCGGTAATAACTTCCCCCACCAGGGAGTAAAGGCCGGGTTTGCTCCGGAGAACATTTCGATTGAAGCCGGAGCAATATGCAGCATAGCTATGGAATCGGCAAAGCTGAAATGATTGGCCGTAAGGATCAATGGGCCTTGCTCAGGAATATTCTCTGCTCCAATAACTTCAAAATCCGAGAAAGTATGCAGGGCAGCGCTGATCAACCCCTTAAGGATGGATCGTATCAATAATCTGCGAGGATATTTTATTTCTGCCAAAACGATCTCCTTCGTGTTATTCCTGTTTTTCTATAATCAGGCCTTTACTCTTTTCAGTGCTTCCAGAGCTTCATCATGAAGCAGGCCATTAGTGGCACAGATTCCCCTGTTGTCTTTGAGGGTTCGCCCCCGGGAAAAATCGAGGACTTTTCCATCCAGATCTGTAACGGTACCGCCCGCTTCTTCAACAATAATCGAACCGGCTGCTTGATCCCAGATCTTCTCCCGGTAATCCATTCGGTCCGGAGATAACAAGCGCAAATAGATCTCACCCTCACCAGAGGCCAGAAGAGCATATTTTACCTGGCTGTCCATTCGTACTGGATCTACATCTCCACCCAGTTCTCTTTGGATCTCATCTATTAAGGTAGTATTGGTATGTCCTGATTCAAAGGATCGCATCAAACGAGCCTGGGATGGATCTGAGCGGCCGGAGACACTCAGACGGGAAAAATTTTCCTCGTTAACCTCGCCGTATATAGTGCTTATCCAGCTACCCTTGCCCCGCTCAGCAATCAAGAGTGATCCTTCTCCACCAATATTTTCCTGGAGGTCAGGAGTGATATTTGGACATCCAAGCGCTCCTAGCTGGACAACTCCATTTTCTACATATGCTAATGCAGTAGCATACTGAGCGCCCCTTAAAAAACCCTTTGTTCCGTCAATGGGATCCAGGGTCCAGTAATTGTCATCAGGCTCATCCACACCTCTGTCAATCAGGTCACAGACCTCTTCGGCACTGACCCCGTTTATAACCCGCTGCATAAACACAGTGATCATATCCAGAGTATCGCGTTCCTCTGGTGAACGAAGGGCTGCGGATGCTTCTTCGCCAACCAGGAGAGCTCCCGGAAACGTGTTCTCCAACAGATATCCAACTACCGCCTGGGCAGCAAAGTCCGCTACAGTGACCGGAGACCGATCATCTTTGGTAAGTGCTACAGACACCATTTCGTTCTGGATATCTGCTGCTAAAGAGGCAGCCTGTTGGACAGCTCGAAGTGCAAATTCAACTCTTGAATCACTCATACTTATCATAACTTTATTATCCTGCCTGTCTAATAACACTCATTAAAGCGGCACAGCTGTTAGGTCATACACCATCGCACCGGTTATCTTCACTGGAAGAATTTTTCCCTCCGGCAAGGCGCCCTCCACGATTACCATACCATCAATCTCCGGCGCATCACGATAACTGCGACCAAGAGAAATCACTTCACTGGAACCTTCTACTTCTCCCGTCCCTTCAATCAATACATCTAGTGATTTTCCAATTAATGCCTGATTGATCTGGAGGGAGATCTGCTGCTGCTTAAGCATTAATATTTCCTGGCGTTCCTCTTTAACATGTGGTGGAACAGGATCTCCATAGATCTCGGATGTTGTGCCTGGTTCAAACGAGAATTTAAAAGTACCAACTCGATCAAATCGGATCTCCTCAACAAAATCCACCAACTTTTGGAACGCCTGGTCTGTCTCCCCAGGATAGCCCACGATAAATGTCGTCCTTAAAGCCAAATCCGGCATTTTTCTGCGGAGTTTTTCAACTGTGCCGTATACCCAATCCAAATTGGCAGGCCTGCGCATCTTTTTCAAGACCTCAGGGTCAGCATGCTGCAGAGGAATATCAATATAAGGCAAGATTTGTTTTGAGCTAGCCATCACGTCAATTAATCGATCAGTAATATATCCCGGGTATGCATATAAAATACGGAACCAGTTGACATCTGGAGCTTCCTTTATGAGGGCCTCCAGTAGATCCGCTAGCCCATTCTTCAGACCTAGATCGTGACCATAATCCGTCGTGTCCTGGGCGATCAAATTAATTTCCCGTACTCCATTGGATTGCAGGGCACGTGCATCTTCCAAGATCTCATCAAGCGGCCGGCTTGAGGCAGTTCCTTTGATCGAGGGTATCGCGCAAAAAGCGCACGGCCGTCGACAGCCATCAGCAACTTTTAAGTATGCGCTGCCACCTTGATTAAAAGCTCCCAAAATTCCTTCTGGGTTTTCACCGACAATTGCAGATTCTGGAAGATGATATAGAGGTTTGGGGTGCCCATCTGAACGCAATTTCCTGACAACTTGCACAATATCCATCCAGCGACGTGTCCCTAACAGACCATCAATACCCACTACTCTTTCAAGGACCGCCTCACCGTATCGTTGGGTCAGACAGCCTGCAGCTATCAGGAGTTGGTTTTCTTTCTTCCCTTCTGCCAATTCATTCAAGATAGCATAAGATTCCTCTCTAGCCGGCTCTATGAATCCACAGGTATTGACCAAGACAATATCGGCTTGTGAGGGATCATTAACAGCTGTATACCCATCCTGCTGAAGCAGCTGGGCCATAGAATTAGAATCAACTGTATTCTTTGCGCAACCGAGGGAAACCAGATAAAAGGAGTTTTTTTTCATGAGATGATTTCAACGAGCGATACTACTCCGCCTCCTGCGAGGGAGTTGGCGTAGGAGTTGTACTTGCCTCAGGTGTATCAGATGGGGTTGGTGTTGCTGTGATAGTGGCCGTGGGCGTTGCTATACCCTCGGCTGTGAAGACTCGGTCAATCACTTCTCCGTAAAGTCCCATCGCACCCAAATCTCGCTGGTTATAGATTACTTCAACCCCTGCCGCATTGCCTGTCAGAATTTCAATACTCAATTCTCCCCCAAACAATTTTACACTCCCTGGAAGCAGCCTGCCTTCAAAAACCAGAATATTATCCACAATCACTCTGACCCAGGTACGCTGGAGGATGATCAGCTGAACCTGTACTTTTTCATTTCCTGTGATTCCCGGAGTTGGTGTAATTACATCGTTATCGTCAGGGATTTCAGCTCCATCTGCCTGAGGAGTGATCTCCACCTCAATTTCACTCAGGGTAGAGATAGGAGCCTCTGGAGTGGCTGAAGATGTAGCTGTGGGAACTAAAATATCCGACACTCCTGGAATTGTGGCTGTTGCTTCCACCGAGGATGCTTTTGAACCAAATATCAAAGTCCCGGCCCAAAGAAAAATACTACAAATAAATATCACAACTCCCACCCATAGAATCATTGGGCTAGCCAAAAATCTCTTTATACTTACCTGGAGAGGTGATGAGGGTTTAATATCAGGAATCCCTTCCCTGGTTTTTGTGAGACGTTTTTGCAGGACTTCCGCATAACTCAACAATAAGGGCTCAGGGTCAAGTCCCAGGAATTGAGCATAATTCTTAACCATGCCTTTCCCTTGGACAGTGGAGGGTAATTCTTCCAGATTGCCAATTTCGATCGCGATTAAGTATCTTTCTGGTATATAGATCTGGTCTTCAACATTGGGTATGGTGAACCCCAGGTTTTCCCGCTGAGTTTTAAGGATGGATCCGATCTCTTCCAGGGGATGCTGTTCAGCCGAAGGGGGCGCGTCTTGAACATCAGGAGGATCCGGTTCATCAGCTATATCATCAACCTGAATGATTGACCGCAGCCGGCCAAGTAGCGGTGCAGGATCAATCTCAAGGGCCCGCGCGTAAGTGCGCACAAATCCCTTTTGCTGCACCGCAGAGGGCAGGACATCCCAGTTATCTGCTTCGATTGCCGCGAGATACTTTTGGTTTACTTTGGTTAACAGAGATATTTCTTCCAGAGATAATCCTTGTTCCTCTCTGGAAGTTTTTAAAATCTCTCCGATGGTTCGGTTTTGATCGGGCATAGGTCAATACAAAGACCGGCCTGGCCAGCTGTACTGCTGATCCCAGACCGGTTTTGATTTTAGGGTATAAAGAACTTACTAATCAGTTTCTGCTTCTGATTCTTCTTCATCCTGTTCTGAAACTTCAGGTTCTGCGGCTGGTTCATCGTCAGTGCTGGCATCTACTACTTCACCTTCTGCGTCAGCTGAGATTTCCTCTTCCAATTCAGCTTCCTCTTCTTCAAGGAATTCAGCGTAAGCTTCTTCAGCTCTCAAAGCTTCTTGTTCTTCTTCCTCAAGTGCGGAGTCGATAGATTCACCTTCGCGGTGAACGATGATTTCGACCTCGGGAATCAGGTCAACGGTCAGGCGAACAGCCACATTGTATTTTCCGATCATACGCAAGGGCTGGGATTCAATCTGTTTCGCCAAGACGGTTACTCCGATTTCCTCACTGACAACATCTGCGATCATCTGGGTGTTGATGGAACCGTACAGCCGGCGGGTTTCACTGGCCTTGGCAGCAAAAGTAAAACGTTTGCCAGCCAACTGCTCTGCAACCCCACCAAGTTCCTGATTGACCTTGGCTCTTTTGACTTCGCCTTGTTTTTTGATGCGCCCGGACTGTTTTACAGCACCGGGGGTTGCCAACACGGCCAATCCCTGGGGCATCAAATAATTGCGGGCGTATCCGGGAGCCACTTTCTTGACATCTCCGGCTCGGCCCAATTTATAAACATCTTCGAGTAATAAGACTTTCATGGTATCTAGCCCTTTCTCCTTACTAATGAATAGGTTACATCTTTGCTAAGGGTACAACGCGAAAGATGCCGGAAGATTTTACCAGAAGCCCCTAACCCAGTCAATGACACGGCCATATACAAGCAGAAGTAAAGGGCAATTAGCTCTGACAGATATGAGAACTGGAGATCATCAGAATCAGGATCGGGATAAAATTATCCAAACAACCAGGCAGGCAATCAACGTCAGCAGGGCAAAGAACACATATAGGGATTTCTCTTCAGGGCGTTGGTCTTCGAGGTTCAAATCTGGCGGCGAGCCTATGATCGAGAAGTTGGGTCCCCCAAACCAAGTATAGATCGCTCCACCAATCAAACCGCCGATGTGCCCCATATTGTCAATACCCGGGATCATGAACCCGATCACTAAATTGCCTACTGCTACCTGGATGATCTGGCGCAGAGCCATCTTAAATTGATCCCCGAATAAGTTCCGGTGTTGATAAATGAAGATACCTTCTGCTCCCAGAAGACCAAAGATGGCCGTAGAAGAACCCAGAGAAGGAGCCTCAGTAAAAACAAACGAAAGAAGGTTGCCAGCAATACCCGCAATCAAAAACAATCCCAGAAATCGAATAGATCCAAAGAACCGTTCTACCCGTCTGCCAAGAATATATAGGGCGTAAAGATTAAATCCCAGGTGGATGATCGATCCATGAAGGAACATCGCTGTCACCAGGCGCCAGTACTCTCCAGCAATAATCAACTCATTGGACTTCATACCATAGATCGCTAGCATGTCATACCCAAATACCAGGTTCGTAAACCACTGCAGGGCGTAAAAAACAGCCATAATCACCAATAAGGCGTTCGTAATATTAGGCTTCCTTTCCGGTAATTGGATTTTCACACGTTGATCTGGAGGCTCATGCTCCGTTTTTCCTCTTTCACCCTCCATGTCAATCGTCCCAGATGCCCCACTACGATGGATAACCCTTCGAAAATGGATTGGACCTCTTGAATTGGCGCTGATATAAGCCAGGTTTATTTCCGTCTCTGGGCTGGTTTCAAGATCAAGGAACGCCTGATCTACTGCATCAGAGATACGATCCATAGCAACAGGATCCTGGGAAAGATCCAGCCCGTATTGACGTTCAAAATCAGTAAGGATTTTGGAGATCAGGCGATTTTTATCAGGTTGCTGGTCATGGGAAACGGATAAAGAGTTCTGATTCATAGTTCTACTACGCGCTGATGGACGCGCTGCTGTTCCGCCTTGATAATTGCTTCGATCATATCCACAGCTTCCAAGAGCTGTTCATCCTTATTTACAACTATATAGTCAAATAAATCGATCTTATTATATTCCTGGCGTGTAGTGGCAATTCTCAATTTTAGGCTTTCATTATCCTCTGTATTTCTATTCTTCAGTCGATTGATAAGCTCTTCCTCATTTTGAGGTGTCAGGAAGATCAACAGAGCATCTTTAGCTAACTTTCTGACCGTTTCCGCACCCTGCACATCAATACGCATGATCACATTCTTCCCGCTCGCCAGTGCTTTCCGGACTTGTGACTTAGGGATACCTTTGTAATCCTGATAAACAACTGCATATTCCAGCAACTCTCCTTCATCGATCATCTTTGCAAACTCATCCTGGGATAGAAAGAAATAGTCTACGCCATCCGTTTCTTCAGGGCGTGGAGAGCGAGTGGTAGCTGTGATCACAAAATGAAAGGGCAGCCCTCTTGATTTCATTTCCTCAAGTACTGAATCCTTCCCCACACCTGAAGGGCCTGAAATCACAATCAACAGGGGATTGGGCGATTCCAAAACGAAGGGAGAGGAGGTTGTTTCAGATGTCATTATCAAAATTCCTTATCCAGTATAATGGGGAAGGGAAACCGATCCCCTTTCCCCGAAAAGTACTATGCCAAATTATGAATACTGTTGTATAGATTGTAACCACAAATTCAAAATATTCCTTTCATATCTGGAATATGGATCTACCTCGGTCAGCTGTCCTGCATGTGGTCAAAACCACCTAAAACGGATCATCAAACCGATTCGTGTGACCCGGTCTGATAGCGGTCGTTTGGAATCCATGGCAGATCCTGCCCAATTAGCTGGCCTGGATGACGATCCCCAGGCGCTGGGAAAAATGATGCGCCAGATGAGCCAGGAACTGGGAGAGGATATGGGCGCAGAATTTGATGAAGTTGTAGATCGCCTTGAAAAAGGACACTCCCCCGAGGAGATAGAACGAGATATCCCGGACCTCGGGACTGATACGGGTGGAGCCGGATCGGATCTCGATCTATAGCCTTACGCTGATGCCGACTTCTTTCACCAAGATTAATAACCCCAGCTGCTTAAATAATTTTGAAGAGTTGACCTGAGTTCGTCCTGTACCTCGGTAAATGGCCGATCAGCATCGATAACTACCCATCTTAACGGGTCGGCTTGCACTAGTTCCAGATATCCTTTCCTAACCCGATGATGAAAATCTATATCATACGAATCCAGCCGGTTAAAACCACCCGCATCCAGCCGGCGTTGTAATCCAACCTCAGGTGCAAGATCTAGCAAGATTGTCAGATCGGGTATCAATCCTCCAGTAGCATAGTTGATAATATTTTCCAGTGACGCGACCGTATTTTTGTGTCCGTATCCCTGATATGCCAGGGTTGAATCTGCGTATCGATCACTTATCACAACTCCACCTTGGGCAAGGTGAGGTTTAATGATCTCATCAACCAGTTGGGCCCGGGCTGCCTGGTATAAAAGAGCCTCGGCGCGATCAATCATTGCGGTGTTCTTAAGGTCAAGCAGTGTAGCCCGAATTTGATCACCAATAGGAGTGCCGCCAGGTTCCCTGGTCCGTAGGATCGGATACCCCGCCTCAATAAATTCATCAGCCAAAATATCCAGCTGGGCTGTTTTCCCACTGCCATCCGGACCTTCAAAGGTGATAAATTTCCCTAATTTATTTTCCATAGATCTATAAGTCTTTTAGGAAGGTTTTCTATACACAATTTATTAGTGATCGTCCCTGGATATTCGCAACCGCCGATTAGGATCCTTCCCATAGGAATGGGAAACCAAATTCGCTTGGGTGACCATCTGATGCTGAAGTCGACGAATGGAAGATGATGCCGGAGGGAGCTCTACCCATCGCTCTCCACCTAAAACTGCCTGAATAGCTCCTTGGGTCTGATGAAGGGCTTTTTCATCCGATTTTGACAACGTCCCATTCTTTAAATTAAAGATATCTCTTAATAGGTGTTCCATACGGTTGATGGTATTGGAACGCAGCACATAGATCGGCAATCCCAGTTCTTCCGCTTCGGAAATGGATTTTGGATTATCCCTGTAATGATGTTTTAAAGTCACTGCGATCCGGGCATCGCGGATTTGTTTTTCTATTGTGACCGGTACATTTAAGTTTCGAGCTGCTTTTAACATTCGGTCTCGCGCCACACCATACGTATATATCGGCAAAGATTCAAGGTCTTTCTGGTCTGGTTTCCAAAAATCCCCACTGAAAGCAAACCCTTCATCCGGAATTGGGTCCAATCCGATACTTTGCATTACAGGCTTGCTGGGGGTTTTTTTAATTGATATCTTTCCATCGGTTGTCCGGGATCTAACCTCTGGAACTAGTGGCTCATCCCGCAGCAGAGCATCCACTGCAGTTGCCACATCCTGGTGAATTGCCACGCTGTCCCGGGTCTGTATTTCCACCAGCACATGGAAGGTGGGATTTGAACGCCGCTCCAAGACGGTTTTTTGAGTACCGCGTCGTTTTGCTTCCTCGTCAGATAATGTAACCGATTCTATACCCCCCACAAGATCAGACAGGGTGGGATTGATCAATAGATTATCCAAGGTGTTGCCATGGGCTGTCCCGATCAATTGGACGCCGCGTTCCGCGATTGTGCGAGCTGCCAGGGCTTCAAGTTGACGGCCTATTTCATCAATGACGATCACTTCAGGGTTATGGTTCTCAACCGCTTCTATCATTACCTCATGCTGCTGGGAAGGTTGCGCGACCTGCATTCTTCGAGCCTTGCCAATTGCAGGATGGGGCACATCACCATCTCCTGCGATCTCATTGGATGTGTCGACAATAACCACTCGTTTGTTTTCTGCCAGTATCCTGGCGGCCTCCCGGAGCATGGTGGTCTTTCCAACCCCAGGGCGTCCCAGGATCAGCAGGCTTCTACCACTTTCGATCAAGTCTTTTACAATATCGGTTGTTCCGTACACCGCTCGGCCTACTCGGCATGTTAGACCGACAATTTTTCCGATCCGGTTGCGAATGGCGGCAATCCTGTGCAATGTGCGTGGTAAGCCAGCCCGGTTATCAGCATCAAAATTTCCAATCCGGTTAACCACAAATTTTATGTCGCTCTTGGTTACTTCATTTTTGGACAGCTCCACTTCCTCATCTATGAATCTAGCTGTAGGCAACCTGCCCAAATCCAGGATAATTTCAATTAGGTCTGCATTCTTCCCGTTTTCGGAAATTGCCTGGCTGATTTCAGGAGGAAGGACTTCAAAAAATGAGTCCAGGTTATCGGTAATTCTGTGATTTGACATAATCTTAATTCTTGATCTCTGAATTGGATATTGGTGTTGTGATATCCGGTTGATTTTCGAAACCCTGCACCCGGAAGGTCTGTTTGGCATTATAGTGGACTGTCAACCTTTTCACCATAGCTTTCTGTCTCGGTCCGTCTTCTGCATTGAACCTTTCCAGGGCTGAAGCGAGTTGCTGCTGATAGGAACGGACTCGTAAATACACATCCCGTGTATCCCGATAAGGAAGATGAAAAAGTAAAGCGCTCAAATACTCATCAATTGGGTTCATTTCCGGAGCTATCAGCAGGTCCACCAGGATACCTCGTGGACCAAATTGAGCCGCTGCAAAACCAACAATCTTGCCTTCTTTCCAGCTGATCAAACCTTGCCTGTCCTGATAGATCGGTGGGGGTTCTACACGCAGGACCTGCCCGGGGAGTGTTCGTCGATAAAAAGCTTCAGCCAGGGCAGAATTATCTTTTGTGACAGGCACCCAAGCTTTCCTCCCTGTTCCGAAGACAATTCTCCGGGGAAGTTTCCAAATCTGTTGTTCAGCATAGGTTCGAAATCCCGCCTGATAAAGGATTTCCTCTTCATGTGAATTTTCGCTTACTTCTGCCTTGATCTGAAGCGCTCCTCGTTCACCCACCAAATGTGCTAATTGTGACAACATTCTTCCAAAAGCGGGTTGGGAACTGAAATCACTCGCCGCAAGTAACACTACTCTAGCACCAGAACTACCAGATGGATGGAATAATTGACCCACAAGAATTGAATTGTCTTCAGATTCTATTGGTTCTACAACTGTACAAAATCCACTCGCCGGAGAGATCAACGACAACAAAGAACTGGAAAGCAGACCAGGGTTATAAACATAATGGAATGAGTTGTCCAGTACCAGCTTCTGATTCTTGAAGCGGGTTAGGGCAGCTAAATCCTTCCAAGTAATTTTTCGCGCCATAATCCTCAAAGTTTTAATGAGTGTTTTTTTTACTTGCAAGCTGGACGAAATAACGATGCACCCTGTCATCTTCAGTCAATTCAGGATGAAAGGCCGTTGCTAATAAGTGACCTTGTTGGGCAGCAACAACTCTTCCATCGGGCAAGGATGATAAGATCTTTCCATCCCCTTCAACTGAAGTGATCAGCGGAGCTCGGATAAAGACACCATGGAAGGGTTTCGATTCATGTGAAATGGATTCCAGGGCAGGGATATCCAGATCGGTTTCAAAGCTGGCTATTTGTCTGCCAAATGCATTCCGATCCACGGTAATATCCATTAACTCCAGCAGCGGTTGGGAGCGATGGGCATCTTTCGATAACAAAATTGCGCCGGCACAGGTACCCCAAATAGCTTTATCTATTCCGAACTTCTTAAGGGGTTCCAAGAGCCCAAAATCTACAGCTAGTTTGCCAATTGTTGTTGATTCGCCCCCGGGAATGATCAAGCCATCCAAATCTTCCAGTTGGTCCGGCAATCGCACTTCTGCTGTTTTCACACCGATCTGGCGCAGGATATCAAGATGTTCCAAAAACGAACCCTGTAACGCCAAAACACCCACCTTAATTTGGTTGGGGTCATTGAGCTGTTGGGGTGCTCTTTTTGTCATAGTTGTTGATATCGGGTTATCTGGATTTACCAGCCACGATCTGCCAAGCGTTCGTTATCTTCAAGGTCGGTCACATTGCGGCCCACCATGGGTTCACCCAGGTTTCGGCTGACTTCAGCAAGGATTTCTGGGTTTTCGTAATGAGTAACTGCCTTGACGATCGCCGCGGCGCGTTTGGCCGGGTCTCCAGATTTGAAAATTCCTGATCCGACGAACACACCATCCACACCCAGCTGCATCATCAACGCCGCATCTGCCGGTGTAGCAATACCTCCAGCTGCAAAGTTAACCACTGGAAGCCTGCCCAGTTCCCTGGTCTCTTTCACCAGATCATATGGTGCGCCAATATCCTTGGCAAATGTCATCAACTCTTCTTCTGGCATGTTCTGAAGACGCCTAATTTCACCAAAAACAGTGCGTGCGTGGTAGACAGCCTCAACTACATCCCCCGTTCCGGCTTCCCCTTTTGTGCGGATCATAGCGGCCCCTTCCCCAATCCGGCGCAAAGCTTCGCCTAAATTCCTGCATCCACAGACAAAGGGAGTTTTAAAATCATGTTTATAAATATGGAAGGCTTCATCTGCTGGAGTTAAAACCTCGGATTCATCAATATAATCCACTTCCAGAGCTTCAAGGATCTGTGCTTCCACAAAATGTCCGATCCGGGCCTTTGCCATCACTGGAATAGAAACGGTTTCCATGATCTGAATGATCAATTCGGGATCACTCATCCGGGCAACCCCGCCATCAGCGCGGATGTCCGCCGGGACACGTTCCAGAGCCATTACGGCAACTGCGCCGGCATCTTCTGCGATCTTGGCATGTTCAGCTGTCACAACGTCCATGATGACGCCGCCTTTCAGCATTTGAGCCAAACCTTTTTTGGTTTTGAAGGTACTAACTTGAGACTTCATCTAAATTAACCTCCTACCTGAGAGTTCATCTGATACTTGGAAAAAAAGCCTTCCAGCATGAACCCTAAATCCACGCCAAAACTCATCCCAAGGCTTTCCTTTTAGGATGAATCTGGTATTTTTGTTCTGTTTTGATTTTACCACGCGGGATATTGGCAGGCAAATTTTCTTTATTTAGAATCAGGTAAACCAAGAATGGAACTAGATCGAATCAAGTAGAAAGAACATTTCTCCGGGGACCCGAACGAATTGGTTTTGAAACAAAGATCAGCGGAATTTCAGGATGGTTAACGCTGGACTACATTCAACCTGATCGCTGTCCGAACATTGCCGTCAATTTCCACATCAACAAATTCGGGAATACTGACAACATCATATCCATCCTCAGCCAGATAGTTGCGAGCTAATGCCAGGGCTTTTACAGCCTGATTCACAGCGCTTGCTCCGATCGCCTGAACATTTGCAACCTGTCGCTCACGAAAAATACCTGCAATTGCCCCCGCTACGGCTGAGGTCCGGGACGTCGCTGAAACCTTGATGATATCAACTTTGTCGGTGTCCATGACTTGCTCCCTGAGTAAGACGTAGGCAAGTTATATAAGAATAACCTTCTATTTCATTGTACAAAATGCTACCTAATAAATCAAGAAGGGCACTTCGGTGTTCTCTATACGCAATGTAACATCAGTCACAGACTCACTTTGCATCCTGGTGTACAATTACAACACCAAATTTAGAGGGGAGATATTCTCACATTTATTATCATGGATGGTGACTTATGGTTAATGAATTAGTCTACATTGAAAATTTAGAAAATCTGGTTGATGATTTCCCCCCGGATAGTATTCTCAGCCGGACGGTTTATCAAGACAAATCAGTAAAAACGATCCTGTTTGGTTTTCAACCCGGGCAGGAACTATCTGAACATACCGCTGCAGTGCCGGCAGTACTGCATTTCATCGAAGGTGAAGCGAAATTAACCCTCGGAGAAGAAACCAGTATTGCCCGAAAAGGAACCTGGGTTCACCTCCCTCCTGATCTGCCACACAGCATTCTGGCCAAGACCAAGGTTTTTATGCTGCTAACTCTGACACTTTAATCAACCCTCGAGGAGTTGAATTATGAAGATACTGGCAATTATTTCGGGGGAATACGGAAAGCGGCACGTAAAAAATCTAAGGACAAACGGACCCGATACCTGGGAAATCCAAACCTGGCAAACGCCACCTGTTTTTCCTCCCTTCATTGACGATCCCGAAGATTTCCTGCCTGACGAAATGCCAGCATCTGATCTGATATTATCCTTTGCCGAACATAAGGGGGCTGCTGAATTACTCCCGGATATCGCCACAAGAACCGGAGCCAGCGCAGTTCTTGTCGCAGTAGATGACGAGGCCTGGTTGCCCAGGGGTCTGGACAAACAGCTTCATGGGTGGTTAGAAGCAATGGACGTTACCTGCGTCACCCCCAAACCTCTCTGCTCCCTGACTGAGACCGAGTACGGAGTTACACGCCACGAAATGGCCAATTATGATGACTCCATTATTGCCGAATTTGCCAGTTATTTTGGCAAACCGGAACTGGATCTGGAAATTGATCCTGATACCGCAAAGATCACATCCGCCTCTGTAAAACGGGATGCGGTGTGCGGTTGTGCTCGTTTTGTCGCCGAGGGGTTAGTCGGATTAACGGCAAATGAGGCCGAAGAAAAAGCCGGGCTACTGCACCATCACTTTCCTTGCCTGGCCAGCATGGTAAAACTACCTCATTTTGATCACGATACTCTAATGCATGTCTCAGGTCAAGTGTTGAAGAATAATGTTGGCGACCAGGTGAAGCCGTACAAGACGGTGAAACAGTTTAAGCCAGGTAAATATTCGGAGTAATGGTTTAACGATTACCTTTCCCAGCTAGGAACCGAAGCAAATCCTGATCTTTGATTTGAAACTCAGTCCGGTTGATCAAGATAGCCCCCTGATCCGCAAAATGATACAGGTGCCGGCAGACCATTTCTCGCGTTGAACCGATCCGGGCTGCCATATCATCCAGGGTTAAATCCCTTGACACAGTATCTCCTGGCTGATCCTGGAATTGTTCCAGGAGTAAGTGAGCCAGACGCCCCGCCACCGGTTGAAATGCCAGGTCTTCAAGAATCCTGCTAGCCCGCATCATGCGTTCAGCCATCAATTGAGTCAGGTCCCAGGTGAATTGGCCGTTATCGATCATGAATGGTTCTAGTTTTTCCCTCGACCAAAGCCGAAGCCTGGTCTCCTGGTTAGAAACCAGGGCCACCGGCATTCCTATACCCTCTTTGAAAAACCCTACTCCCCAGAATATCTCTCCACCATCAAGCGTGATAACGACCAGGCTTCTGCCTTCAGGAGATTCCTTCAGCGCTGTCACCTGCCCTTGTTCTACCAGAAATAAGTAAGGCCAATCTGAGCCGTAATGAGTGATCCATTGATCTTTTGGATATGTTCTTACAATACTTGAATCTATTAATCGATCCAGTTCACCTTGAGATAAATCTCTAAATAGCTGATTATTTGATACCTGAAATTCTTGCATAGATCATCTCACGAGAGTGATTTTAACTTTTCTAGGACTATCTTATCTTCCAGTATATCAATTATATAGGATGAAACCATAAGAGCAACTGTCACAAATCACAAACCTATTACCGGGTTTGCGTTAAGGCAAAGATAATAAGATTAGTATTCGTTAGAATTATCAATAAAAGAATAATTGGCTTCTTTTTACTCATCCCATAATCTCGGAGGCAAACCATGCAAGAAACTCCCCAGAAAAACCGCACCATTATGGCGGTCATCGCAGTCGTTATTGGCCTGCTGATGGCATATTTGATCCCCTTTCTGGTTCAAACTTCACTGGAGCGGGTCCTGGTGAATCTGATGGCTCACATCGATGCCGGCAATCCAACCTTCACCAGTGGACTAAAGTTATTTGATTTCTTCTACCCTGTATGGCGAGCTGTTATCTTTGTGGCTGGCGCAGCGCTGATCATCATCTCGGGACAGATTCGAAAAGGTTCTGAATGGACCTACCCTCTGGCAATGACTTTATTTGCCTTACCCTCCGTCGGGGGCATGTTCATGTTCCTTCCCTATGTCAGCTTCGTGGATGGTTTCCCCCTACCTATGACCATTTCCATGATCGGCTTAACAGGTTACTTCAGTTTTATTTTCTTAAAGAAGGCGGAGTTATCCGTGAAGTGGGTTCGATTTGGCACCCTGACCTTCCTGGGCATGCTCTGCACACATGCTTTTACAATCGGCGTCGGCGCTCAGCGCACCATGTGGACTCGTCCGATGTACCCGCTCTATAAAGATTTCACATGGTGGCTTTTTAACTGGGTCGGTGAGGCAAACTGGGTGGCAGTTATTCTGCTCTTCACTGCCATTCCCCTGCTCGCGGTTGGAAAGAAGAAGGGCTGGTGGCTTGCAGTGACAGGAGCTATCGCTATTTTGATGATCAACATTCCCACCCAATTTATCCGCACCAAAACTTTGGACTATCTCTACGGTGCCCTATTAGCAGCAGGACTCCTGGTATTTATGTTCGTTCCCTATCTCAAGCAAAAACTGTTGGGAGAAGAATAAAGAATCACTGAATATGGGGTTTTTATATGGTTGATCTCAGACTTCTTGAGATTAACCTTGCAAGTGATTGATAATTTTGACAATTTGATGAAGGAGAACTAAATGAAAATTTTTCGGGATAATCATAAACTTGGTGCTGTCCTGGCCTTTGTCGGTATTCTGGTCGGTTTCCTGGCTATGATCCTGATCGCCAAGATCTATATCCCTGTAGTGGAAGGGAAGATCCTGGAAGGCAGGCCGGACGAAGCCATCACTGTCCGGATCGTCTATGCCCTGATGGGCTGGATTGGCATGGTCGGTGGAGCATTCTGGGGAGTGAGCTTGTACGGCTTTCTAAACCATAAAAAATGGGCCTGGTCCCTGGGCGTGGGTGCAGCGACCATGCAACTTCTCTCCGGTTTCTTTCCCATGATCCCCGCCGGAAGCATTGGTATGTTTTCACCCACATTATGGGTGATATTAATTGCATTTGCCCTTTGGTTCGGTATGATGTGGATCCGAGGCGTTAAAGGAAAGATCGTCCTGCTGGCCTTTTTTACTGGGATGGCTTACGTGATGACTTTTATTGATGGTGTAGGTGGGATCTCTCGCTACCAGACCGTAAAAACACCTTTCACAGTTGGTATGTACGCCATGGGTCAGATGGTCTGCTGGCTGGCCGCGGCCGCCTGGGTGGTGTTTATCGTTTATCTTGTGACTGGTAATCCGCGCACGATCACCACTGGCATTCTGGCAGCAGGTCTATCTATCTATGGCGGCATCCCGGTTGGAATAACAGATGTGGTCCGACTGGGTAGATTTTCGATGTTCCTGCCCGGACCTATTCTAAGCGCAATCATCCTGCTGGTCATTCTGCTGCCAGGGGGCAACAAGATGATCACTGATTGGATTACAGAAAACAAAACTGCTTAATATGAAAATCAACCCGGATCATTATCCTGTAATTATCATTTTGGCCTTGGTGACATTCACTATACTGGGCTTGGCATTAGGATTCGTGCCATCCCATAACGGTGAAGAGCATAACCTGATAGGGTCATTGATCCTTTTCACATAACATAATTCTTCCTCCAGATCCTGCTGGTTCCTGCCGATAAAGAAGACTTCCATTTTTCGGGTGGGACCTGCAGGATCAACAATTGAGGTTAACTACCATTATGCCAAAGAAATCCAAGAGCAATAAGAGCAACGCTTCGAACATCTCCACCCGGACAGTCATCCAGATCATTTTTCTGGTTGGCACAATTCTGATCGGTCTCAGGCATATTATGCCCGGCGAATCGTCCAAGGGCGGTGCTTTTGATGTGTTTTGTCCCTTCGGGGCCATTGAAACCTTGTTGCCCTTTATAAAAACAAGACATACACTAAAAACCACCTCCCCCCTCAACTTCTCAATCTTTTTGGGTGTTCTCGGGGTATCTGTGCTGGCTGGTCGGGCTTTTTGTGGATGGATGTGCCCCGTTGGTACTCTCCAGGACTTCCTTGCCAATTTATCCAACCGTCTATTTAAAAACAAGAAAAAACCGCTAGCCGGAAAGCAGATTCGCTTGCCCTATAAGATTTCCCCTCCCAATGATACCTGGCTCCGGAGTTTCAAATATTTGGTTCTGTTAATCATCCTTCTGGCTAGCACAATATCAATTTATCCGCCATTACGAGAGATCTGTCCGGCAAGGGCTTTGTTCAGTTTTCAACTGACCACTCCCCTGCTGTGGAGCGTGTTGATCGCTTTTGTGATCACTTCCATTGCGAACAAGCGCTTCTGGTGTAAGTACCTTTGCCCCCTGGGAGCTGTTCTAGCTCCATTCAACAAGATTGCGCCATTACGTCTGGTCCTCAACCAGGCCAGCTGCACAAATTGCCATCGTTGTGAGTCATCCTGTCCGATGGATATCCCAGACCTGACGAACAACTTGCGCAGCGCAGAATGCATCGAGTGTCTGGAGTGTCAGGAAACTTGCGATGAAGAAGATGCTTTGGAATTGCGCCTATTTTAATGACCTGCCTTCCTCCTTATAATAGAAACGGAGCCCGAGGGCTCCGTTTTTTTCATTTACCTGCTCTATTAATTTCTACCGCCGCCACCCCACATAGGTTTTCCATAAGCGTCTCGAATCTGGAAAATCTGGTCATTTGTAAGATCTTCGATCGTGGCAACTTCAAACTCTCCATTTTCATAGAACCCCCCCACAACTACCTCGTTCCCTACTCCGGGAACAAAACCTATTTCCAGGGCGAAACGCATGGGGCGTCCTTCAATTTCCAGAATTCCAGCAGTACCTGTTTGGATTTCAAAAGCTTCAGATCCAACGGCAATTATCTGTCCGCTCAGAGTAACCCAATCCTGGTCCTCCAAAATTTCTTCATGGTCATCGGCTTCATAATCGCCATACTCTTCATTGCTGCCATTTCCCTGACCTCGCCCACTGGTAATCTCGTCCGGATTTCCAAACAGAAGTCCTTGATCGGTTTTTGCCATTGTGCGGTTGGCTGCTCCGAAAACCATTAACCCGACTATCAAAACATATACTGTCCATAATATGATTTTCTTAAACATACTCCACCTCTATGCACTACTAATAATTTACAAATCTTTAGATATGATCGTCAACCCGGACCGCAGAAGATCTTAAAGCTGGCTCAAATCGCCGGGGGTGTTTGGGGGCAAATAATGCTTTTCCGTATTTTCCTAAGACCTTTGTTACCCATTTCCAATGAATTCCAAAATGAAGGATACCAACTGCTGTCATAACCACACCACTCCAGGTATGGATCAAATCCCAGACCAGGGGTGTAAATATCCAGGTCGGCGTCCCTGGCAGAAAAAGGAAATATAATCCGCTTAGGCCGCATATCAACCCACTTATTCCGATCAGTATATTGATAAACAGATTAAAACTGCTGTGTTTATTCAGTTTGCTTTTTCCGAAGAGGGATCGAAATCCTGTTTTGGTCATCTTAACAATCCACTGCCAGTGCAAAGGGATATGCAGAGCTGCCAGGGCTATGATGGCCACACTGGACCAGGTATGGACATCACCCCAAGTGTGCCGTTCGAAAAAGATGATAATGCCATAGAGAGGGTTCCGCCCTCCCTGGTATCCCCCTATCGGCAAAAACAGAAAGTAAATACCAGATAACACGGATATCAGTCCGCCAACCAGTAAAGACATGTCCAAAATAATATTGTTGCGGGTTTGTTTTGAGAAAACCCTCTTTGTGTTCTTCTCAGCCATTCTAACTCTCCTATTCGCACCCAGAAACTAGTAATATAAGGGGTGCTTTCAATAAGATCTTACACAAAGCAGATTAAGGAATATTAAACATATTATGAATAAATTATTAAGATAGTTCCCCTTCAAGACCAGAAACAGAGCAGAACCCAGCCATATCCAATTGAGGTTGACGGGGTTTGTAACTTAAATCACAGCTTGAAAAGCCTTTCTGTTGGATAATTTGATTAGCAATTAATTTACATCCATTATTTTATTAATAGGAGTATCACATGACCATCTTTGACCGAATCGTCTTATTGCTAACCGGCCTGACCGCCATATACCTGTTATATAACTTCTTCAAACGCTATCAGAAAGAAAAAGCTCTTTATGACCTGTATTACATGATGGGTTTTGTGGTCCTTTTGGTCTCCGGCCTACTGCTGATCTTCTTTGGTTGGGATATCCTGGCATCACCCTATGTTCTCACTATAGCCACTTTGATCCCGCTGGGCATTTCAATGGGACTGATGAACCAGTTCCGCCCCAAGTACAAAAAAGCTTATTCCTGGTTTGCCCTGGTCGGCCTGCTGGCCATTGCGGTTACCAGCATTGGCGGAATGTCCTTGAAGAGCGTGGCTGTGCCAGTATTCCATGGCGTAGCCGGTTTGATCATCTTTGGTTTGCCAATCTATAAATGTGCTGTTGAGAAGAATGCCAAGAAAGGCTTTGGCATGGTAGGGATCGGCGGCGCCCTGATCGGTGTTGGCGGAATCGCCCTGGCTTTCCTATCCGCTGGAAAACCGCTGCTGGGTATCTTTACTGCAGATTTCATTTTTGCGATCCTTGCCCCGCTGCTGTTCTTAATGACCCTGGCATTCACATTTGGATTCAGAAAAGATATTGGCACTGACAAATAATTCTGTCTGAATTTGCCTTTTAATAAAGTCTCAAACAGCGTGCTGTGGTATGTTTAATTCACAACGCGCTGTTTTTTTCTAATACATAATTCTTAAGGAGTTTGGTTAATGGAAGCATTAAAAAAACGGTTTGATTACCTCTTTACTTCAACCCGGGGATTGGCTTTAGTCGCCATAACAGCAGTCTCACTGGTTACTGCAATTTGGGGAACACTATCGGGCCCAATGGTAGAGTGGGGAATCAAAGATATTACAGTCAAAGTCCTTGGTTTGGACTTGATCCAGGCTGAGCGCGAAGGCCGGATCATCATGCTCTACCACACTATTGCCATGACAGTCATCGCCGCCGAGGTTTATTTCATCACGGAAATCGTAAAGATGAAACACCACCAGCGTGTAATGATCAATGCAACGATCACTATTGGCTATCTAACCTCCCTGATCTTTGGCCTGATCTTCGGCTATTTTGGGCATAATTATGTCTATCATGGTCTTTTCCTGGTTGGGCAAACCCTGGTGTTCTTCGCCGGCATATTGCTGGTAGTGGCCCTCTGGCCCTGGAAAAAGGAATACTTACTCCCTGAGGATTCCCAAAAATCCAAAACCAAAAAAGGTGTGGACCTGGAACGGGTGGCGTTTCTCGTTATGGCCATAGCAACGCTAGTTTCTGCGACTTTTGGCGCAGTTACCGGCTCATATTGGAGCAATGGTCACGAAACCTTCCTGGCAGAAGACCTGATTCGCATCCCTGAAAAGACAATCTTGCAGCGGGCAATTATCGGACATCTGCACATCATGGTCACGCTTGTCGCTGTCGGCATCACTTTGATCGTTGGAAATTGGATGAACTTCAAAGGGATCTACCATAAGCTAGCCATGCCTTTTATGATCGCCGGCACGATCATTACCACCGTCGGTGCCCTATCGGTAACCTGGCTGGAGTGGGCCCATACCATCATATATGGCGGTTCAACATTAATTCTCCTGGCGGGTTTATTCTATGTGATCTACTCATGGGACAAACTGATCAAGGACGGAACAGCCAATCTTAATAAACCCAACGCCTGGCAGAAGATAAAAGCCCTTTTAAGTGATCCCCTAAAATTTGGGTCTGGTTGGCAGATGGTGTTCATGAACTTCACTGTCAGTTTCGTGGGTATTTTCATGGCAGTCAAGCTAGATGAAATATTCAGGGTTTGGCCTCACCGGGAGGAAAGAATTACCCTAACTGGCCATTGGCATATCCTCTCAGGGTTGATCGCAACAATTATTTTGTTCTATTTTGCGGACCTCTCGGGATTAAAAGGAAAGGCCAGGAAATGGTTTGGATGGCTAGTAATCATTGGTTCTGATCTGGCTTTTGGTTCTGTAACAGTTTTTTCTATGAAAAGGCTATTTGTTGAAAAATCTGCTCAACAATCTGTGGTTAATACGACCATGCTTCTAACTGATATTGGCCTTGCCGCCGTACTTGTTCTATTGGCTGTGTTTTTGCTATGGCGCTTGTATGACCTGCTTCAGAAGAAGGGTCACTGGGCCACCGAATTGGCAAATGAGAAGAAAGCTTTTGCTCAAGCAGAAATCGAAGAACAAAAACGAAAGCTCGAAGAGCTCACTTCTGCCCTTGAGGAGGTATCAGAATGAAACGAATTATCATTGTAGGAATTCTCCTGTTTATAACCGCATGCAGTTCAACACCCGACATTGCTTCCCAGAACCTCCCTCAAATCATTGAAACAGGCGCGGATCCTAATACCTGGGCAGTAGTCCCCGCTGGAGAGTTTCCCGCCGGGCAGCACAATCACATGACCGAGATGGATTACGATTATCAGATCATGGTCACAGATGTTACCAATGAACAATATGCTCAGTTTCTAAACGACGCTGTAGAAGATGATACCGTTCATATCGGAGATGTTGAAGTTCAGGAAAACGAGAACATATTTACAGTTTTTGGCGTCTACGGACCCTACGCGGGTGATCCATTTGACGGATACAAACATGAAGAAAAAATCGAAAGCGGAAACAAATTATTATTTTCTTTTGAAGATCCAGCCTCCAGAATCGAAATGAGTTCCGGAAAATTCTCATCAATACCCGAGTATGCTAACCATCCTGTCACCATGGTCACCTGGTTCGGTGCAAACGCATATTGCGAATACTATGGCTGGAGATTGCCCCTGGAGCTAGAGTGGGAAAAAGCTGCCCGGGGAACAGAAATTGATGAAACCGGACACGGACTGGCTTTTCCATGGGGAGCAGAGATTGAGCGAAATCAGGCCAATTTCTATTCCTCATTTGATCTATTTGAAAAGATCTACGGCAAACTGGGTAATACGACTCCCGTTGGCCTCTATAACGGTGATACATATGAGGGTTACGAAACTGAGGACCAGGCGAGCCCCTACGGCCTATATGACATGGCCGGAAATGTCTGGCAGTGGACCGGAGACGACTATCACAAACAGCATTACCGCTATATGCGGGGAGGCAGCTTCTACTCCTATGAAGTCGACCTGCGGGTATGGAAACGAGATAGCGCTGGACCTACTTATTTTGCTCCCGACGTCGGTTTCAGATGCGTGCAAGATCAGTAAGAATGTGCTTTTCTACAGTGAAAGGTACAGCCAAGAATAGTACAATGGTTGAGGGTGTAAACCCGTCAGAATGAAAATTGGACAGAAGATGAAAAAGTTGAAATCTAAGCTGATCAGTGCAAAGAGAAAATACTATCCCCTGATAAAATCCCTTCAAACCGTTTTGCTGTTAATTACAGGTTTGTCTGGATATATGAGTGCACGCTGCCCGGTTCACAATATCCCGACAGTGTTGGGATTAACCGCCAGTTTATTGCTCTCGATCAGCGGGAGCACCGTTCTGAACATGTGGTACGACCGGGACATAGACGCCATCATGCCCCGGACCAGCAAACGCCCACTGAGCACTGGTGAAACCAAACCGAATGAGGCCTTGATCTTTGGATTAGTCCTCTCTGTGATAGGCGTCGCCTGGGCACTGATCCTTGATCCCCTTTACGGGATGATCATCTTCGCTGGTTTGTTCTTTGATGTAGTAGTCTACACCATCTGGCTCAAAAGGCGCACTGCCTGGTCAATCGTCTGGGGTGGTATATCTGGTGGTATGCCCGTCCTCGCTGGTCGGGTCCTGGGCACAGGGCATATTGATTGGGTAGGTATTACGCTTGCACTGGGTGTTTTATTCTGGATTCCCACACATATCCTCACTTTCAGCATTCGATACCACGATGATTACAATAAAGCAAAAGTGCCTACATTCCCAAGCACCTACAGTTTTCAAACCACACGCTTGATCATTGCTGTTTCCAGTGTGCTTGCCACACTGGCTTTTGGAGCGGCTTCTTACGGAGTTGGATTGACCTGGGGATTTATGAGATTGTTGGTTGTATTGTCAGCAGGGTTATTCATTCTGGCAGTCCAGAGTTTGCGATCACCATCTGAACGCATCACATTTGGTTTGTTTAAATATGCCTCGTTGTATATGTTAAGCGCCATGCTGCTGATGTTCCTTACAGGTTTCTAAATGCGGAAAATTTCTGTGCTGGATCGAATCCTGCTGTTAGCCACAGTACTCATGGCCGCTTACCAGATCAGCTATGGCCTGAACGGATTGAATTTTCTCCCGACCTGGAGTTATACTATCGGTTTTGGCGTTTTGTTGGTAGCCGGGCTGCTGCTGATCATCCTTGGATTTGAGGGTCTGGAAAGCCAAATCGTGGTGATCGTTTCCACCTTGATTCCCCTTACCATCTCGCTGGGTCTGATCACGGAACACTTACCCCAATTCAGTACAATCTACATCTTATTTGTCTTTCTGGGATTTACTTCCGTGGCTGTCACTCGCTACACCGCAGAGGGCAAGACGGCCACTATTGTCTTGGCCGTGACCCATGGAATCGCAGGTATATTGATCACATTCCTGCCTGTTGTCCTGAGCATCCGGGGATATGTCTCACCAGGATATATCCTGGTTGGGGTGGGTGGAGCATTGATCGGATTGGGTGGATTATTACTGGCTTTTCTCAAGGCTGGAAGACCAATCCTGCCACGAGATACTATTTTATCGGTCCTTCCCGGTTTGTTGCTGTTGATGACGGCGTCATACCTTGCAGGCTTTATGTATAAATAAGAACTCATCATTTGAATAAAATTTTATTGTGTAGAATAAAGGAGCACTCTAATGAAAAAGTTTCTGAGATTCATCGGTATTTTATTTATGGGCATCAGCTCTGCTGTTACAATGCTCGGTGGCGTGGGCACAACCTGTGTCGCTCTGGACGCCACAAAATATGACAGCATGAAAGCCATTGCTGACTATCAGTGGCTTTATATTGCTTATGTTGTTATTGGTGTAGCATTAGGTGTTCTTGGAATTCGGGCAACCATTCAACTGATCCGGGCCAAAAAGGGTGCGGAAAAATCCTCTATCTTGATCCTGATAGCCAGTGTCGTCATTGGTGTGATACATATACTTACTTCCCGCGCGCTCAGAGGATCCTCTATGCCCGTGGACGGCGTAGTATATATCAATGTCTTAACACTGGTGATTTTCCTGATCTTCCAGATCCCAAAAGTAAAGGATATGTCTTTATTTGATAAAGAGGTAGCTGATGATGCCGCAGCTGCTGGTGGAATGACAGCTTTTGTGGCCGGAGTTCTGGTTCTCAGCGTTCAAATGTGGGCTGGCCCAACACATTTACTGGATGGAATTAACTATGCAGATGCTTTCCATAACGCCCTGTTGGGAATTGGATCCTTCCTGGTCATCCTTGGTTTAGCTTTGATCTCCAAAGCTCTGTTGTATGTGCCAAAACGTGAAGTAGTAAAAGTGGAAGCATAATCATTAAAAGAAAGCACCAAAGCTAATCATTAAAAAGACCGCCAGATTCATTCCGGCGGTCTTTTTTGTTCTGTTAGCCTGACTGTCTCCACTAATAAGTTAGGAGTTGATCACTCCCAATTGATCAATTTTTCCTGGTCTAATATTGTGATCTTTCCTCGCTCGATATTAATCGCGCCCACCCTTTCCAGCTCTTTCAGAGATCTGGCGACGACTTCACGAACCGTTCCTACGCGCGCTGCCAAATCATCCTGGGTCAAGCGGGAAGGTCCACTACCTGTCAATTGAGCTGCAGGGAGTTCCCGCAGTAAGCGGGCCAATCGAGCAGTCACGGTATAAAATGAGAGTTCTGCCACTTTACTGATCAGCATCCTTAAATTCTGCGACAAATTGATAATGATCTGCTGACAGGCCTGGGGGTGTTCCGCAATGACCTTGCGTAGCGCATCAGCAGAGATCAACCAGGTTCGAGTGCTGAGCAAAGCGCTGACATTCACAGGATTTTCTTGTTGGTCGAAAACAGAAACTTCGTTAAAAGAGTCCCCTTCGTCCAAGACATTTATAATCATTTCCCGGCCTGTGGAAGAATATTTAAAGATCTTGACCCTGCCTGATTCAACTATATTCAGGCCCTGACAGGGTTGGCCTTCAAGAATAATGCTTTCATCAGCATCATAGGCGATCAACCTTGTATTTTCAGCCAAAAAAATCAGGATCTGTTCATCCAATCCTGACAAATAACGATTTTCCTGGAGAGCCTGGATCCTGAAATCCAGGGATGATGTGAGCCTTCTCATTACAACCTGCTTTTCACTACACTAGCTGTACAAGGTATTGTACATGAAATGGAGAAGCAAAAACAATCAGGTCTGTCACAGTTGTTAAAGTTTGGTTAATATTCAATTATTAAGTAAGAAATAAGGTATAGTATGAATCACATTATTGGTTTATAAAGGAGAGAGATATGAGCAAAAAATGGTTATTTGTTATGTTGGCTGGCATCCTAATTCTGTCCCTGGCTGCCTGCACAGGAACCAGCACCCCCACCCAGACACCAGTACCAGAAGAGCCAACACCAGCCCATTCAGAAGATACTGATATGGACACAGATACGGAAGCAGGCCACGACGATGATGCCGATGCAGCTGATAGTTCAGAATCCGATACTGATGACAGCGGTGATGACGAAGCTGTAATAATAGATGCGGCTGCCATATTTTCCGCCCGCTGTTCAAGCTGCCATGGCACAGAACGGGAAGGCGGCGGTGGCCCACCCTTACTACCCACCAATCTGACAAAAGATCCTTCTGCTTACGCAGAGACGATTACCAACGGATCAGGCCAAATGCCTGCTTGGGACGGCCGATTATCTACAGATGAAATCAATGCCCTGGTTGAGTTCATCATGAGTGATTCGAAATAATATCCTCAGAAATAAGGAACTATTACCCCAGATTTTCGTTAAACAAGTAGAATAGATATATAACAGGAAATCAATAAAAGGAGCTACAAATGACTGAAGAGATTATCAACGCCCCTCATGCTGATGTAGAAATTAGCGACGATGATAAATTGTGGGCCATGTTGGGCTGGATACCCTGGCTCGGAGTAGTTCTGGCCATAATCGCATTATTAATTGAACCGCAGAAGGATAGGCCATTTGTTCGTTTTCATGCTGTTCAATCTATTGGTGCTAATATCATCATCGGGATCTTGAGCGCGCTTTTGGTTGTAACCATTGTTTTATCATGCATCACCCCGATACTCGGCCTGGTTACAATTTACCCGGCTATCAAAGCTTACCAGGGAGAATGGTTTGAGATTCCTTGGCTGACCGAGTTCTGCAAAAAACAAGGTTGGATCTAGTCTTTTACTCTTCAATAAAAGACCCCGGAGTGAACTTACCTCCGGGGTCTTGTCATGTAGCGTACTAATTTATTCTAGAATGAATTTCTGGTCACCAAATCTAAGCTCATCCCCTACTCTGAGATGTTGACCAGAATTAGGAGTTAATTGAAGTTCATTAACAAAAGTTCCGTTTTTGCTTCTTAGATCTATCAGCGTTAGAGCATTTCCCTCCAACCGGATCAAGGCATGAGTGCGGGAACATTTTTTACTATCAAGTAGAATGTCTGCTTGCTGGCTTCTCCCGGCAATCAAGATCTCTTTTTTGATGTCTACAATCTCTCCATTTTCATGCATCAGTCGCCAGCCTGATTTTTTCTCCGGGATATGTTTCTTTTCTTCCGCTTCGCGATCCGGCAAGGAAGCTGTGAACGCCAACCCTATCCCCCTGACAATCATCTCTTCTGGATTCTGGGGATAGATTAATTTATCACCAAAACGGTCCTCGATTCCTTTTAGTATTCCCGGAACTCTGGTCCCGCCACCAAGCAGGATTACCCTGCCTATAATATCTTCGTCGATTTCCATATTCTGAAGCGCGCGAGTTAACACGTCCTGGAACGCTTGGTCCAGGGGCAGGCAAAGTTGAGCGAATTCACTTGGAGTTAATTTCTTGTTTTGCCGATAAACCTGACCATTATTCATCACCAGGGTCAGCGATTGCTGGCCTGTTAAGGCTGTTATCACTTCTGGTTCACCGAGGATCTCACGGCTGAGTGATTCCTTGATCAGCTGCCCCCAGATTCTCAGCGTCATAAATGCTGCCGGATCGCCAGCCATAACATTGGCGGGGATCTTCATCTCACTTGAGAGGTGCTGAGCCAGAAGAGCATCATATAGCCCCCCGCCAAAAGGTTCCTCAAAGCGATCAATATCGATCAACGCCCCAGTTTCGGCGTTATATCTCCTGGCGTAGAACGTTGTGTTGCTTCCACCCACATCTATGATCAGATTGACTTTTTCCGAGTGGAATCTCTCTAATAAAGCTTGATCCCTCAAACCGAGGATCACTCCTTCTGATTCTGGAACAAACTGAACCCGATCTGCGATCGCCGGAGGAAAACATTCCAGTATGACGTGATAGAAATCCTCAAAGATCTTGCCGTCAAACTCAGTCCGCCAGCGGTCTGGGTAGGCGATCGAAAAGTGGATTTGATCATCAAGCGGGCCAGAGTTATATTTTTCTTCCCGGATCTGCTCGATCAGTGTTTTCAATAAAAGCCGGGTATAGAGCAAAGCTTCAAAATGACTGTAGCGTTGTTGATGAGGGGACGGTTTTTTGATCAGGTGATTACCGATAGAGGGTTTGAAGAATTCCCTAACCCTCATTCTAACCTCAGTGTCTTCTAAAAAATTCAGTGCAGTCTCGCCGATATCCTCCAGATCTGTCCCATCCGGTGTCAATGTGAGAACTGCAGGAAGTTTACGATCAGAAAAGTTGGCTAAGGGGGAAGATAAGGGGCTGGTAACATGCTGCGCCTTTGCACCATCATAATGGTACTCCATGCGGTACAGGCGCCAATTCACAGTCCCACAATCCAGCGCATATAAGGTAATCTTTCCATCTTGAGCCATTGCCATTAATTATATACGTCTTTTCATCACCTGAAAATGTGCTTTTCAATTTTGTACATGATATAGTTATAGACCTATCTTGATTGATAAAAATCATCAAAATTCACCACGATTTGAATAACGTGCCGAAGAGAATTTTTGGAATCCTTTATAATAGTTTCGAGATCGATTTACAAATGATGAGGATATGATTCTATGATCGAAAATAAACAGGGAGAAATCAACGGGACATCCACTCTGGATCCAAAACGGCAACAACTAGCCAAAGAATATGCAAGTATCCGCCGTAAATATATGCTTCTGGATTTGTTATTGGGTGCGATCCTGCTCTTGGCCTGGCTGATCATGGGCTGGTCAACCATCCTGCGAGATTGGATCCATAGCTGGACTCAAATTTCCTGGATAGCAGTCTTGGTCTTTGGTTGGATTTTTGGTGCAGCGTTTACCATCCTGGATCTTCCGCTCTCATATTACACCGGGTATGTCCTACCTCACCGGTATCAACAATCCAATCAGGACCTGAAAGGCTGGATCCTTGATCAGATCAAGAATCTTATGCTCTCTGCTGTATTGGGTGGGATTCTACTCGAAATTGTCTATCTGGTCTTACTCTCAGCTCCAGAAAGCTGGTGGCTTTGGACAGCAGGTATTCTTCTGCTTTTCAATATCTTGCTGGCCAACCTCGCACCTATTCTGCTCTTCCCGATCTTCTACAAATTCACCCCTTTGGGAGAAGAATATCAAGATCTGACAGAGCGGCTGCTAGATCTGGCAAAAAAAACTGGGACACATGTGGCCGGAGTATACCGTTTTGATATGAGTAAAAGAACTAAAGCCGCCAATGCTGGATTGACAGGATTGGGAAATACACGCCGGATCATCTTGGGTGATACATTACTGGATGAATTTCAAGTGGATGAAATTGAGACTGTACTTGCTCATGAATTGGGTCACCAAAAAAACCACGATATTCCATTAGGGATGATATTTCAAACCATTCTTACCCTCGGAGGACTGTACCTGACTTCTCTGGGCCTGATCTGGGGAGTTTCGATTCTTGGCTTTCGGTCTATTTCAGATATCGCTGCTTTACCTCTATTCGCCCTCTTTTTGGGTCTGTATGGATTATTAACTATGCCAATTAGCAATGGGTTCAGCCGTTGGAGAGAAAATCTGGCAGACGAATTTGCCCTCCAAGTGACGGGAAAAGCCGAAGCCTACAAATCTGCTTTAACTCGTCTCAGCAACCAGAATCTGGCTGAAGTTGACCCTGAACCCTGGGTGGAATTTCTGCTACACTCCCATCCGGCTCTCAGTAAACGAATAGGTCGGGCAGATAGTTATATCCGGGAGACATAATGAGAATCCATCATCTGAACTGTGGTTCATTAAAACCTCCTTTCCCAGACTTACAATCTATTGTCTATTGCCTGTTGGTTGAAACAAGCCACGGACTGGTGCTGGTGGATACTGGATTTGGAATAAATGATTATGCCAATCCATCCTGGAAAATGAACTTTTTCCTGACCTGGATGGGCAATCCACGCCATCGGGAAGAGACTGCTATCTACCAGGTTCAAGCTCTGGGCTACAAACCAGAAAATGTTAAACATATTATTCTGACCCATATGCATATCGATCACGCTGGGGGATTACCTGATTTTCCCTGGGCGGATGTTCACATTTTTGAAACTGAATACCAGGCCCTTCTAAAACCACGGGGAGCCATGGAATTTGCCTATATCAAAAACCATTGGAAACATGGTCCGAAATGGGTCAGACACCAGGAACCGGTAGTGGATTGGTTTGGGTTTGAGGCCATCCCGATCTTGAGCACTCCAGATGCGGAGTTCCTCTTTATCCCCTTACCAGGCCATACCAGGGGACACTGTGGTGTAGCAATCGGAAAACCGGGAAAATGGCTGCTCCACTGCGGTGATGCCGCTTCTCCCTACTACAATGGCGCTGATTTGCACCACAGGGATAGGTCAGTTCAAAAAATGAATTTTCTCCCCAAATCTCTGGGCAACCGAATCATGGGGGGACATGTACCTCAGTTGCGAAAACTACTGGAACACCACGGGGATGAGGTCCAGGCGATTAGCGCCCACGACAAACTCAGCTTCAGGGAAGTTAATTCCGACAGATTAAGATAAGGAGAAAGAATGTATTTATCAATTGGAGAAAAAGCGCCTGATTTCAACCTTCTAGATCAAAATGGTCAAACCGTTTCCCTGGATTCTTTCCGGGGGCAACATGTACTACTATATTTCTACCCCAAGGATGACACGCCAGGTTGCACCACAGAAGCATGTAATTTCCGGGACGATTACAGTAGTTATCAAAGCGCCAAGGTTGTGATCCTCGGGGTCAGCCCTGACTCACCGACCTCCCACAAGAAATTTAAGGAAAAATACAAACTGCCTTTTACTTTGTTGGCAGATGAAAACCATCAGGTATGTGATTTGTATAAGGTTTGGGGTCCTAAAAAGAGCTTCGGGAAAGAGTACGATGGTGTTCACCGCACAACCTACCTGATCGATCCAGACGGATCCATCAAGGACGTATTCCTGAAAGTCTCTCCGGCCAAACACAGCGCCCAGGTTTTAGAAATTCTTTTAAGGGATTGAGTCCTTTTGAAAGGACTCAATCCCTCTACACAAAAAAGCTCCCAATATTGGGAGCTTTTTGATTGTTTATTTTTATTTCATCCTACTGCAATTGGTTCATCCTCAGCCTCAGACAGGAAGGGTTTTCCGTATATCTCGGGATCTCCCTTCGTCAGGATGATCTCACCATCATCCTCGTCCTCGCCAAGCTCTGCTTCTACCAGCACAATATCCCCATTGCTGAACTGGCCGGAAAGGACCGCGTCTGAGAGCGGATTTTCTATCTTTTCCTGGATCACTCGGCGTAGCGGGCGAGCACCCATCTCTGGGTTGTAGCCCATTTTCACCAGCATATCGACGCCCTCAGGGGTAATCTCCAATTGGAGATTCCTTTCCACCAATCGTTCGCGCAGTTTGTCCAATTCCAGATCCACGATCTCCTTGATATGATCCTTGCTCAGAGAGTGGAAGACTACCACAGAATCCACGCGGTTAATGAACTCAGGTCGGAAAGTATTCTTGAGGGATTTTAGCAATTTGCGCCGCATATCCTCGTAACCCTGTTTACGGGATTGTTCCTCATCTGAGGCCAGATCAAATCCGATCGAGGCATTATTCTGGATCAGCTCCGCACCTATATTCGAGGTCATGATAATCATTGCATTACGGAAATCAACAGTTCTGCCCCTGGCATCAGTAATATGCCCTTCTTCCATGATCTGAAGCAGCATATTATGGGCTTCGGAATGAGCTTTTTCTATCTCGTCAAAAACTACAATCGAGTAAGGCCGTCTTCGAATTGCCTCTGTGAGCTGGCCAGCATCATCATAGCCAATATATCCAGGAGGCGCACCAACCAATCTGCTGACGCTGTGCTTTTCCATGAATTCCGACATATCCAAATGGATCAGAGCATCTTCACTTCCAAACATGAACTTTGCCAGTGCTTTAGTAAGCTCAGTCTTTCCTACACCAGTCGGTCCTAGGAAGATGAATGATCCTACCGGGCGCTTGGGGTCTTTCAACCCTGCCCGAGAACGGCGAACTGCTTTGGCAATCTTCTCTATGGCTTCGTCCTGCCCAATGATGTGTTTATGTAACTCTTCTTCCATTTGTAACAGACGATCAGATTCTTCTTCAGCCAGTTCCATCACCGGGATTCCGGTCCACATGGAAACGATCTCTGCAATATCCTCTATGCCCACTGTTGGACTGCTATCTCGATCCCAGGCTGCTTTAAGTTCTTCTAGTTTTTCTTCTAAAGATTTTTCAAGCGTCTCTAGATCAATGTGTTGGGATTGTTCTTCATCCGTGGTTTTTAGTTCCTTACGCACAGTACGTAATTTATAAACGACCTCTTTGGCTTCATCGCCGATCGGGTTTTTGTACATCCGGACCCGGGAAGAAGCTTCATCGACCAGATCTATTGCTTTATCAGGTAAGAAACGATCGGAAACATAACGGGCCGATAGGTCCGTAGCCGCCTCCAAAGCTTCATCAGATATTTTTAACTGGTGATGATCCTCATATGCAGGACGAATGCCCTGCAGGATCTCAATAGTTTCTTCCTGGCTTGGCTCATCCACGGTAATGGGTTGGAAACGTCGTTCGAGAGCCGCATCGCTTTCAATGTGTTTACGATACTCATCCAAAGTTGTGGCACCCACAACCTGTAATTCTCCTCGAGAGAGAGCTGGTTTGAGTATGTTGGCAGCGTCCATGGCGGAGCCAGCAGATCCTGCCCCAACCAGCATATGGACTTCGTCAATAAATAGTATGGCATCGGATTGTTTAAGTTCAGAGATTACCCTCTTCAGGCGTTCCTCGAACTGACCTCGGTACATGGTACCGGCAACAACCGATCCAAGGTCCAGTTGTAGCACCCTTTTGCCCAATAATGGTGCGGGGACCTCTCCATCAGCAATTCTTTGGGTCAGGCCTTCCACAATTGCCGTTTTACCAACACCAGGTTCACCAATCAAGGCCGGGTTATTCTTTGTACGGCGGGCAAGGATCTGGACCACTCGTTCAATTTCCATTTCCCGTCCGATCACTGGGTCCAGCTTCCCGTCCTCTGCCAAGTCTGTCAAGTTTACAGCAAGTTGGTCAACCATCGGCGTTTTGCTTTTTGATTTGGCGCGTTTTGGTTTTCCGACCTGCCTGCGTTCTCTTTGGGTTTTCCCTTTATCTTTTTGTTCTTCCATTTCCCGCAGAGTCTGGCGTCGGATTTGTTCAGCTGATAATCCCAGCTGCTCTAAGACATCATTTGCGACGCCTTTTCCATAAGTAACCAGTCCAAGCAAAATGTGCTCAACCCCAATATAGTGGTGGCTCAAATTTCGGGCTTCTTCTACAGCTAACTCAAGCACTCGCTGAGTTCCCCTGGATAACGCCAGGGCATCTCCACTATATTCACCAAAACCTGTGATATTCTCAGTTATGGTTAAAACACTATCAATATCAAGGCCCAGGTCGCGTAAAACCTGACCAGCTATACCTCCCTGGTCAAGCAGTAAACCCATCAATAAATGCTCGGTCCCAATTTGGGGTTGTTTCATCCGTTCAGCTTCTTTGTGCGCTAAACTTAAAACTCGCCGAGCTCTTTGGGTAAATCTTTCCATGCTAGCCAAAAGACAACCTCCCGCAACTATCCGGGGAATCCCCGAACATTACCGTAAATGAATTAAACAAGCACTCCCCACTATTTTTAGTCTAGACATTCTACCAAATTCCTTTTCAAAAACGCAGAAAGCGTGTTAATTTAATGTAAATTTTATGAAAATCCCCCTAAATAAAAAGCGCATCTTGTTAGATGCGCTTTCGTAATTTTTGTTTACTCCTCTTCAGGAGCAGCTTCTTCCTCTTCGGCTTCTTCTTCCGGTTCAGCCTCTTCTTCGGCTTCCTCTTCCGGTTCCGCTTCCTCGTCTTCTTCTTCCGATTCAGCCTCTTCTTCGACTTCCACTTCCGATTCAGTTTCCTCTTCTGGTTCAGCCACTTCTTCCGCTTTAGCTTCTTCTGCTTCAGCCTCGTCTTTGGCTTCCTCTTCCAGTTCAACATCTTCTGAGCCGGCCAGGATCTCTTCCAGAGAGCCTTCTCCGTTCAGCTCTTCCTGAATCTGTTCAAAGTCGATCGCGGAGTATTCATCTGAATCCACTTTTTCGAGGCTCAACCCGATTCGATGGCGTTCCATATCCAAACTGATGACCCGCAGTGCGAGGGTTTCTCCAACGCTGACAACTTCTGAAGGATGTCCTACACGATCCATGCTCAATTCAGAGATATGGATCAAACCTTCTAGATCAGTGTTTTCAATCCGGGCAAAAGCGCCAAAATCAGTTAAATTAGTGATCGTTCCCTGAATAAGCTGTCCTTCCTGAATCTCTTCTGCTTTTTCGATCCAGGGATTATCCTGCAATCTTCGCATGGACAAACCTATCCGACGTTTCTCTTCGTCAATACTGATGACCTCTACCTCAAGCTCCTGTCCAACTTTCACCAGGTCACTGGGGTGATCTACGTGGTCCCAGGAGAGCTCCGAGAGGTGAACGAGGCCGTCCACTCCCTGAATATTGACAAAAGCGCCAAAATCTGCCAGGCTGCTTACATATCCGGTTACTCGGTCTCCCACTGCCAGATTGTCCAGCAATTGGTCTTTGATCGCTTCCCGGGTTTCGCCTATGGCGTCCCGTTCGGATAGGATCAAGCGTTGGCGGGAACGATCAACCTCAATTACTTTGAGAGTGATTTCCTTGCCAATAGCTTCGCTCCAGCGATCTTCTGGGGCACCGGTGTCTCCTTCACGGAAGACACTGACCAAAGAACCGGGCACAAAGCCGCGCAGTTGGCCAACTGGCACCAACAACCCGCCTTTGTTATATCCTTCCACAAAGGTTGTGATAACATCTCCGGATTCGAGGCTTTGCTCAACCTTTTCCCAGTCCTGTTCTTCCTGGGCTCGGGTATAAGAAAGCACTACATGACCGTTGACATCCTCAGGTTCGAGGACATAAACAAGGATCTCTTCCCCAACCTTAAATTCTTCAAGGTTTCGGGGATTGATCTGCTCCAGCTCTCTACCGGCGATCAAACCGTCGGCTTTAGACTGAACATCAATCAGGATCTCATTCGATGTGATGGCGGTAATCACGCCTGTACGGATATCACCCTTTTCAGGGATGTTCCCAAGACCCAGACCTTCCTGGGCTAAGAGGGTTTCCATATCCATGATTTCTGCAGGGGATGAACTATCGCTCATTGCTTCTCCCCCTTCTTGTGACTTCATATCTTCCATAAGTAGGGCACGCTCCATTTTAGAATGGAAATCATTATACAGTGCAAATATCAACTTGGCAACCTTTGTGGTAAGATACCGCTAAGCAAAAATTCGCTAATATCTATGATGTTTTTGACGTTTATTATCAAAAAATAATTTTATTGTCTTTACGAGGATTCAATGACAGCAATTTACCCCTTTACAGCAGTGGTTGGACAGGAACGCATGAAACGCGCCCTGGTCCTCAACGCCGTGAACACCCGGATCGGGGGCGTATTGATTCGCGGCGAACGCGGAACCGCGAAATCCACTGCCGCCCGGGCGCTGGCAGCTCTACTGCCTACTGTGGAAACCTTCTCAGATTGTCGATTTGGATGTGATCCTAATCGACCTGCAACCTGGTGTACTGAATGCCGCGAAAAATCCAATAACGGTGAGAAGCGACAAGGGGAAATGCTGCCAACTCCCTTTGTAAACCTACCGGTATCTGCCACAGAAGACCGCGTCGTGGGAACGCTGGATATCGAAAAAGCCATTCAAAAAGGGGAACGTCATTTTGAGCCCGGTGTGCTGGCAGACGCCAACAGAGGTTTGCTGTATATTGACGAAGTAAACTTGCTTGACGACCATGTTGTAGATTTGCTGCTCGACTCCGCAGCAATGGGAATGAATATTGTCGAACGGGAAGGCATTTCCTTCAGCCATCCCTCCAGATTTATCCTTGTTGGCACTATGAATCCCGAAGAAGGTGACCTGCGGCCCCAGTTACTGGACCGCTTTGCGCTCTCTGTAGATATTCGTGGTATCCGGGAAACTCATGAAAGGGTTTTGATCATGGAGCGCCATCTGGCTTATGAAGAAGACCCTGAAACTTTCCGGGAGCAGTGGCTCCCCAAAGAACAGGAAATATCTAAACAGATCACCGAGGCCAGGAAGCTCCTGCCCGATGTCCAGTATTCATCCAAAAACATGGTGGATATCGCCAATCTGAGCACGGCACTCCAGGTAGATGGCCACCGATCTGACCTGGTAATCCTGAAAACCGCCCGGGCGCATGCCGCTTTCGAGGGAAGAAAGGCCATCTCTGGAAGAGATATTGCCCTGGCAGCCGAGCTTGCCTATCCACATCGAATTAAACGAGGTCCGTTCCAGCAATCAGAGATTTCTGCCGAGGAACTTGCAGAAAAAATCGAGGAACTTGCTGGCGGTTCCGCAGAGGGCGAAAGTGATGTTGGTGAGGGCGGCGAACAATCAAGTGCCGAAATTGGGGAAAACGGGGATAAAAAAAAACGGTCGTAAGTTCAGTTACTGATACCGCTCAAATGGAAGTGCCTGCAGACGCCGGCACTGGTGATGTATTTGATGGAACCCCATCCTCCTGGTGGGATGGCGGAAATCCAGTCAAGATCGGAGACACGATCGACCCGGAAAAAATTGATGCTCCTCTGGACAAGAAACACCGCCGTTCCAGCGGCCGCAGATCCCAGACCAAAACAGAAACCAGACGCGGAAGATATATTCAGGCCAGACCTGCTCACGGCAAGCTGTCTGATATCGCATTTGATGCCACTATAAGAGCTGCAGCACCCTTCCAGAAAGAACGCCAAACTCTTAATAATAAGGTAGCTTTTTCCATCCACAAACAAGATCTTCACCGTAAGGTTAGAGTAAAACAAACTGCAAACTTGATCCTTTTTGTCGTTGATGCATCTTGGTCTATGGCAGTCGCTGAAAGAATGAGCGCAGCCAAGGGAGCAGTGCTTTCCCTGTTAACTGATGCATATCAACGCCGAGATAAAGTTGGGATGATCGTATTTCAAAAGGACCGCGCCCAGTTAGTGCTGCCACCAACCAATTCTGTCGAGTTAGCCCGCCGCTCCCTGGCAGATATCCCGATTGGGGGGAAGACACCACTCTCAGCCGGGTTAAATCTAGCGTACGAGGTCATCAAACGCGAAGAATTGGCCCATCCAGACATCCAATCATTATTGATCTTGCTCACTGATGGCGTTGGTAATGTTTCGATATCTCGAATGCCCCCCCAGGAAGAAGCTTACAAGATCGCTGAACAGATTGCCAGGGATGAAATTCCCAGCGTGGTGATCAACATGGAGCACAAAGAGTTTGACAAAGGTCTCGCTAGTGAAGTTGCTGAACATTTGGGTGCCTCGTACTACTGCCTTTCTGATCTACAAGCAGATGTTTTGCTCCAGGCCGTGAAAGAAGAAATCGGTCAATAAGTTACTAATTACCTAAAGCTGGAGAAGTATCACTTTCTGTTATCATTGAAGGTATGATCCCGATTTCCCTATCAATGGAAGGTTTTTTATCTTATAAAGAGCGGGTGGAAATTGATTTCACCAGCTTTGTCCTGGCCTGTATTACAGGCGAGAATGGCGCTGGAAAATCATCCATCCTGGACGGGATTACCTGGGCTTTATTTGGACGAGCCAGAAAGCACGATGAAACCGTAATCAATCTGGAATCCAAAAAAGCTGAGGTTTGTCTGGTTTTTCAATACGAAGGCAATCAATATAAAATTGTCCGATCCAATCCTCAGGGAAAAACAAAACAAGTAGAACTCTATATCGCGGATGACAAATCGGAGAAATCTGCTCCTCTCTGGATACCGCTCACTGAAAGAACCTTGCGGGATACAGATCAGAAGATCATCGATATCCTGCGGCTGGATTATGAGTCATTTATCAATGCCTCCTTCCTGCTACAGGGTGAGGCTGATCAATTCACTCAGCAAAACCCGGCTGCCAGGAAAAGAATCCTATCTCAGATCTTGGGTCTAGAGATTTGGGAAGATTACCGTAACCGGGCTTTAGAAAAAAGACGCCTTGCAGAAAAAGAACTCAACCAACTGGATGGACGCATATCTGAAATCGTAGCTGAATTAGGCGAAGAAGATGAACGCATAAACCAATTGGAAGATTTGGGGGAAGAGTTATCACGGGCTCAGGAAGCACGGAAAGAATCTGAGAAACAGCTGGCGAGCCTCCAAGCCCAGGTTGCTTCACTCAATGATCAGGAAAATTTAGTTGATGCTTTAACAAACCAAGTAGAAAGCAAAGAAAAGTCAATCACTCAAACCAAAGAAAAGATCGATCAGCGAATCTCAGAAAAAGAAACCCATCAGAGTACTCTCTCACGGGCAGATTCCATTCTGAAGTCTGTCAAGGATTGGGAAGAGGCCCAGAAATCCCTGACAGATTGGGAAGTTGTCGCTGAGAAATACAGGGAAAGCGAAATCCAAAGACAGGAACCATTATTACAGATTGCAGCGGAGAAAGCCCGTCTTCTGCAGATAAGCAGCTCATTAGAAAATCGCTTTCAAGATCTTCAGTCCGATCTTGAAAAACTTCCTCAGTTAAAGATCCAATTTAAAAAGGGGAAAGAAAAAATCAAAAAAAATGTGGCAGACCTGGAAACAAGGGAGCAAAAGAAAAAAAACCTGGAAGATGCCCGACAGGAACAGGCAGACGCGAAAGCCGAGAATCCTCATTTGTACAAGGATATGAAAGATTTGAAAAAAAGAATAGCGGAACTGGAGAAAACAGATGGCGCTCTATGCCCACTGTGCGGACAGGAGCTATCCCCCGCTGAAAGGGAATCGCTGGTTCAAAAACTCAAAGAAGAAGGCAAGGATTTGGGAGATCGCTACCGCCTGAATCAATCCACATTAAAAGCTGCCGATCAGGTTGTTAAGGATCTCCAGCTGCAAATCACTGAACTTAGCCTTGCCGAAAAGACTTTAAGAGAATTACGCAAAGAGACAGACCAGATCGAAAACCAAATTTCTGTCCTAGAAAAAGGACTTAAGCGCTGGGAAAAAACTCATCAAAAGGAATTGGATGAGATTCAAAAGACCCTGGCAGACGAAACTTACGCGGAGAAAGCCCGACAGGAGTTATTGGCTATCAATCAGAATCTAAAAGAGATCGGATATGATGCCGCTGAACATGATCGTGTCAGAGAGATCGGCAGCCAAGGAGTTGCCATTCAAGAAAAAAAAGCGGAACTCGATAAGGCTGAAGCCGCATTAAGACCGCTGAACAGAGAAATCGATGATCTTGTCTCCCAACTGGCAAATGATGAGACCGCGCTCAAAACTCTCGTCAGCGATCTAAAAAAAGCACGCCAGGCTCTTGATAGAGCGAAAGAAACTTCGCCGGACACACGGACTGCAGAGGATTCGCTAAGCAAATGTAAAGAAAAGGAAAAGGTTCTTGAGCGTAAAGTTGGTGCTGCTCAGCAAAAAGTCGCCGTCTTAGAAACACAAAAACATCGCCAGGAAGAACTGGAAAACAAGCGCCAAGAAATCTCTCAGCGAGTCAAGCAATATCTTCAACTGGAAGCAGCTTTTGGGAAGGATGGCGTCCCGGCCTTGCTTATCGAACAAGCATTGCCAAATATTGAAACCAAAGCCAACCAGATATTGGATAAATTAAGCAACGGAGGCATGTCAATTCAATTCTTGACACTGCGGGAATATAAAGACACCAAAAGGGAAGATCTGCGTGAAACCCTGGAAATACAGATCCGGGATCAGTCCGGGTTCAGGGATTACGAACTGTATTCCGGCGGTGAATCCTTTCGAATCAATTTCGCAATCCGATTAGCTTTGTCACATGTTCTAGCTCAGCGAGCAGGAGCCAGACTGCAAACCCTGGTTGTGGATGAAGGTTTTGGAAGCCAGGATTCGATCGGACGCCAGCGCCTGATCGAAGCTATAAATATGGTCCAAGATGATTTTGAGAAGATCCTTGTTATCACACATGTAGAACAGATCAAAGAAGCGTTCGCAACCCAACTTCTTGTAGAAAAAACTCCCAGTGGTTCCATGGTGACTTTGGTATAATATCGCGCGGACACATCCTCTAATTAATCATAGAGATACTGCAGATTTGAACATATGAATTTAGGCCCAAGGAGATTGGAATGGCAGAAGTTGAATATATCACTGAAGATGATTTCGAAACAAAGGTGTTGGGATCAGAGCTGCCAGTTCTGGTTGATTTCACGGCTGCCTGGTGCGGTCCCTGTAAAATGGTTTCTCCCCTTGTCGAAGAACTGGCTGGTGATTGGGCCGGGAAAGCCAATGTTTACAAAATGGACGTGGATTCGAACCCTAACCTGCCCGTCCAATTTGGTGTAATGGGTATTCCTGCCTTGCTGCTATTTGTTAACGGAGACGTTGCCGCTCGGGTAGCTGGTTTTAAACCGAAGAAACAGCTCCTAAAAGCGTTTGAATCCCACCTGTAAAAAAACAAATAAGTATCCACGGTTAAATAAAAAGATCCCGGAGACTTTAAACCTCCGGGATCTTCTGTTAAGTAATATTTTACAACCCTGCAGCCTTCTTGATCTCAACCGCTCGATCGGTATTCTCCCATGTCAAATCCAGATCATCTCGACCGAAATGGCCATAAGCAGCCAGTTTCTGATATATCGGCCGGCGCAGGTTCAGATCACGAATAATCGCGCCCGGGCGCAGATCGAAATATTCATTTACCAATCCACTGATCTTTTCATCAGAGATATTGCCTGTTCCAAAAGTTTCCACGTGCACACTCAGTGGATGCGCTACACCGATTGCATAGGATACCTGGATCTCACAGCGACTTGCCAATCCAGCTGCAACCACATTTTTAGCCACCCAGCGGGCAGCATAGGCTCCGGAGCGGTCAACTTTTGTGGGATCCTTCCCGGAGAATGCTCCACCGCCATGCCGTCCCATACCACCATAAGTATCGACGATGATCTTGCGCCCCGTCAGACCGGCATCTCCTAATGGACCACCGGTGACAAAACGCCCAGTGGGATTAACAAAGATTTTCATTTTGTCATCCACCATCTCTTCAGGCAGAACGGGGGTGATTACATGTTTGATAATTAGTTCCCGGATCTCTTCTTGAGAAATATCAGGAGCATGTTGGGTACTGATCAAAGCTGTATCAACCCGCACTGGTTTGCCATGCTGGTATTCAATTGACACCTGGCTTTTTCCATCTGGGCGAACCCAATCCAGTGTCCCATCTTTGCGCACATCTGCCAGGCGGCGGGAAAGTTTATGTGCCAGATAGATCGGAGTAGGCATTAACATTGGTGTTTCATCACAGGCATAACCGAACATCATGCCCTGATCGCCTGCTCCAATGGCCTCAACTTCAGCTTCTGTCATTTCTCCGGATTTGGATTCCAGGGCTTGGTCAACGCCCATGGCAATGTCTCCGGACTGCTGGGAAATTGCTACCAGCACACCGCAAGTTGCTCCATCGAATCCTTTTTTCGCCCGGTCATAACCGATACCGGTGATAACTTCCCGGGCCAATTTGTCATAATTTATATCTGCCGAGGTAGTGATCTCTCCCAACAGCATGACATATCCGGTCTTAGTTGCCGTTTCACAGGCAACCCGCGATCTGGGATCTTCAGCGAGGCAGGCGTCCAACACCGCGTCGCTGATCTGATCACACATCTTGTCCGGGTGACCTTCTGTCACCGATTCTGATGTGAATAAGATGCTAGGAATATTGTTCAATGTACTGCTCATAAAACCTCCTGAGTTGGAATTCATCCCTTAAATAAAATTGCCCCTTCTGATCTTCAGGAAAGGGCAATAACTCAATAGCGCCCTCTCATCTTCCAGAATCCACCTGCCGGAGTTAGCACCGTCTGCAGCGCATAGCGCTGCCCGGTTGCCGAGGTTTCAAAGGGCCGTTCCCTCCACCTCTCTGGATAAGAGTGCCTTCAGAGGCATATTTGCATGTAACGAGGATGATAACATGGCCCAATAAGCCTGTCAATTAACCTTATTCCAGTTCTGGGGATGATTTTCTTTTCTAAAAGGGTAAAATCGGTTCACCGAGGAGGGAGGGTATTTCTTATAGCTCAAAAAACGGTTTCATTGTATACTTACTGTACAATTTACGCTCGTTGCGACATAGTCATAATAGGAAGCCATTTATGAAGATTTCTGTCCTGCAAGAAAACCTTGCCCATGGGTTGAGCATCGTCTCCCGGGCTGTCTCCCCCCGCAGCACCTTACCTGTTTTATCCAATATACTGGTTGCCACCGATGATGGCCGATTAAGGCTCTCCGCAACCAACCTTGAGTTGGGTATCACCTGCTGGATTGGGGCCAAGATTGAAGAAGAAGGTTCAACAACCGTGCCTGCCAGGACGTTTACTGACCTGGTCAGCACTATTCCTCCGGCCAAAACTGACATCACCCTGCACGAGCCAACTCAGACGCTAAATATTAAGAGCGGATCCCTCAATACTGATATCAAATGCATTGATGCCCAAGAGTTTCCCCCTATGCCATCACTAGATATGGAATCAGGCATAGAGGTTAATGTGGCTGATTTCAAGGAGATGATCAAGCAGGTAGTCTTTGCCGCTTCCCATGATGAAGCCCGACCGATTCTGACAGGCGTACTCGTCACCGTGGAAGACAATACGATGACTCTAGCCGCAGCAGATGGTTTCCGGCTCTCTGTCAGGACAGCAAAGCTCTCCACCCCAGTTCCGGCTCCGGTCAAAGCTGTTATTCCAGCCCGAGCTCTGAGCGAATTGGCCCGCATAAGTAATGACGGAAGCGAAGTGATCACCATGGCTCTTCCCCCTGATCGGGGACAGGTGATCTTCCGAACCAAGGACATCGAACTGATTTCCCAATTGATCGAAGGTACATTCCCGGATTATCAGCAAATTATCCCCAAGGAACATCAGTCACGCACCATTCTATCAACCGCCTCCTTCCTGAAATCCTGTAAACAGGCAGAGATCTTCGCCCGGGAAGGGTCGCTCATTGCCCAGGTGAATATCCGCCCCGGATCGGAAGAGAATTCTCCAGGTGAAGTAGAGATTTCGGGACAGTCCGAAGAAACAGGGTCAAGCCAGGCTGTAATGGACGCCACAATCGACGGTGATGACATCATCATTGCCTTCAACGTTCGATATTTAAGAGAAGTGCTTGATGTGATCAAAAGCCAAAATGTGGCCCTGGAAACATCAAAGTCTACCAGCCCCGGTGTGATCCGCCCGGTCGGCGATGATAATTTCTTGCACGTGATCATGCCCATGCATCTCGGAAATTAGCTAGCTGCTCGTCCCCAGTTCATCCAAAATAGCCCCGGTTTCTTCATAAACAAACTGGGGCTAAATTTTTTAAGGTTGATTATTGGATTTTTTAATCTAAATGAATAAATTCGCCAGTTAATAGTAGTAAAATGCAGAGTAGGACTTATTAGTTTACGGGAGCGGAAATGGAAAAGTTTGTTGCAGTAGCTGGCAATATCGGAGTGGGGAAAACTACATTAGTACAGAGTCTTTGTGACAACCTTAACTGGACACCTTTTTTTGAACCCGAAAGTGAAAATCCTTATTTACCAGATTTTTATAAAGATATGCAAACCTGGGCTTTTCACAGCCAGGTCTTTTTCTTAACCCGTCGTCTGCGCGCCCATAAAAACCTTTGCGCCCATCCCGGATCAGTGATCCAGGATCGCAGTGTGTATGAAGATGCCAAAATTTTTGCCCATAACCTCTATCAACAACACCAAATGTGTGAAAGAGATTATCAAACCTACCAGGAGCTCTACCAGGCTCTAGTAGAATTCCTACCGCCACCTGACCTGGTTCTGTATATCAAAGCATCTGTTCCCACTTTGCAGGGGCGCATCAAGCAGCGCGGGAGAGATTACGAAGAAGAAATCGATCCAGCTTATCTAGATCAGCTGAATATTCTTTACGACCAGTGGATCGATAATTTTGACCTCTGCCCAGTCTTGACCATTCCTGGTGATAATCTCGATTTTGTCGCTAATAACGGTCATATGGATTTGATCATCAAAAAAGTGCAGGAGAAATTGACCGGGAAAGAAGTTGTCATTTTCACCGAGAAAGAACTGCTGGGAAGTTGAGAAAAAAGAGATTGAGTCCTTTTTAGATAGGGATGAAATCCAATAAGCTAAAGGACTCAGTCCCTTTCAAAATAAAAAAAACCGCCAACTGATTTAGTTGGCGGTTTTTGATTTAATCATATCGTCGATCAGACTACGCCATAAGCAAGCATAGCCTTGGCAACCTTAAGGAAGCCAGCAACATTAGCTCCCATGACATAATTGCCAGGATCCCCATAAGCTTCTGCTGCATCGAGGGCGGTTTTATGAATGCTCTTCATGATTCCGTGCAATCTCTCATCGACCTCTTCTCGAGACCAGGCAAGCCTGAGACTGTTCTGGCTCATTTCCAAACCAGAAGTTGCCACACCACCAGCATTGGCGGCTTTTCCTGGGCCATACATCAGCTTATTATCCTGGAAGATATCAACTGCCTCCTGAGTCGAAGGCATATTCGCGCCTTCAGAAACACAGATGACACCACTATCAACCAAAGCCTGAGCATGGTCAGCGTGGATCTCATTCTGGGTTGCTGAGGGAAATGCCAATTCCGCCTTGATACCCTCTTTCTTGACAACATCCCAAACGCTCATGTCCGGGAAATAAGGAACATCGTACGCCTCGGCATATTCCTTGATGCGGCCGCGGCGGATGTTTTTAAGCTCCATGGCATATTTGAGCTTGTCTCTGTCAATTCCACCTTCATCAATAATCGTTCCGGAGGAATCGGAAAGGGAAATGGGTTTTGCACCAAGGTCTAGTAATTTTTCAATGGTGTATTGAGCCACATTGCCGGATCCACTGACGATAGCCGCCTTGGAGGACATATCCATATCGCGAACCTTGAGCATTTCTGCAGCGAAGTACACCGCACCGTAACCTGTAGCTTCTGGACGGATCAAACTACCACCATATTCCAGGCCTTTTCCGGTCAACACGCCAACGTGGTCATTACGGATTTTCTTATACATACCATACATGTAGCCAATTTCCCGGCCGCCCACGCCAATATCACCAGCTGGAACATCTGTGTCAGGGCCTATATGGCGGTAAAGTTCCCGCATAAAGGCATAACAGAAGTTCATCACTTCCCGATCGGTTTTGCCCTTGGGGTCAAAATCCGATCCGCCTTTTCCACCACCCATGGGCAATGTGGTGAGAGCGTTCTTAAAGATCTGTTCAAATCCGAGGAATTTAATAATGCCCAGGTTAACTGAGGGGTGGAATCGCAAACCGCCTTTGTATGGGCCAATCGCATTATTGAACTGGACCCGGAATCCACGATTGACATGCACATCTCCGTCGTCATCTACCCACGGGACACGAAACATGATGACCCTATCTGGCTCTACAACTCGTTCGTAGATCTTGGCCTGAACGATTTCCGGATGTTTCTCAACTGTAGGCTCCAGCGTATTTAATACCTCTTCAACCGCCTGGTGGAACTCAGGTTGGGCCGGATCTTTCTCTTTGGTTTTAGCAATTACATCTTGAATAAGAGACACAATGAACCTCCTTCACAATACTGTCACATGATTATTTGTTTGTCTACACATCTACAACTCTTATATCATACAAGCCTTAGTAGCATCTGGTGCTATCAAAGGTTGTTTTTATGACGAATGTCAGTCTAATTCAGTGATAATGAAATAAATCTCCTTCGATAAACTAGCTGCCGGCTATTTCTTTCTTTAATGCGAGTCCCAATCTCTTAATGCCCTCGACAATAACTTCTGGAGGCGCATAAGAGAAATTCAAGCGCATCGCTTCATGGCCGCCATCAGCATTGGGATAAAAATTAATTCCCGGGACATAAGCTACTTTCTCTTTTAGCGCTTTCTCCCTCAGGAATTTGTCTGTGTCTATTGATTCTGGAACGCGAGCCCATAGGAATAAACCTCCTTCCGGCTTGGTCCATGAGCACCCCTCCGGCCAGAATTCTGTCAAGGAATCCAGCATAGTATCGCGTCGTTCTTTATAGACTCTGCGAATCTTTTCGATATGCGATTTCAATATCCCCCGCTCACAGATGTCACTGGCGACATATTGGACAAAAGTGCCGGTATGAAGATCACAACCCTGCTTGGCCTGGATCAGCTTTTTCATCAAGACTTCAGAGGCTACGATCCATCCCAACCTTAATCCAGGTGCCATGGTTTTTGAAAAGGTACCCAGGTATATTGTTCGTTCTGGGATCAAATGGCAGATCGGGGGAATATGGTCCCCTTCAAACCGGAGTTGGCCGTAGGGGTCATCTTCCACTACAGCGATATCCAATTTTGTGGCAATCTCCGCCAGTTTCTCTCTCCGTTCCAGCGGCAGTGTTGTCCCGGCAGGATTGTGGAAGTTAGGCAGCACATAGATAAATGCAGGCGGTCGGCCGCTATCCTCAAGTGCTTTTTCATAGGCACGCTCAATTTCATCGACCACCATACCGTGTTCATCCACACGCATCGTATGGAACTTTGCCTGATAAGCTCCCCAGGCCTGGATCGCACCAAGGTAGGTTGGCCGGCCCGTTAATACATAAGTTCCAGGATCAATGAAAATTCGTCCAACCAGATCCAAGGCTTGTTGGGAACCGTTCGTCAACAAGACATTCTCTGGGAGCGCAGGAATGCCATATTTATGCATTGAGGAAGCCAGGAATTCCTTTAGGGGATAAAATCCCTCTGTCGCGCTGTACTGCAGCGCTTTCTTGCCCATTTTTTGCAGCACATAGGAACAAGCTTCATTCACTTCCCGGATCGGGAACACATCCGGTGCCGGAAGCCCCCCTGCAAAGGAAATCACTTCTGGATCATCCGTTATTTTTAACAACTCCCTGATCGCTGAACTTTGCATATTTTTTGTGCGTTCAGCCAGATGGGTATCCCAATCTAAAACTGGTATTTCACGGTTCAAACCGGATTTTTTATTCATTTTCACCTCCCGAAATTATGCGATAAAAAAAGCCCGTTTCGGTTATATTTCCTCGAAACAGGCCTGATATCTTAGGTGGGTTTATAAATCAATAGTTGCAATAGGACCAACAACCTGATCAGTTGATCAGGTCGCCGAAGAGGTAATAAAATCAAGCTGCCTTTTTTTACCATCAATATTATCCTGTAAAAAAGTCCTAAAACCGGATCGCTTTTTACTTATTTAAATCGGAGAGAACAACATCCTCAGTATTGTGCCCGCATTTTACACCAGACTTAGTCTTAGTCATAGTGAGATTAATCATACTTGTTTTTATGCCCTTCGGAACATATTAACACTCTCGATATGGAAGGTATGCGGGAACATATCAAATAGCGTCGATTCCTGTAAAACATACCCCTGCTTCTGAAATCTGTCGATGTCCCGGGCCAGTGTGGCCGGATCACAAGAAATATATGTTATCAATTCTGGATTCAGTGCCACCACGCTATCCAGAACTTTTTTAGAGATCCCCGCTCGGGGTGGATCCAACAACATAATATCAGGCGTGATATCAAGGAACGGGAGCACTTTCTCTGCGGGAAGGTCATAAAATTCCACATTTTCATAATCGGCCAGATTATATAAGAAGTCCTCTCCCGCCTTGGGATCGGATTCGATCCCAATAACTTTCTCCACCCGGGGAGCCAAAAACGCACTGAATAAACCTACCCCGCAGTACACATCCAGTATCAGAGTGTCATCTTGAAGGGGAAGTATATCCAGGAGGAAATCCACGATCATTTCGGCAACCCTGGTATTTACCTGGAAGAAAGAGCCAGCGGATACAACAAACGGGATATCATGGATGGGGATGATAGTAAAGTCGTCACCGGCTAGTACAATCTCTCCACCCGGTCCCTGGTGTACAGCTGATAGAGAGATATCGACACTAAATTCGATTGGTTTCGGATCACTGCTTTCGAGGACGATCAGCGTATCCTGCCCCTCTTCTCCCGATCTGAGATTGATCCGGTCCAAACCCGGGATATATTCCAAGCTCAGGGAGGGCCAGATCTGATTTAGGTTTTCTTCAGGGAGATGGCATTCTTGAATGGGCACAACCTGGTTTGAACGATGCCTCAAGAATCCGGGCTCTCCATCCCTGGATATATGAAGCTGAATCTGGTTGCGGTAATTCCATACCTCAGGTGAAGGAATGATATCCCCCACTGGCGGATCGGTCATTTTCCCCATTCTTACTAATTGATCAATAAAGATAGCTTGTTTTATCTTGAGTTGTTCATCGTAAGAGACATGTTGGTAATGGCAACCTCCGCACTCCCCAAAATGCGGACAGCGCGGATGGATCCTCATAGGAGAAGGTGTGATGATCTCAACGATCTCTCCCCTGGCGTAGCGTTCTTTTTCCTCTGTTAACCGGATGCGAAGCTCTTCATCTGGTAGAGCATAGGGGATAAAAACTGCCCGACCATCAGGGAGTCGGGCAAGGACTTCCCCACCATAAATATACTTGGTGGGGATAATTTCATATTCTTGATTGGCTTCCATCAATATTGGTACCGTTGTCCTTTCTTACGGGCACGTGTATAGGAAATTCAGTAAAGTATCAAATGGCGGTGTGCAGTACAAATTCAAATAATCAAATGCAATCAAACCAACCACGATCAAGAAAAAGACCACAACAACACAGCCAATGCCAGCCCACAACCAGGTCTTTCCTTTTTTCTCTTCGGTTCCCTGGGACTTGCTGAGCATTTTTTCCTTGGATCTGCTCTTCCGGGGAGTGGTTGGCGGAGCAGGTTCGCTAGGAACTTCAACGGGCTTTGGAGTCACTACAGTAACTTCTGGAGCCGAGATCTCGTCCGGGCGTGGGGCTACCAGCGTTTCCTCCGGATCAAGATCTGCCTGATAGGTCATATAAATGGCATCCCCTAACATGACCGTATCTCCAGGTTTCAGGAGGTATTTACCTCCAATTTTTTTCTTATCAACATAAGTGCCGTTTGTCGATCCCAGGTCCTTGATCATGAAGCCTTCTTCGGCCTTTGTCAGAATCGCATGAGTTCTGGATACCTCGGCAATATTGAGGACAATCTCATTTTCCTCTCCGCGGCCAATAATGATCTCATCCGCTTCCAAGGGATATATCTCTCCCTTATTGAAACCTTTAATTATTGTCAGACGGTAATTTTTATACCCCATTTTCGTCCTCCTGATCTATATCTCAGAACATACTTAAGTCTATCGGTATTTTTGAGCTGTGTCAAATCAGTTTTAGTGTTTTTTTTTCAGGATTTCCCCGGGGATCAATCTGATTCCGTCATCGGGTTCTCCTGGATCCAATCTGCTCCCAGAATGATGACTATATCCGCAGTGGTATTTGGGTCTGATCGGTGAAATAGCCTATTCTGAGTATAGTTCATAACACCAAGAATAGATTGGATTGTATAAGGATTGCCAGTGTAATCGTAAATATATGTTTGGTCTTTGAATTTATCAGAGTTACCAACCTCTGTGATGTTTACTCCATTGGCGATCAGGAAATCAGCTGTTTCCCCGGCTAAACCCGGCGAAGAGGTCCCATTCAAAACAGATATGCTGGCATTCTCCTGCAAAACGTATTCTTCCAGTGTGATCTCGTGAGTTGGTTCCGGGATAGGTGTTGCAGAAATCTCCTGCATGTTGTGCCATATCGTTCGGACTTGATCAATATCCGGGAAAAGAACATATTGGTCTCTATCGTTGAATCCTGCTTCAACCACCGGTTCGCTAATGATCCGGGTTTGCAGGCTCTGAGGATTTATATCCCGTACAGCCCAGGCTAAGGAGATGATCTGATTCAGGGTCAGATTTGTTTCTACATTGGAAGCCAGGTCGCGATAGATAGCCGGCAATCGGGGTAATACAACCGGAAGGATCTCGTGAGAGAATATTTTCTTCTGCAGGCCAACGAGAACTTGTTGTTGGCGTTTAGTTCTACCAAAATCCCCTTCATCCGTATCCCTGGTTCGAACATATCCCAACGCCAGATTTCCCGGCAATACCTGTAGTCCCGGGGTGAGTCTTTTCATATCCCCTTCCATTTCGGCGTTAGGCCAGACCAGAATCTCCTGGGGTACATCCACCATGACTCCATTAACAGCATCTACAAGGACTACAAACGCTTCAAAGTCAACCTGGACAAAATAATCAATATCTATACCCAGCAGATTGCCTGCAGTATCCATCAAAATTGCAGGGCCACCACCGGGATAACCATATGCTTCTCCCAAAGAGAAGGCCTGATTGATCTTATAAGGTCCATAGTCGGGCACTTCTACCCACGTATCTCGTGGGATAGATATCAGACCGGCTTTTTCTTCTTGGACATTCAGGAATGCCACGATGATCGTGTCAGTTAACCCAGGCCCAAAATCTTCTATCCATTCTCGTTTGTCGAGACCTGTTAAAAGGAAATATACTGTTTGATCAAGGTCAAGTTCTTTCTTCCCGGGCCGGTTGGCGTTGGTCTGCAGCGGCCTAGAATCATCCAATGAAGGCTGGTCCTCATTAGACGACAGGCTTGTTGGTCTTGCCTCATTATCTTGTGTTTCTGGAGATGTTTGAGAAGGGTTTTTTCGGGAACAAAAAGCCAACAGGAGCGTGACTACTGCTGAGACAAGAAACGCTCCCAATAATATTCTTCGGATAGGGTCGGGTGATATGTTGTTTTCGGGTTGGTAGGCTTGCATATATTTTTTGATAACCCTTTATTTTCCTTTATACCAGACTATAATAGCTGACGGTTATAGGTTTCGGGTCTGGTCGGCATTATAACATGCTCGTGCCCTCTGATTTGCTATAATCCATCAACAGAATAATCAAGATAATAAAATTATGTCTTTAATTACTACTACTGGTTTATCAAAATCTTATGGGTCTGTTGATATTTTCAGTGGATTGAATCTGACCATTCCCCCCAAGAGCAGAATTGCCCTGGTTGGCGATAATGGCATCGGAAAGACCACCTTGTTAAATTTACTGGCTGAGATTGAATCTCCTTCAGCGGGCAAGATCCAGCGAGCAAACCAATTAAAAACCGGGTATTTACCACAAAAAAGTTCCCTTTCTTCAGATAAAACCCTCTGGGACGAAACTCTGATAGCCCTTGATGAGCTCATAAAGATGGAGGGGGAATTAAAAAAGATTGAAGTACTAATGGGGCAGCCGGAGGGATCCTCAGAAGATCAGCTCATACGTTATGGATCTCTACAAGAAAAATTCGAGAACCTTGGTGGCTACACTTATAAAAGTCGTATCCAGCAGGTTCTGGGAGGGCTTGGTTTTACTTCGGACGAATTCCATATGTCCGTGAACCACCTCTCTGGCGGTGAACGCACTCGCGCCTTGTTGGCAAAATTGTTGTTAACACCTAACAATCTGTTAATCTTTGATGAACCAACCAACCATCTGGACATTGAAGCCATCCAATGGCTGGAAGGCTTCTTAAAGAATTTCCAAGGTGCTGTTTTACTAGTCTCTCATGACCGTTACTTCATTGATCAGGTCTGTGACCATATTTGGGAGATGAGTCGAGCTGGCTTTGAAACCTATCGGGGAAATTACAGCTCTTATTTGGATCAGCGCCAATCACGTTGGGAAAGACAACAAGAAATTTTCGAAGCCGAGAAAGCCCGATTGGTGAACGAGCTAGATTTTGTGAAGAGGAATATCGAGGGCCAAAGAGTCAGTATGGCCCGAGGAAAGCTGCGCCGATTAAGCCGCCGCATCCAGGCCATCGAACAGGTGGGCATCCAGGCTATCCAGGGAAAGAGCTGGTCTAAGCTCAGCCAAGATGTTCATACAACTACCAGCATGCTGAGCCCCCAGGAAGCCCACCATCGCATCGCAGCATTAAAGAACCCATCTAAAAAACCTCAGCTAGTAAATATGAATTTCCGAACCAAAAAACGAGGTGGTGACCTCGTACTCAGAACTACAGACCTGGAAGTCGGATATCAGGATGGGGAAAAAGCATTATTCTCTGTCCCGGACATCACTCTCCTCCGCCAGGAATGCGCCGCCTTGATCGGACCTAATGGCGCTGGGAAAACCACATTCCTGAAAACCATTCTGGAAGAAATTCCCCCGCTGGCCGGTGAAGTAAAGTTGGGCGCAAACCTTGACGTGGGGTATTTTACCCAGGCCCATCAGGATCTTGAAGATAAAAACACTGTTTTAGAAGAAATCGAACGGGTGGGAAATTTTCAATCTGAGAATGCGGCCCGGAGCTACCTGGGAGCATACCTGTTCTCGGGAGAAGATGCTTATAAAAAAGTCAGTGTTCTTTCCGGGGGCGAACGCGGTCGATTGGCTCTGGCCAAGCTCTCCCTCTCAGACGCCAATCTTCTTTTGCTGGATGAGCCGACCAACCACCTGGATATCACCTCCCAGGAAACTCTGCAGTCCGTACTCTCTTCTTATCCGGGGACAGTACTTCTTGTATCCCATGATCGTTACTTGATAAATGCCTTGGCAACCCAGATCTGGGAAATTGATGTTAATGAGGAAAGCCTTATCGTTTTTGAGGGCAGTTATCAGGCATATCAAGGCAATCTTGTTGAAGAGCCCGAACCCGAAGACGATATATTGGAGCTGGAATCTCTTGAGAATTATAAAGAGGTCAAATCGGCGAAGAATAAAGCCAAAGCGGACGACCGGAAACGGTCAGCCCGTTTAGATGAAGTGGAAGAACAAATCGGCCAACTTGAAGATCTATTGGTGGTTCTGGGAGAAAAACTTGCCAATCCGCCGGATGACCCAGGATTAGTTGCCAGCCTGGGACACGATTACAGAGAAGCTGAAAACCAACTAGAAGAACTGATGATCGAATGGGAAATCCTCCAGAATGATTTAAGCAACTGAAATGGAATCTATTCAGATATCTCACTAGTAATAACAGGTAGGATCTCCAGGTCCAGTTCGTCAAGATAAAAATCATCCAGGGGCGCCCAACATGGAATTTGGTAGGCAGGATTATTTACTACCAATGTCTCTCCATCTTCTCCCAGGCCCAATACCTCAACAGAATCAAATGGTTTTAGCGTACTCACGATCTCATTGGTGTTTCCAGCAACCTTCAAACAGCGGGTGGATTCCTTTACAGTAACTTCACTTCTTGGAAATTGAAAATCAAATGCCATACAATGAGGAGTAGTAGAGGAATTGACAGGAATACATCCTCTCGAATCTGGCAGAGAGAGATACCCTTCTGGGCAACTATCTCCATCTCCTAATATCACACATTGGCTATCGTCTGCCACAAAATAAGACCCCGGAGGGCAATTTGTCTCAGTTAAATATTCTTGACCCTGACACCTACCACTAAGGGAATTAAGAAGAAAGCCTGGGGGACAAGCATATTGATCTTCTACAAGAGAATCCTCTCTTTTATCAATCAGGCAGGTTTCTGCTCGATCATCAAAATAGTATCCTGCCATACAGTTCATAGGACAGCCATAGAATTCGTCAACGGGAACACAATTCGTTCCCGCTGGATCCATAGAATAACCTATCGGGCAGGATTGGGCCTCAACCCACCCCTGCCAGCAAACCTCGAACTGGACAGGTTGGGATATGTCCATAGCTAATCCCTGACAAAATATTCTACCGGGATGATCCCAATCTGCCAGGCAGGTTGTTTTTGATCCTTCATCCTCGATCCACAGCTCACCACCTGGACTGAAATCTGGCCGCAATGCAGGTAATTTTTCATGAGATCCAACTCTGGGGTCTATCGGCTGGGTATCAATTCCAGATGGCAGTATAGGATCAAATAAAAGAGTAGTGATCTCCCCTTTCTCTATCAGCGCAGCCAGGATCTGAACAGGAAGGGAAGCTTCGTTTCCAGTCAAACACTCTGAATCCGCCAGAACAGGTGTATGACTCTGACTGCTGATGGGCAGATAATTCTTTAGTGCTTTTTCTGCAATATGTGGGAGGTTAGTAGTATCACCGTCAATCCAAATATCTTCCTGGTTTATCCAACACAGTGCCCTGGCTCCAGGATGAAGAACCAGAACGTGTTCGCCTGACTCGCTTATTGCCTTGATAATTGCCCGCTCATCCAAATCAGGGATGTCCTGTCCGATTCCAATACAAGCTGCTTCAGATAGTGGGTTTGCCCGTGGAAGATCAGGAGAAATCAGCGAATCTTGCGGAAAAATAAGCTTATCAATCGCCGGTCCGGTAAGCCCGGCTGACTGACCACTTATTTCGCCGGCGTTCGCCTCGACAGCTATATCGTCCAGCCCAATTCCCCATTCACCCAGATAATCATCGGAAACGAAATAAAAACCAAGGATCAACTTTTGACCCAGGTAAGATGAGAGATCAACCTCCTGGTGAATCCAGCCGGAGCTGACGCCGGAATACCCTGGAATCAAGGATCCATTAAGCAGCACACTATCCGGATACCCTTCCTCGGGAGTAAGCATGGTCCAGTTTTCGAGATTCTTTACTCCCGCAATCCCATCCGTTATGGCGAAAACTACCAACCCATCCCAATGCTTCTCAGTTCTATAAATCAAGTTAAAACCCAGGGAAGCCCGGGTCGCAGAACTCAGATCGATTTCCCTGGTATATAAAAAGGATGCTGATTGGTCATCGTACGAAGATCCGCTCAGGATAATCATATTACTCCGGGTTCTTCCAAACAGAGGGAATCCATGAAAGAGATATTCCTGATCGGCGTCGCTTGTAATCCACCATTGATCAACAGCTGTAGAGCTGATCAGTTGCTTTCCCCCCAAGGTTGGATCGACACCTTCAAAATCCTCACAAAATATCGCTTGCTTTTCTTCACAGGAGATACTGAAATCAGAGCCACGAGAAAAGCACCCTGAAACCAGGCTCAGAAGAAGAATCCAGATAGATATAACGAATTTCTGTTTCATAAAGGACCGATACCTTGTTATTTTCCTCATTGATGAGACCTGGAAACCCATAACAGTCACTGTCTTGGATTATAGAGAATGATTAACTGGAAGTCAAATCCCACGCCACGTATTTCCTGCGGGGTATACTTAGGCCAGAGAGCAGATCTGTTTTCGGAGGCCTAGATTAAATGTCTGAGCATGTGATTTATTGGCGCGGTTGGGAAGAAGGTGATTTGGCTGCCTATCAGCAGGACCAGGGCAATACCAATCATTGTGCTAAATATGCCGCGGCTACCGCAGCAAATCTCCTGTTGGGCACTTCGTTTGACGGGAGTTCTCTGGTCTCTTGGGTAGATAATCGTCTTCTTAAAGGCAGTGTTAGATATACGATCCTCGGCAATCACAATGGAAGCCTGATTTTCCAAACCGCCAACCTGGTCAAACGCATGGGGTTGCTGAATGGGATCACATTTCAGATCAGATTAAAAAGAGGGAAAGTGCCAGACCTGATTAATTCCCTCAAAGATGGGGGGGCAGTTAATCTGGTTTCTGTGACCTATTTCAAGGGAGAAGAGCCGCTGATCTCTCGCGGACACAATAATACCAGCGCATTAGCTGCCGCCCGTTGGGTAGGCGGACATATCATGCTCTTGGGCGCTTTCGATACTGGACACCACAACCTGGCTGGCATTTGTACTCCATGGGGGTTCCAAAGCTCGTGGGCAAGCAAGGATCAATTGTACTGGATGAGTGATGAAGATTTCCGGCGCACCTGGGGGCGGCTGTCGATTTTCAATATGGTGACGGTAAGAGTAGCTTAGGGGGTGGGGAGATTGGTTGATTTGCTGCTCCTGATCTGAGGACAGAAGCCAAACTACTTGTCAATTGTCATTGCGAGGAATAAACGCAGTGAATGACGAATCAATCTCTATTAAAGGGTAGGGTTGATTTCAGTGATTGTAGATTCAGATTATTGTATCGGCTTTCAGCCTCCTCACAATGGCAGGCATATCTCACCTCACTATTTTCCACCCCGCAAAACATCCAGCAGCTCTCCCAAATCCTCACATACCAGATCCGGCTGCCAGGGAGCTTTTGCCAGGTCTTCCCGTTTAGTTTCCCCGCTTAAAACAAGTACTGTCTGAATACCTGCTTTTCCCATGGCAATGTCGGTGTAGAGCCGGTCACCCACCATTGTCAGCTGTCCTGGCTCAAACCCAGTCAGCTCAACTATTGCCTCCACCATAGGGGGGTTTGGTTTTCCCACCACAATATCCGCCACCTTTCCAGTTGAAGACTGGATCATCGCCATCATGGCACCAATATCAGGCATGGATCCATCCGGTGTGGGGCAGTTGATATCTGGATGAGTAGCAATATATGGTATACCCTCTTTTACAAAATCACAAAACTTCCAGATCTTCTGATAGGTCAGGGTAGTGTCAAATCCCAATACAGCAAAATCAGGATCATCATCCACCAACTGAAAACCATACGATCGGAATTCACCCTCGAGGGAAGGGGTGCCAACCAGGTATATCTTGCTGCCAGGTTTTTGTTTCTTGAGAAAGATCGCCGTTGCCATTCCTGATGAAAAGACCTTCTCCAGGGGAATATCCAGGCCATATTTTGCCAGCTTTGTTAAATAATCTAATCGGGATCGAGAGGAGTTATTGGTCAGGAAGAAATATGGTCTATTTTCCTGGTCCAGGAAGGAAAAAAGATCTTCCGCCCCGGGAAGCAGTTGGTCACCCAGGTATACGGTTCCATCCAGGTCAAACAGAAAACAAGTCGTGTTTTGGATCTCATTTGCGATCATGAGTTTCCTTCAATTATTTTGAAAATATCTCTATTGAAACAGTTCTTCGAGATTCTCTTTATAAGGCGGGTAGACAATTCCATCTTCAGTAATGAAGGCTGTGATATATTTTGCCGGCGTTATATCAAACGCCGGATTTCCTACCGGGGTATCATCGGGTGTGATCTGCCAGGTGCCAACATGGGTAACTTCTTCCGGAGGACGTTCTTCGATATTGATCAGATCACCTGAGGGAGTATTCATATCAATGGTTGATTTTGGCACGGCAACATAGAAGGGAACATTATTCTCTTTCGCAACTACCGCCAGGTTATACGTTCCGATCTTATTTGCCACATCCCCATTTGCCGCCACTCGGTCAGTACCAACAATACACAGGTCCACTTTTTGGGTCTGCATGTAGAATCCTGAGGTACTGTCTGCTACTACTTTGAATGGGACTCCGTACTGTTTCAATTCCCAGGCTGTCAGCCTAGCACCTTGCAGTCGGGGCCGGGTTTCATCCACAAATACAAAGATCTCTTTTCCCATTTCATGGGCAATCCGGATCGCCCCTAAAGCTGTGCCATAATCGACAGCTGCCAGGGAACCGGTATTGCAGTGATGGAAGATCACTGCTCCATCCGGGATCAGGGATTGGGCATGGTTGCCAAGTGAGATATTGATTTCCACATCTTCCTGAGCGATTAAAAGAGCTTCCGCCAATACAACTTCTCGCAGCTCAGACACCGACTTATAACCACCTTCCTCAACCCGGGCTAAGACACGGTCTATCGCCCAGAACAGGTTCACTGCCGTGGGTCTAGCTTGGCGGAGGGTTTCAGCCGCACCCTGCAAGTCTGTCAGGACTGTCTCTACCTTACCAGACGTATCATGAACAGGTACCAAAGCCAAGCCAAAAGCCGCTGCAGCGCCAATCGCTGGTGCTCCCCTGATCACCATCTCCTTGATCGCACATGCAACAGTATTTGAATCATTGTATTCGTTATAGATTACCTGGTGAGGTAACTTCCTCTGGTCAATCATACTGACCAGGCCGGGCTCAAACCATTTTATTGTGTGAAATGAAGTCATCTGGCCTCCGTTAGAGCAGGACCCATCCAATTGCAGTTAGTCACTGAGCTCTGTTCGTTAAAATGTAGAGTGATAAAATAGAGCCGTTACTATTATAACCTCAGGGCTAAAGCTGACTAAGAAGGTGGAATATTGTCAGGGAGAAACCATTTCATGATGAATAGAAAGAAAGCTGTTCAAAGTCTCAAGGAAAATCCACGCACAACAGTGCTTATCATTGGCGCAGGGATCAATGGCATCGGCACCTTCAGGGATCTGGCACTGCAAGGTGTGGACTGTCTGATCGTAGATAAAGGGGATTTTTGCTCCGGAGCCAGCATGGCTTCTTCTCATATGCTGCATGGTGGCATTCGTTACCTTGAAAACGGCGAGTTCAGGTTGGTGAAGGAAGCCCTTCACGAACGCAATAACTTACTTCGCAACGCACCTCACTTGACCCACCACCTACCCACAACCATTCCGATTTTCAAATGGTTGTCCGGGATATTAAATTCCCCTTTGAAATTTATTGGGTTATTGGACAAACCGGCAGAACGCGGTGCTGTAATCATCAAGCTGGGTCTGATCTTGTATGATGCCTATGTCCGGGGAGATAGTCCCATGCCTGGACATCGGTTTGATAACCGCGCCAAAGCACTGAAAAAATGGCCATCCCTTAACCCAAACCTCCTTTTTACCGCAACATATTTTGATGGTGGGATGAAGTCACCCGAACGCCTGGCTCTCGAGATACTGATGGATGGCGAACAAGAAGGCGACCACGCCAGGGCTGTTAACTATCTCAGTGCTGCTGGCTCTGAAGGTGATCAGGTTCTATTGAAAGATGAACTTACAGGAGAGATCATCCCTATACAGCCGCAGATCGTGGTCAACGCCGGCGGTCCCTGGATCGACTTCATTAATCAGGACATCTCGAGCAAATCAAATTTTATTGGCGGTACAAAGGGGTCCCACCTAATAGTGAACCATCCTGAACTATACAATGCCATTGGCGGACACGAAATATTCTTTGAATATGTGGATGGACGGATAGTATTGATCTTCCCCTACATCGCTGACCATGTAATGATCGGTTCAACTGATCTAAGAATTGATGATCCAGACCAGGCCGTATGCACTGACGAGGAGATCGACTATATCCTGGATATGGTGCCCCTGATATTTCCCCACCTGAGTGTCACCCGGGAACAAATCGTATTCCAATTTTCCGGAGTAAGGCCACTGCCAGTTGCCAAGGGCAGCACGGGGCAGATCAGCCGAGATCATTCGATTGAAATAATCGATAAAAGCAAACTGAATCCCTGGCCAATTCTCAATTTGGTCGGAGGAAAGTGGACCAGTTATAGGGCTTTTTCTGAACAGGTAACTGATCAGGTACTGGATCGACTTGAATTACCGCGTAAAACCAGCACCGCTCACCTCAAAATTGGAGGGGGGACATCATATCCAAAAACAATTAACTCACAAGATGCCTGGATCCAAACCCTGGCAGAGGCTAACAAGATCACAGCTGAGAGAGCTGAAACATTATTCGAGCGGTATGGAACACGGGCTTCCGAAGTTGCTTCCTATATTTCCAGGACTGGGGATTCTCCCCTGGATAACTTAGAAGGTTATTCTATAGGTGAGATAAAATTTCTAATTGAGAATGAAATGGTCACCCGGTTGGATGACCTCTTGCTCCGCCGCACAAAAACAGCCTGGGTGGGCAAAGTATCTGCAGCGTCCATCAAGGAGTTGGCTAGTATACTTGGCGAATCGCTAGGTTGGGATAACAAATACCAGCAAAGTGAGCTTTCTAGGTCCTTAGACAATCTAAGAAAACGTCACGCTGTAAAGATCTGAATCGTAGTTCGATAATTTTGACTCAGTTGGACCAGTGATTAATATCGGCTTGGACAACTTAAATTCAAAACGCGTCCAAACTTGGATGCGTTTTGTTCATACCATGTTAGTGTTCTATGCTTTAAAACGCCAGTTTTTCCAGGCGGTCCACAGTGTCTGTTAAAACCTGAAATGCTGCTTTCACCGGCTCGGGGCTTGTAAAGTCAACACCCGCTTTCTGTAATGCGTCCAAGGAATACATCGAATTTCCTGCCTTTAAGAAATCAAGATAATCATTGGCGGCTTCATCACCTTCAGATAACACTCTGTTTGCCAGGGCGTTGGCTCCCGAGATACCAGTGGCATATTGATAAACATAAAAATTAGCGTACATATGGCCAAATTGAGCCCAGGTGATACCTATCCGATCTTTATCAAATACAACCTCATCGCCATAACCTTCTTTGAATAATTTTGCGGTCAAGTCAATCATTAACTTGGCATTAATCGGTTCACCCTGCTCAACTCGTTCGTGCATTTCCAGTTCAAATCGCGCCAGGGTTGGCATAATAAAGAAGTACCGATGGTAATTTGCCATGGTCTCTTCAATTAACGCCATCTGAATATCCGTATCTTTCTGAGAGCGGAAAATATGCTCCCTGACCATGGCCTGATTAAAGTTCGATGCAACTTCCGCTACAAAGAGGGAATAATCCCCATAAACATAGGGTTGGTTTTGCCAGGTGTAGTAGGAATGTAAGGAATGACCAAGTTCGTGGGCCAATGTGCTGAGGCTGAAAACATCGTCTGTATAACTCATCATGATGAAAGGCTGTGTATCATGCATACCCCAAGAAAATGCTCCCTGTCGTTTTCCCTTATTTCGTGCTCTATCAACCCAACGACCTTCCATACTGCCCTTGCGCATGATCTCCACATACTCCTCACCCAAAGGAGCCATGCCCTCACAGATCCAATCGATTGCTTGCTGGTAAGGAATTAGTGGTTTTTTGGTAGTGAGGGGAGCCTTGAGATCATATACGTGAAGCGTCTCATAACCCAATAATTCTTTCCTGATCCTCCAGTAGCGATGCCAGGTAGGTAGATTTTCTTTAAACACTTTGATTAGATTGTGGAAGACCTCAACCGGGATATTGTTAGGAAACAAGGATGCTTCAAGAGAGGAATTATAACGTCGAACTTTAGCTCTAAAAACATCCCTCTTAAATCCACCCGTCTGTATTGCTGCGATTGTGTTTTGATGTAGTAAATATCCGTCAGCATAATTCTCCCAGGCAGTTCGTCTTACCTCCCTGTCCGGGCCAGTGATGAAATCATTAATACTGCTTTGACCTATTTCTCTTTCTGATCCGTCATCAGCTCTCGCCAATTTAAATTCCAAATCGGCGTTAACTAAACTGCTGTATGCCCCTGAAAAGTATGCCATGGGATCAGAAGATTGAGCCAGGACCTCTTCTACCTCCGAGGATCGCAAATGAGATTTTAATCGCTCCAGGTTCTCAAAATAGTGTTTGTAAACAGCAAGCGATGGTAAATCATCCATCCATTTAATGAGCTGTTCCATACCCAAAGTCATCAACTCCGGTTCAATAAATGAAACCGCTGCAATCGCCTTGTTAATTAATCCTTGTCCTTGTCCAGAACGAGCCAAGGCTTCTTGATCTGAAGCATCTGTTTGGCTATCCAGTCCGCTGTAAACACCAACTTTTTCAGCGGCGCGCATAATCTCTTCACTAAGGGTCAAACACTCCAAAAGTGTTTCTGCGTTTTGGGCCAATTTTCCCTTATAATGCTCAATTTCAGAAAGCCTGTTCTCAATAGTGTTATAGGCCTTTTCCCAGGCAGCAATGTTGGGATAGATGCTTTCAAGATTCCAGGTTTCTTCTTGGGGAACTTCACTGCGGAGTGGTAAGGTTCTTATTGTCATTTTTTATTTTCCAGATCTGTATGAATATCTATTAATTTCAAACTTGCCTGCTTGAAATTTTTAATCTAACGAGGACTATCAGCAGTAATTATTCTCGTATCCAGGTTCAAAACATGTACACTAATGAGCCTGTTAGGATCGTTATTCCATGAATACTGGCAGCTGTTCCAGATCTGATAGCGGGTATTGACCAACGGTGCCTCCCAGTGGCAGAGTGCTTTTGTATCGATATCGCTTAACCCTGCTGATAATCTCAGCCACAAAAACAAACTCAAAACCTTTATTTACACAATCCTCGGCTGTCAGCTTTTCCTCAATCAGTAGATACAAAAGTTGGTCCAGATCTTCATATGAGTGGCCCAATTCATCTTCATCAGTCTGTCCTTCCCACAGATCAGCTGATGGTGGTTTCTTTATTATTACATCTGGGACACCCAATTCTTCTGCTAGCTGCCGGACCTGTGCTTTATACAAATCTACAAGAGGATTAAAATCAAATGCTCCATCACCATGGATGGTGCTGTACCCCAGCAGAGATTCTGTTTTATTCCCTGTGCCCACGACTAAACCAGGTAAAGCGGCTGATTGATCATAAACATTGATCATTCGCACCCTGGCCATAACATTGCCGCGTCGGACAGGAGTCGCATCCGGGAATTGTTCCAGGATTGCATCAACCGCATTTGTGATCTCGATCGTTTTCGAGGGACAGCCCAATTTATCAATAACCAACTGTGCATGTTCCAGAGACTCAGGAGAAGATGTTTTATATGGGAGGCGCAATGCCAACACGTTCTCAGCCCCTAAAGCTTTGGCGGATAAAAAAGCACTCAGGGACGAATCAATTCCACCGGAAAGCCCAAGCACAATTTTGCTGTAGCCAGCGTCCTGGACAACGTTTTGGATGAATTCAGTTAACCCCTGAATTGCCTCTTGTGAGTTAAGAGTTAGATCCTTCATTATCTTCGTTCTTCCTTGTGATAAAAAAGTAGGTCATGATGCCAATCAGGGTAACGATTGAGAACCAGCTTTCCCAACGCAGCCCCCACAATACAGGTGCCGGATCAACCTTAAAAAATGAGATCAGTCCATTGATTGCTGTTATCCCGGCCATACCAATCAGCGCCCGGAATCCGGGATCGCGTTGGCGCTTGATGGGGAAAAGGATCACTCCAGCAATCCATCCTCCACTAAGTAACGCACCCAGGATTGGTAGAGGCCACCGGACAAGAGAATAACCATAAATATCCAGTACAGTAATTCCGTACCAGGCCTCCACTTCTGGACCATATCCAATTCCAGTTCCCCAGGACATCAACCAGATTCCGAATGCCATCACTCCCATAAGCGGCAGGTATTGATCTGCCAGTTCACCAAGGGGTTCTTTCCAGATCAAATGTATCCCTACGACAGCCAACCCTGCGCCAATTAAAGCTCCGGGCCAGCTTAAGCCTCCCAGCCAGAATTGGGGCATTTGTCCTGGATATTCCAGAAAATAAGCCAGATTGCGGAGAACAAAACCCGTCCGGGCACCCAGAAGGCTGATAAAAATAAGCCCCAATCCCGCATCAATGGCAAAGGTTCTCTTATCCTCTAATAGCCACCAGGATAAAAATAAGCCCAGAGCAGCTGTACCGGACAGGATGATCGAATAAAGGGAAAAAGTCCCCAGGAAAAGGGGTTGTGTAATCACCCTAAAATCATACCATAGGGGGGGTATCTAGTATAATCAAAACGAACGATCCAAGAGATAATCAATCCTGGTTTCCATATAAAGGAAATTAACATGAAGCCCCTTGTAATCAAACCTGTCGAGAATATTGAAGAAAGAAAAGCCTTTTTAAGCTTCCCCTGGAGGGTATATAAAGATGATCCTTACTGGGTTCCTCCAATATTTT
>Ga0180435_10000096_pt1 | contig 83616 bp, 66 predicted proteins | sample SS_ome_3_FD_132467 | JGI IMG/M metagenome (GOLD analysis project Ga0180435, IMG submission 132467) | Hypersaline lake sediment archaeal communities from the Salton Sea, California, USA - SS_3_S_1 metaG | ecosystem: Environmental > Aquatic > Non-marine Saline and Alkaline > Hypersaline >... | reverse complement strand
TTTGGCCAGCGTTTAACACCTTATACAAACACAACCCCCAAACCACTATTTCGCATATCAGGCCGTCCTTTGCTGGATATTGTTATTCGGCAGTTAAGCGCAGCCGGCATAACGGCCATAAGCGTCAACACCCACCACCTTCACCATCAAATTGAAGCCTATCTGGCCAGCCGGTCCTACCCTATTCCGGTCGTAGCCCGACATGAGCCTGAAATCTTGGGAACCGGCGGCGCCATTCAAAATCTTGCTGATTTTTGGGATAACGAGCCGTTTATGGTAGTGAACAGTGATATCCTTTTTGATACAGACGTAACCGCATTGATACGGTATCACCTGAAAAGAAAGCCCTTGGCCACCCTGCTGTTGTGCGATCATGCCAGATTCAATCAGGTATGGGTAGACCCACAAGACCATATTCTCGGGTTTGGCCGCAAGCGGGCACCAGGCCCCGGCGAGACCCGGGCCTGGACTTTTACCGGGATCCAGGTCATCGATCCGCAGCTGCTAGATTTTATTCCGGAGAAGGTCTTTTCTTCCGTGATTGATGCCTACCGCACGGCATTGTCTCAAAATCGACCCATCCAGGCGTTTATCCCCAAGCAGATTACATGGACGGATATCGGTTCGCCCCGGCGCTACCGGAACGCCGCCGTCAATAGCATGGTATCTGAGGCCTTTGCGGAAGTAGATCCAAAGCCTCTCATTGCCTATAAAACCATAAAACTCGCTGGCGATGGGTCCGACCGCTGCTGGTACCGGCTTAAAACGGTCAGCGCCAGTATTATCCTGGCCGACCATGGTATCCGCAATGCACCCGGTGTGCAGGAAGCCGACGCCTTTATTCAAATCGGCCGTCATCTTTTTAACTGCCGCGTAAAGGTCCCTCGCATTCTATCAGCCGATCCCTTTAGCGGTTTGGTTTTTTTGCAGGATCTGGGTGACCGGCATCTACAGGATGTGGTCCAGGAGCAGGGCTCGGATTCAGACAATGTTCGCAAGCGATACAAGACATTGCTGGATCAATTGATTCATATGGGCACGGTTTGCGGGCCGCAGTTTAACACGGACTGGACGTGCCAGAGCCCGACATATGATTACGAACTGGTGCTTGAAAAGGAATGTCGCTATTTTGTGACCGCCTTTTTGAATGACTATATGAACATGGGCCCCCGATTTGAAGACTTGCTGGAAGCGTTTCAGCTGTTGGCCCAAAAAGCTGCAGCCTGCCGCTACCAGGGTTTTATGCATCGCGATATGCAGTCGCGCAATATCATGATATATCAGGATCAAGGGTTCATCATCGACTTTCAGGGCGCCCGTATCGGTCCCTTGGCCTATGATCTGGCATCGCTGCTGATTGACCCCTATGTGGCGCTGCCGTCCCATCTGACCCGTGAGCTTTGCGATTACTATGTGCAGCAGCTGTCTAAATTCATGCAGATCGATCGCTGCCGTTTTTACCAAGAATATGAAATCTGCAGGCTGACACGGAATCTGCAGATATTGGGCGCCTTTGGTCATCTTGCTCACAATAAAGGCAAGCCGCAGTTTGAAGCCTATATACCCAGAGCGCTTGCGACATTGAGCCAGAATCTAAACGACTGTTATTTGGGGGATCGGCTGCCAGGTTTGCGTGAGGTCGTGCACCAGGCGCGGAAAAGCCTGGAGATTTTGAGCAGAAAGTGCTAGGCTTTTGGGGTCATCGTTTTAAACGATTATATCACACGGTGTCGGGGTGAACCTGTGTAATCACCCGATTTGCGTTCATGGCCGGGATCATTTGGGTAGATACGCAGGTCTGCCCCTGCGTAATCCGTGCCTAGATTGACGATAATTAAATGCCAATGGGTTGGCGCGTTAACCTTATGTAAGAAGGAGAGAAAATGGACGCGATCACTGTTATGGTCAACGGCCTGCCCGGCAATGTTGCCCAGGTAATTGCCAGACATGCAGCCGAAAAAAAGGGTTTTCATCTGCTGCCCTATTCCCTGACCGGTCCGGAAATTGATATCGAAACCTATGAAGTAGCGGGCAACGGCATCCGCCTTATTCGACCGGATGAACGTGATGTCCAAATGAAATCATTCGATCTATTCAAAACACCGTTTATCAGCATCGATTTCACACATCCTTCGGCCGTCAACCAGAATGCCCAATTCTATTGCGATCACGCCATGCCGTTCGTCATGGGGACCACGGGCGGGGATCGCGAGCAATTGCTTAAAAGTGTTCAAGATTCACAAACCGCCGCTGTTATTGCCCCGAACATGGCCAAGCAGATCGTTGGGTTTCAAGCCATGATGGCCTGGGCTGCAGAAAACTTTCCTGCTTTGTTTTCGGGATACAACCTCAGCATTCAGGAAAGTCACCAACAGAGTAAGGCCGACACAAGTGGTACTGCCAAAGCCATGGTATCCTATTTTCAGAAACTGGGTCTGTCTTGCTCTACTGACAGTATCCAAAAAGAGCGCGATCCCAAAAAACAGCAATTCGATTGGGGCGTTCCTCAAGAGCACCTAAACGGTCATGCCTGGCATACCTATACCCTGACGTCAAACGACCAGAGCGTGCAGTTCAAATTTACGCACAACGTCAATGGTCGTGAAATCTATGCGCCGAGCACCCTTGATGCGGTGCTTTTTCTACAAAAAGCGCTTCAAAAAGGCGCACGCGGCAAGGTGTATAGTATGATGGACGTATTGCGGGGATAAGGGCAGCTATCAGCAATAAGGTCAGCCATAAGCTGCTGACGGCTATGGTTTGGGATGGCAACTGACGGCTCGGATGCTGGACAATCGATACTTGATGCTATAATGCTGTAACACACAACTCGACTCTCGCAACCCCGGATCCGGAATTCTTCTGACTTCAATCCCCTGCTCTACTACTTCATCATGTCGGCAACAATATCCGCTGCCGCCGCCAGGGCGTCATCGATATGTTCGGGCCTGGGTCCACCAGCTTGGGCCATATCCGGACGGCCACCGCCTTTACCGCCCACATAACCGGCCAGCTTGTTAACAATAGTCCCGGCTTGAAGTTGTTGGGTCAGGTCCTTGGTTACCACCGTAATAAACAGCGCTTTGGCATTGGTCTGGCATCCCAGAATTACCAGGCCGGATCCCAATTGATCCTTATACTGATCCGCCAGATCCCGCAGGGCTGCCGGTGTGTCGACAGCCACTTTTTTTATTAATATTTTTATGTCGTTAACTGTGACAATATCATCTTTTGCTTGATGGGCCGATTGTCGATAGAGTTTGGTTTTCAGCTCGGCTATTTCTTTTTCTTGCTGTTTAATCTGGGCCAATAGTTTTTGGATCCGATCGGGTACCCCGTCAGGTTGTTCCCGAAGCAGGCGAGCAGACTCTTGCATGCTGTGCGAAACTTGCTGCACATGATCGAGTGCGGCATCACCCGTAAGCGCTTCAATACGCCGGACACCCGATGCCACGCTGGATTCACTGACAATGGTGAACAGACCGATATTGCCGGTTCTCTGGGTGTGCGTACCACCACATAACTCCATGCTGAAATCGGCCAAAGACACCACCCGAACACGGTCGCCGTATTTTTCCTCGAATAAGGCCGTGGCACCGGAACGAAAGGCATCTTCGGCGTCCATTTCCCGGGTTTCCACGGGAACATTGCTCTGGATCCTGTGATTTACGATCCGCTCGATTTCATCCAGCTGGGCACTGTCCACCTGCGAAAAATGGGTAAAATCAAAGCGAAGACGGTCCGGAGCAACCAGAGAACCAGCCTGTTTGACATGCTCACCCAGCGTTTTTCGAAGGGCATGGTGCAGGATATGCGTGGCCGTATGGTTCAGGGCTGTTGCCTGCCGTTTGACCATATCGACTTTTAAAACGGCAGTCATCCCAACCCGAATTTCACCGGACAACAGCTTGCCCTTGTGGATGATGAGTCCGGTAGGATCTTTGATGGTATCGGTAACCTGCATCTCAAACGGATCCTGCCCATCAGCGGAAACGATGGTTCCGGTGTCGCCGACTTGTCCTCCCGATTCAGCGTAAAAAGGGGTTTTATCCGCAACGAGCTCAATTTCCTGACCCTGCTTTGCCGTTTCTATTTGCTGCCCTGCGGACACCAGCAAGAGCACCTCGGCCGTCATGGAATCGAATTCGTAACCCAGAAATTCGGGCTGAACACCCTGGCTTGAAAGTGCTTTGTAGGCATCGCTGATTTCTGAAAAGGCAGTAACCGTGCGGGATCGTTCCCGCTGGGCCTCCATGGCGGTTTCAAAACCGTCCATATCCAGACGCATATTTTCGTCCCGGACCACGTCGCGCACGATATCTACGGGAAATCCATAGGTATCGTAGAGTTTGAAGATAATATCACCGGGAACCCGGTCTTTGCCTTTGGCTCTCAAATCCGCCAAACTGTCGTTCAACAAACGCAGTCCAAAATCGAGGGTTTCCGAAAAGCGGGATTCTTCGTTCTGAATGACATTGGTGATAAAAGCCTGAGAGGCCTGCAGTTCCGGATAGGCATCGGCCATGATATCGAAAACAACACACGCGGTTGTGTGCAGGAACGGTCCGGTGAGGCCCAGGTTGCGGCCATAGCGGATGGCCCGGCGCATGATACGGCGCAGAACATAGCCGCGCCCTTCATTGGACGGCAAAACCCCATCACTGATCAGAAATGCGGCGGCCCGGCTGTGGTCGGCGATTACTTTCATGGCCACGTCGTCTGCCTGCGAATCTCCCAACTTTTTTTGGGCTAATTCTTCGGCCTTTTGAATAATGGGCAGAATTAAATCGGTCTCGTAATTTGTGGTCTTGTTCTGGAGCAGCGTTGCCATGCGTTCCAGCCCTAACCCAGTGTCAATGCTTGGTTTGGGAAGCGGGGTCATGTTTCCGTCTGCATCTCGATTAAACTGCATAAAGACCAGATTCCAGATTTCCAAATATCGGTCGCATTCACATCCAACCTTGCAGTCGGGCCGGTCACAGCCATATTGTGCACCCCGGTCCAACAGCAATTCTGAGCAGGGTCCACAGGGGCCCGTATCGCCCATGGCCCAAAAATTATCTTCTTCACCGAAGCGTACGATGCGTTCATCAGGTACGCCGATATGGTGATGCCAGAGGTCATAGGCTTCGTCATCATCCAGGTAAATGGATGCATACAGCTTCTCGGCGGGCAGGCCATAGCCGTTGATTAAAAGATCCCAGGCAAATTCAATTGCCTTTTCTTTAAAATAATCGCCAAATGAGAAGTTGCCCAGCATTTCAAAAAAAGTATGATGGCGGGCAGTATAACCGACGTTTTCCAGGTCATTATGCTTGCCCCCGGCGCGAACGCACTTTTGCGACGTGGTTGCGCGGACATAACCCCGATTCTCTTCCCCCAAAAACGAACGTTTGAATTGAACCATGCCCGCATTGGTGAATAGCAGGGTGGGATCATCCTGGGGCACCAAGGATGAACTGCGCACAATCTTGTGGTTATGTTTTTGAAAATATTCTAAGAAGGTACGTCTGACTTCATTACCGGTCATGTTAAACTCCTAAGTGGATCACCTCAAACTTATTTTTCAACGTCCTCTTCAGATGCAGGTGTGTCGGCATCATCCTTTTTTTTCAAGCCGACAGTTTCGCGGATGGTATTCGTAAGGGATTCCAAAAGATCGGTGTTGTCCTTTAGGAAAGACTTTACATTTTCACGGCCTTGACCAATTCGTTCACCGTTATAGCTATACCAGGAACCGCTTTTATCGATAACACCGGTCTCAACACCCAGATCGAGCACATCGCCGGTTGAGGAAATGCCTTCGCCGTACATGATATCGAATTCAGCGTTTTTAAAAGGTGGCGCCATCTTATTCTTGACCACCTTGACCCGGGTTCGATTTCCAATCAGATCCTGGCCATCTTTGATGGATGCAATCCGCCGAATATCCAAGCGAACCGAGGAATAAAATTTTAAGGCATTGCCACCAGTGGTTGTTTCCGGGTTGCCGAAAACCACACCGATTTTCATGCGAATCTGATTGATAAAAATAATCGAGGTCATGGTTTTACTGATAGAACCGGTCAGTTTTCGCAATGCCTGGGACATGAGTCGGGCCTGAAGGCCCATATGGGAGTCACCCATCTCGCCTTCAATTTCCGCACGCGGTACCAGCGCTGCTACCGAATCTATGACCATGATATCGATGGCACCGCTGCGTACCAGCATATCTGCGATTTCCAGAGCCTGTTCACCGGTATCGGGCTGGGCCACCAACAGATCATCACAATTGACGTGCAGTTTCTTGGCATACACGGTGTCGAGGGCATGCTCGGCATCGATAAATGCGGCAATGCCGCCTTGTTTTTGGGCATTCGCCACAGCATGCAAGGCCAGCGTGGTCTTCCCGGAAGATTCCGGTCCATAAATTTCAATAACGCGCCCGCGGGGCAGACCGCCGATACCCAAAGCCCTATCCAGAGCGATGGATCCTGTGGGGATAACCGGGACTTCCACAATCGATTGACTGCCCAACTTCATGATCGCACCTTTCCCAAACTGTCGTTCGATCTGCTGCATGGCTGTATCGACTGCTTTTTCCTTTTCCGGTGCTATACTCATTTTTCCCTCCTGATTAAATTTGAATTTTCCCCGACGACACGACTTGCGTGTTTGTGGATCACGATTTTATGTAAAAGCGGATGGTAGCGTTTCAAGCCGGAATGATCAAGTGTCAATGTTGATGCAAAAAGAAAAAATCCGACACCGCATCAGTCAAATTGAATTGCACAAATTAAGAGGATTCCAAGGGCGCTGCACACAAGCGGGTATACACCGGTCCGGTGGGCTGCAGTTCGCTTCCAAATAGGGTCACCTGTTGTACGGTGAAGATATCCGAGCTAAATTCCGAGTGACTTCGCAATACATCGGCCAGTTTGCGGGAATTCAGGCGATTTTTTATGCGCCCGATGGTTACGTGCCCCCGGAAGGGTCGCTTTTCTGGGTTGAAGCCAAGGGGAGTCAGGGCGTTTTCCACGTCTGTCTGCAAGGCTTTAAGGACAACCAGGGCCCCGGAAAGGCCCACCCAGAAAACCCTCGGATTTTTAAGGCCGGGGAAACAGCCCAGCCCTCTGGGTTGCAGCTCAAATGATGGGTGCTGGCGGGTGACGGTATTCATGCTGTCGCAAATAGCGGTTATCAGGTGGCGATCCACATCTCCCAGAAACGTAAGTGTTAGATGGATGTTTTGCGGTTTAACCCAACGCAGTTTCAAACCAGCGGATGCCAGATCCTTTTGTACACCGGCTATATCCGAGCGGGTTTGGTCCGGGAGTTCAATTGCTATGAAGGTTCTGACTTTTGGGATTGTTGCGTTCATTGAGTTTGTTGGGTTCGGCATCGCTATCGGTGTCGAAATCGGTATCGTTTCCTAACTTTTCGATCCCGATTCCGATTTAATCGGCGATGTCAGATTAACGTTCCGAATTCGATATTCCCTGTTCGACATTCAATATTCATGTTAAACTGAGCCTTTATGACAAAGCCCTCAGCATTAAGCTGTCTATATCGAAAGACTTACAGCTGCCCGCTTAAAGTGTTATCGTCGCGGCAGAGGCATCTGAGGCTCACCCAGTAAAAATTTACCTGACGCAATGCGTTGTTTGAGTAATTGAGCAATCTCCCGGGCCCGAACCATACTGGAAAGCGGAACCGTTGTTATCTGTTTGCCATTGATTTCAATGCTGCCGCTCTGGAGGGCTGCATAGCTGACTTTGCCATAAGACTTGGATTTGCCTTGGGGATAATCTTTACCATAATCGATTACGTGTGTGAAAATATCGGTATCTGAAACCGCTGTGTAGCGTGCCATGTCTTCATTTAATATGGGTATCGGAATGCCCAGACCGACACTGAGAGAACATCCATATCCTTGAATGCTGACCCCCACCAACCATTTGGCCGTCATTTTTTTTAAATCTCCCATCACGAATAAGGTTCCGGCCGGCGATTCCGGCACACCTTTGGAAGTTCGCTTGGCACGCGGCTTGTGCTGCGTGCCATTCCAGGTGATAAATCCTTCGGCACCCCCCAGAAAAATCCGAGTTCCCAAGCCAATTGTAAGGTAATAGGGGTCATTGAACAGCGGGCTCAGTTGACCGGCCGAGCAATAGTTGGCGTTGCCCATGCGCGGCTTCAAGGCACCCATATACGTATAGACCGTTTTTTTGGTGGTATTGACGGCACAATTGTAATTTTGATAAGCGTTACGCGGGTTACACAGGAGGGCGTTGGGCAGGGTTTTTAGACGAATATTTTTTTCAAGGCGTTTACTGGGGTAGCAGTCGGTACCATAGGCGATGGCTTTTACATGGACACTTTTTCCGGCAACCAGGTCCTGAATTACATGCCCACCCCCATAGCGAAATTCTCCCGGATAAACCTTGTTCAAGGGATCATCTTCACATGGTTCGGTGGCACCGATATAGCAATCGACAGCGGCAACACCGCCGTAGGCCGGTACGTTATTAAGCCATACCTTGGAAGCTTTGATGCCAGGCGCCGAGTGGCCAAAATTAATAAATGCCCCGGATGAGCACATGGGTGCAAAGGTTCCTGTGGTGACCACATCAACCTGACGTGCAGCCTCAACCGGGCCGGCATCTTTGACCACATCGATCATTTCTTCTGCCGTAACCACAACAGCCTCACCTGCTTTAATTTTTGCATTGATCTGTTGAAAGGTTTTATTCACTTGAAATGATTTCATGACCAATCTCCCAATGATCGCATTATCGGTTTTTAAACTGTTAGGCTATTAGGCGGATTTCATGAATTTTATTATTATTTTAGGATGTAAACAATCCAGCAATGAAAGTAAACGTTAACCGGATGTTCCAAGCTTATTGGTAATATTATTCTGAATCCAGCTTAGATCCCACCATTCCAGTGGGTTAACGAGAACACCATCGACCAAAACACTGAAATGTAGATGGTCGCCGCCCGCCAGGCCGGTCATGCCGGTGTATCCGATAATATCACCCTTTTGTACTTGCTGACCCTCTTTGACTTCAAAGCTATTCAGGTGCGCATACATGCTGAACAGTCCCCAACCATGGTCGATGACGACCATGCGGCCGTAAATTCCCAATCGTTGGGCATACACAACCCGGCCGGTGTTTGCCGCAGGTATGGGTGCGTTGCTGACCGAAGCCAGGTCGATACCCAGGTGAGTTTGTTGATCCACACGTTTTCCGCCGTAATGGTAGGTCCGTTTATCACCGTAGCCGGATCGGGTGGCCGATCTGGGCAAGCGCATAAAGGTTCCTTGCCAGAGTTTGTGCGGATCGCTTTTCTGCATAATCTGACCAAGGGTCGCTTTATTTTGGCGACGCAGATCCTGGTTAATATATAAAAACTGCGCCAGTGGGGTTGTCCGTTGATCGATATTGGGATCATCCTTGAACTCAGGCAACTTGCTTGAAATGAAGCCATCGCTGATACGGATCGTATCGCGTTTAAATTTCTTGGTTTTGATGTAATGGGGAATACTGGTACGCGCGAGGTTGCCGGCCAAGTCCGTCGCGATCAGGTTCATTTGAATTCCCTTGCCCTGGGTATGGGTCAAGGCAAATAGCGCCACGTGTTTTGTGTCACTTTCAGTCCCCAGCGGGTATCCACGAAAAAAATGATCGGCAATCTGAACACCACTTTGCTGACAGGTTTCAGATAGTTCATATACCACAGCATTGCTGCCACCCGGACTGATATTATGGGCCCGGCTAATGACGCGAATGGCGGGCGCCTGAGTGTCGATGCGAATATCAGTTTCCACATAGGTTCGATTGCCCTTGCCCCAAGACCGCCAGGAATAGTCCACCACCATCATCCGCAGCATGGCATTTCCGTCTTCGAGGCCGACTTTTCGGGGCTCAATGCTGAACGCGACTGATTGGGACGTTCGCAGGCCCTTTCTGAGCCAGCCTGATGATGGGAAATTTTTATCAACCAATGTAATTTCTTTGCCGTTTTGAATTACGGCAACCCAGAATCGTTTTAACCCACTTTTGGGATCTGTTAAGGCAGCTGTTACCTGATTTTGAACGCCCACGTGTTGGATGGGCGTGACCACGTTGAGCTGGGGTGCCTGTCCTTCCAAACGGATGACCAGGACGACGATTAGCGGCACAATCACCATGACGGCGAGAAATGTCATCAGGCGCAGACGAATTTTTTTATTATTATCTTTCAATGGGTTAGATGCTCCTTCATTCAATATTTTAGCGTCCGAACAATAGCAGCTATGACCGGGCTTATCAAGGGCTCATTTTTCGTTTCTTGACTTTTACACGCATGCAAGATAGATAATTGATATGCAATTCCGGTATCACACTAACAAAGGTCGAACCCCTTCTTATGGCTATGAACATTACTGATTTTTTTGTTGAAAAAGCACCTCCCCTACTCCTCATTTCAGGTCCCTGCGTAATTGAAAACTATGACATAACCTTCGAAGTTGCGGCGCATCTAAAGCAGCTTTCACGAGATCTGGATATCCCCTTTATATTCAAGGCTTCCTATGACAAGGCCAACCGGACGTCGATTGATTCGTATCGGGGCCCCGGTGTGGCGGAGGGCCTGGAAATATTGGCCCGAATCAAAAAGGAGCTGGGTATTCCTATAATTTCGGACGTCCATCGAATACGTGAGGTTGCCACAGCCGCAAACGTTTTGGATGTGATTCAAATTCCGGCGTTTCTGTGTCGGCAGACCGATTTTGTTCTGGCGGTTGGACGCAGCAACCGGCCGGTGAATATCAAAAAGGGCCAATTTGTCGCACCTATGGACATGCAAAATGTGGTCGCTAAAATTCGGTCCACGGGCAACCGGCAAATCCTGCTGACGGATCGCGGGACTGTTTTCGGCTACAACAATTTAGTTGTGGATATGCGCGGTATCCCCATGATGCAGCAGACCGGTTGTCCGGTCATATTTGATGCCACGCATAGTGTACAATTGCCCGGCGGACAAGGAAATAGCTCCGGCGGGCAGCGTGAATACGCACCGGTCCTGGCACGGGCTGCGATCGCTGCGGGCGCAAACGGTGTGTTTTTAGAAGTTCATCCAGACCCGGACAAGGCCCTTTGCGACGGCCCCAATTCCTTAAAATTGACCGATGTCGAACCCTTGATCAAACAACTGGTGGCGATCCACAAACTGGTTGCCAAGCGAACAAAGGGGTCTCATGTCTGAGGTGAAACTATCTCAAATCAAGCTGTTGTTATTGGATGTAGACGGTGTGCTAACGGATGGACGTATTTATTTTGACCATCAGGGCGAAGAACTGAAGGCGTTTAATAGTAAAGATGGTTTGGGGATACACTTTTTAATGGAATCCGGTATTCAGGTGGGTGTGATCACAGCAAGACAATCCAACGCGCTACAACATCGGTGCGAAAATTTGGGACTCGATCTCGTTTTTCAGGGAATGCGGGACAAGGCTGCTGCCCTAGCACAGATTCAGGAACAAACCGGTGTGTCACCGAACCAGATGGCCTATATGGGCGATGATGTGTTGGATTTACCCATGTTTACCCGGGTCGGGCTTGCTATTGCGGTGGCTGATGCGCATCCAACGGTCTTAAAACAGGCGCATTTGGTCACGTCTGCCAAGGGTGGCAAAGGGGCTGTTCGGGAAATATGCGATGCCATATTGACGGCGCAGGGCCTCATGGCCGATATCCTAGAACGTTACACCAGATGAACAGATACCGATGCCGACATATCCGGCAGTGATCTCATTTTACGGCTTTTTTATGCATTCGAAAATTCTAAATCTGAATACCGAAATCCGAAACAAATTCTAAAACCGAAATTTAAATTACCCAAGCAATGGCTCTCAAATCAGATCATAACAAAAGATTGCGGCTGATACTGGTCGTGAGTATGCTGTTAATATTTGGGGTTGTATTAACCGTGTTTATCGGGTATCGAACGGGTTCCAATCCCCAGGAGATGGTCTTGTCTTCCATGCTAAAAGATGACGTCGCTGTTTCCATGGCGGATGTTCAGCAGACATCAACAAAAAATGGTGTCAAGGACTGGAGTCTTAAGGCGGCTTCGGCTCAATTTCACCATAAAAAAAAACAGGTCGTTTTTAACGATTTGGCGGTTACTTTTTATCTGGATGATGGTGGATCTGTGCAGCTATCAGCCCAAAAAGGCTATTTAAATACCGAGACCCAGGATATCCAGATTGACGGCAATGTCCTGGCCGATGACGGCGATATCAAGTTCCGGACTGAATCGGTGGGTTATGATCATGCGCAGCGTTTATTGGTGGCGGCCCAGCCGGTTCAGATCTATGGCAATCGTTTTTGTTTAACGGCAGAATCCGCGGCCTACGACATGGCCGCTAGCAAGGCAATTTTCGAAGGCAACGTGGAAGGTACCCTACGTGACAGCTTTAATTAAATCCGGCGCCAGGATGAGACCCTTAATGTGGCTTAAAAAAGTGACCAACTATTTCTGCATCGGCATATTTCTGCTCATACTGGCAGTTGTCCCCACCAATGCCCAGGAAACAGCCGCCGACGGTCAACCCGCTTCCACGGCAACACCAATACACATTAAAGCAGACCAATTAATAACCGATACGCAGCAAAATACAGCCGAATTCAGCGGAAGTGTACGGGCAACCCAAGGCGATACGGTTATCACTGCAGACTTGTTAACGGTGCATTACCGCAGCAAAGCACAAGCGGATACAGCCGCTGGTATGGATGCCATCGTGCGCATCGTTGCCGAGGGGAATGTCCAAATCGTATTTGACCAGCAGACGGCCTATACACAACATGCTGATTATATAGCTGAAAAAAGATTGATTGTCCTGACGGGTGCGGAGTCTAAAATTGTCAGCGGCAAAAATACCATTTCCGGGCAAAAGATCACCCTGCATAGGGATGATGGTCGTGTCCAGGTTGTGGGCAGCGCCGATGCGCCTGTGGAGGCCTTTTTCTATTCCAATGAAACCGGTCTGGCGATGCCCGACAAACCAGAATCAGACTGAATACGCAAAGTCAGCTCATATGATACAGACAACATGGCCGAACTGAAAGTTGAAAAACTGGTAAAGATCTACCGCGGCAGAAAGGTGGTCAATGCGGTCAGTTTGGATGTCCAAAGCGGTGAGGTGATCGGACTGCTGGGGCCGAACGGTGCCGGCAAAACCACGACTTTCTACATGACCGTGGGCATGGTCCGCCCTGACGGCGGTGCCGTTTTTTTGAATGATGAGGACATTACCCATATGCCCATGTACCAACGGGCGAGAAGCGGCGTCGGCTATCTGCCCCAGGAAGCCTCGGTTTTTCGCAAGCTGACAGTTTGGCAGAATATCATGGCCATACTGGAAACGCTGCCATTCACCAAACAGGAACGGCTGCAACGTGCCACTTCTCTGCTGACTGAACTGGGGATCGAAAAACTGGCGAAACAGCGTGCCAGTGTTTTGTCGGGGGGAGAGAGGCGTCGTCTTGAAATTTCCCGTTGCCTGGTAACCGATCCGGCTTTCATCTTACTCGATGAGCCTTTTGCCGGCATCGACCCTCTGGCAGTGATCGATATAAAAAATATTATCGGCCATCTCAGAAAAAGAGGTATCGGGATTTTAATTTCAGACCATAATGTACGCGAAACACTTGAGGTTTGTGACAAAGCATATATATTAAGCGATGGAACCGTCATCGAGTCTGGATCGCCCCAAAAAATTGCATCCAGCGAAATAGCGCGACGGATCTATCTAGGGGATGAATTTAAGTTATAACGTATTACTATATAATGACGGCGCTCAGGAATTGCTCCGACGCAACCCGTGATTCCATGATCACGGAAGAAAGCAAGAATTCGAGGGACCCAGGATTCAAGGGAAGCAAAACACCTGGTGGATAAAATGGCAACTAGTGGCCCAAAGCGAAACCATTAAAGGAAAATTGTTTATATACCGATAACGAATAATATAAAGCTTTTAGCAAAAAGCAGATTAACAAACACGTAACCCCTGGATCCTGGAATCTTTGGATCCTGCCCGTTAACAGGGTTTATAAAAGGTATTTATCAACCACGATGGCCATCGAACTCAGACAACAGCTGAAACTCACCCAACAGCTTATCATGACGCCACAATTGCAGATGGCCATCAAGCTGCTCCAGCTCTCACGTCTCGAACTCGTGGAGAAAATCAAACAAGAGCTGGAGGAGAATCCGGCTCTGGAGGAAGCACAGGAAACCCTCTCGCCTGAAACCACACCCGAAAAAAAGGAAGATGAAAGCGAAGCTGTCGAGCAAACCCAGGAAGTTACCTTTGAAGAAAAAATGAACGAGGATATCGACTGGCAAAATTATATAGAAGAGTACAATTCGCCGGGGCGCATGGCGGTTGAAAGAGAAAGCCGCGAAGCGCCTCGTTTTGATTCTTTCATATCCAAGAAAGAGTCCCTGAGCGATCACCTTCTCTGGCAGTTTTTAATGTCCTCACCCGATCCGGAAGATGAAGAAATCGGCAGTTTCATCATTGGCAATTTAAACAGAGACGGTTATCTGGATGTAAGTCTGGATGAAATTGCTATCAATTGCGAAGTGACGCTGGATGAAGTCCGCAAAGTTTTGACAACACTGCAAACCTTTACTCCCGTCGGTGTTTGCGCCCGGGATTTGAGTGAATGTTTAATGCTTCAGATCAATCATCTGGGCCTCGGTGACAATATAATTCTGACAGATATCGTCCAAAACCATCTTAACTTTCTTGAAAACAAGAACTACCGCGCCATCTGTAAAGCCCTGAAAGTGCGCATGGATGACGTGATTGCAGCTGTAACTGTTATAAAGGCACTGGAACCAAAACCAGGCCGAGAGTTTAGTCAGTCAGATGTTCAATACATCACGCCCGACATTTATGTGTATAAAACTGAAGACGACTTTGTGATTGTTTTAAATGACGATGGACTCCCCAAGCTGCAAGTCAATTCGTACTATAAAAAAGCCATGTCGCGTGGCGAGAAGATTTCCGATGAAACCAAGGAATATCTTCAAGACAAAATGCGATCTGCCCACTGGCTAATCCGCAGCATTCATCAGCGCCAGAAAACCATTTATAGGGTAATGGAAAGCATTCTCAAATTTCAGCGACCTTTTTTTGAGAAAGGCATCGCCCATCTAAAACCCATGGTTCTTCGCGATGTGGCCGAAGACATCGAGATGCATGAATCAACCATCAGCCGGGTTACAACCAATAAGTATGCGTATACGCCTCAAGGCATATATGAACTCAAATATTTCTTTAACAGCTCCATTAAAAGGGTCCATGGCGAAGCCATTGCTTCCGCCAGCGTTCAAGAAAAAATTCGCAAAATCATCGAAAATGAAGACCCTAAAAAGCCATACAGCGACAGCAAAATGGCAGAAATGCTCAAGTCTCAAAATATTGACATCGCCCGCAGGACCGTAGCGAAATACCGCGAAATGCTGGGGGTGTTATCATCAAATAAACGTAAACAAATATAAGGAGACGTATATGCAAACATCGGTTACTTTCAAGAATATTGATTCCTCTGAAAACCTAAGATCCTATGTGGCCGATAAATTAGACCGCTTTGATAAGTACCTGTACAATCCCGCCGAAGCGAGCGTGGTTCTTTCTGTAGAAAAATTTAGACATATTGCTGAAATCAATATCAACGGAGATCGATTGAACATTCAGGGCAAAGAAGAAACTGAGGATATGTATTCAGCCATCGATATGGTGCTGGACAAACTTGAAAAGCAGATCAAAAAAAACAAAGAAAAACTAAGCGACAAACGCTCCGGTGCCAGACATCGAGCCAAAGCCGGTCTAACTTCGGAAGCCATTTCCATCGACGATGATGTCGAAAAACAAATTAAGATAAAAAATATCGAATACAAGCCCATGGACGTGGATGAAGCCATCATGCAGATGCAGTTGGTAGACGATAATTTTATGGTGTTTACCAACGCCCGTGACAGTCGCGTCAATGTCCTGTACCGGCGCAAGGATGGCCATTACGGTTTGATTCAACCCAGTAGCTGAAACCGACGACCTGAGAGCACATCATGAAAATTCTGGAAGCACTCAACCGCGAAGCCATCATCAGCGAATTGGTGGCCAGCCAAAAAAACGACACGCTCAAAGAGCTGGCTGCACCGCTTGCGAAGGCTGCCGACCTTGATTTGAATACGCTGGTAGCCGTGTTGAGAGAGCGCGAAAAACTCGGCAGCACCGGTATCGGCGGCGGTGTTGCCATACCGCATGGCAAGCTCAATAACCTGACGGAAATCACGCTTGGATTCGGACGCAGCCGCCGGGGCGTTGCTTTCGATTCCATGGACGGCAAACCAACCCATATATTCTTCCTGTTATTAACGCCGGAGAACAGTACCGGCCTCCACCTAAAAATGCTGGCGCGTATATCCCGAATGCTCAAGCAGGAATCATTTAAAGAAAAACTGCTCCAGGCTGAAAGCGGCGATGAGCTCTATCAGGTCATTGCGGACGAAGACGAAGAGTTCTAATTTGGAATCAACTAAGATTTTTATCATTACGGGACGTTCCGGCTCAGGAAAAAGTACCGCTATTGCAGCCTTTGAAGATGCCGGCTACTATTGTGTCGACAACATGCCGGTGGTATTGCTCCCCAATTTTTTGGACCTGCCTGTCAAAAACAACGGCAACCATTCCGGCTTTGCCTTTGTCATGGATTTACGCGAGCAGGATTTCCTGTCCAGCTATGCACCGGTGCTGGAATCCTTAGAAAAGCAGGGATATCGTTTTGAAATCATATTTATGGAAGCCGACGAGAATATTTTATTGCAACGCTATTCCCAGACGCGGCGCAATCATCCCCTGGCAGGTGGAAAAAATTTGATTGAAGGTGTTCGGGCTGAAGAAAAATCGCTAAGCCGATTACGAGATAAAGCCGACATCATCATCGATACGACCCACTATACGGTTCACGAACTTAAATCCGAAATATTCAACATCGTCAGAGAAAATGCCGAGATTGCGCCCTTGCGAATCAATGTGCTTTCCTTTGGATTTAAATATGGCGCCCCCCATCACGCCGACCTGATTATCGATGTCCGTTTTCTGCCAAATCCATACTTTTTTGATCACCTGCGTGATCTGGATGGTGAGTCAGAGCAGGTAAAGCAATTTTTGGCCGGCAAGTCCGAGACCCAAACCTTCCTGAAAAAATACATCGACCTGCTTGACTATTTGATCCCCCTATATGAAAAGGAAGGTAAAACATATCTTACCCTTGCCGTGGGATGCACCGGTGGCCGGCATCGATCGGTCTATGTCGCCACGGAAATATATGCCCACGTGTTGCGGGGGGGCCGCGACATTAAAGTTACCCATCGCGATATTGTGCAGAAACCATAAATTTTGAAAAAAAATTTGTGTTTCCAAATTTATGCCTTAATATTTGCCTAACTTCCTTCAAAACGCAAAATTGGATATAAAATGATTGGCATCGTTATCGTAACCCACAGGCAACTCGGCGATTCTCTAATTGACGCCGCACAATTCATTGTTGGTTCAAAACTGGAGTTCATCGAATCCATATCCATCGATTTGAACGAAAAGGTGGATGTTCTCAGAGATAAGATCGCGAAAGGCATCAAAAATGTGCAATCGGATGAGGGGATCCTCATTCTGACAGACATGTTTGGTGGAACACCGTCAAATCTTAGCTATTCATTTCTCGAAGAAGGTCGCATCGAAGTCCTGTCCGGTGTTAACCTTCCCGTCCTCATCAAGGCAATTAATTCACGCCCCGAGATGGAGCTTACCAAGCTCGCCGAATGTTTGGAAACCTATGGCAAAAAAAGCATTTCCATGGCTAGTGGCATCCTGAAGGGCAATAAACGTAAATAGGTTCTGCAAGCATACCCAATCTCACTAGAGGAATTAAACAGGAGGAAAAACATGAGCATCAAGATAGGGATTAACGGATTTGGCCGAATCGGCCGATTGGTGTTTCGGGCTGCTTTAAAACATCCGGATGTTGAGGTTGTCGCCATCAACGATCTGACCGATGCAGCCACCATGGCCCATCTGCTGACCTATGATTCAGTACATGGCAAATTGGATTTGGATATCACCGCTCGGGATGATGTTATTGACGTGGATGGCAAATCCATCGCCTTTACATCCATCAAGGATCCCGAACAGCTTAAATGGAAAGAACTGGGGGTTGATATCGCTGCCGAGTGCACGGGCTTGTTCCGGGATCGTGAAAATGCGTCCAAGCATTTAACTGCCGGTGCCCGCAAGGTCATCATCTCGGCACCTGCCAAAGACCCGGACATCACCATTGTCATGGGTGTCAATTCCAATAAATACGATCCCAAGACCCACCACATCGTCTCCAATGCTTCCTGTACGACCAACTGTTTGGCACCGGTTGCCAAGGTTTTACTTGAAAACTTTGGCTTGAAATCCGGATTGATGACCACTATTCATGCCTATACCGGTGATCAACGGCTTCTTGATTTCCCCCACAAGGATCTCCGACGGGCCCGGGCTGCGGCGCTTTCCATGATTCCGACCACCACCGGTGCGGCCAAAGCGGTTTCCCTGGTTTTGCCGGAACTCACCGACAAGTTGAACGGCTTGGCCATCCGGGTGCCGACTCCGAACGTATCCATTGTCGATCTGGTGGCCACCATTGAAAAAGACGGCGTGACCGCGTCCGAAGTAAATCAGGCACTACAATCGGCCGCCGAAGGCGAGATGTCCGGCATCCTGGGATATTCGGATCTGCCGCTGGTTTCCATCGATCATAATGGCACCGATCTTTCTTCCATCGTGGACGCAGCTACCACCTATGCCATCGGCAATATGGTCAAAGTGCTGTCCTGGTATGACAACGAGTCCGGTTATTCCCATCGGATGGTGGATCTTGCGGCGATGATGGGCAGTAACCTTTAATCGAAGGATCCGAGGGGCCGAGGATCCAAGGATTCGAGTGACAACTGCTTACGAGGTACGCGTTTTGCGTCGCGAGTTGCTGATAGTGTTGGGAAACCCGACTCACAAATCACGCTACTCAGAATAGCTTGAACCCTTGAATCCTCGAATCCTATCCTCCGATGGAACTAAGAAAGATAAAAAAACGATTGATTGGTATTCATATTGGGAGATGAAAAAGATGAGTGAACGCAGACCACTAATTGCCGGCAATTGGAAAATGTACAAAACCTGTTCAGAAGCCGTTGACACCATCGCGAAACTCAAAGAGCTGGTGAACGGTGTTTCGGCTGTGGATATCATGATCGCACCACCCTTTACGGCTCTTTCCCAAGTTGCCGAGACCGTTACCGGCAGCAATATTCAGGTGGGGGCCCAGAATCTTTCCTGGCATGACGAAGGTGCTTTCACCGGCGAAATCTCAGGTCCCATGATCGTCTCGACCGGGTGTTCACACGTGATTATCGGGCATTCGGAACGGCGCCAGTATTTCAATGAAACCGATGCAAGCGTCAATCAGCGCATCGTGGCCGCCATCCGACATAAGCTGGTACCGGTATTTTGCGTCGGTGAAACCGAAGCCGAACGGGAGGCCGACGCCACTTTTTCTGTGCTTGACAAACAGGTTACGGATGGTTTACAAGGTATCGCTTTGGAAGATCTGGCTGATCTGGTGATTGCCTACGAGCCTGTGTGGGCCATCGGCACCGGCCTTACCGCCACCACAGAGCAGGCCCAGGAAGTTCATCAATATTTACGCGGCCAACTCGAGAAAGCCTATGGATCGGATTTTGCCCAGTCCATTCGGATACTCTATGGCGGCAGTGTCAAGCCGGCCAATATCGCCGAACTCATGTCCATGCCGGATGTGGACGGTGCCTTAGTCGGCGGCGCCAGCTTGGACGCAAAAACCTTCAGCCAAATTGTAAAATTCTAAACATTTTTGATTTTTAGATATAAATATATGTGGTTAGCAGCTAGCTTTTTGCTCTAAACAGATCCTAAAACCGAACACCTAAAACTTATAACTGAACGACAAACCTAAAATAAAGTTAATATGAGTTTAATCATTATCGTAATTCACGTAGTCGTTTGCATTGCGCTCATCATGATCGTGCTGTTGCAGACCGGCAAAGGTGCCGACATGGGTGCTGCCTTCGGCGGTGGCTCCAGCCAGACACTCTTTGGCAGTACGGGTGCATCGACCTTTCTGAGCAAGGCCACCACCGTGGCAGCCGTGGTCTTCATGCTGACCTCGCTCATTTTGGCCTATATGTCCGGGGATAAGGGCAGCAAATCCATCGTCATGGACGCGGCACCTATCGAGGAAACGCAGACCGGAACTGAGCCAGCACCAGCATCGACACCGGCCCCGGCCGAGTCTACAGCAGACGATAGCAAAACCGAATAAACCTTCATTTGACCGTGCCGAAGTGGTGGAACTTGGTAGACACGCTATCTTGAGGGGGTAGTGGGGCGACCCGTGCCGGTTCAAGTCCGGCCTTCGGCACCATCTCTGCATATTTAAAGGAGTTATGATGATCATAACTCCTTTTTTAGTGCCCTGCCCTTCAACCGTTTAATTCCTTCTATTTTCTGAAACTATAGTCAAGAGGAGACCTGTTCCCTATTTTTGGTGTCTATAACGACCACGGGCAGCTCGGGTAATATGTCAAAGAGTAAACGCATTATAGGTTTAACCGCCCTTAATTTTAATACCCATGTATGCCAAAAAGGTGACGATATCGTTGACAGTATGCATCAGACCCAAGGCCATGGATCGAGGATATTTTTTGGTGACGGCTTTGCCTTTGATTTCGACCATGGTATTTGAATAGACCTCAATCTCGGATTCCCTGTTACCGTAAAGCATACCAACCAGGGAATTTTTATTCTCGAAAAAAACTGGAGCACCGCTGAATCCGTTCAAGGTCGGAAAGCTAAGTTCGCATACGGTGCGGCACTTTAGGGTTGTATCCGGCTTGGTGCCAATAAATGATATGTACCCTTTAAAATACTTGTCTTCCAGACGTAGATCGGCCCCTACCCTGCCGGCATTGACATAGCCAAAAGAAGATATACCGGTGCCCAGTTCAATCGGATGCATATCTGTTTTAACCAACCTGAGATATTTGTTCTGTTTCACCCCGGTACGGGCGATGGCAAAATCCATTTCAGGGTGAATTTGGAGCATTTCCAACTTGAGGAATCGTTGTAAGTTTAGATCATAGGCCATCAGGCTTTCATCGCTTGCCGGAGTTGAGGCGATGTGCCCACAGGTGGCAATGACACCATTCGCGCCAATATAGAAAGCCGTGCCCACAAAACGGTTTAATTGGGCAAATGGATTCTCAGTATTCTTTTTTCCGACGACCAGGGGTAAGATGTAGTCGGAAGCTTTGATTGGCATGTTACACTCCCCGCAGAATCATATGCAATTGTACGGCATGCGGTGCTGCCGCTTGGTAGCAATTTGACCCTTCAGATGGACTCTAAAATACCTGGCTACAGGCTTAAGGTCAATGGTGAAAAATTGGGCCTAATATTTGGCGCTACAGCATTGCCTGAAAACACACAGCGTGTTAAACATGCAACTGCATGCTTTACTTTATGAACGTAGATTAATCTATCTACCAGGTCATGCGAATTTTTATTTAGAGACTTTATTACATCAATTTCTGATGTATAGATACGACAACTTCATTAATTGGTTGAATATCGAAAGATGAAATGAAAACAGCTCTCATATGCATTAGTGGCATTGGCATTCTGATTCTCTTTGTTGCCGCCATTGTGATGTCGTTAAGCAAAAATGCCTCGGGATTCTTCCGATATTTTCTGGCCTACCTCTGTTTTATGGCGGCCATTGGCCTACTTTTTTACCTGTTTGGGGGTGCAACCATTTGGATTGGTTTAATCGCCGCTGGTGGCTGGATATTTTTAATCGTAAAAGGATCTGGTTATCGTCCCAATGAGACTGAAGATTCCGAGGAAAATCATTCCACCGAAATCGATTGAATCGTTTTGCTAAATTAAGCGCTTAACTCGCCTTCCCTGGTTTCAAATTCAATCACGGACTTCTCTCGATATTAAAACGAAAATCAAATCAAATTTTAACAAAATAGTGCTTGACTTTACAACGCTCCTTAATTAGAAGACTAGTTGTATATACAGCTATAACTCTAGACTCAATTGAAAGCCCAACAATATCCACTTTCCTGATTAAAAATGAGGAGGTCCTCCATGCAGTTTCCGTTCGATCTGGATCGTTACACTCCGGTAACCTTCGACCTTTCGCAACCTGAAATCAGCCCGGATCAATTGGAACGGTTGAGATTTAATATCCAATTGATTCGAGATAGTATCGTATTTTTTACAGCCTATGCCAACACCAAGGGTCTGGGTGGTCATACCGGCGGGGCCTTTGACATTGTTCCGGAGCTTCTGATCATTGATGGCTTTATGAAAAACAGCGATGCGATTTATCCGGTATATTTTGATGAAGCTGGGCATCGGGTTGCCGCTCAGTATCAAATGGCGGCCTTGAATGGCCATCTACCCATCGATTCCCTCTTCCACTATCGCGAGTTCAAGAGCGGCCTATACGGACATCCGGAAAGGGACGATGCCCGCGGTATATTTTTCAGTTCAGGCAGACTCGGGCATCTATGGAGCTACGTCAACGGCATCGCCGCTGCCAATCCCAACAAAACCGTAATCCTGTTCGGCAGCGACGGATCCCAGCAGGAAGGCAGCGATGCCGAGGGCGCTCGCTATGCCATCGCTCAGAATTTGAATATCAAATTACTCATCGATGACAATGACGTCACCATAGCCGGACACCCGAGTGAGTACCTGAAAGGTTTCAGCGTTGCCGACACCCTCAAGGGACATGGCATGCCTGTGGATACTTGTGACGGCGAAGATTTGGCGGCACTATATGGCCGCATCCAAAAATTGTTGGCCGCAAAAGGGCCCATGGCACTGATTAACTATCGTAAGATGGGCGTCGGTATTAAAGGCATTGAAGGAACACCCAAAGGACATGATGTGATCCCCGTGAATCTGGCCATCGATTACTTGAGGGAAAAAGGTCGCGACGCCGCTGCGGATCTCCTGGAAAATGCGCCTGAAAAAGGACCGGCCAGGACCTATATGGGTTCCAGTACGGAAAAAGCCAAAAACCGGGACAATTTCGGCAAGATAGTCTGTGACTTGCTTCAAGACATGCCCGAGCGGCAATCCAAAGTCCTGGTGGTGGATTCCGACCTGGAGGGGTCCTGCGGATTGCATCATATTCGCAAAACGTTTCCGGAAGTCTATGTGCATGGCGGTATTATGGAACGTAATAATTTTTCCGTGGCGGCTGGCTTTGGTGCCGAGGCCGGCAAACAGGGCATTTTCGGTACGTTCTCCGCCTTTTTGGAGATGGTGGTCTCGGAGATATCCATGGCGCGGCTCAACCGCTGTAATTTACTGGCCCATTTCTCCCACGCCGGTGTCGATGATATGGCCGACAATACGTGTCATTTTGGGATTAATAACTTTTTTGCCGACAGTGGTTTGGGACAAGACGACAGCACCCGTCTCTATTTCCCGGCAGACTCCCATCAATTAAAGGCGGTTTTAGCCCGAATTTTCAATGATCCGGGTCTGCGGTTTGTGTTCTCAACCCGATCGGCCACACCGTATATATTAGATTCTGCGGGGCAGCCGCTTTACGAAAACAATTACGCATTCATCCCCGGAAAAGACGACGTCATTCGGGAAGGCCGGCAAGGCTATGTCATCTCTTATGGGGAAATGCTGTATCGATGCCTGGATGCGGTGGATCGCTTGCGTTCAGAAGGCCTCGACATCGGTTTGATCAATAAGCCAACCTTAAATATTGTGGATGAAGATATGCTCGCAAAGGTGGGCAAAAGCGCGTTTGTGCTTTTAGTTGAGACCCAAAATATCAAAACAGGACTCGGGATTCGTTTTGGCACCTGGTTATTGCGCCGCGGTTATAGGCCCAAGTACGCCCATATGGGTGTCAGTCGCGAAGGCCAGGGCGGTCTATCCGAACAGATACCATTTCAGGGGCTGGATCCCGATGACATCCTGGCGAAAATTCGATCGTTGGTCTAGCAGCCCTTACCGGTCCAAGCGAAATATTTTAAATTCGGTGAGATGAGAAAAGCATGCAAATCGTAGATCCCAACAACCCGATTCCCAAATACCTCCAGATCAGTTCCTGGCTCAAAGAAGCCATTCAGATCGGTCGCTATCCCTTGGGGGAAAAGATACCCTCGGAAGTGGAGCTTTCGCGCATGTGCCGGGTCAACCGCAATACACTCCGGCAAGCGATTGCCGAGTTGACCAAAAGTGGCCTGCTAACCAAAAAGAAAGGCAAAGGAACGTTTGTAACTGCCTCAGAACCCAGCGCCCTCAAACACCAGCTGAACCGCATATCCAGTTTTGGACAGGAGCTATCCAAGGCTGGCGTTCAAGAAACCACACGGTTACTTTCAAGGGGCCTGGAAAGTCCCACCGAACATATTGCCCGGGCCCTGGCTTTGGGCACCGACACGCAAGTCATTGCCATCCGACGCCTGCGAACCGGTGACGACATCCCCCTCATATACGAAGAAACCTATCTGCCTGTGGATCTGTTTGAGGGAATTCTGGATATGGATTTGACCGGTTCCCTGTATGCTGTCTTCACCCATAATTTTAATACAGTGCTGGCCCGCTGTGAACAGACGATTTCGGCCGTGAGCCTAAATGGCGAGATTGCCCGATCGCTCCATCTGAACAAGGGGGCCGCCGCATTGTACATGGAAAGCGTGACGTATAATGATAAAAACATGCCGGTGGAATTCCTTTGTGGGTATTTCCGGGGGGATAAATATGCGTTTGCCGTGGAATTGGGGCAGTATCATTTAACCGAGCAATAAAGTTTTATAAACAACATGGCAATTTAACAATTTCCAATTAACCAGCTATAAACCGATCTAACACTGATTAAGGAGGCTACAATGCAAGAAAGAAATCTGTTTGAAAAACTCGTGGACGTCAGCCCTGGTATGGAGATCTGGTGGGATTCTTCACCCATTATTTTCGACAATTGGTGCAAAAAGATGCTCGCTAAAGCCGAAGATGCCGACAAAGCCACTCTGCAGGCACAATTTGACCGCATGTTCGATGAGTCCAGCCCCGATACACAGCTTTTTCGGGGTGTCACCACCAATCCCCCCTTGTCGCTTCAAGCCATCCAGGACAACATTCCCTTGTGGGAGAAGAAAGCCGCGGCAATCATCGCAGAAAACCCCGGTATTGATACGGAATCATTGTTTTGGAAGCTCTATCTGCAGGTCGTGAAACTTGGTTCGGACGCATATTTGCCCTTGTTTGAAAAAACCGGATACAAGGAAGGATTCCTCTCGGGGCAGGTGGATCCGCGCAGCGTTTTTGACAAAGATGCCATGACCAAACAGGCCCTGGAAATCGCGGCCATCAACCCCAACGTCATGATCAAGGTACCGGGCTCCAAGGAAGGTTACGAGGTGATTGAATATTTGACCGCCAAAGGTATTTCCACCAACAACACTCTCACCTTTATTCTGCCGCAGCTGGTGGATTGTGCCGAATCGGTCAAACGCGGACTGGAAACCGCCAAAGCCAATAATGTGGACTTGAGCAAATGGCGTTCCGTTATCACGCACATGGAGTCACGCTACGGCGACCTGGGCGGACTGCGAGATTTTGCGGCCGAAAAGGGTATTGAGCTGGGTGATATGGAGGTGCGCCATGCAGAGCTGGCCATCTTCAGAAAGGCCTACAAATACCTGATAGACAACGACTGTCCCAGCAAGATGCTTTCCTGCTCCCTGCGGGTGGGACCGGAAGTGGATGGAGTCACCCGGATTCCCCATTTAGAGGAAAAAACCGGCGCGGCTGTGGTCGTTACGTGTCCGCCGACCTTTATTGACCAGGTTATCAATTTTAAAGACCAGGATAAGATCGTATTTGAAAAGGATCGTATCCTGAAAGATATACCCAAAGACGTCATGGATAAGCTCATGCAAATTCCCTATTTTGAAAAGGCTTATGCGGTGGACGGTTATACCCGTGATGAATACAACTCGCATCCGGCACTCCAACGAACTGCTGCTCAGTTTTCCAAAGCTACCGAGGAAATGGTCACATTTGCCGACCGGTGTTTGAAAAACGCATAACTTGATGCAAAGGCTACCGATCTGTCCGGTAGCCTTTGGCTGTCACGCGCAACCCAAAGGAGGAACTCATGAAAGTTGGCGTTCTTAAAGAAATCAAAGTAAAAGAAAATCGTGTGGCGATGACACCGGCCGGTGCTGAGTTGATGGTGGCCAATGGGCACACGGTGATGATTGAAACCACAGCCGGAGAAGGCTCTGGATTTACGGATGAAGAATATGTAACCGTGGGGGCTCAAATCGAGCCCAGCGCGACAGCCATATACGAAAAGAGTGAAATGGTCATGAAAGTTAAGGAACCGCTGCCGGTGGAATATCCGCTGATCCGCAAAGGCCAGGTCTTATTTACCTACTTCCATTTTGCGGCCTCTGAGGAGCTGACCCGTGCCATGATAGACAGTGGCTCCATTTCGGTCGCCTATGAGACTGTGGAAAAAGCCAATGGATCGTTGCCGCTGTTGACACCCATGAGTGAAGTGGCCGGCCGCATGGCCATTCATGAAGGGGCCAAATATCTGGAAAAAACCTTCAATGGCAAAGGCATCCTATTGGGTGGTGTACCCGGTGTCGAACCCGGAACCGTCATCGTTATCGGTGGCGGCATCGTGGGAACCAACGCGGCCAAGATGGCCTGCGGCATGGGCGCCAAGGTATATCTGCTGGATACCAACCTGGAACGTCTGCGCTATCTTTCCGACGTCATGCCCAAAAACTGCTTCCCTCTCATGTCCAATCCGGCGACGCTCCGAAAACTGATTGCCGAAGCAGACCTGGTGGTAGGGGCCGTGTTGATCCCGGGCGCCGTGGCACCCAAATTGATCACACGGGATATGCTGTCAATCATGAAAAAAGGTTCCGTCATTGTGGACGTGGCCATCGATCAGGGTGGATGTTTTGAAACGTCCAAACCCACCACCCACGATGACCCCATCTATGAAGTGGATGGTATCATCCACTACTGCGTGGCCAATATGCCCGGTGCTGTTTCCATGACATCCACGGTCGCACTCACCAACGCAACCCTGCCCTATGCCATTCAATTGGCCAACAAAGGTTATAAAATTGCGGCCTTGGAAAACCCGGAATTAGCCAAGGGCCTAAACGTTATTGAGGGCACAGTTACTTGTCAGGCGGTTGCCGACGCATTTGGCCTCGCATACGAACCGTTTGAATCAATGCTTTAATTATAACCCGCAATCAGAGATTTTAAGCAAACCGATGAAAGGAAATGCAAATGAAAAAAGAACTGAAAGACTGGATCGTTCCCTGGTTGTACACGTCACGGGAGTACAACGTCGGCATCCTGGATCAGGCCTGGGCCAATCCGGACCATGCCCGTCTGATGCTCAATGAAAACCCGATTCAACCCTCGGAAAAAGTTGTGCAGGCGGTTGCGGATGCCATTCGCAACGGCAACCGTTATCCGGATAGCTTTCTGCGGCTGAGAACCAAAATTGGGGATATGTACGGTGTCGGTCCCGACAATGTGGCCCTCTGCAACGGATCTTCCGAAACGATTGACGCCATGATGCGCCTGTTTCTACAACCCGGCGACGAATTCATGCTGTCTACACCGACCTTTGAGCTCTTTCCGCCACGGGCGGAACTCTGTAATGCCAAGGTCGTTCAAATCCCGGTGCGCGAGGAAGACCTGCAGTACGATGTGGATGCCATGCTGGCGGCCATCAACGAAAGAACCAAGCTGATTCTGATTATCAACCCCAACAATCCGACCGGTGTATTTATCGAGGATGAAGATCTGGAACGTTTTTGCGAGACCGGCGTGCCCCTGTGTGTGGACGAGGCCTATCTGGACTACAACACCGATCACCCTTCCAAGGTCGATCTGATCAAAAAATATCCCCAAGTATTTTTATCGGTGACCTTCTCCAAAGCCTACGGTTTTGCCGGAGTCCGCTTTGGATTTGTTCTGGGCACTGAAGAAATGATTGCGGCATTCAACCGTATGTTCCTGCCCTGGAATGTCAGCCTCATGTCGGCTGCTGCGGCCGAGGCCATCATCGACAATCCCGATGAGGTCAAGGCAAAGGTAGCCCACAACAACAAATGGATGGATGTCTTCACCGAAGAGCTTAAAAAGCTCGGTCTCAAACCCTATCCGGCCAACGGCAACTACATGTTGATCGATGGTACCATGACCGGAAAGAGCACCGCAGAAATTCTAAAGGCCGCGTTGGACCAAAAAATTTACCTGAAGAAAATTGGTGAAATTCATGGCAAAACCGGCTATTTTAGAGTAACCCCGGGAACAGATGAAGAAAACGAGCGCTTTGTGGCGTTTATAAGGGAATATTTTGCATAATAAACTGAATTCCCGCAACACGACTTGACTGGGAAAAATAAATAGGTTTATATTTGATCCCGGATCATCGACTTGCTGCAGGTAGGAATTCAATGTTAACTGGGCATTCCATGAGGAGCAGCATGTACCCCTCATGGAATGTTCTTTTTTTGTACCCTGCAAACGGTAATGCAGAAAAATGCAAAAAATCATTTCATGACAAGCAATGTTTTTCATAGTCGCTATCGTTACCAGTATCAAAATCGCCTTTTTAAAAAGTTCGCCAGGCGATTTTTGATCCCGATATCGATTTCGACCACGATGGCTACGCCTGGTTTAAGTTGGGAATAATTTATGGATATATACTATATTGACGGGCAGTATGTGAACGATAATGAATGCAGACTGTCTGTAAAAGACCTCATCGTACTGCGCGGTTTTGGTGTTTTTGACTTTTTAATCACCTACAATAAATGCCCGTTTTATTTAAAAGAACATGTACAGCGCTTAGAAAATTCAGCCAAAAACATCGGACTCAAGCTCAACCACACCACCGATGAAATATGTGGCATCGTTGAAGAGACCGTGAGGCGCAACAATCACCATAAAGAGTCCAATATCCGCATAGTCTACACAGGCGGTATCAGCTCAGATGGCGTCACACCCGAAGGCAACGGCATTTTGATCGTCATGGTAACCCCCAAACTCGAATTACCGCACTGGTGGTACACGGATGGGGCCAAACTGGTGACAGCAGAAATCGAACGGTTTATGCCGGATGCCAAAAGTACGAATTATCTCACAGCCATTTGGGCCCTGGGCCGTGCCCATGCGATGGACGCCATCGAGTCGATTTATGTGGATCGTAACAATCGCATTACGGAAGGAACGACAACCAATATTTTCTGCTATAACGGCACAAAACTGGTAACACCCAAAACAGGCATCCTGCCGGGTATCACGCGATCTGTCATCAAAGAATTGATTAAGGAGCACTACGATTTAGAATTTCGGGATATGGATAGAAGCGAATTGTCCGATATGAAGGAGGTTTTCATAACCGCGTCCAACAAGGAGGTTGTGCCGATTATACAGGTGGACGACATGCTTATTCATGATGGCAAGCCCGGTCCCTGCACCCGAAAGGTGATGCAACTTTTCAGAGATTATACAACAGCATACGGTCAGGGACAGGTATAGGATGATGCCCCGGGCTTTGTCGGAAAGGCGCGATAGTCCGGCCCTAACATGGGCTGAGGTAGACCTTATGGCCTTGGCCCACAACTACCGGGAGTTAAGAAGGATAACCTCTCCGACAGCCGAAATCATGGCGGTTGTCAAAGCCGATGGCTACGGTCACGGGGCTGCTCAGGTGGCACGTACAGCGGTGACAAACGGCGCCCGGTTTTTGGCCGTAGCCCGGATGGACGAAGCGATTCAATTGCGCAAAGCCGGCATCAACGACCCGATTTTGCTTTTTGGCTACAGCCTGCCCACGTATGTTGAAACGCTGGCATCCCTGAATATATGGGCCAGCCTCACATCATTGGATAATGCGCGGACACTATCGGCTGAAGCCGTGCGCTGCAACAAAACAGTTTGCGCACACATAAAAGTCGACACCGGCATGGGACGTCTGGGTGTCCTTGCGGATGAAATCGCCCTCTCAGACAAGGCAGGTGCGCAGCAGGATCGGGCAGTTGATACCATTCAGGCCATTCGATCACTACCCAATTTAAAGGTTGAGGGCATCTTTACCCACTTCGCCAACGCCGATAGTCTGGACAAAACCCATGCCCAGGGCCAACTGGCCCTATTTACAAACCTTTTGGATACCTTGAAACAACGGAGTGCCGCGTTTAAATATCGGCATGCCGCCAACAGTGCCGCCACCATTGGAATGCCGGATGCACATTTGGATTTGGTGCGACCCGGCATTTCGCAATACGGCTTGTGGCCTTCCCCGGAAGTCAATCGTAGCCTTATCCATCTTAAACCGGTGATGGCTATTAAATCGCGGATCATTCAGGTAAAAGACGTGGGACCGGGTTTCAAGGTAAGCTATGGCAGTACCCATAGCACCGCTGGTCGCACGCGTATTGCCACGATCCCCATTGGTTACGCCGATGGATACGACCGGATCTTGTCATCACAAGGCCAAATGCTGGTGCGGGGAAAGCGGGCTTCCATCATCGGTCGGGTCTGCATGGATTTGACCATGCTTGATGTGGGCCATATACCCGAAGCTGCTCTGGATGACGAGGTTGTCATCCTGGGATCCCAGGGAAGCGAAACCATCAGCGCAGATGAAATCGCCGAGCGCGTGGGCAGCATAAATTATGAGATCGTATCGTCTCTAACGTCTCGGGTACCGAAGGTTTATACAGGTGGCGCCCAGCCATAAGCGTTAAGATTTCAGCCTTAAGCTGCCGAACACCAGGGAACCGAATTCAATGAACGCAAGCTTTATAGAAAACCGCGAAAAGAAATAAAATGCGTAGCGAGTCAATTCATAAAATCGATTGGCACAACGGGACATGGCAAAACAGTCCGGTCGGCAAGGCCCAAATTGAAATCGCTTTTTGCTCGGACTGGGCACCCATACGTGGTTTTGAACAGATCATTCTGGATGAACCGTTGTCGGTTTACGGTGACCTGCTACCGGCGCTGCAGCAGGTGGATCTGCGGGTGGTCAATCTCGAATGTCCCTTGTGCGACGTCGGGGCGCCGGCTTTCAAAAGCGGGGCCGTATTCAAGGGAAAGGCCGCACACATTGCAGGCTTGACACACGTACCCTTTGATATCGTTACATTGGCCAACAACCATGTGTTTGATTATGGCGAACGTGGATTTCAAAAGACCCGGGTCTTGCTGGATCAAAACCACATTCAGTATCTGGGTGCCGGAAACAACCGTGATGAAGCAGAAAATCCCCTGACGATCACAACGAACGGGATCCGATTGGGCTTGATCAATTTTAGCGAAGGTGAGGATCTCACTGCAGCAACTGAAACACCGGGCGTTTTCGGCTGGCATGTGGACCGGGTCGTGTCTTTGGTACAGGCCTTAAAAAAGGAGGTCCACGCGGTGGTTGTTATTTGTCACGCCGGGGTTGAATACATCCCCTATCCCCCGCCCTACGTGGCGACCGCCTTTCAGCGTATTGCCGAGGCCGGCGTCAGCCTGATCATCGGGCACCACCCCCATGTTCCCCAGGGTATCCAAATCCACCATCAGGTACCCATATGCTACAGTCTGGGAAATTTTGTTTTTTATCAACCGGTCGATCTGCTGTGGCGTAAACTAGCTTATTTCGTCAAGGCCGGATTCAACGAAAATGGCATCACGCATATTCGTTTGGTACCTTATGAAATTTTAAATAGAAACCTGCGGCTGTTGAAGCATGAAAAGCACCACTGGTTTCTGCGGAAGCTGAAAAACCTTTCACTGCCATTCGCAGATTATACCCAAATCCAGTCTGCCTGGCACGGCTTTTTACGATATTACGGTATGGATGGATTTCAAAACGAAATCAAAACAATCATGGATAATCTGCATCACGAACCAGCCAAAGGGGCGGCCATGTTTCGAAACCGGCTCACCACCATGCAGCATAACCAGCACCTGGCAGATACCATGTCGCGCATCATTGACGGTTCCATCGATACGGCGCCGCAATGGGCTTTTGATCGGGTCCGCGAATGGATGACGCGCCAAATTTCTGATTATGATTCCGTCATCAGTGAACCCCATGCCTGAGCACTTCAATCCAATTAACGCATTTTTGGAAAAAGAGGATGTTACCGTCTTGGTGGTGGATTCGGGACTTGGCGGCATGGCCATTTGTGCGGATATTGCCCGTAACCTACCACAGAAACGCCACTTTAAAACCGTATCCCTGATATATTTCAATGCCTGGCCGGAACAGTACAGAGGCTACAACCGGCTGGGAAGCAGAAAAGAACAGATCGAGACCTTTGACAGGGCGCTGTACGGCATGCAGCAGTTCAAGCCAGATTTTATCATGCTGGCCTGCAACACCCTATCGGTCCTTTATCCAGCCACAGATTTCCACCAATATGCGATGGTCCCGGTCGTTGATATCGTGGATTTTGGGGTAAATATGATGGCCAAAGCAGTACAAAAAAGAGATGACCAACAGCTTATTATCCTGGGGACGGTTACCACCATCGACAGCGGCGTGCACCGTGATCGCCTGATGCAAAAAGGCATCGCCGCTGACCGAATTGTACAGCAGCCCTGCGATCAATTGGCCACGGCCATCGAAAACGGGCCTGACAGTTCTCTGGTAGCCGACATGGTCCATAAATTTATGTATGCAGCGACATTAAAAATCAATCCGTCTACCGAGAAAGTATATGCTGCCCTGTGTTGTACCCATTTTGGATATTGCCAGGATCAGTTCCAAAAAAAATTGTCCCAATTGACCGGTAAAACAGCGATTGTTCTCAATCCGAATCATCACATGACGAATCATTTCCTGTTCGCGTGCGAAGATCGTGGTTTTGATACCCACCAGCATATAAAAGTAGTATCAAAAATCAAATGGGGGTCATCCAAGATCAGGGCCATATCGCAACAGATCGCTCCCGTTTCGAGTCAAACGGCCCAGGCCTTGTGTGCTTATGCCTATATACCGGGTTTATTTTAAAATTTGAAAGGAACCAATTGTGAAAAGACTGCTTATTATGACCGGCCCGGGCGGCGATGCCCAGGGTTGGGGTAACCATGAAGTCACCCAAGCACTTTGTGCGGCACTCAACGCCGATGGTAAGATGGCCGAGATTGCCTATGTCAATACCATGGACGATTTTTTGATGGCCATTGATACGCATCAGTTCGATATGGTCTGGAGTGCTCTCTACTATATCACCGAAAAAGAAGACATCATTGGACTTAATGTGGACGACGATGCCTGGTTGGCCGATATCTTTGATCACCGCCAGATACCCTACATCGGCCCCAGCGCACAGACAATGAAAAACCTTATCAACAAGACCGCCACCCATAGAATTCTCAGGACGCATGGCGTATCCGTTCCAGCGCATTACCAGGTCGACATGAAACAGAAATTACCGGATGTTCAATTCCCGGCGTTTGTCAAACCCAGTTGTGAATCCCGATCCGTGGGTATCAGCGATAATAGTGTCGTTAACAACCCCACTGAACTGAAAAAACAGGTAGCTCACATTCACAAACGCTTCGAGCAACCGGCTTTAATTGAAGACTACTTGCCCGGCGAGGAGTATACCGTTCTCATGATCGGCAACGGCAAAAACCAAAAACTACTGCCCGGCGTGGTGCGGGTTAAAGGCGGCCACAAAGGCCAATATCCAATTTTACGTAGCGATATGCGCGGGGTCGGCATTACCCAAATCGGCATGCCAAAGCACAGTGCGGACAAGGCCAATAATTTGGCGCGACAAGCCGTAGAAGCCTTAAACTGCCTGGATCACGTGCGCGTTGACATGCGCTTTGATGTGCAGGGAGAATTGAAAATAATTGAAGTCAATGGTATCCCGGGACTCAAGCCCATAAAGAGCTGGAGTCCCCAAATGTATAGCCTGTATCATGGCAACAGCCAGGATCATATGGCAGACTATCGGCAACTGGTTCATGAGATTGTGGATGCGGCCTTTAAACGTTATAACTTATAGGCCGGTATAAACTAGGATATAAATATTTCTCGCCCGCTTACGCACGAGTACACAGAGCCCCTGAGAAAAAGTTTATTTTTATTCACCGCAAGACGCAAAGTTCGCAGAGATAGATTTAACTTAATAATTTTCAAAGAGAAGCTGAAAATCATTAACTACCATTCCTTCGGAAATCAAAATTGAATTTGCCGCTCTCAATAAAATTGGCGTAATGAAATTCATCCCCTATTTTGCCCGAAGGGCATGAGGCTTTATCTTGATCGCTCCCACGTCTCGCCCTATCATTTGCAAGGGCCGATCGCAGCGATCATGATAAAAATAGATTACTTTGCGTTCTCTGCGCCTTGCGGTGAAAAAATTACTCTGTGTTCTCTGAGAACTCTGTGAGAGAAAATAATGCTCTTTCAGACCCAATTCCTATCGCTATCTATTCTTTAACGCATCTGTCAAAGCCGGCACTACCTCAAACAGATCCGCCACGATACCGTAATCACATTTTCCAAAAATGGGTGCATCCTTATCCGTGTTGATCCCGACAATGACTTTGGATGTTTTCATGCCGGCAAAGTGTTGCACAGATCCGGACAGGCCACAACCGATATAGAGTTTGGGTGAAACGGTTTTCCCGGTTTGACCCACCTGCATGCTATGGGGCGCAAATCCAGCATCCACAGCAGCCCTGGAGGCACCCACCGCAGCACCCAGTTGCTGGGCACATTCATGCAGAATTTTGAAGTTTTCGGATGAATTCATGGGACGTCCACCGGTAATGATGATTTCAGCCTCGGTCAAATCGACAGAATCGGAACCGCTCTTTTTGCTTTCGATAAATGCAAAGCCTTCATCCTCAGTCACATCGGGCGCAAAGTTGACGACCTCAGCGCTTTTGACGCTCTCTTGGGCCTCAATTACATTGGGCCGCATACCTATCAGCATGGGAAAACCATTCAGCTTGATACGTGCAATGGTTTTTCCTGAGAAATGACTTTTGTGTACGCTCCCATCTGAAAAATTGATCTGAGTTACATCCAGGGCCAACGGGGCATCCAGTTTACACGCACAGCGAGTCAGTAAATCCCGTCCCCGGGAGCTGGAAAGGCCCAGTACCGCCTGCAGGTCAAATTCTGAGATGGCTGCGGCCAGCATGTTTGCCTTTTGAGTCGGGCTTTTGACAAGAGGCAGGCTTACAATTTTTTCGGCACCAAAACGTTCCAGGTCGCTTTTAAAGGATTCGCCGCTGTCACCGAAAATCAGGGCAACGATACTGCCGCCATCGCGACCAGCCGTCAGGACACCATAATTGGATGTCTTCATCTCATTTCCATCCAGTTCGATTATAATACCAATATTAGACATAAGATTTCCTTTCGTTTTCAATAGCGACGAAGTCGCGCTACATGGATCCCCACGGGTAAACCCGTGGTCCCATTGAAATATCCGTCTTCGCCTTTGGGTACCAAATTTATTTATAGTACGTTGTCATCATTTTCGAGACGCTGAATCAGATCTGCCACCATCTCGGGTACCGAACCGTTTAACATCGTTGCTTCACCCCGTTCTTCAACCGCCGTCAACCGATTGGTTTCAGATGAACACGCGTTCAGATCTAAACCCAAATCGCTGAGATCCATTTCCAACAGCGGTTTTTTCTTGGCTTTGAGGATGTCCGGTAATTTGGGATAGCGCGGTTCGTTGAGTCCTTTGGTTGCACCGATAACGCAGGGCATCGTCAGGGAGACCACGTCGCGATCGCCACCACCCATTTCAGATTCGACGACCACCTTACCGTCTTGCATGGAAAGTTCTACCACGTCGGATGCCACCGGCATTCCCAGTTTGGCGGCCAGGCGATAATGGGTCTGCATGCCTTCGCTATCCACCGATTGTTTGCCGGTAAATATGAAATCCGGTATGCCGTCTTTCTCAATAACCGCCTTAAGCGCCGCGGCCGTGGTGGCACTGTCCAGAAACTGCGCATCGGTTTTAACCAGAATGCCCCGGTCTACACCGACAGCCAGCGCGCTGCGGAGTGTATTCACGGCATTTGGGCGGCCAACCGAAATGGCGACCACTTCGCCACCTTTTTCTTTTGCGGTTTTTACAGCTTCTTCCACAGCATATTCGTCGTAGGGATTGACAACAAATTTGACCGTTTCATTGAATCCGGTGTCACCCACGACCTTAATATTAGCGGCGGTGTCGGGTACATGTTTAACGCAAACGATGATTTTCATATCTTCTCCTTGATCTGATTCAGTATTCGTTTAGACAATTTCGTAAACTATCCAACTTCCTTGTTGGTCTTTCTTATTTATTTGGCAACAGTCCCTTTTCAACAACCTCCTTAGCCCAATCGTCAAAAGCATTTAGGTTGGCGGTGGTGTGATAGTCATCATGGTAATCAAAACTTGCAACGCGTTGGATCACTTCAAAGGCCTGTGGATCTGTTGGCAAGCAGAGCGGCAATAAAATCGATTCTTCAGGTTGATGGGCCAGATATTCACGATGTGCCTGACAATCACTCAAAAAGGCATCTTCACTAAAAAAGTTAAGATTGTCCAGAACGCCGAAGCAATGTCTGGCATTGTGAACACCAAATTTGCATAAAATCGAGCGGCCGCGTTGGCCTTCGGACACGGCTTCATCTCCCGGTGCTTTTAAACTGGTGCTGCCACCTGATTGTACACTGGGGAGTCCGGTAACCCACAGGTTTAAACGGGCAACCGCCACATTCAGAAGGTCCATGCCGTCATGTGAATAATCCAGGTCGCCATCGGGATGCGTTGTGCAGGGCATTCCACCGAACATGCACAGCATTCCGGGATTGACCGTCTGGGTAACCGCCAACATGAACATAATTTCGGCATGGGTCATGACGATACAGGCCTCGGGACTCTGGGGTGCCGTACGACCGGCCAATGGCATGGTGGTTAGACGGAGATTATTACCGGCACGGGCGCTTCGAACCAGCGCGTCCATCATATCGTCCATACAGATGAGTGGTGATTTGATACCACAGATGGAATCGTGCCAATCTTCCCGACCGGCGAACCAATTAACCGCTTCCGCACCGGACATGTAGGCACTGCAGGTCACTTTCAGACAGTCTGTAAGCCGGTCCATTATTTGGTTGCAGGTCAAGGGATCCCCTTTGTGAACCTTTACCGGCTGGCTGAGGAAGCGAACCACGTCCAGATTTTCGCCCACAATTTCTATCAAATGCGCCAATTCTTCATAGTTTGCCGGCATGGGGTATGGATCCTTTTGGCGATACAAAAAAGGGGGAATACCCCCGATACCGAGCGTATTGGGGCCTTCGTCACCGGCAAACGTCTTGGCTGCCGATTCCAGGCTTTGATCGATCAGATCTGGAAGCAGGTGCAGCCGGTGGGTGGATTCATCATATCCCGCCAAACCGGTATTTTCTAATAGCGAAATCACGGTTTGATTGCGGGTTTCGACACCGACCTCCGACAGGACAGCCACGGTGGTGGCGTGGATGCGCTGATAGCTTTGGAGCTCACTCTCGAGTGCTTTGCGATGTTCGACGGGAGCCTTTTTTATTTGATCTACGATATGGGTCATACGATTATCAATTCCTTTTGTACATTCGTGCTTCGTATTACGAACGTAATTTTTCACCTGTTTTATCATACAATACCCGACTGGGCTCCAGGGTCGCTTGATACAATTGCTGATAGGACTCAATTTCAAACCCATCACCACTGGCCTGGTCGGTCGGTAGGTAGCCATAGCAGATGTTTTTCCCGATGGTATGCCCGAAACCTGCGCTGGTGGTTACGCCTACCACGCTGCCATGACGCAAAATGGGTGCACTTCCCTGGAGCATGAGGGGTTTACCGGCATCAATGCTAAAACTACATAGTTTCCAGGTCGCTCCTTCTGTTTTTATTTTTTGCAATGCCGCCTTTCCGAGAAAACTATCTTTACCCAAGGCGACGCAGAATCCCAGACCGGCATCATAGGGCGAATATTCCGGCGTGAGTTCCGAACCCCAGTCAGCGTATCCTTTTTCAAGATGGGTAGAGGCAATGGTACGGTAACCGGCGTTTTGAATGCCCAGTTCCTGACCCGCTTCCCAAAGGGTATCGTAAACATGAGCGGCGAATTCGGCGGGAACATAGAGTTCATAACCCAACTCGCCCACGTATGATACCCGAAACGAAAAAATGGGTGCATAACCAACTGTAAAAGACTTACAGGTCCCAAAACCAAAGGCCTCATTGCTTAATGTGGCCGGGCTTACTTTTTCGAGCAAGGTCCGCGATTTGGGTCCGATCACATTGATCACGGCATAAGCAGAGGTTACGTCCTGGAAGGACACACTGCCGTCAGTGGGCATGTGATTTTGGATCCACCAGGAAGCCCGCAGTCCAAAGGCGGTACCCACGACCATAAAAAACCGATCTTCAGCCAGACGTCCGATGGTCATATCGCACTCGATGGTCCCACGCTGGTTGCACATCTGGGTATAGACAACCTTGCCCACGGGTTGATCCATCTGATTGGCACAGAGGTGATTCAGAAAAGCCAGGGCACCGGCGCCGCTTACTTCAAATTTACAAAATGAGCTTTGATCGATGAGCACCACGTTTTCACGGGCGTTTTTATGTTCGACGGCCACATGCGCGAACCAGTTTGGTATCTCAAAGGTATGGTCATCTTTGGGCCTTACCCCTTCGGGCGCAAACCAGTTGGCCCGTTCCCAGCCGTATTTAGCGCCGTAGACGGCTCCCTTTTCCTTGAGTTGAAAATACAAGGGACTTCGTCTGACAGCCCGGGCCGAATCATGTTCTTCATGGGGCCAATGGATGGTATAATGTTTGCCATAGATCTCTTTGGTCCGATCAACATTGTATGAGCGGCTGTGATGGTAGGGACCAAAACGCCGGATATCCAGCGGCCATATGTCCAGACTGGGTTCGCCTTCGATGATCCATTCTGCCATCATCCGTCCGGCCCCACCCCCGGCAGCAATGCCAAATGCATTAAATCCCGCAGCCACAAAACAATTGTCCAGCTCCGGTGCCGGTCCCATTATGGCATCCCCGTCCGGGGTAAACGCTTCAGGACCGTTAACCAGACGGGCAATACCGGCATCCTGTAGGCAAGGTGTGCGTTCCATCGCCGGGTCGGACAGCGATTGAAAATGATCAAAATCAGGCTCCAAAAGCTGGGATATGAATTCATTGTCGACCCCATCGATTGCCCAGGGAATCCCATTACGTTCGTAGCCACCCATTACGAGACCACCGACTTCATCCTTGTAGTAAAGCAGACTATCTTTATCGCGAATGGTTGGCAGGTTGGGTGGCATGCCCGCAATTTCATCCGTTACCAGAAATTGATGTTGGAAGGGTACCAGAGGCACATTAACACCCATCATCTCACCCACTTGATATCCCCACATACCGGTGCAGTTCACCACGATGTCACAGGCAATATCACCTTTATCGGTTTTAACCGTCTTGATGCGACGTTTATCCAACTCAAAACCGCTTACCACGGTGTGCTCATAAATGGTGGCGCCCCGGTTGCGCGCTCCCTTGGCCATGGCCTGGGTGATACCGGCCGGGTCAGCCTGCCCGTCCGTGGGCATAAACGCAGCCCCAACAATATCGTCAATGCTAATGATGGGACACAGATCATAGGCTTCCTGGGGCGAGATCAAATTCATTTCCAACCCGAAACTTCTGGCAGTGGTGGCACCTTTTTTCAGCTCATACATGCGCTCGGGGGTACTGGCCAGATGCAGGCAGCCGCTCTTCTTCCATCCGGTTGTCAGACCGGTCTCGGCCTCGAGCTGTTCGTACAGACTGACGCTGTACTGCAGCATCCGGGTAATATTGCGTTCGCTACGCAACTGTCCCACTAGTCCGGCTGCGTGCCAGGTGGAACCACTGGTCAATTCGCCTTTTTCCAAAATGACCACGTCCTGCATTCCCATTTTGGTTAAATGGTAGGCCGTACTACACCCAATAATTCCCCCGCCGATAATGACAACCTGAGCACGATCTTGCATTATTTTTTCTCCTTAATTAATATTTTCTATTTTTCTTCTGAAACCAATATTCTCTTCTATATTTTAAGTAAAAATTGTAATTAAAGACGGTTTCTGTGATCGTTTCTAAGATGTTGCTTCGTCTAGTATCTCAGCCAAATCTTTAACTTCCATATTCCCTTGGCAGTCGGAAATCCCATCCCGCAGCATGGTGATGCAAAAGGGACAGGCGGCCGCTACGGTAAGGGCACCGGTGGCCAGTAATTCTTCCGAGCGTTCCATGTTAATGCGCTTGCCGATGGTTTCCTCCATAAACATCCTGGCGCCGCCGGCACCACAGCAAAAGCCCTTCTCCCCATTACGTTGGGGAAGCACCAGGCCACCATCGATGTTCAGGCTATTTAGCAACTGCTTGGGCGCATTAAAGATGCCATTCCAGCGCCCTAAATAACAGGAGTCATGCCAGGTTAATTTTTCCAGTTTGTGTTCGGATGGTTTTAGACGACCTTGTTGCCATAACGCCAACAAAAACTCACTATGATGAACCACTTCAAACGATGCACCAAAATGGGGATATTCGTTTTTGATAATATTATAGCAGTGGGGGCAACCCGTTAATATCTTCTTGGGGCGATACTGGCTCAGGGTGGCCACATTTTCCTGGATCATCATTTGGGCCAGGTATTCATTGCCGCAGCGGCGGGCCATATCACCGTTGCAGGTCTCTTCCGGTCCCAGAATAGCAAAGTCGACCCCGGCCCGTTTTAAGACGCGTGCCAAGGCACGTGCTATTTTTTTGCCGCGGTCATCAAACGAACCAGCACAGCCGACAAAATAGAGTATTTCAGACTGGGGTTTGTCTGTCATGAGAGGTACATCCAGATCCCGGCACCAGTCAGCCCGGGTGTCATTTGCAAAACCCCACGGATTGGATTGATTTTCCAGGTTTGTAAACGTTTCCTGCACCTCCGGTGGAAAGGCGGCTTCCATGAGCACCTGGTGCTTGCGGGCTTCGATGATAATGTCCAGATGTTGGATATTGACGGGACAGATATCCTCACAAGCCCGACAGGTTGTACAGGACCATATTACGTCGTGGCTAATGCGAGATCCCTCTCGTAAAATCGGTTGAATGGCCTCGAGGTCACCAGCTAAAAGTGGTGTGGCCTGATCAAAAAGGTCGTGCTTCAGGTCGGATACAATCATTTTCGGCGATAGGGGTTTGTCGGTAGCATCGGCCGGGCACTGTTCTTCGCAGCGGCCGCATTCAGTGCAAGCGTAGAGATCGAGCACCGATTTCCAATTGAGTTCAGATACGCGACCGAGCCCGAAGGTCTCTGCATCCTCATCCGCAATATCGGTTTTACTGATTGCTTTGGCGCGTTCTAAGGGTTTTAGAAAAACATTGGGCACAGCTGCCAGGAGATGCAAATGTTTGGAACCCGGAATATAAATCAGAAAGCCGAGGATGGTTAAAATATGAATCCAATAAAAAATCTCATATCCAACGAAGATCTGATTGGCATCCAAGGTCGAAAATCCAAACAGGCCGGCAATTATCTCCGACACGGTAAAACTGGCGGCATAATTAAATCCAATCGATCGCGTATCCAGATACATCTGAAACGCATTGACAAGATGAAAGGATATAATAATAACAGCCGTAAATAATATAATGAGCTTGGCATCCAGACCATTGGTCAAATATTTTGGTTTTAAAACCAAACGTCGGTACAAGGCGTAGCCCAGGCCAATTAATACGAAAAAGGCCAACAAGTCGGCTACAAAAAGATAAACCCCATATGGTCCGGGCATCCAGCTTGATACATGAAAGCTTGGAAAAACAGCTTGCATCATCAATTCCAGTGAGTGGGGTTGAACGGCCAAAAAACCAAAAAAGATCAGCATATGGGCCAGGCCGGGGATTCTTTTTCGCCGTACATTGGATTGGCCGATTACATCCGTAAAAAGGACTTTGATCCGTTCGGGGATTCGGTCGACCTTCTGGGAAGTCTCACCGGTTACTGCCAACATCATGCGGACCAGATGCCGGACCCGCACAAAAAAGAAACCAAAGGCCGCACACAGAAAAACCGCCATCAAGATTGATTTAACGATCGTGTAGGATATCATTGCTCCTCCAAAATAAAATCGTGTTCCACGAATTTATGTATCGCGACCGACGTCGCTCTCGTGCGAAAGATTTATCCGCCCTTGGTTTGGCGGACCAAAATTCCTAACGCCACTGCTAGTAGTGGGAAATTCAAATTTAACTGTTTGCGATAACAATCCGAATGCCGAATCCCTCCAAATGCGATTGAAAATCCGTCGGAATTCTACGGTTCGTAACCAATATGTCAATATGTTTGAGAGGTATTATGGTCATTGCCGCCACCTTGCCGAATTTGGGGTGATCTGCCATGACAATGACATCTCCCTGGGTGTGTTGCGCCATGGTTCTTTCGATGACAGCGATATCCGGATCCGGCGTACTCATACCGGCGCTGATGCTTAGTCCATCGGCTCCCAGGAAGGCCTTGGTGGAATTGACCTGGCGAATCATTTCCATGGTCAGGGGCCCGGCCACCGCGTGGGTTCGGGGGTTGTAGATTCCAGGCAGCAAAACGACTTTACGGGTGAGATGGACCATCTCCGCTTCCGATATGACACCAAGGTTATTGGTGAATAGGGTAAAAGGTGTAGCGGGATCGATAAATCGAACGATCATGGACGCCGTGGTGCCCTCACCGATATAGATAATGTCATTGGGCGCCACCAGCGAGGCTGCCATTTTGGCGATGCGCTCCTTTTGCTCCGGATTTTTATGGATGCTGCTGCGATAATGATAGGTATCGGTGACCCGTTCCTGTTTTAAGGCCGCACCGCCATGGGTTCGCTCAACAAGCCCTTGCTGCTCTAACAAATCCAGATCCCGGCGAATCGTCATTTCCGAAACACCGAACAATTCACTTAAATTGGAACTACGTATGCTAAATTCTTTTTTAAGGATGTCGATGATGCGTTGCTGACGTTCAAGCGGCAAATAGGCCGGATTCTTTTCCTTAAAATTCATTGTAGTTGTCATGAATTTGAAATGTTGGAATGATGGAATTCGGTTCAATACCCTCAAACCTCAACATTTCCATCATTCCTTTTTTTCATTGGTCCAGTCGTAAACGCAGCGAACCAAACTGTGAATAATCCGCGCGGGCTCAGGAAACCAAAGTCGCCGGGTCAAAATTCGGGTTTTTGGATTCCACGCCCCATTCTTTTTCAACATCGGCAACAAATCTTCTCAAATCATCTGCCACGGTACCCGGAAGCGGGGTCGGCTGATGGTTGACCAAGATGTCCTTTACCTTTTCCTTGGCAATATCATAGGGATCGGGTTTGCCGGCAGAAATCCAGGTGGTTCGATTCATGCGTGCGAAAAATTGGGGTCGACTTTGTGATCGCATGTGTTTTAGCGTCATGGCGGACATGAGATAGTCTGCCTGGTAGCCGCCAGCTTTGATCTCGTCGACACAAAGGGTTTCGTCACTGACTTTAACCCCTTGCATAAAGTAGGTAATCATATTGATAATGTCGCTATCCAGTAACAATTGGGGGAAATCCACCACCATGCCGCATTCTAACATGCCTGCTCCATATAAGACATTGTTCCCTGACATTGCCGCAATGAGAGCTGTTAGCGTTTTTTCATGGCCGGCTTGGGCCCCACCCGGGATATTGCTATCCGTCTAGGTGCCACCGCTCCAGGATGGAATGCCATAAAACCGAGCCATCTGGGCGTTCATGGCAGCAAATAGCGCCATTTCCGGAGAACCAACAGCGGCTTCGGCACTTTTTAGATCCATGGAAGTCGTGGAACTGCTACAAATTACCGGTGCGCCCGGTCGAACTGCCTGGTTCATAACAACGCAGGCCAGAAACTCTGCGTTTTGGACCGCCTGGGTGCCGGCCAGGGTAATGGGGCTGGTGGCACCGGACAGGGCCATCGTGGTAAACCGGACAGGGATGCTCAATTCGGCCGCTTTCATACCGATTTCGCAGCAGTGCTTAACCAGGCGCAGGGGCGTTACCGGACAAGTGGAGGCACATAGCAACGGGTTGTCCACCAACGATTCGTTGCCACCAGCGATGATGGCCGACATTTGATAGATTTTCTCGAGACATTTGCCGTCGCCCGGACCGAGGCTAACCGGTTTATCGGTATTGTTTACCAGGGCTTCATAATTATGGAGCGTGTAGGTCTTGGGATCCACATCCAATGAAGACACAGGTCGATGACAAACCCCGTATGCGTCCAAAGCGTCCATTAATCTGGTTCCGGCAGCCAGATCTTTTTTGGTGGATTCCCTGATTTCATCCGTATTAATATCAACGACACTTACCCCTTCGCCAAAAGAGGTAAAGGTTACCCGTTTACCTTCCATGACAAAGCTTTTGTCGTGATTGCGGGCTCCCAGAACAATTCTGGAAGGCGCTGTCCGAATGGCTTTTTCTACCAGGTAGTGCGGGATTTTGACGATTCTTTTTTCCTTATCCACGCGGCAACCAATGGCATGAAAGAGATCGATGGCATCGTCATCTTCCACGTAGACACCCGTTTTCTCGAGTATCTCCAGGCTTGCATGGTGAATATCGGCAATCTCATCGTCGGATAACACTTTAAAATCAATCCCTTCGAGTAGAAACTTGCCGCTACAAATGGCACGGTTCATTTTCCCCTCCTAATATGGGTTTGAAGATTCCTTGTGTTTACAAGCTGTTGGTATATGTTGTCAAATGTTATTTTGAAAATTAATTTCAAACATTTCAAGTTTATTTCTTAAAAGAATGATTTTCTTTTAAAAACAAAAAAAATTACATAAAAAACTATTGGTCTATAGTTTTTTACCAATTATATTGAATATATATAATTATAATTTTTTCTATTTTTCATTCGATTTTTCAGTTGGCGTTCGGCTTTTTATGGCAATTCATCTTTTTTTACAAGTTGACTTGAGCGCTAATGAACATTCGACATGTGTGATTATTGTCGTTTTAGAGGCTGTAAATTATTTTCTATTCCCAAGACCGATCATATTCATCGGGTGCAATCCAACGCTTGTTCACCATTTCTTAACGGTTGCTCACACTTATAAACGATTGACACAATTTATTATTTTAGGTAAATTTCCTGAAAGTCTGTGCCTTATCATACCACTTCATCGGTGAGCGTGGATTTCTTTTGAACCTGCCAATTATCAACATAAAGGTTGTCCAAAGATGATTTCATTTCAGAAAAAATTGCTTTTCGTCATCTGTTTTTCACTCTTAAATATCTGCATGGTCGGCCTATGTCCACAGGTCTTTGCGGAAACCCGGTACGTGTCGGATATGTTAATTATTTCTGTGCGTGACGGTCAAAATCCGGAAGATGCCGCGGTGGGCTATCTACCATCGGCAACACCGGTAACGGTGCTGGCGGAAACCGACGACTTGATGCGTATCCGCACCGATGAGGGACTCGAAGGCTGGGTCCGTAAAAAGTTCATTGTGGCCGAAAAACCCAAAGCCATCGTCATCGAGGAGCTGAACCAGCAGATCAGTGAACTCGAAAACAGTATCCAAGAACTTCAATCGGGTTCAGATGATGACGGTTTAAAAAAGATGATGCAGTCACATCAAAAAGAGATTCAGACAATTCAAAACCAAATCCAGTCCTATCAAAAGGAAATTCAGACACTCAACACGGCCTTAAATACAGAAAAAAAAGCATCCGCTGCGCATCAGAACAGCTTAAACGAAGTAACCGCCAAATATCAGCGGCTTTTAAAAAATCAAAAAGAAAATAGCGGTGATGCCCAGGAACTGGCAGCGCTGAAAGCCGAAAACGAGACCTTGAAAAAACAACTGGCCGAGAAACCCACGGATCAATCGATACCCATGCTTTCGGCCAACATGAAGTGGTTTATAATCGGCAGCAGTGTTTTGATTTTGGGATTTCTAATTGGGAGGATGGTTCGACGCAAGCCGCGATATGGATACTAATCACCCAATACGCCGATCTTACTTTCACAACCATTTAGGACTCAAAATCGATAGATATACCAATTAAATCCAACTTAATATTCCGCGATTTTTCGAATAGCCTGCGTCACGGCTTCCACATCCGCCATGGTATTAAAATAGCCAAAGCTGATCCGGATGGTGCCTTCGGGATACGTGCCCAGGGTTTGATGGGCCAACGGGGCGCAATGCATCCCGGATCGAACCAGGATATCATAATCGCTGTCCAGGAGGTTGCCAGCCTCTCCGGTTGTTACGCCATCTTCCAACCATGCCAGATTGATAGCCCCACAACCGGAGAAGCCCGGATCATCCTCATTGGGCATAATACTGTCAAAGCTAATCGAGATGGTGGCAGTTTGTAGATCGGCATTCAAAGGACCGTAAATGGTCACCCCCTGCGTGTCATATATGGCTGCCAAAAAAGCACTGGTCAGCGCCTTTTCGTGATTCCGGATCGTTTCAATTCCTTCTTTCAGCAAAAACGCCACGCCTGCTCCCAGACCGGCCAGGCCAACATTATTTTGAGTGCCGCTTTCCAGGGCATCCGGCAAAAAATCAGGTTGGATCATTTCTTCGGAAATACTGCCGGTGCCACCCCGTTTTAAAGGACGCACCGTCAATCCTTTACGCATATAAAACCCGCCTGTCCCTTGGGGTCCCAAGAGTCCTTTGTGCCCGGTAAAGGCCAGGAAGTCGATTTGGGGATCCCTGACATCGATGGGGAAGCATCCGGCTGTCTGGGCGGCATCCACCAACAGGGGAATGTCGCCGATAATCGTTCTGATTGTTTTCAAATCTTGAATCGTGCCGCACACATTTGAGGCATGATTAATTACCACCAGTGCTGTCTGGTTGCGAATTGACTGTGCCAGCGCATCCGGGTCGAGGAATCCCTTGTGATCACAGGGAATGATGGAAAGTGAAATCCGCTGCTCCGATTCCAGATATTTCAAGGGCCGCATGACGGCGTTGTGTTCCATGGCGGTGGTGATGACATGATCGCCCGGATTCAGAAATCCGTTAAAGATGGTATTGAGGGATTCGGTAACATTCAGGGTAAAAATAATCTGGTTCACGTCATCCACATGTAACAGCTTGCCCAGCTGAGACCGGCTGCTCTGGATGATCCGTGCCGCTTCAACAGCCAGTTGGTGACCCGAACGGCCGGGGTTGGCCCCCACGCGCGTGATGTAGTCCAGCATCGCCTCCTGGACCTGGATCGGTTTCGGAAAGGAAGTTGCGGCATTGTCTAAATAGATATTTTTTTTCATAAAACCAACTCATCCCGGCAGCTTGCTGCAGGGATGAAAGCACGTCACGCCCCTTTCAATTTGGCGTGCGTTTTTTAGTGGATCAAGCTGGGTAGAAAGGTCACAAAATGGGGGAACAGCATCAGCAACAAAACACAGAGGATATAGGCCGGCAGGAAATAGGCAACCCCTTTGAAAACTTGCTCCAGGGGTACGTTTTTGGCCATTCCGCCAACAACATAGGTGGTGGCGCCGACCGGCGGTGTCACAGCCCCCAATGTGGTCACGACGGTAATGGTTACACCGAACCAGATGGGGTCATAGCCCAATTCCAAAGCGACCGGGAAAAAAATGGGAATCGTAATCAGAAGCAGCGCCAAGGCGTCCATAACCGCGCCGCCGACGATGTATATGCCGAAAATAATCGCCATGATCAAAGCATCCGGTACCGGTAAGGCCACTACCCAGGCGGCAATGTCGAACGGAATGCGGGTGACAGCCAGAAAGCGACCGAATATCATGGCCCCGGCTACGATTACGATTACCATACAGGATACCCGGATGGTATCGGTAACCGCGGATAAAAATCCCTGCCAACTGAGTTTTTTCTGAACGACACTGACCAGAACGGCAAATAGGGAGCCCACGGCACCGGCCTCAGTGGGGGTGAAAAAGCCGAAATAGAGACCGATCATAACCAGTAGAAACAGGATGGCCATTTCGAAGGCACCCGACAGGGCTCTAAACTTTTCGATCCAGGAGGTACGTGGCCCCACCGGACCCCACTCAGGGTGCAGGATACAGACGGCAAACACGCTCAAAACCAGCAAAACCGCCAGTAGGACACCGGCACCGATACCACCGTAAAAAAGACGGGCAATAGACTGTTCCGTGGACAAGCCGATAACGATTAAAACAACACTGGGCGGAATCACAACACCCAAGGTGGAACCACAGGCGATCGCACCGGTGCTCAGGCGTGAATCATAGCGGAATTTATTCATTTGAGGCAGTGCCACGGTTGTCATGGTGGCGGCGGTGGCGGCATTAGAACCACAAATAGCCGAAAAAGCCGCGCAGGCCATGATGGTGGCCATGGCTACGCCGCCACGAATTTGACCGACCCAGCGATAGGCGGCTTTGTATAGCTTCTCGTTGACGCCTGAATAAAAGGCTATTTGTCCCATGAAAATGAATAAGGGAATAACCGTCAGTCCGTATTTTGAAAAAGTCTCCCATAGTACCGATCCCAGCATGTTCAAACCGGCCTTAAAGGAGATAATGTAACAAAACCCACAAAATCCGACGATCCCCATGGCAAAGCCCACTGACGTGCCCAGTAAAAAGAGCATCAGCAGCAGCACAACGATTCCGATAAAACCGATTAAGCCTAGACTCAATTCTCCGCTCCTTCACTGGATTTCAGGGTTTTGATCAATTCGGTCAGCAGGGTCAGCGAAAGCACCAGGCAGCCGAAAGCCACGGCATAGGTAAAGGGGTAGTAGATCACCTGAAGGGTTTCGGTAACCTCACCGGTATTTAATAACGTGGTCGCTTTGATCGCCAATTGCCAGGCAGCGATGAGAAAGAAAATACAGCAAATCAGATCGCTTATTATTTGAATGCTCTTTTTAACCTGGCCCGGGAAGGTATTTACAAGAACGTCGACCGCAATATGCCCCCGCTTAACCTGGGTGTATCCCAAAGCGAATGCCGTAACAAGAGCCCCAAAAAAACCCATTAACTCAAAGGTGCCGATAATGGGCACCCAGATCAGGCGGGATATGATATTGGCACAGGTCAACACAATCATAAAGACGAGAAACAAGCCGCCCAGAAATACCAACAATTTATTCAATATACGACTTATCGTGTTCAGCATGCGAATAAAGCCTACTCCCGGGTTCTAGCGGCCGTTTAAATTTGATTTCCCCACTGCGACGCGACTTGTCTTCGGCCCTGAGCTCAAAACCAATGGAGGCCTTCGCGTGAGCGTTCGAATTCGACTGGCTCATTGGACATAGCCGAACGCCCCGTCGCAGTCTTGCAGCGGGGATGACTTCAAATTAGGGCAGATATGAAATCTTTATTGGCCGGTATACATTTTTGTGAATGTTTTTATGTCAGCCACAATGGCTTCACCGGGCAGTCCCTTTTCATTGGCTTTTTGGATCCACCCTTCGGTGACAAAGTTAAGCTTGGCATCCCATTGCGCTTTTTCCGCCGGGGCCAGCTCAATAAACTCAACCCCTTGGACAGATTTTGACCAAGCATTGGCCTCATCCACATGATTGTCCATATATGCGCCCGTCCACATGGCCTGCTGAACACGCAAATTGTCCATCACCATCTGGATATCTTTGGGTAAAGAATTCCATTTGTCGAGATTCATGACCACGGAAAAGGGAACAATCAGTGTATTGGTAAGCGTGACATATTTACAGGACTCTGCGAATTTGAAATCTTTCATCACCTCAGTGGACGAAAAGAGACCTTTAACCACGCCCTTTTGCAAGGCTTCTACGGTTGCCGGCATGGGCATACCAACCGGATTGGCTCCCCACGCTTTTAAGATCTTTACAGCCCCACCCGGAGATCGTAAATCCAAGCCTTTAATGTCGTCTAAAGTACGTACCGGTACTTTTGACATGATGTTGGTGGGGGCCGTGGTGAACATGGTCAAGACTTTGACTTTCGAAAAAGAATCCGGCTGATATTTCTGGTATATATCGTACAGCACCATACTGGCGACTCTGGCACTGGGCAGACCGAGCGGTAGACCCGAAGCATTGGTGACAACGAATCGGCCGGGTTGATAAGCCATGCATACACAGCCGATGTCGGCTTGACCCGCGATAACGCCATCCATCATGTTTTTAGCCCCTAGCAATGTTCCGCCGGGGTAGGTGTTGATGGCCACCTTACCTCCGGTACGCTTCTCCACTTCAGATTTCCAGCGTTCCATCTGTACGCAGGGAAAGGTGGGTGCCGGCGGGAAATTGGCATAACTGAGTTTGATTGGGCCCGCCAGTGTGGATGCCGGCATCCACAAAGCACCAACAGCTACGACGGCAAAAAGAACGGTACATAAAAGCACGCATTTTTTCTTCATGATCGATCCTCCTTTTGTTATGATACTCCCGTGAATGCCCTGTCATTTATGGCAGGGATGAATGCACCATGATGGAAGCTGGATGTTCGCAATTAAATTTATATCCCCTTTACGCGAGTTTTTACTGGTTTGGGCCTACAATTCACGATTCACATAGTTTGGTGTGCTAAATATACCTTGGCGAAGGTCGCTATTGGCACCAAGCATCACCCTCTTTCGTCTTTATGGCATCCAACACCTTTTCAGGGGTGATGGGTAGTTCCGTGATGCGCACGCCGATGGCATCATAGATTGCATTGGCAATGGCTGGCGCGGTCGGGACCAGGCCGGGCTCACCGATGCCTTTGGCGCCGTAAGGCCCATCGGCATCACCCTTTTCCACGATCACCGCCTCTATGGGTATCCGGTCTTTGGCGGTTAAAATTTTGTAGTCACGGAAGTTGGGATTCATGACCTTACCTTTCTCGAGTTTAATCTCTTCGGTCAGGCCATAGCCAGTGCCCGTATAAACCGCTCCATAGATCTGGCCTTTGATCAAGGTTGGATTGATGGCTTTACCCACATCGTGAGCGGCCACCATGTTGAGTATGGTCACTTCACCGGTTTGCTTGTCGACTTCCACTTCCACGCCGGTGGTGCCAAAAGCATAGGTCATAGAGTAGTTGCCTTTGAACTGGCGGTCGAGCATTTCTGTGGGCGGATCATAAAATACTTCTGCCATGATGGTCTGGCTCTCACCGGTGCCCACATGCAATCCCTGTCTTAATACCTGACTGGCGTCCATACTGCAATAGGGGTTATCCGGATCGCTCTTTAAAAAGACTTTCCGTTCCTGGATATCCAGGTTGTCCGGATCTGAGAAAAGACCAAAGTCGATATCCGGTGGCTGGAAATCGGGATTTTTACGCGATTGACGCTTAATCGCCATCTGGATTAGCTTGGGCATCTGTTTGGCCGCCATTTCCAAAATTTGCCGGCGAACTTTTTGGCAGGCTTTTAGGGCAGCATTACCGGCAATAAATGTATGTCGACTGGCATGGGTACCGGCATCCCAGAGTGCCAGGGCGGTATCACCGATGTTAAAGCTAATGTCTTCGGGTCGAAATCCCAGGGCTTCGGCAATAATCTGAGCAAGCACCGTAAACGAGCCCTGTCCCTGGTCGGTTCCACCGCTGATTACATCCACGTTGCCTTCATCATCCACCTTGATACGCATGCCATGGCCATCGGATTTATAAACGCGGGCACCGCCGGCCACATGGATCAAAGAGGCCATGCCCACGCCGCGACCGTTTTGCCGGCCATGCTTTTGATCCCAAGAAATTTTTGCTTTGACTGCCTGAATGCATTCCTCCAAACCACAGGTGGTGATTTTGAGATTCATGGGCGTTTTCTCGTTGCTTTGATTGCGGTTGATGTATCTAAACTCTGCCGGATCGATTCCGGCTGCTTCGGCCAGACGATCCATGGCGGTTTCCACCGCAAAAGTAGCCTGGGGGTTGCCATAACCCCGCATGGCTTGGGCATAAATATTGTTGGTGTATACACAGGTGGCCTTGAAAAATACATTGGGTACCCGGTAGAGCGAAGATATGGGCATCATCATGACCGACGGCGTCGTTGCCCCCCAGGATGTATAGGCACCATTATCCAGCACGGCTTCTACATGCCGAAAAGTCAGCTTGCCAGATGCATCACAACCCTGCTCGATGTCAAATACAGCAGGCTGGCGGGGCGGCAAGGCCTTGAATTCCTCCTCGCGTGTGAACAGTATCTTGACGGGCCTGCGGGTTTTAAGGGCCAGTTGTATACAGATAAACTCATAAATATCCGTGTCCAATTTGGTGCCGAAACTGCCACCCACAACCAAATTGCGAACCCGAATTTTTTTGCCGCCCAAACCGATTTTGGCAAAATAATCCGCAACCCGTTGTTTGGCGCCGAAGACCACATTGGTCTGGCTGTAAAGGGTCAGGTTGTTATTGGTATCAAACTCGGCCACACAGCCACTCGGCCCCATGCAGCACTGGTTGACCCAGGTGGTGGCGACACGGTCTTTGACGGTGAAAGCCGATTCCTGGCGAGCCTTTTCAATATCACCGGCGCTGAACTGCCAGGGTAGCGGCAATATGTTACTGCGCATGGGTCGGCCGCGGGCGTCGACTTCGTGAACCAGGGGTGCTTCCTTTTTCAGGGCTTCAAACGGATCAAACAGACCGGGGAGTTCTTCATATTCGACTTCGATTAAATCCAACGCTGCCTGGGCGATGTCCGGGCTGATGGCGGCGACGGCGGCGACCTCGTCCCGAAACTGGCGTACGCGATCCTTCTTGAGCACGGTTTGGTCCTTGATAAATCCAACCCGGACGTCAGGAATGTCTTCTCCGGTCAGAACTGCGCGTACGCCTGGCAGTGCTTTGGCTTGTGAGGTGTCGATTCGTTTTATTTTGGCATTGGCATAACTGCTGTAGAGAATTTTTCCGTACAACATGCCGGGCAGCTTTAGATCATCGATATAAATGGCCTTGCCGGTAACCTTCTCGGTTTCATGCGTTCGGGGGTAACTTTTGCCCACATAACGGTGCTTTGTCATTTTTCCTCCCAAAATATTTTCTGTATTCTTTCAGCTAGCGGCTGAAGAAATACAGAAAATATGTGATTATTTATTCTGGGTTTTTTACATTCTGTGTTTTTGTTGCCATATCAATGGATTCAACGATCTGTACATACCCGGTGCATCGACAGATGTTGCCGGAAATGGCGCTACGAATATCGGATTCGCTCGGTTGCGGATTTTGTTCCAGCAGTGCTTTGGCAGACATGATCATCCCGGAGGTGCAGTATCCGCACTGTACCCCGTTATTCTCTACAAAGGCTTGCTGAATGGGATCCAGTGTGCCATCTGCATGGGCGACACCTTCAATTGTCAGCACGCTTTTTCCCTCAATTTCAGGAATCGGGTACAGACACGCATTCACGCTCTCACCATCGATTAACACCGTGCAGGCACCGCATTCGCCCACGCCACAGCCTTCTTTGGCTCCGGTGAGTTCGAAATTCTCCCGCAGGGTTCGCAACAACGTCCAGGTGACCGGAATATCGGCAGTTACCGGTTCCCCGTTTAGATTGAAGTTGACTGTTATCTTGTTCATGTATCTCTCCTCATTAAAATAAAATCGCAAAACGATTTAATTATGTGATTTCATTTTTTTACATTTTCAACTGCTTCTTTGGCCACTCTGGGTATCAAGATGCGCACCATGTCCTCCCGGTACCAACCTTCGCAGCGCAGGCTATCCCTGGGTGAACAACACTCCGGAGAGGAAGCCAAAGCGCCGGCTTCCTTAAGCAGATCATCACTCAGGGTCTTGCCCTCTAAAAATTCTTCTGCCAGCGGGACGCGGATGGGTGTCGGGGCTGCAACGGTCAGGGCAATGCGGGCATCTGTTATGATTGAATCCTTGGACACAGACAAACCAACAGCAACACCGATAATGGGCAGATTCATGGCTTTCCGGCGGGAATGCTTCAAATAGGCGCTACCGAAATTGCCTTGTGGTTTGGGGATAATGATTTCAGTCAAAATTTCATCCCACTCCTTAACCGTTTCAGAAGGACCCACAAAGAAATCCTGAATCGCAACCTCCCGTTCACCCCGGTTGCTTTTAAGCACCAACTTGGCATTCATGATCAATAAGGGAGCGGCTGTGTCCGCTGAAGGAGCGGCGTTGCAAATGTTACCGCCAATGGTCGCCACGTTACGAACCTGAATGGAACCCACCTGGGAGGCACCTTGATACAAAGCCGTCAATTCCCTTTGGGCCAGCTCGGATTGTTCGAGCATGCGGTGAGTTGTGAGCGCTCCAATGTGATAGTCGCCGTTCTTTTGAATGTAGCTGAGGTGGGATAGATTGCGCAGGGATATCAACGCCTCCGGTGACCGGTTGCTCTGTTTAATGGTTACCATAACGTCGGTTCCACCTGCGATCAGCTCTGCTTTGGCCCCGTGTTGTTCCAATAAACCAAACACGTCGGCCAATTCAGCGGGTTTGTGATAATCGTAATTAATCATTTTGTCTTCCTTTTAACTTATCGATTCAATAAAAATCAATTTGGCTTTTCATTGTTAGATTGTATAGAAAACCTTAAGCTTGGAAGCTAGGATGCCAGGAAGCTAGAAGGCCGCTAACAGCACCAAGCCATTGGCAGCATCCCGGCATCAAAGCGTCCCAGCTTTCCAGCATTTTAATGGAGCAACACAACCAACTCAATGAACCCAATAAACGCAACGAACTTATTTCCTAACAGCCTGGGCTTTTATCGATTGTCAAATATCCGTTTGGACTTCCTTTCCGATCGGGGCAGTGAACAGGTGTCCAGCAATTCCACATCACAACTGACCATGATGCTGTTTTTTACTTTCTGGCTGATGGTATTTTTTACTTCCTGAGCTTTTTCCGGGCCGAAACCTGTTCCGCACTCCACCCGTAAGGTCATGTTATCGCGTCCATCAGGACCGCGTTCCAGAACCACTTGGTACTCACATGAAATTTCGGGAATGGAAGACAGGATTTCATCGATCTGTCCGGGATAGATATTGACGGCCCGAAATATGATCATGTCATCGGAACGGCCCAACAGGCTGTCGTGCATGGGCAAGATGTTCCCGCAAGAACAAGGATCTGGGATCAACCGCGTTAAATCCCGTGTGCGATAGCGGATCAAAGGCGCCGCTTCTTTACTCAATGTGGTTACAACCATTTCACCGATCTCGCCCGGTTTTACAGGCTGCAACGTTTCCGGATCGATTATTTCTAATATATAGTAATCGGCCCAATAATGGATGCCCTCGTGCTTGACGCAATCCAGGCCGGTTCCGGGTCCGTACAGCTCCGTCATGCCAGGGATATCGAACATATCTTCCAAGCCCAGCAATTCTTTTATACGCTGACGCATGGCCGAACTGCTGCGTTCAGAACCAAATATCATTTTTTTTAATGCGATTTTATCTTTTAGATGTCGACGCTGAACTTCTTCGGCCATCAAGAGCGCCATACTGGCCGTACAGCACATCACCGTTGATTGCAGATCCACCAGAAACTGGCACTGCATATCCACATTGCCAGGACCCACCGGCAGGGCCATGGCGCCGAATCGTTCGCATCCCAACTGAAAACCCACACCGGCAGTCCAGACCCCGTATCCCACCGCAATTTGGACCCGATCTGATTGGGACAGATCCGCCATTTCATAGCAACGGGCAAAAAAGTGAACCCAGTCGTCGATGTCTTTCTGGGTATAAGTCAAAATTTTTCGTTTTCCGGTGGTTCCGGATGAGGCGTGAATACGAACCACGTCTGTATCCGGAACGGACAAAAGCGGAAACGGATATCCTTCTTTCAAGTTGTCGGCGGTCGTAAACGGCAGGCGTTGGATGTCCGCCAAGCGCTTCATATCCCGGAGCCTGACGCCGTGTTTATCCAATCGTTCCCGGTAAAATGCAGATCCCTCGTAGGCATGCCTAACAGTCCATTGCAATCCGGCCAACTGATGAGCTGCCAGTTCATCCGGGGACTGGAAAGTGGGCATAAACGTTTTGGTCATGTTAACTCCTATGGCATTAAAATCGAGTTCCGATTATGCTAAGTCAACGATCCTCAATCAACAAATGCGAATATCGAAATACACCCCTCAGAATAGAGATAAATATAGGGTTATCCGAACTCCCTTGTCTAGCCGTTGCGCATGGATGACCGTAAAGCCTGGGTCTCGGCTTCATCTACTGTCAAGGTCTGTGGGTTGAATACCACACCATAATCCTGCTTGGTTTTTTCCACGGTCACATATTCATCCAGAACATCCTGTTCAACTGCGACGATATCGCGCTCCAAAGGATTGCCGAAGCCGCCGCCACCGGCACTGTAGAAAGCAATGGTGTCACCCGGGTCGCACAGGGTCAACCCACTGGGATCTGCGGGCTGGTCGTTTTTAAGATAGCGGGCTTTGGCGCCCGGTAGTCCCTCAAAAAGTCCCCCGGGTGGATACTGATAGCGACCGGCCTGGACCGCAATGGCCACCGGCGGAATAGGCGCCTTTTCATCCGCGGGTACGTGCAGGAGCATCCGGCGTCCCAAGCCACCGCGCATTTTACCGGGACCGCCTGAATCGGGCACCAGCTCCCTGGCAAGAACCAACAAGGGTGTGTCGCTTTCCAAGATTTCCACGGGCGTATTGGCACCATTGGCCGGAAAAATAGCGCAATGATGTCCATCCTTGGCAAGGCTGGCACCCAGTCCGCCGCCCCGGATGATCATGGTGTGAAACGGTCTGTTGTCATGGCGTTTACCGTAAAAAATATTCGTCTGGGCGGGTGTACCCCCGCTGTCGGCGATGATTCGCTCCGGCACGGCTTCTGAGAGGGCCCGAAAGACCATTTCCGTCATAAAATGCCCCACCTGCATGCGGGCGGCAACGGCAGCCGGAAAAGCACAATTGACCACACTGTGCTCGGGGGCGGTCATGGTCACGGGACGAATCGCACCTTCATTGATGGGTAGTTCTGGATCAAAGGCGCTCTTGATCGCCATGAAGACATACGCATAGGTAAAATTATAAACCACGTTGACGCCCCAATTGACCTGGGGTGATGTGTTGGCGAAATCAACCAGGATATCACTGTTCTTGACGGTAACGGTCAAACATATTTTAATGTCCTGGCGCTGGCCGGCACCTTCGATAATACCCTCATATGGATAAACCCCATCCGGAATTTGGGCAATGGATTGACGCATGCTTTGTTCGGTACGATCGATAATTTCATCCGCCAGATATTCGAGGGTATCCAAGCCTTCGTCACGCATCATTTCGATGATTTTTTCCCCGCACACATGATTGGCGGCGACTTGTGAGCGAATATCACCGGTAACCTCTTCCGGTGTGCGCACGTTCCAGCGGATCATTTTGAGTAGATCCGCATTTAAAACACCGGCATCGTAGAGCTTGATGGGCGGAATAAAGATGCCTTCCTCATATACCTCGCGATTGTCCGAAGACACGCGTCCCCCGATGTCGGAATGATGAAAGACACAGGCCGTAAAGGCCACCGGCTTATCCTGATAGAATATGGGGCTCAGCACACAGACATCGTTTAAATGGCCGGCCAGAAGCCAGGGGTCGTTTACGATAATAACATCCCCGGGTTTATACGCGGCGAGTGGTGTGGATTGAATCACACGCTTGACACCCAGCGCCATGGCACCGGCCTGTCCCGGTGTGCAAAATGTGCCCTGTACCAGTTCCTGCCCACGGTGATCCGTAAACATGCAGGTGTAATCGTGGGCATCGCGCAATAGACTTGAAAAGGCCGTACGCGCCACCGATGCATCCGCTTCATCCACAATGGCAATCATGCGCCGCCAGAGAATTTCGAGTCGGATGGGATCAAAGACCGTCTTATCTTGCTTATCATTCATAAAACCAGTCTTTCCTTTTAATAGTTATATCAATCAATTAAAAAATGAGTTTTAAGTTTTAGGTTTTAAGTTTTAAGTGGTCAAGTCCTGATTAAAAGTTGTCAATTTAAAAACTTTTACCCCCACTGGAACTACTTTTTTCTCTAAAACCATTATGCTTGCTGCCCCATTGTCATTTCTTCAGCAGTATCACCCCTCGGAAGAGGTGGAGAAAATCCAGACAAGGCGGTCAACCCCCACGTCATTCCCATGGAAATGGGAATCCAGTAATAGCAATGTGCTATCAGCTAAAGGCTTTACCTGGATCCCCTTTTTCAAGGGGATGACGACCGCTATACTGCAGCTTGCAGCTATCAGCATTAAGCCATTAGCAGCTGGCAACCTAACACCGAACACTTAAAACTTAAAACCCAGAATTAAACCTAACACTTAAAACCTAAAACTGCTACATATCTATCCACACAAACCCCTTGTCATCCACACGGGCAGAGGCGTCTGTGCCAATGATGATGGTGGATTCGCGTTCTTCAATAATTGCCGGTCCTTCCATTTTAGCACCAGAAGCCAGTTTCACGCGATCATATACGTCATGCGGCACATATGCCTTGCGTTGCATGCAGAAGGCTTCTCGGGATCCCTTGTGGGCATTATTGGCGTCGCCGGCCTGGTCGCTGATTTGCGGTAATTTAAACGGCTTTTGGGGTTCGCTCACCCGTACTTTAAAGGTCACAAATTCGATTTCAGTTTCGGGATAGGTTCGACCGTACAAGACTTGGTAGACGTCGTCAAAACGCTGCCGTATCTCCTGCTTGGTCCACTGTTCAAAAGGCCGGTTGTCGATGTTAAGATCGGTTTCGGCACCCTGGCCGACAAATCGCATCATGAGGGTTCTCTCGATGATCAGGCTGGCATCATCAAGCGCTTTATGCAGGATTGCGGCGCCCTCTGTTTCCAGGGAATGGAAAAGGCGTTCAATCTCGTTAAAGTCGGCACTTTCCAGGGTGACCCGGTGGCTACGGGTTAAATCAAATGCGACCGGTGCCGTAAAAAAGCCCAAGGCAGATCCGACGCCGGCCAATGGAGGCACCAGGATTCGGGGGGCACCAATTTTGTGGGCCAATCCAAACGCATGCACCGGTCCGGCGCCACCAAATGCTGAAATGGTAATAATATTGGGGTTTCCACCTTTTTCGGCAATGTGGGTTTTGGCTGCTGCTGCCATGGTTTCATTGATCAAATCGTGAATCCCGTAAGCAGCCTCAACCAGCCCCGTCCCCAAGGGTTGGGCAATATACGTTGAGATAGCTTTCTCGGCAGTGGCTCTATCAAGGCTCATCTGACCGCCCAGAAAATAATCTGGATTCAGGTACCCTAAAAACAGGTCGGCATCGGTAACGGTCGGATGGATACCGCCCTTGGCATAACACGCTGGTCCAGGGTCGGCACCGGCACTTTCCGGCCCCACTTGCAGCAAGCCCAGCTTGTTGATTGTGGCGATACTGCCCCCCCCTGCTCCGATTTCCATCAAATCGACCACCGGCACTTGGATAGGCAAACCGCTGCCTTTTTTAAAGCGCTGCACCCGGCCAACTTCGAAGGTGGAAACCAGACCGGCCTGACCTTTTTGAATCAGGCAGGACTTGGCGGTGGTGCCACCCATGTCGAAACAGAAGATGTCTTTGATTTTGAAAAGCTTGCCGTAGTGTTGGGATGCAATCACTGCCGCCGTTGGTCCGGATTCAATGATGCGGACAGGGAACTGGCGGGCAGTATCGATGGAGGTAATACCACCGCTGGACAACATGATATAAAGCTTACCGCCAAACCCAAGCCCGTCCAACCGGGAAGAAAGATTCTGCAGGTATTTTGAGGTGATGGGTTTCACATAGGCATTGGTGGCGGTGGTACAGGTCCGTTCGTATTCACGTATCTGCGGTAGGACCTCGAAAGAGGTTGAAAGTGAAAGATCGGGTGCCTTTTTTTGAATCAATTCTTTGATTTTTTTCTCATGGGCCGGATTCTCGTAAGAATTTATCAAACAAACGGCCACGGATTCAATATTCCGGGCTAACAGGTCGTTGAGCACGGCTTCAATGTCTTCGGCCTTGATCGGGATGAGAACCCGGCCATCACTGGCAATGCGTTCGTCGACTTCTTTTCTGAGCATTCGTGGGATGAGGGGCCGCGGATATTCGGCAAAGATATCGTAAGCGTCGTAGCGCAGTTCACGACCCAATTCCAGGACATCTCTGAACCCTTTGGTGGTAATCAAGCCGGTGCGTGCGCCTTTGCGCTCGATAATGGCATTGATGACCAGGGTGGTGCCGTGAATCAATTCTTCGGTGTGGGCCATGTAGCCGGGAATAAGCCTGTCCAGCGCCGCAACCCCCGCTGCCACCGCATCGGAGGGGTCTGCTGGCGTTGTCAGGCATTTATGGGTTTGAAATTCACCGGTTTGGTCGTTTACCAGTACGAAGTCGGTAAACGTACCACCGATATCACAGCCGAGTCGATACGCGTTTTCGCTCACGAAGTTACTCCAATAGTTTTTTTATACCAGCGGACTGCAAATGAGGTTGTATCGAATTTCATAATGTATTCGCCCCAACAAATTTGTTGTGTTCACTGCGTTTTTTGTGGTTGTTGAGTTGTTCCCTAAAAATAATTAATGGACCGCTATCTATAAGGGTAGAAGACGACTGGTCAAGTCCTGATTCCAAGTTGTCACTTTTAAAGATCTAAACCCCCACAGGATCTACGATTTGTTATAGAGCATACTGCTAGTCGCTCCACCGTCATTCCCTTGGAAAAGGGAATCCAGACAAATCCATCAGCTATTTGCTAATGCCTATTCCTGGATCCCCGAATTCTCGGGGATGACAAATGGTATCCTGGAGCTTACATTTGTCGGAACTGAGCTCTGACTACCCGATACCGATATCGATACCGATAGCGATACCGAACTCAACAAACCCAACAAACCCAATAAACCCAAACAACGATTTATTTGATCAATTTTCGAATAAGAACGTTATTAAAATTCGTCGTGTCGTATAAATCTAAGGCTGTTAGGGGTTTAGACTGTTAGACTATTAGCGGCTAACAGCCGAATAGTCTTCAGCCGAATAGCCTGGTTTTAGAACAATCCCGGTTCCTGCCATTCGCCAAATACCTGTCGCAACACAGCCGTCATCTCTCCGACGGTCGTGTATTCGCGACAACACGCCACCAACAGCGGCATGACGTTGTCGCCCTTCTGAACGCCCTTTTCAAGATCGTGCAAACAGTTCTTAACGGCGGCATTGTCGCGGCTTTGTTTGAGATCAGCCAAACGTTTGATTTGCAAGTCGACCCAGGCCTCATTGTGCTCATGCAGATCCACTTCCGGAACAACATCATCATCTTCGGTATATTTGTTGAGCCCCACCTTCACGTATTCGCCGCTTTGGAGTCCTTTTTCAAACTCATAGGCTTGTTGGGCCACTTTGCGCTGGATGAATCCGGACGATACGGCCGCGACCATACCGCCCACCTCTTGAATGGCTGCCATTTCCGCCTGGATTTTTTCTTCCATCTGCTTGGTGATGGTTTCGATAAAATACGACCCGGCCAGCGGGTCAACCGTATCGCGCAAACCGACTTCGTCCATAATGATTTCGAGCGTTCTTAGGGATAACAGCGCCGCTCTGGGGGTTGGAATGGTGTAGGCTTCATCAAAGGAGCACAGCGCGGTGGTTTGCGCGCCGCTCAAGGCCGCACCCAATGCGTAAAAGGCACTGCGCATGATATTGTTTTCAGGTTGTTCTTTGGTGAGCCCGCTGCCGCCGCCGCCAAAAAGGCCGCGCAAAAACAATTTTTTCTTGTCCTGGATGCCATATTCTTCGCGTAGAATTTTGGCCCAGAGTTTGCGTGCTGCCCTGAATTTTGCGATTTGTTCCCACAAATTGCCGAATACATTTAAATTAAAAGAAAAGCGACCCACAAAATCATGGGCCGGTATTCCTCTGGCGGTTACATTATCGATATAGGCCTTGGCTATCTCAAAGGCACAGGCAATTTCCTGGGCCGGTGTGGCCCCTGATTCACGAATATGATATCCACAGATGCTTACCGGATTGCAGCGTGGCAGATGCTTCATGCTATAGGCGATACTATCACCAACCAGGCGCACGCCATGGTCAACGGGAAAAATCCAGGCGCCTCTTCCGATCATTTCTTTGAGAATATCGTTTTGGGGCGTCGCACTGATGCGATCGATGGGATACCCGCGTTTTTCTGCAAGTGCCTGGTACATGGCCAGCATGATGCAGGCAATGGCGTTAATGGTCAGCCCACTCCCGATACGATCCAGCGGTATACCCTCAAAGGCGATTTCAAAATCCCGCAATGAGTCGACCGCCATGCCCACACGTCCCACTTCGCCCAGGGCCTGCGGGTCGTCTGAATCGAACCCCATTTGAGTCGGCAGATCAAAGGCCACATTTAAGCCGGTTTGACCATGCGATATCATGTACTTAAAGCGTTTATTGGTTTCTTCGGGTGTACCGAAACCGGTGTATTGGCGTGTTGTCCAGGAACGGCTGCGATAACCTAATGGATGCAGGCTACGGGTAAAGGGGTATTCGCCCGGATCTCCCAGATCACTTGCATAATCGAATCCGACGGCCTCCAGATCTGCGGGTGTATACACCGGTTTGATTTGAATACCGGACTGATATTCGACCGATTGGATGGCATCTTTTTCATTTTTGGTATATTTTGCAACGCCCATGTGTCACCTTTCAAAGCTGTAAGCGATCAGCCATAAGCATTAAGCTGCTTGCAGCTAATACCTTATTGTTGATTGCTGATCTCATTTATCTCATTAATAAACACCTCAAATGGGGTCCCACCGGGAAAAACGCCCTGAATACCCAGTTTTTTGAGGGGTTGTACATCTCGAGCCGGGATCACGCCGCCCACCACGACGGCAATGTCCTGCATGTTTTCCGCGTGCATCAAGGTGAGCAATTTCTCACAAATAGGCAGATGAGCTCCGGACATGATGCTGAGCCCGATCATGTCGACCGCCTCTTGCATGGCTGTGTTGACAATCTGCTCCACAGTTTGATGCAATCCGGTATAAACAACTTCCATACCGGCATCACGCAGGGCCAAGGCAACGATTTTGGCACCCCGGTCATGGCCATCCAGACCCGGTTTGGCAATCAGTATCTTTATTTTTTTCTCAGGCATACTATTTCCTCACAGCAAATGCTCTCGTTAAAGTATTCCCATGCTACTTTATTCTTTATTTTCTCATTTTACTATATACAGGGTCCAAGGATTCCAGGATCCAAGGGGTCAAGCGATAAAGTTTTTGGGATTTTGCTTGCAGGCGGTAGCGAGCCTCTATCTTACCGCACAAACCGAAACTCGGCACCCGCAACTTGCAACTCGTAACACACTCGAACCCTCAATTCCTTGGCTCCTTGAATCCTGATGCTTATTGCAATTCATCATACACATCCAACACCGCCTGCTGACCCCGCATGATGTGTTCGCGAACCAATTCTTCAACCCCTTCTGCATCCCGTTGTCGAATTTTTTTGAGCATATCCTTATGATCCTGATTGCTTATTTTTGCGAGGTTTGCATTTTTTAATATGATTTGTCGAAAACGAAAGATCTGATCCCTGAGATTATGAATCATTTTGATTAAGCGGGGACTTTCGCTGAGACCGTATAGCAAATCATGGAATTCGGTATTAATGTCCGCAAGCAACTCAAAATCACCTGAATCAAGTCTATTTTGAAACGTATCAATTTTTTTCTCAAGCGGTTTGAGGGTCTGCTTGCGATGTTTTTGTGCCGCCAAGCGTGCGGCGTAGCTTTCCAGGACACTACGGATACCAAAGGTTTCAATCACATCTTCGCGGCTGAGTCCCAATACGCTGAATCCGCCGCCGGGTTTTTTTCGCAAAAACCCTTCCCGTTCCAATTTATGAATCGCCTCTCTTACCGGCGTTCTGCTGATGCCCAGGGTTTTGGCAAGCTGGTTTTCGATCAACCTGTCGCCGGGGGACAAATCCCCTTTAACAATGGCCGATTTCAAGTTTTCAAAAACATGTTGTCCCAGCGATTTTCGCTGAGCAATTTTGCCAAGATCTGTCAGTTTTTTGGGATCTGTTTCAGATTTGGTATGATTTGCCATGTACTTATCGCAACCGTAATGGTTTAAATGACCTGTTTACGCTTAAGATCCGCGAGCGTTTGTTCATCATACCCGAGCTGCTCGGCATAAATGGCCTGGTTATGTTCACCGAAACGGGGTGGGAACGATAGCGCGCCCTGATTCTGTTTCATAAAGTCCGTCATATTAGGAGGCGGTGCCAGGGTAATACGGGTGGAAGTGACAGGATCCGTGGCGTGCAACAACTTTTTTTCCACCAGTGGATCTTTCAGCACATCCGCTAGTGATTTAATTTTACTAACCGGCACGGTAATGGACTGCAATAGATCGATTAACGCTTCCGAAGTCATTTTGGCCGAGATTTGATTCATGGCCTGGTTCAGATTGTCCACATCGGCAATCCGTCCGGCATTTTTTTGATATTCAGGTTTGTCGAGTTCTTGAAAAGCCGGCAGGGAGACAAGGGCCTTCCATTGTTTGTCATTGCCTACGGCTAAATAAATATAGCCGTTTTGGGTTTGATAAACCGATACCGGGCAAAAAAACTCATGGGTATTGCCACGACGGGTAATCTTTTTTCCGAAACTGGAAGTCAGGGTGATGGGTACCGTAAGCCAGGATACGGACGATTCAAACATGGACAAATCGATTCGTGAGCCCTGTCCGGTCAATTCTCTTTTGAGCAGTGCTTTCATCAGCAGACCATAGGCATGCTCACTGGTGCCCATATCCGGTAAGGGGATGCCGAGTACCTGCGGGTCGCCCTCAGCTTCTCCGGTCAATTCCATGAGACCGGATCTTGCTTGGAGGATGGGGTCGTAAGCACCCTCATTGCTATTGGGCCCAAAACCGGTGACACCCAACCAAATGATATCCGCTTTTACTTTTTTCAGGCGCTCATAGTCTATGCCCAGTTTTAAATAGTTTTTGGGAAGCTGGTTGGTGATGAAAACGTCCACAGACAGCTCTTGGATCAAACGGTCAAAAATCTGTTGTCCCTCCGGCTCGGCCAGATTCAGGGTAAGCGCCTTTTTACCGGCGTTGATGCACAAATAATAGCTGTTCATGCGCTCTTCACGCAGCACATTTTCACCGATGAAACGATTGGGATCGCCATAAATGGGATGCTCCAAGCGTATAATCTCCATACCATCCTGTGCCAATCGATAGGTTAAGTAAGGGACCACGGTCGCTTGTTCCAAAGACAACACAGTCAAATTGTTAAATTGATCCATCGGCATCTCCTAGATATCAGACTCGGGTTGTATGCTTATTTAGGGAAAAAATGTCATAACGATGTCTGGCGAGGCGCAAATTTCCCCGAAGGCGAAAGTCACCGCCCCTCCGATTTGAACGTGAAGAACGCAAATAATGTATACTGTATACAAGAATCGCTTGTCAAGAAGGGACTTTGTCTTGACTTTGGTTTCTTGTATACAGTATACGATCGCATATATAGACTTGTCTATCACAATCGCCACATGCAAACTCATTTTTACGCAAGCAAGCGAGAATTACGAAACCAGGAGGCTCAACTCATGACAGACGTTCAAGCACCCATGCCCGGAAAAATTTGTGAAGTGAAAGTGAAACCAGGAGATACCGTAATCGAAGACCAGGAAGTTCTGGTTCTGGAAGCCATGAAAATGGAAATGCCCATCGTCGCATCTGTTGGCGGAACTATAAAATCCGTTAACTGCGCGGCAGGAGACGCGGTTCAGGGCGGGGATACATTGGTGGTTATAGAGTAGATACCCGGGTACAGAGGGGCCGGCACTGATTTTACCATATAGGATCTGTAATATACGCGGTTATAAAATCCAAATTCCGAATCTCGAAATTCGAAACAAATTTAAAATTCGAATGCTCAAATGCTCCAAACAGGCATCGTGAACGTTATGCCTGCTTGTTTGTTTTGATCATTTGATTTTAATTTATTTGATATTGTTTAGGATTTCGATATTCGTGCTTCGAATTCTAGTTTTTTTCAGAAGAGCCTAAGGGTTCTGACCTGGCCCAGAGGAGCAAACTTTTAAAACTGTAATAATAAGGGGGCCTAGAATGTCCGACCAAGCAACCCACCAAAGCCAATTGGAACGTCTCAAAGATTTAAAGGATAAGGCAGAGATTGGCGGTGGATCAAAAGCCATTCAAAAACGACATGATCAGGAGAAGTTGACAGCCCGCGAACGACTGGAACTGCTTTTTGATCCGGGATCATTTGTGGAAATGAACCAGCTGGCCGAAAGCCAGGCGGTTGATTTTGGCATGCAGGCCAAAAAGGTGCCAGGCGACGGCGTGGTTACCGGTTACGGCCGAATCGACGATCGACTGGTTTTTGCCTATGCTCAGGATGCCACCGTACTGGGGGGCTCGGTTGGTACCATTCACGGTCAAAAAATTTGCCGGATTATGGATGAGGCCTTGAAGGTAAAAGCTCCCATCGTTGGCCTGTTCGATTCAGGTGGGGGCCGTATCCATGAAGGCTTTTTCGCTTCCAAAGGCGTGGCCGGCATGTTTTACCGCAACACGGCCGCATCCGGTATTATTCCGCAAATTTCGGCCATGATGGGGCCCTGTGCCGGTGTTTCGGTATACTCCCCTGCCCTAACCGATTTTATAATCATGGTCGCTGGCAAAAGCCAGATGGCCATTACCGGTCCCGGGGTAATCAAATCGGTTACCGGCGAGGATGTCACCTTGGAAGAGTTGGGCGGCGCCAAGGTGCATAGCGAAATTACGGGTCAAGCGCATTTGGTTGCCGAGTCAGATGCCGATTGCATCCAAAAAATACGCAACCTCCTGGCCTACCTGCCACGCAACAATCAAGAGTCTGCACCGCATGTGGATTCCAAGGATGATCCTTCCCGTCTGGAACCGGAACTGGAAACAATCGTTCCCGCTGATTTCCGCAAAGCTTACGACATGCGTCACGTGATCCAGCGGGTGGTTGATGATGGTGAATTTCATGAATTATTGGCAAAGTTCGCCAAAAACATAATCATTGGATTTGCCCGCATGGACGGTCAAACGGTTGGCATCGTGGCCAACCAGCCCTTGTTCCTGGCCGGTTGTCTGGACGTGGACAGCTCTGACAAGGCGGCGCGGTTTATTCGATTTTGTGATGCATTTAACATCCCCTTAATCAATCTTGTGGATGTTCCCGGGTATTTTCCCGGGGTCAAACAGGAATACGCCGGCATCATCCGGCACGGCGCCAAAATGCTGTATGCCTATGCCGAGGCAACCGTTCCCAAGATCACCCTGGCTCTGAGAAAAGAATACGGCGGCGCCGTGATGGCCATGTGCTGTGTGGGCATGGGTGTTGATCAGATGCTGGCCTGGCCCATTGCCAAATTGGTTGTTTTGGACACCACGGCAGCTGTCAATCTCATATTTCGAAAAGAGATAAAGGCTGCCGACAATCCCCAGGACTATACCGCGCGCATGATTAAAGAATACGATCACAAATACTCAAATCCTTTTCATGCAGCCTCGAATATGCTGGTGGATACGGTGATCGAACCCCAGGCCACGCGGCCGGAGCTGATCAAAGCCTTAAAAATGCTTCAAAACAAAGAACGCCCAACGCCATTTAGAAGGCACGGCAACATTCCGCTTTAAATTTCGGAAAAATTTTATAGCGGAATGTTGCAAAATTCGAAGCACGAATGCCTAAATCCGAAACAATATCAAATGACATAAATTATAATGATCAAAACATACTCGCAGAAATTCGAATTTCAAATTTATTCCCTCGTAAACGACAGATCACATTTTCGTAAAAATATTGACTGCTAACCAGTTAATAACACAACAGTTATCAACTAATAAGGAATGCAAAATGGACTTTACCCTGACCAAAGAACAACAATACATCCAGAAAGCCGCACGCGAGTTTGCGGTGGGCGAATTTACCCATGTGGCCCGTGATTTCGACCTGAATGAAACCTTTCCCCAAAAAATATTGGATAAGGCCCGGGAGCTGGATTTGCTGGGTCTTTTTATTCCGGAAGCATATGGTGGCCCGGGCTTGGGCTACCTGGATCACGCCCTGGTTCTGGAGGAATTCTGGAAAGTCGATCCCGGTATCGGCCAGCAGCTCTGTTCGGTTAGTTTCGGCGCTGAAGAACTGCTGTTGTTCGGAACCGAAGTGCAAAAGAAAAAATATCTATCCCCCATATTTACCGGCAACGGCATTATGGGATTTGCCATCACCGAACCGGACGCCGGTAGTGACACCGCTGCCGTGGCCACCACGGCTGTTCGGGATGGAGATGACTATGTCATCAACGGCAGCAAGGTCATGATTGGCAATGGAACCGTGGGTAGCTTTCTGCTGGTCTTCTGCCTCACCAATCCCGAAGAAAAATCCAAGACTGCACGCCACAGCATTATCATCGTAGAAACCGACCGCAAGGGGTATAAAGCCGATAAGATGGAAGGCAAGATGGGCCTGCGCTGTTCGGATACCGCTGCAGTCTATTTTAATAATGTGCGTGTGCCCAAGGAAAACCTGGTGGGCCAGGAAGGCCGCGGTTTTATCCAGTTGATGCATTTTTTTGACCGTTCGCGAGCCTATGTGGCCGCTCACGGTATTGGACTGGCCCAGGGCGCCCTGGATCAGGCCGTCCGGCATGTCAAGGGCCGCAAGCAGTTCGGCCGCCCCTTGGGAACCTTCCAGGCCACCCAGTTCAAAATCGCCGAAATGGCCACCCAAATCGAGACGGCTCGCAATATGGTCTACAAATCCGCATGGCTGCTGGACAATGACTTGGCCGACACCAAGTTGACCGCCATGGCGAAATTGTATGCCTGCCATGTGGCGGTATCCGTGGTGGACGAAGCCCTGCAGCTCCACGGTGGTTACGGCTATTTCAATGATTATGACATCGAGCGCTTCTACCGGGCCGCCAAGGTGCTGGAGATATACGAAGGCACCAAGGAAGTTGAAAAGATTATTATTGCAAGGGAAATACTTGGAAAACTCTAAACCTATCTTTTTTTCAATTTCGTTTGCCTCCCCTTCCGACTAAAATCTATTGCCACGTAAGGTTGATAACGGGCATGTTTATGTTATAGGAGATAATTGTGGTGTGCCCATGCATGTGCATCAATATATAAAATGCAACCGATCTGAAGATGATTTTATTACGCACACAGCATTAAGAAGTTTACGGGGTTGATTTTGAAAAGAAAATGGAACCGACGAGGCTTTATGAAAGCCATCGGAATCACAACATTCGGTGCAGCTTTTTTCTGCACATGGGGGAAATTGTCCATGGCGGCCAGTGCTATAAAACATGAAATTCTCAGACAAAAAGTTTACATGGGCCTGCGAGGCTTGGCCAAGTATCCGTATTTCGAAATGACGGTCAACGGGTTGCTGCGCCTTACCGTGGATGGCATGGAAGGCGGGATCGACGGCCATACGCATTTGGCTTTAAACGGTTTTGCGGGCGGAAAGCCAGATTTGATGAAACCTCACCCGAAAACCCACTATTATCTGCCACCCGACATCAAAACTTCTTTGTATGTTTATGCCAACCAGAATGCCAATGCGGAAGAAAAAAAAGCCATGGGTCGTACGGTTATGAAGACCTACTTCCTGGGTGGATCAGACGTGACAGATACCCATACGATTCCAAATTTGCTCTCTGAAATGGATTTATTAGGCATTGAAAAGGCTGTGATGCTGCCGATTCACTGCGGATGGCTGTTTAACGACGATATGACCGAACGCTATATGGCGGCCATTGAAAAATCGGGCCAGCAGGATCGCTTTATCCTTTGCGGCAGTGTCAAACCGACATTAAAGAATGCTCCCCAGAAGGTAAAAGAGTATCATGCACTTGGTTTAAAAGGTATTAAATTGCATCCCAATATGGCCAAATTTTTTCCCAACGACAAAGCAGCCTGGCCGGTGTATGACACGTGCGCCCAATTGAAGTTGCCGGTATTGATCCATTGCGGCCGCACCGGTTATAAGGAAAGGCGCACGCTGGGCATGAAATTGTACAGCGAAGATTATTCCGATATCCACAACTTTGAGGAACCCATCGCGGCCTTTCCCGAAGCCCGCTTTGTATTGTGCCATGCCGGGGCTTTACAAAATGAGCAGGCCATCAAAATCGCCAAAAAACATAAAAATGTTTGGCTGGACATCCACGGTCAAGGTGTCGACCGAATTCAAACGATGATCAAGGAAGTGGGCGCGGAACGCTTGATGTATGGGTCTGATTGGGCCTTTTATCCCGAAGCGACGATCCTGGTGCGACTGTTGATTGCCACCGAGAATGATCTTACCGTCCGGCGTATGATTTTCGCTGACAACGCCCGCCGGTTTTGGGGCGTTTCATAGCCCTTGATGCTGGGAAGCCTGGATGCTGGGATGCTGGGACGCTGGAATAACCAACAGCTTTAAGCGATTGGATATCAGCTTTCAGCAGTTCCGGGCTTATCGCTCAAAGATGATGAACGTGATGTCGGAATCGCTATCGGAATCTAAAAATGAGTAACCGATACCGATAGCGATACCGATTTTATATAGACAAGGGCAGCTGTGAGCGATCAGTTGCTAACAGCCTAACAGTTTACAGCCTATCAACCTGATCAGAGTTCCACCAAAGCAATACTTTCCACAAACCCTGTGGCCTCCATATCCGTGATCACATCTGCCGGTATACGTGAATCGGTTGCCAGCAGTACATTGCTGCTGCCGCCATCTTCACTGTCCCCTAAATTCATGCGAATGATGTTGATCTGCTTGTCAGCGAGCATTGCCGTAATACGGGCGCCGATGCCGGCTTTGTTTGAGCAGCGGATGTAGGTCAGGTGACCTGTCGGTTCCATGGCCAGTTTAAAATCATCGATGCGAACGATGGTGGCTTGTTTTTTACCGAAGATCGTGCCTGAAATGCTGCAAGCCGATTGGGTTGTTACGGCTTTTACGGTGATCAAATTAATATACTCATCCGCATTTGCGGTCTGGGTTTCCGATACCTTGATGCCGCGATCCTTTGCAAACACGTTGGCATTGACGTAGTTGACCGTGTCTTTAACCATGGGTGTTAACAAGCCTTTTAAAATTCCTGTGGTTACGGGTGACAGATCCATTTTCTGAAATTCGCCCGCATATCCGATGTGCACCTCGGTCACCGGACCGCTGCATAGCTGTGCCACCATACTTCCGATACGATCTCCTAAATTTAAATAAGGGCCGATCTGTTTGAGCAGTTCTCCCGCAACGGATGGTGCGTTAACGGCATTCATAATGGTTCCGTATTTCAGGTAGTTAATGATTTGCTTGGCCACATCCACGGCAACATTGGTCTGGGCTTCCTTTGTGGAAGCACCCAGGTGGGGGGTACAAATCACCTGTTCGCTTTCCACCAGCGAACAGGTCCCCGGCGGTTCGGTTTCAAATACATCCAGGGCCGCTCCGGCCACTTTGCCATTTTTAATGGCGTCGTCCAGATCGTTCTCATTGATAATGCCGCCGCGGGCGCAATTGATGAGCATGACCCCATCTTTCATCTGTTCAAAAGCTTTTCTGTCAATCAGGCCGATGGTATCTTTGATGCGGGGTACATGAATCGTGATGTAGTCGACCCGTTTATATAAATCAGCAAGAGAGACCGATTCAAAACCATCCGACTGTATCTGTTCCGGCGGGATAAAGGGGTCATAGACAATCACCTTCATTTTCAACCCACGGGCCCGATCTGCCACGATGGAGCCGATTTTTCCGTAGCCCACGACGCCGAGTGTCTTGTTGTAAACCTCTCTCCCCTGTAGCTGTTTTTTGTCCCAACGCCCCGCTTTCAGGGAACTGGTGCCGCGGGGTATGTTCCGGGTCAAGGCCATCATCATAGAGATGGCATGTTCGGCCGTGGTAATCACATTTCCGGTGGGTGTGTTCATGACAATGATGCCCCGTTTGGTGGCTGCTGGAATGTCAACATTATCCAGACCAATACCGGCTCGGCCCACAACTCTCAGCTTATCTGCCCTGGCAATCAGATCGGCGGACACTTGGGTGGCACTTCGAATCACCAGTGCATCGTAGTCACCGATAATCTCTAAAAGCACCTCAGGAGCAAGACCTGTTTTAACATCCACATCAATACCGTCCTCGGATTGAAACATGTCAATGCCGATTTCTCCCAGTTGATCACTCACCAAAACTTTCATATGCTTTTAACGTGCTCCGGTTTCGGATATTGTTCCAGAATCTTCTGTGATTCAGCAATGGCATCCTCATCAAGTTCGATATCTTCAAGCTGCCCGGCCAGGAATTTGTCGTAGGCGGACAGATCGATGAGTCCGTGACCGCTCCAGTTAAATAAAATGACCTTTTCTTTGCCTTCTTCTTTGGCCTGGCGAGCCTCTGCCACCACTTGCGCCAAGGCGTGATTGGTTTCCGGAGCGGGAATCACACCTTCGGAACGAGCCAACATGAGGCCGGCTTCATACGTGGCAAGCTGGCCGACCGCCTTGGCCTCCATGATACCTTCATCCACCAGCTGGCTTACCGTCGGTGCCATGCCATGATAGCGCAGCCCACCGGCATGTAGTGGCGGTGGTACAAATGTATGCCCCAAACTGTGCATGGGCAGAAGCGGTGTCATTTGGGCAAAATCACCATGATCATAAGCAAAAGGCGCACGCGTCAGAGTGGGACAAGCAGACGGTTCCACCGGGTAAATGGCCACGTCTTTGCCATTGATTTTATCGTGGGCAAATGGAAAGGCCAGACCGGCAAAGTTGCTGCCGCCACCGGCACAGCCAATGACAATGTCCGGGTACTCGCCAATTTTTTCCAGTTGCTTTTTGGCTTCCAGTCCGATGACCGTCTGATGGAGCATGACATGATTCAGAACGCTTCCCAGAGCATAGCGTGTTTCACCGGTCGGGTCAGTTACGGCGGCCTCAACCGCTTCACTGATGGCAATGCCCAGGCTGCCCGGGGTGTCCGGATCTTTTTCCAAAACCATTTGCCCGGCTTTGGTTTCGGTACTGGGGCTGGCCACACAGGTGGCGCCCCAAGTGGCCATCATGGTTTTGCGATAGGGTTTTTGGTCAAAACTGATGCGTACCATATAAACTTTACATTCGAGCCCAAATTGTGAACAGGCGAACGAAAGCGCACTGCCCCACTGCCCGGCGCCGGTCTCTGTGGTTAGGCGTTTGATCCCGAATTCTTTGTTGTAGTAGGCCTGGGCAACGGCGGTATTGGGTTTGTGGCTGCCCGGCGGGCTGACACCCTCGTATTTGTAATAGATACGCGCGGGTGTATCCAGCGCCTTTTCAAGATTGTAGGCCCGAATTAACGGAGAGGGGCGCCAAATTGTTAAAACACGCATTACTTCTTCAGGAATATCGATCCAGCGTTCCGTGCTCACCTCTTGCTCGATCAGATTCATCGGGAAAACAGGTGCCAGCATATCAGGCGTCACAGGTCCGTCCGGTCCCAAGGGCGGATTCATTTTAATATCCGCAAGGATATTGTACCATTGTCGCGGCATTTCATCTTCAGTCAACAGTATTTTTCTAGTTTCCATGACCTCCCTCCTTCATGATAGGTTAACATGTGCTGTTTTCCATATGTTAGGCCGAGATTAGATTGTCGGCTGATGGACACCTCGTTCCGTGATATGGATTCAAATTATGGATAAAGATAAGATCGTCCTGCGATCTTATGATGATCCGATTTCTTGTAACGAATGACCAAAAGCCGATCCACCTGGAAAGGCTTAAGCGGAAACCGTGCAAATGGTACGAAGCGCAAAATTACGGATTCTGTATTTAATGCGAGAAAATTGGTTGCCTGATAACGCACTGAAAGAAGTTCATTTTTTTAACTTGACTCAATGATGTATACAGTATACAGGATTTAGTCAAGAGAATACTGATCATTAACCTATTTTTTATATTTAATAAAGAAGGAAAATGTTATGAAATCTGATCCAAAGCTCTATCCCACCGCTGTCAATCCCCTGCTGATCAAGCCGAATCGGGCCCTACCCAAGGCTGCGGCTATTATCGGTGCCGGCACAATTGGTCCAGATATCGGCTACTACTTAAAAAGCGCAATGCCCGAACTCACATTGACACTCGTTGATATTGATGAAAAACCCCTGAAAGCGGCTGAAAAGCGCTTGGCCGCTTATGCGCAAAAAGCGATTGATCGACGCAAGATGAAACCTGAAAAGGCTGAGGCGGTTCTGGCCAATATCAATTACACCCAGGATTATGATCAATTGGCCGAATGTGAACTGGTCATCGAAGCAGCCACCGAAAACATTCCCCTGAAACAGAAAATTTTTAATCAGGTTGAGGGTATTGTGGCACCGGAGGCGATCATCACATCCAATACCAGTTCAATCCCGGCGGATCGTTTGTTTAACAAAATGAAGCATCCCCAGCGGACCTCGGTGACGCATTTTTTTGCGCCAGCCTGGCGCAGTCTGCCGGTGGAAGTCGTAACCTGGCCGGGTGCCAGTCAGTCTACCATCGATTACCTTTTCTGGTTTTTAGCTAAAACCGGCAAAGCTCCCATCATTACCGATAATGCCATTTGCTTTGTTTTAGACCGGATATTCGACAACTGGTGCAATGAAGCCGCATATCTCTTGGCGGATGCAACGGCCAGCCAAATAGACCAGGTGGCCCAGGAATTTGTGCATGCCGGACCCTTTTTTGTTTTGAACATGGCCAATGGCAATCCCATTATTGTGGAAACCAATACGCTCCAAATGGAAGAGGGCGATCACTATCGGCCGGCCAGCATACTTAACTCCGTTGATCGGTGGGCGACCCACAAACCGGGAGGCGGTCCGGACGTGCCCTCAGAGCTTGCGGCCACCATCCGCGACCGACTGTTAGGGATTCTTTTCTCACAGTCTTTTGATATCATTGACCGGGGTATTGGCACCATGGCCGATCTAAATTTTGGATGTCAGGTCGCATTGGGTTTCAAACAAGGCCCACTGGACATCATGCAAAAGCTCGGCAAATCCGAGGTCAACCGTATTATGCAGCGCTTTCAGCAGGATCGGCCCGGCTTCCCCGCGGCCGCCGAACCATTCGCATTCTATCAAAAATTTTATCGCTATGTTCTGGTGGACGATATCAGCGATGTTAAGGTTATCACGATTCGACGGCCCCAGGCCATGAACGCCCTTAATGATGAGGTCACGGCCGAAATCTTGGATGTACTCCAGCAGTTTGAAAACGATCCAGATGTAAACGGCTTCATCATTACCGGCTATGGTGGTGCCGCTTTTTCTGCGGGTGCCGATATCGGCAAATTCCCTTCCATGCTGGGAGATAAATCTGCGTCCACTCAATACGCCCGGGATTGCGCCAAAGTCCAACGTTTTATGGATACGATGAAAAAACCCGTGGTGGCGGCTTTAAATGGTCTGGCCATGGGAGGCGGTTTGGAAGTTGCCATCCGCTGCCATGGTATTGTTTCCGTTCGCAATGCCATCCTACAGTTCCCGGAGATTACCCTCGGTATTCTACCCGGCATTGGCGGCTGCGTCGTTCCATACCGGAAATGGCCACAGGCATCAGAACTATTTAATGAAATGATTTTGTTTGCGAAACCGGTAAATGCCGGCGTTGCAGCGGAAATCGGCATCGTGGATCAGGTGGTCACCGATGCATCCGATCTAATCTCGACCGCCATGGAACGCGTCAAAAGCCTGAGGGGAAACCTGCCCACCATCAACGAGTCGGCGGTTGAAATACCGGACATTGCCATACCGGACAAACCCCTGGCCGGCAAACAGCCCCTGAGTCATGCAGCGGTAGCGATAACAGCGGATACGGTCCGCAAAGCCGCTGCTGCCGAGGGCCTGGATGATGCCTTGGAATTGGGCTATGCTGGTTTTGGCGATATCGCCTGTTCAGACGCCGCCAAAGAGGGCATATCGGCGTTTTTACAACGGCGAAAACCAAACTTCACGTAAAGAAATCGCACGGGACCGACGAGGACTGTAAGCATCGCTTTTGGTACGATGTATATATTTTTACCGCCATGTTTCCAAAACAATGCGATTTCTTTTCGCGGAGCGACTTCGTCGCCTCACTATTTAATACTTAGCAATGGGCTGAAAACATTCTGCGCCGAACAGCCTAAGCACCGAACAGCCTAATTTAGAGGTATCATGAAAGAAGACTTTTTTCTCGGTAATGGTGCAATCGCTCTGGGTTTACTGGAAGGCGGTTGCCAGGTCCTAACGTCATATCCCGGTACGCCCAGTTCAGAAATCCTGCCTGAAGCGGTGCGTTTAATTCAATCCGAAAAATTGAATACCTATGTTGAGTGGTCGACCAACGAGAAGGTTGCCCTCGACAATGCCTATGCGGCGGCAATTTCCGGTAAGCGAGCGGCCTGCTGCATGAAACAGGTGGGTTTAAATGTGGCCGCGGATTCACTCATGAGCGCTGCTTACCTGGGTACGGTGGGTGGCTTTGTTATTATTTCCTGTGACGATCCGGGGCCGCATTCATCTCAGACCGAACAGGATACGCGTCTGATGGCGCGGCTGGCCAAAGTGCCGGTTCTGGATCCGTCTCATCCCCAGGAAGCGCGCGAAATGGTTCAATCTGCCTTTGAAATATCGGAAAAGTATCGCATACCGGTGATTTTAAGACCGGCCATACGCGTTTGTCATGCCAGACAAAATCTGCGCTGGGATACGTTGGCAGACAACCCCAAGCCTGCTGATTTTCAGAAAGATCCCAGTCGCTGGGCCGCGACACCCAAGTTTCGATATCTGCTCCATCGGGAACTGAACAAAAAACTGCAGGACATTGCCGAGGATTTTAACACCCTGGCACCGTTTAACCAGCACGATTTGAAACCGAATTCAAAACATTCATTGGGGATTATTGCCGGTGGCGTACCGGGTGCCGTTGTCGACGACATTTTAAAGACCCATGAGCGCAACGATATCCCCATGTTGAAAATCGGCGCACCCTATCCTTTTCCGGATAAATTGGCCCTGTCTTTTATGCAGGCTTGCGACAAAATACTGGTGGTTGAAGAAACCGACACGCTTATCGAAACCAGTCTGCGCAATCGGGAAAAAGTTCTGGGTCGCTTTTCAGGTCATATACCCCTGGAGGGGGAACTGGTACCTGAAGTGATTGAAACATGTTTGCAAAAAGTGATCAACGAACTTAATCTGCAGCCCTTGGGTGTTGATGCCGGCGAGGACGTCAAAACCTTGGTCAGCAGCCTGGCGCTACCCATCCGTCGCCCAACGCTTTGCCCCGGCTGTATGCATCGGGGTGTATTCTACAGCATTCGCAAAGCCCGCCCCAAAGCCATCTTCACGTCCGATATCGGCTGCTATACCTTGGGACTCAACCTCGGCAGTGTGGACACGGTTCTGGATATGGGTGCCGCCATCACGATGGCATCCGGATTCTACCACGCCCATGCCCAAGACGGCACCCAGCAACCGATTGTGGCCACCATCGGGGACTCCACCTTCTTCCATTCCGGTCCGGCCGGTCTTTTAAGCGCTGTATACAACGACGCCCGATTCGTACTGGTTATTCTGGATAATATGACCACGGCGATGACCGGCATGCAACCGACGCCGTCGCTGGGCATTCGTGCCGATGGCAGTGCCGGCAAAAAAATCCCTTTGGAGCGACTCGTGGCCGGATGCGGGATCGAATTTATTGAAGTGATTGAACCCTATGATACACCCAATTTGCGCAAATTGCTCAAAAAGGCATTTGCCTATACCAAGGATCCGGAGGGTGGCATAGCGGTTATCATCGCGCGTCACCCCTGCGTAATTGCATACCGGGACCTGGCAGTTCAAAACCGCAAAGCGGTTACCGTTACCGATGAGTGCGTGGCCTGCAACCATTGCTTGGAGCGTTTTGAGTGCCCGGCCCTTTATCATGACGCTGAAAAAGAAAAAACCGCGATTGATCCGGGACTGTGTATCGGCTGCGCTGTGTGTGTGGATATCTGTCCGGTTGGAGCGATTGTAGCGAAGTAGAACTTTGCTAAGGTGTTTAGGCTGAAGCAGTTTTGTCTGCAAATCATAGGTAGTGTTTAATGCATGCTACCACTCAAATCGGGATCGCTATCGGGATCGGGATCGTAATCGAAGGCAGAGAGCGGATACCGATTTCGACTCAGATAGCGATACCGAACTCAACAAAGCAGGAGATTATCATATGCCTTCTATCAATTTCGTTCTCAGCGGCCTGGGGGGCCAGGGAATTCTGTTTATGACCAAAATCATCGCCAAAACGGCCCTGCGAAAGGGATTTGATATTATGGGGGCCGAAACGCATGGCATGGCCCAACGGGGCGGCTCGGTTATTTCACATCTGAGGCTCGGCGACATTCGCAGTAGTTTGGTAAAACCCGGGTCGGCCCATTATCTCCTGTCCCTGGACGAAAACGAAGCCTACCGTCATCTTGCATTCGTGGCCCCTTCTGGAAAATTATTCAGCGATGCCCGCACCCAAGAATTTCCCTTGCCGGCGGTAAGATCCTATTTGGAAAAACAAGCAATCGAATATCATTCATTGCCCGCCCGTAAAATAGCTCTGGATTTGGGTGCACCCGTATCCTCAAACCTGGCGATGATCGGTTTTTTTGCAGGATTTAAACCGGATCCCTTTACACCGGACGATTTTCGGGAAACCATCGAGGCGGTGAGTCCGGAAAAATTTCGCGCAACAAATTTGAAGGTGTTTGAGGAAGGACTTTCAGCAGCTTAGTGCTTCGATTCGGAAATTCGGTTACGTGATTCAAAACAAATAACTTTCACCGCCCGCTTCGCTCAAGACGGAAAGTACGCAAAGGAACATCATTCGTCGAATCGGTTGCCGTTCTTGTGAAAAAAGACCGTTTTCCAAGCTCGGCAACGATTCGCCAAATACATCGATCCTTCGGATAATTCTACAATTTGAATGCTGCAATGATTGATATCGAAGACACAGGTCAAGCCATCGTCCATTCTTACAACGCCTTAGAGTATAGTTGCCCGAAGGGCATGATGATTTTGCCGAATCGAAGTCTGCCAGTTGTTTTTCGCCTGGTAGACACCTGATTCGACAAAAAATATCTTTCTTTGCGTTCTTTGTGCCTTGCGGTGAATGCTGTTCTGATAACTAAATGTATACGTAACAGTAATTATTAATCTACACACAAAGTAATTTAAAGGGGCGCAGGATGAAGCAGAAGCGGACAGCATTAGACTTTTAACACCCTAACAGTCCAACAGCCTTCAGCCTGATCGCCTATCCTTGGAATTTTTCACGCAATTCAGCTTTACGAACCTTTCCCAATGCTGTTCGCGGTAGATCCGTAACCAAAGATAATTGCTTGGGTATTTTATATCGTGCCAGTCTGTCTTGACAATGCACCTGCACAGAAGCCACATCAAAACTGAAAGTTTCATCTTTGGGCAGAATGAAGGCATGCCCCACCATCCCCCAGGTGTCATCCGGCATACCCACCACAGCCACATCCGCCACGCCGGGAATCGTTCGTAAAACGGCTTCCACTTCAGAAGGATACACGTTCTCACCACCCGAAATGTACATATCGTCAACGCGATCCACCAGGTAATAGTAACCCTCTTGATCAACATAGGCCAAATCACCGGTGTGCAGATAACCATTTTTGATGGTCGCGTCCGTCTGCTCCGGATTTTGCCAGTACTCCTTCATCATAATGGAACCACGAACCACAATCTCACCGACTGTACCGGGATCGACACGACGCCCCTGGCGATCCAAAATACTGACTTCCGCATGAAAAACCGGTTTTCCAACCGTACCGGGCCGTTTGAAAGAATCCTCCTCTGAAGCCCATAGCAAAATAGAGGTTTCGGTTTGCCCCATGATTTGCCGAAACGCGAAACCGGCTTCCTTGCAAGCCTGAAATAAGGCTTTCGTTGTTTTTTCACCACCACCGGCGCAGGTTTTAAGCGATGAAACATCATTGCGCTTTTCCTGGGGTACCTGCAGCAAAGCGCGAAATACGGTGGGGACCCCCAGGAACTTCGTAACCCGATATTTTTCAATATCCTGGTAGATGGCCATGGGGTCAAACTTTGGATGCAACAGGATAGTGGCGCCTTTGTAAAGCGTTGGCGCTGCCTGAATAAACAAACCGCCGGAATGAAACAGCGGCAATGCAATCAGCATGACATCATCAAAATGAAGTTTGAAAAAAATTTCTGCATTCAAGCAATTAAAAAAGGTTTTGCGATGCGATAGGACTGCACCTTTGGGCGCACCGGTTGTGCCGGATGTATACATGACAACATGGGGCTCTTCCGGATCGGATGGTCCCAAGGACCTGGAAACAAATGGCAGTTTGCCTTCAAAGGCAGGGATTTCGGCGTGATAATCCCGGATGCCCTCTGCTGAAGGGCTGCCGCCCACAATGCACATGATCATGGGGGCCGGTTGTTTGTCGAAGTCATTGACCCTTACCATCTCTTGAAAAGATGGGTTGAAAATGAACAATCTGGGCCGGGCATTGAGAATGGGGTGTCTTAGCTCTGCGGCCGTGATGCGATAATTAATGGGAACAAAAATAGCCCCCAGCCGGGAACAGGCCAAAAACACATCGATGAATTCCAACGAGTTGGCCAACATTACCGCAACCCGGTCGCCTTTTTCAATCCCCAGGAACTGCATCCAGGCAGCGGTTTGATTGGAGCGTGCATGCAGTTCACGATAGGTGATGGTTCGGCCATTAAAGATAATCGCCGGCTTGTCCGGGTGCAATTCACGCCAACGCTGGACCCAGAAGGCGATGTTCATGGATTTGATCATATTAGGTTCGGTGTTAGGTTTTAAGTTACTTTGTGTTTGGTGTTTAGTATTTGGTTTATAGTGTCAAGAAAAAAGGGACAACCGCTGTGAAATATCTAACCCCTACCACAAAACACAATAAACGAAACACAAAATACTAATCCGGTTTCGGTCCCGACGTTTTGTCATCGATGAGCTCCAACAACACCCCGTTTATTTTTTGGGGATGGATAAACGCAAATTCACAATCGCGGAATTTCCGAATACCGCCGACAATCGGATAGTCATTCGAATCAAGCGTGTCCATGGCTTCACGCGTTTTATCCACATTCAGACTGATGAGCATGACGCCTTCACCCCGATTTCGGATAAATTTGGCCACTTCTCCGTCAGGACTGGTGGATTCCATCAACTCAAACCCCACCTCACCCAAATAGTAGCGGGCAACGTTAATTTTTTCGGGTTCATCCACATATTCATCATCCGGCTTTTCTTTACCCAACAAGGGTTCCCAGATTTTGCGGGCGGCATCCAAATTTTTAACAGCGATACAAATATGATCTATTTTGTTGATTTTCATAAAGGCTCCTATCCATTGGAAAATATGATTGTCTAAAATTTATGGCTCTTAAAAGTTCAACTTCAGATTGAATGCTATTCACCGACCATACTAAACCAATGGCCAAGACGTCGTCAAGTTTTACGCAAGCTCTGAATAGATGCACGTAAGCATGCGGAAAGCATAAATAGGAGACGGGCAACAATAATGAGAAACCAGGTAATCGCTTTCAGCACTGAGCTTAAAGCTTAGCGTTTACAGCTGATACCTTGACACCCCCATTGATATTTGCAATAAATCTTCATGACAAAACTCGCAATACTAGACTGAAACATTTCTTAACGCCAAATATTTCCCATACTTATTAAATACGTTTCATACCCGATTAGCTGAAATAATGCTGTTGGTGGAAGTCTGTTCGCAATCGGGATCGCTATCGGGATCGGGATCGAAATAAGGCGTGGGTCGGCATTGGAAGGTACCACAATTCAAATGTCTTGGTAGTCGGCTTTGGTTCGGATAAAGCAGAAAGCCGGCAGCGTAAAGCTGAATTGGACTGCATTGCTGCAATGCTTAGTCGATTGAGCAGCAGGGGGTATCGCGCAAAGGAGGGGTTCGGGGAATACGGATATACTGAGTTGGATACCGATACCGATCCCGATAGCAATTTCGATAAGGTCGATAACTGTTTCTAATGATGGGGAGGGCAATTAACATGTACGCAGACAGATTCTGGAAAAAAAATTGGGACCCGGGCGTTGAAGACCTCAAGCGCGAAGATTACGAAACAACCTATGTTAAAATCATTGAAGAGTCCTTTAAAAGCGTCCCGGATAAAACCGCCATGGGCTTTCTGGGGGTGGATATTACCTTCGGAGAACTGGATACATACGCCAATCAATTTGCCAACATGCTCTTGGAAAACGGTTTCGAAAAAGGCGACGTGGTGGGCATCAATCTTCCCAACATCCCGCAATATGTTATTACCGTCATCGGTACCTTGCGGGCCGGTTGTATTGTGTCCGGGATTTCCCCGTTGATGTCTGCCGAGCAAATCAAATACCAGCTCAATGATTTGGGCGGCACCGGAAAAAAAGTGGCCTTTGTCACCCTGGATGCCATATTTGAAGGCCACCTGGTTAAGATTGCAGCGGACATACCTCAACTAAAGCTTGTGGTCACCACTAGTGTGGGCACTTTTTTGCCCAAGATCAAACAGATCCTGGGAAAACTGCTTAAAAAGATACCCAGCGGCAAGGTAAGGCCCTTGCCCGGTAAAACCGTACTGGATTTTCAGAAGGATGTTTTTGGCAAGTCTGCCAAACAGCCGGTGGCCGTGGATATAGGCCCGGACGACCTGGGATGGATCCAGTACACCGGCGGCACAACCGGTGATCCCAAAGGTGCCATGTTGACCCACCAAAATGGGTGCCATAATATTTTAAGCATCGTACGATGGTTGGGGTGGAAGCAATATAAAGGCGTTCTGCTATCCGGTTTCCCTTTCTTTCATACCGCCGGTTTGACAGTCTGCCAATGTGCTATCTGGTTTGGCTGGACCCAGGTGCTGATACCCAACCCGCGCGACACCGATCACATCTGCAGTGAAATGCTTAAATATAAACCCACCAACTTGGCCAATGTGCCCTCGCTGTATCAGATGCTGATAGAAAATCCGAAATTTAAGGAAATGGATCATTCCAACCTGGGCACCTGCATTTCGGCCGCTTCCCCATTCCCCAAAGAATCTCAAATACTTTTGGAAAACATTATCGGGAAAGGTAAACTTTTAGAGCTCTACGGCATGACCGAAACCTCACCGGTTTCAACCATGAACCCTTCCAAAGGAAAGAAAAAACTGGGCACGGTGGGCATGCCTTTTTTAAACACCGAAGTAAAAATCGTGGATCCGGCCAGCAATGCCGAAGTTCCC
>Ga0180435_10000095_pt1 | contig 83703 bp, 75 predicted proteins | sample SS_ome_3_FD_132467 | JGI IMG/M metagenome (GOLD analysis project Ga0180435, IMG submission 132467) | Hypersaline lake sediment archaeal communities from the Salton Sea, California, USA - SS_3_S_1 metaG | ecosystem: Environmental > Aquatic > Non-marine Saline and Alkaline > Hypersaline >... | reverse complement strand
TTCCTCCTTCTCCTGCTTTCGTCCCGTGAGGGCTCCAACCACAAGGATGACCAGAAAATAAGCTGCAATAATCAAATAGTCGGTAAGGGTGAGCATGGTAGGTTAGTTTAGGTAGTTGAGTCCCTAAATATATAAAAAACTGAATACCAGCCATTGTATCCATAGCGTTCACCCCCTTTAAGCCATCGTTTGCCCCATCAGTCAGGGTAGTTATCAGGAGAAAAGTCATCAATTATCAGTCAAAGACAGCAAAAACCCCCCTCAATGACATTTTGAAAGAGGTCAAAGGACATCAACAGATTTAAATAAGTTGAATGGCCTCAAAAGCCCGTCATTGCTTGATTTTTTTAGATAAACACTCAGCTTTCTACTTTCTTCAGAGGGTTAAAACTAAATGTAAAATCAAAATCTGAGTCTATGAAAAGATTTGTATGCTATCTGCTATTTATGGCGCTAAGCACCCTGACCCTCTATGGTCAGGTCAGGCAGGTCACCGGAACGGTGGTTGGCGCTGACAACGGAGAACCTTTGCCGGGTGTAACAGTATCAGTCAAAGGAACTTCTGTTGGGGCTATTACAGGCGCTGACGGAGCTTATTCCATCCGGGTGCCGGAGGACGGAGAGATTCTGGTTTTCAGTTTCGTAGGGCTACTGAGCCAGGAACTGGAGATCGGCAATAATACCGTGATGGATGTAGTGATGGAACAGGACCTGATGGAACTGGATGAAGTAGTTGTCACTGCCCTGGGTATATCCAGGGAGAAAAAAGCCCTGGGATACTCCGTATCTCAGATCAATGCGGAAGACATTGAGCAAAAGCCTGAAAGTGATATTGGTCGTGTACTCAGCGGGAAAGCTGCCGGTGTGCGAGTAACTGCCACCAGTGGAGTATCCGGTTCGGGTACCAACATTACCATTCGGGGCTATTCTTCCATTAAGGGAAACAACCAACCTTTGTTTATTGTGGATGGTGTAAGGTTTTCCGGAAGTACCAATTCGGGTACGGATAACGAGCAGGGTTTCCTGGAAGGTAACCAGGCCACTTCCAGTCGCTTCCTGGACATTGATCCAAACAGCGTGGAAAATATCTCCATACTGAAAGGTCTGAGTGCTACGACCATTTATGGTGCTGAGGGCCGCAACGGTGTGATCCTTATTACCACGAAGAATGGAGCCGGGGTTAGCGGAAAAGCTGAGATCACAGTGAACCAATCCCTGTTCTTTAACAACGTGAACCTTCCTGAATTTCAGAATTCCTACGGTAACGGCTTCCAGCAACAAAATGGATTTTTCTATAGCAACTGGGGGGCTGCATTCACCGATCCGCCCACCATGGTCGATCATCCCTTTTCCAGGTTTGCAGATCCCGATCTGATTGCAGCCTTTCCGGAATACCAGGATGGTGTCCAATATGCTTTGCAACCCTACAATAGTGTGCCTGAATTCTTTCGCACGGGGGTGGCTTCCAATACTTCGGTAAGTATGCGTGGAGGAAACGAGAAATCGAGCTTCAGTGCCAATGTGAGTTACCTGGACGATCAGGGATTTTTACCAGGGAACCAGTTGAGGAAATTTAATGCAGGTATCGGAGGTAAGACCCAGATATCCAAGCGCCTTACCTTCTCCGGCACCATGAACTTCGTCAAAACTGATATGGAAACCCCTCCCATCTCCTACGGAGACGGAAGTGGTATAGGCGGGGGAAGCGGTATATCGGTATTTGCTGATGTATTATATACTCCCAGGTCTGTGGATTTGATGGGATTGCCCTTTGAGAGCCCCATCGATCACCGGAGCGTTTACTATCGGGTAGCCAACGACATTCAGAATCCGCGTTGGACCACCAAGTATGCCCGGCAGACCGATGATGTGAATCGCATCTATGGTTCTGGAAACTTGAGCTACAGTATCCTGGACAATATAAATCTGACCTATCGTTATGGTATTGACCATTTCTCTGAAAAGCAGGAGTATCAGCTGAACAGAGGCTCGGTACAGAACGATAATTATCTGAATGGTCTGTATCGCACCCGGAACATCACCAGTTCCACCTGGGATCAAAGTGTCTTGCTTACCATGCAACAAGATATCGGGGAAAAGATCACTCTGGATTTATTGTTGGGAGGATCTTCGGTTCGGGATATTTATTCCACCGACGGTATGGAGAGTACCAACCAGCTGGTGTTCGGACTCATGAATCATAAGAATTTCAGTGACCACAGTACGTACAACAGCTTCAACCAGTATGCGTTGCAGAGTAGTTCGGAGGCCAATACCCTGGGTGCTTTTGGCCAGTTAACAGCCAGTTACAGCAATTACCTCTTTTTAAACCTTTCAGCACGAAACGATTGGTTCTCTTCCCTGCAGCAGGAGAACAGGAGCCAGTTCTACCCAAGTGCCAGCTTATCCTTCATTCCTTCGCAGGTATTCGAAGTACTCAAGACAAGTGCCAAATTCGACATGTTGAAGCTGAGAATTGGCTATGGTACTTCGGCAGGATTCCCTCCGCTTTATGTAACAGAGAGTATACTCTCAACTCAGGCCAGGGGATTTGTTACACTGGATGGTTCTGTTGTTCCCACCAACGGGGTTCACTGGTTCCTGGGGAATCCGGATCTGAAACCGGAATTACACGCCGAAACGGAACTGGGGATCGAGTTTGCCATGTTTGAGAATCGCTTTGGGGCAGATATCACCCTCTATTCCAAGAAAACAACCAACCTGATCACCGAAGCCACCCTGGATCCGGCCACAGGTTATGCCCGCACCTATGTGAATATCGGGCAAATGACCAATCGTGGACTTGAACTGGAGATGTATGTGACACCGGTAAGGACCACCAATTTCTCCTGGACCATACGGGGCATATTTACCAAGTATGAAAGTATTGTGGATGAATTAGGAGCCGGACTGGACAAGGTCTTGATCAATGGATTTACCGATCTAGGTAACTATGCCATTGCCGGACAACCTTACGGAGTAATGTATGGTTACGAGATTGACAGGGACGATGCAGGGAATTATAGAATTGATGGAAATGGTAACTTCCTGCAATCCGATGAACCTGCCATCATTGGTAATCCACACCCGGACTTCGAATCCAGTGTAATCAACCGCCTGAGCTACAAAGGAATATCCTTGAGTATGCAATGGGATTATCGTCAGGGAGGCGACATTTACTCGGAGACTGTTAATACACTTATTGGACGGGGTATCACCAAAGACACCGATTTTGACAGGAGTCAGACCTTTGTGATGCCCGGTGTACTTGCCGATGGATCGCCCAACGACATTCAAATCACAGCTACCAATGCCTACTTCAATAACTTCGGTTCGCAGGCACCCTCAGAGGTGAATGTGATTGATGGTACTACCATCAGGCTGAGGGAGATTTCATTGACCTATTCCCTGCCACAAAAATGGATGACCAAACTTCCTTTCGGCAGAGTCGACATCTCAGTGATGGGACAGAATCTCTGGTTCAAGGCCATCAACTTCCCCGAATACGTGAATTTCGATACCGATATGTTGAGTCTGGGAGTAGGCAACGGACTTGGATTCGATTTTATAACCGGTCCGAGCTCCACCCGCTATGGTGCCAGCATCAAAGTGACATTCTAGATCTATAAAACAATGAGAATCATGAAAAAATCAATCATATTATTATCGGTCACACTCATTCTGGGCATGTTGAGCGGTGCGTGTGACTTCTTCGACATGGAATTAACACAGGACCCGGATGAGGTAAACCTGGAGGCTGCAAATCCCGATTATGCGCTCAATGCCATGCAGGTGGATCTGAAAAATCTCTTAAGCAACGACGATCCACCCAACTGGAGAGGAGTCAACCGCTTAGGCATGGAAGTAACCAGAACCATTATCAAGTGGGGAGGAACCTACGAGAATGCCTACAATCCCACTGAATTTGACCAGGTCTGGACAAGGTCCTACGAAGGGATACTAATGGATGCGCATACCTTTCTTCCTGTTTATGAAGAGAAGGAGTGGTGGATTCATGCGGGAATCACGAAAGTAATACAGGCATACGTCCTGGTTACTCTGGTCGATTTCTTCGGAGATGTTCCCTGGACCGAATCCTTCGATGCCACAAATTTTAATCCGGCTGCTGACGATGATGCCAACGTATATTCTGTGGCACTTGCCAAACTGGATGAAGCTATTGTTGATCTGGATAAAGATGCTCAGGCAACTCCCAGCAACGATATGTTTTATGACGGTGATCCCGAAGCCTGGACCACGCTGGCAAAAACACTTAAACTGAAGATTCATCTGAACCTCAGACTGGTAGATGCCACTACTTCCACTTCTGCCATCAATGCGCTTATATCAGACAATGACCTGATCGACGCGGCTGATGAGAACTGGATATTTCATTACAGCAGGGTAACTGACAATCCCGACAGCCGTCACCCCTTCTTTATGTACAATTACCTGAATGGTGGAAATACCTATATGGCTAACTACTTCATGTGGACCCTCTATGAGGAGAAAGCTGTTGTGGACCCACGCATGCGCTATTATTTCTACCGTCAGCGTACCACATCCTCGGAGGATTTCCAGGAGTTGCCCTGTTTCGGAACTGACAGGCCTTCGCATTATCCGGCAGAGATACCCTATTGTACTCTGCCCGATGGGTACTGGGGTCGCGACCACCTGGACGATGATGGCATACCCCCCGATACGCGGGCAAGAACTCTCTGGGGAGTTTACCCAGGTGGTGGGGAATTTGATGCGGATCAGGGGCTGCCAGCTTCCGCCGTTTCAGGCTTGCAGGGAGCAGGAGCAGAAATGCTGATGCTGGATAATTTCGTAAAGTTCATGCTGGCGGAATCTGCCTTAACCCTGGGAACCTCAGGAGATGCCAGGCAATTATTGCTGGATGCAGTTTCTTCTTCTATCGCCCATGTGATGGCTTTTGGTGAAGAGATTGCCGACCAGAACTACATCCCCACCCAGCAGGATCTTGACGACTACCTGGCAGAAGTAGCCAACCTGTATGACAATGCCACCTCCGATGCAGAACGATTGGAAGTGATTGTAAAAGAGTATTACATTGCTCTGTTTGGGAATGGGGTTGAGGTGTACAATCTGGTGAAAAGGACGGGGATGCCCTCCAACCTTCAGCCTGCACTGCTGGCTGATCCTGGCGAATTCCCACGCACCTTCAATTATCCGGCCAACTGTGTGAACCTGAATTCATCTATCGCCCAGAAACCGCATACAGTACAGGTCTTCTGGGATACCAATCCTGCCGGGATCATTCAATAACTAAAATGGAACAGATCATGAAACTACAAAGATATATATCAATTATCCTGCTGGCGGTTCTGGCTTTTGGCTGTGAAACACCCATGCTGATCGATCCAGCAGACGTGGAGAAAGGGCTCTACGTAACCCTTGAGGTCGGGAACACGAACATCAATTCTGCCGACATTGAAGGGACACCCATTACCGGGCTCTTTGATAATCCTTCGGGCAATGTGGCCAGTCACGATGTTTTTGTGAAACGAATCTATGACGATGGAGCCAGCGAATCAGACTATGTTTTGCTGGAAACGATCACATCATTCCCCTACCATTTCGGTGTGGATGGCAACGAACTGGCAGCCCTTTTTGGGGTCCCTGTGGAAGAAACCTTTGCCAACTTCTATCAGTTTAACTGCGAAGCCACGGGAAATAACGGAGAGGTGGCAGATTATGACAATCTGCATAACGACCTGATTGGAAGTGCCGAACAATTGCAGGGATTTCGCTTTCGTGGCGCGGTGGTATGTCCCTCCGATCCGGATGTGATTGTTGGTACCTATACGGCGCTGACTACCTCCACCTTCCCGGATTTCGCAGATCCGGTGGTCGACCTGGAGAAAACCATTACCATAACTGCAACCGAAAATGAGGGTTTCTATGAGATTTCGGATTTCACTTTCGGAACCTACGATTATTTCTATGCAGCTGTGGGATGGACGCCGGCGGCAGACCATCCCGGAACCATCCAGGATGTGTGCGGTAAATTTTTCCTGACCGATACCTTTGATCCATGGGGTGAAGCAGGTTTTGGTGATTTCACCTTTAATCCCGACGGGACCATTACGGTTGTGGGAGGCACCAATTATGGGGAGGCATGGACAGCAGTGCTCACCAAGCAGTAGCTTTGCACCTCCAACTATTATTCATGCTAAAGGGCGCTCCATTGGGGCGCCCTTTTCATTTGTGTTCTTGGGATCTTGTATATCATTGTATGATGATCTCTTTGCCGGTACCTCCGGATATATAGCCCTCACCAAAGGAAGCTTTTAAGGAGGCAATGGAATTGTCGCCAGTACAATGGGTCGGACAAATCTGCTTGATCCCCAGCTTTTGTAACTGCTCTCCAATCTGACCAACCGTTTCTCCGGATGTACGCATTAAATGCAGGCCACCAATCACTGTATGGACCTCAATTCCCAGTTCCTCTTTTGCCAACTTTACCATGGCTACGGCACCGGGGTGTCCACAGCCGGTGACCAGTACGCCGCCTTTTTCCGTTTTTATGACCAGACCCTGTTCCTTAAAAGATTCAAAATCGTCTCCTGTAGAGTAGAAAGGACCATAAAGGTGAGTGGGTTTAGAGATCCCAAGGCTGTTTGAAGGAAGCTGAATCCTGGACGTAAGAGTCTTAACAGATGAAGCAGGCAGGTAGCACTTAATGGATGGATTAAGCTCTGCTATCCAGGGGATCCCGGCTGTATGGTCGCCGTGTTCGTGGGAGATAAAAAGAGCTGGGATCTCCTCGGGTTTAATTTGAAGAAGCTTTACATTTTCTTTATACAGTCCGGCTTTTCTTCCGGCGTCAAAAAGCATTACCTGATCCTGATATTCAACCAGGCAGGCAAAACCCCAATCGGTGTCCAGATCCTGATCAAACTGGTAATTGTCATAAATGATGGTGACATGTACTGCACCATCGGGGGAGGCCATTTGGATTGGCTCCCGGGCGGAAAGTGCCGACAGACCCAGCAACAGCAAAAGGCATGTCAGACGGTAAAAGTAAGTCATACTATATCTCTTGTTTGTAGTGAAGTGCGCTGAAAACCTGATTCTTGTAGTTGCGTCCTATTCTCAATTTGGCATTTTCCAGTTCTATGGTAGTCGCATTAAAGGCCCGGATTCTGGGAATGGACACGATATAGGATTTGTGTATCCGGATAAATTGCTCCGAGGGAAGTTTGCTCTCAATATTCTGGAGGCTGCTTTTTACAACTACCCTGCGGTTGTCGGTATGTATGCGGATGTATTCATTGAGACCTTCAATGAAGTGGATCTCCCTGAGGAAAATCTTGATCACCTTTTTATTCTCTTTTACATAGATGAAGGCTTCGTTGTTCATCCCGTTTCCTCCTTCCAATTCGACACTTTCGGGATGACCGGACTGGAAGTATTTGTTGATTGCTTTGAAGAATCTCTCAAAGGTTACAGGCTTCATCAGGTAATCGACCACATCCAGTTCAAATCCATCCAGTGCATACTGGCTGTAGGCTGTGGTAATGATCACCTTGGGAGGACGTTTTAATGTTTTCAGGAAATCAATTCCAGTCATCTGTGGCATCTTGATATCCAGAAACATGAGATCAACCGCATGAGTTCGAAGTGCATCCACAGCCTTCATGGCGTTATCACATTCTTCAACGATTTCGAAATTCTCAAGTTTGAGGATATGTCCGCGAATCAGTTCCCTGGCCAAGGGCTCATCATCAACAATTAGGCACCTGGTTTTCATGCAGATATTAGTTTAGGGATCACAGTAGCCAGCGAGCCTGGCTTCAACGATCCATGGGGTTAATACTCTTAATACATGAAAACAGTCTTACGAACTATACATGAACATAACAAATTTACATGCTTTTCTTCAAACAAATCAGTCAAATGCCCATAAAACAGGGTAAACAGCTGAAAAACATCTGTCAGCCGCGTTTACGGTCACGAATGCGTGTTTCATACCCTTCAAGTCTTCCCTCATTGATATTGGATGGCCGTTCAGCCCGAGGTGACTATTTTTAAAACATGTACAATTTGTTGGTAGGACAGAAGCTTTTATTCAGAATTATCAGGCATGCTTCCCTTTTTCTGGGGATGGTATTTCTGTTTACCTGGGTGGCCTGGTCTCGCAATCCGGACCAGGATAGCTTCTGGAAAGGACTGGTCATGGTTACTACCAATGCCTTCTTCTTTTTCGCTTATGCCTACCTTAGTGTATACCTGCTCATTCCTAAACTGCTAGTTAGAAAAAAGATACTCTTTTTCCTCCTTGCCTTTCTTGTGAGTGGATTGTCCCTGTCATTGCTGAAGTCCTTATTCTCAGATTTCATATTCTACCACGCCATCGCTCCGGAGAATGGTGGCCCCGGAAGCCTTATATCCCTGCCCGGTTTGCTGGTGAACACCAAGGATATGACTTTTATCGTTGCCATTTTTGCCCTGGTAAAATATGCCCGTGACCATTATAGCCTGGAATCCAATATCAGGGAGCTCCAGCGGAAAGGACTTGAGGCAGAGTTGAAGCTTATTGAGCATCAGATGGATCCCCACGTGATCTTTAACAATTTCAATAACCTGTATTCCATTTCCATTTACAGACCCGAACACCTGAAAGCAACAGTCAAGAAGCTCAAATCCATTTTGCATTATCTCTTTATGGAGAGCAGGAGTGAAAAAGTGCAACTTTCCAACGAGGTCGAAATGATTGAGAATTACATAGGCCTGGAGCAGCTGAGATTCGGGGATAGACTGAAAGTGGAATATTCCCTGAAGGGGAATGTGCAGGGTTTAGCTATCACCCCCCTGATCTTATACACTTTCGTGGAGAATTGCTTTGTGCATGGAGCAGGTGAGGATCCCAGCAAATCGTGGATAAAAATCGCCCTTGTGGTAAAGGACACCCGTTTGTGTTTTAAGGCTTCTAACTCAGTGCGGGATCAGCCGGGTGAGCACAGAACGGGAGTTAAAAGAACTTCCAATGAAAATAGTGTGAGAAGGCTTGAGCTAGCCTATCCCAACAGTCACCGCCTGGCCATCCGGGAGAAGAGAAATGAGCACCTGGTGGAATTAAATATTAGCCTTTGAAATGAGAAGGGAACTGATGAAGAAATTGGAGCAAAACAGAATCTGGAGGCACATGGCCTTTTGGATATGCTGGGTGCTGGGATTTACCTTCATCAAGAGTTTTGGGGAAAGTTCTGAGGTCTATCTCGGGTGGTTTTCCTACTACCTGCTTACCCTGCCCATATTTGTTACGCATACCTATCTGGTTGCCTACGTTCTGATACCATTGTTTTTTAATAAAAGATGGTTCCTGTTGTTTTCCTTGCTCTTTCTGTTATCCTTTTATGGCTTCTCGGTGCTGGAATTATTGCTGAGCAATGAATTCATATTTTCCTGGTATCCCACCGGATCGGCAGTCACCGAGAATTATCTGAAGGCAGGAAATGTGGTGGCCAGCGGACTGGGTAATTTATACATAGTTTTGGTCTTCCTGGCAGCCAGGACCATCAGGGATTGGTACAATGCTGATAACAGAAGGAAGGAACTCATGCAAACCGAACTTCAGCAGCAGATGGAAAATGCCATTACAAGAGTTCAGCCCATGATGCTATTATATGCCATTGACGGAATCGATAAACTGGTTGATAAGTCCTCGCCTGAGGTTACCCGTGCCATTGCACTGACCTCTGAACTGCTTAGTGAGGTTATGGTCTATAACGAGGAGGAGCCCAAGCTATTTAACAAGGAGATTGAACTTGTACGGAAACTCGTAAAGCTTGTATCTGTGATTAGGCATGGTGAACCGGATGTGGAATTTTTTATTTCCGGCGACCCTGGTCAAATCAAACTGCCTCCCATGATTTTGTTTACGCTGATAGACATGATATTCAGAAAATTCCAGAATGAGACCACCCTTCCTGAACTGAATATTGAGGCCTCTGGTTATTCGGATATGATTACTGTGCAGGTAATGTACAGCGGAGCCCGGAAACAGGATGAAACCCTACAGGATTGCTTAAAAACAGTCAAACAGCTGGAGTCCTACTACCACAAACATGTATCTATTTCCATGGAATCGCACGATTTCGGATGCTCTCTCATCCTTCAGAACGAAAAGCAGACGGATGCGAAAGCCATTGACAGGCAATCGGATGTCGTTGACACCACAAAACCGGTTGTAAACTGAAAATGTTTTTCGGGCTCAATTGGGTGAAGTATTTTTGAATTGACTCTATGCACATCAATTGACAAACTTGCCGTCAGCAGTCTTACTTCAAAGTTTTAGGTTTAATAAGTAACTCCTCCGACGGCAAGTTTTTTTTCCCCTTTTAACACAAGCCAGAAACGTACCCTTGCGCACAGCTACGTTCAATTCCGAACGATTTTAACACAAATTCATTAAAGGAAAATTAAGCTAAATTCCATCTATCCAGCAGTATACATGTTTTGGCATGAATAATGGATTACTACTACATGTCAAATGGTGATTGTACAGGGTTGTAACAAAGGAAGGGAATAGGATGAATTTAGATCAGTATTTGGTTTCTAGAAATTATCAGCAGGCAGACAGCAGGGACAATCTGGAATTGTTTAAGAACCTGTTGCAGCCTCATTTCTTGTTTAATTCTCTGAATAACCTGTATGCACTTTCCCTGCGCAAGTCGGATGAGACCCCTGGAGCCATCGCCGGACTTTCACATTTACTCGAGAGGGTGGTATCATTTACAAGACGAGATATGGTTCTCCTGTCCGAAGAGATTGAATTGATCCGGGACTATATAGACCTGGAACGAATATGGCTGGGAGAATGTTCCTTCGTTCTGGATTTCCAGGTCAAAGGTGATACGAAAGGAGTATCTGTTCCTCCACTCACCATATATACGCTTATTGAAAATGCCTTTAAGCACGGTATTCGAAAGTGCCCCGAAAATGGTTGGATTACCATCCATCTTGTTGTGAAAGATGATAAGGTGTTGCTCAAGGTCCGTAATGGTGTACAGGACTGCGTAGATACTCATCAGTTTGCTCCGGTAGCCCATACGGGTCTTGGTATTGAAGCTGTCCGGAAAATGCTGGATTCCTCCTACCGGAAACAATATCACCTCGATGCCCGCTCCATTGGCAATGTATACGCTGTGGATCTCATCATCGGCAGGGAGGCAGCCTAGGGTCTATCACTGTCATTCACACTTCTTTTCCTGCTATACACATTCCTCTACTGGTCGTTGCTTGATCTTATTTGAGACTAAGCATTTATACCAATATTTTTAGTAATAGAATCAAAATGTTATTGCTATGAGAAAGGTTAGTTTGTTTAGAAAGTTGACGACGGTTGTCGTTGCATTGTGCGTTCTTACCACCCTTGCTTTTGCAGATGGTGAGACCACAGAGGTTTATCTGACAGGCACATCCAATTCATCTGCGGGTGATTTTGTTGTGCAGACTACCAGTGACCTGTTTCATTACATGGGTCGTGAGTACGAAGTATTCAGGGTTTTTTATGACGATCCGGCGATGAACATGAAGATTGCAGTAAACAACGAGGGGCAATGCACTTCGTTTGTTGCCTTTAATGGCGAATTTATGTTTTTCTACAATTGCAACAAGCATGGTTTTGGCGTAAGAAAAGTGATGTTTTCAAATCCTTGGGCCAAGGATGTTTTCGATCCTCAGCAGTATCACGATCAGACGGTTCTTTTAAAAGCCAGGAAGGTCGAAAAGAAAGATGCAGTTGGATTGATTGCAGCCTATGTCCCTCAATTAAAAGGCTAAGCACTTGAACTAACCTGAGGTTTTAGCAGTACATATTCACCATGTGAGAAGACCGGCATTAACGTGCCGGTCTTTTATGTTTTATAACATACAGAAGATCAGTCGGTTAAGAAGTGTTTGCTTCTATCCGCTTTCGAACAAAAGTGTCCATTTTCGGGCGGAATTAACATTTTTTATTTAAGGGGTAAAAACGTCATAAGTATCAATAATACAGCGATATATGAGTTATGGCACGGCAATTGACATGTTAGAAGCATCATTCAAACTATTAATTAGAACAAAAAAACCTGAATACGATGAGATCAACAGCAAATTACCTTAAGAGATTCGCAGCAGCAGTAGTTGCCATATTATTTGTATCCACCGCAGTTTTTGCCGATGGGGAAGCTACAGAAGTTTACTTGTCCGGAGCCACTAACACAGCAGCCGGAGATTATGTAGTTACAGGTACCGACGATGTGTATCATTTCCAGGGTCAGGAATTCCAGGTATACAATGTTTATTATGACAATCCAGCCCACAACATGAAGATTGCTGTTCTGGATAACGATGAATGCAAAACCTACCTCGCCTATAACGATGCAGGCTTTTGGTTTAAGTACGATTGTACCAAAGAGGGATTTGGTGTACGTAAATCCATGTTTACCAGCCCAACGGTAAGGGATGAATTTAATCATGAAGAGTATCGCGATCAGACTGTACTGGTTAAGAAGAGAAGTATTGAGAAAGACCAGGCTGTGGGACTGATTGCTGCCTACCTGCCTAAGCTCCAGGGATAAATCATCTTATACATAGGATCTCGCATCCTCCGTTCAATATTCAACGTCCGCCTCGGCGGACGTTTTTTTTGCTAAATACAGGATACACAGTCGGAGCTGAAATCTTTTACTTTGTAAAACATTGTAGGCACCTCCTTGTGTATCCTGAAGCCGAATAATAAAACATCCTTTAACCAGAAAGGTATCAAGCTTGTAGAAGTGGGACTTATTTTTTACTTTTGTGCTGCTTTGAGCACACTCCGGAGAGGTGGGAGAGTGGCTTAATCCACCAGTTTGCTAAACTGGCGTACCCGATTAGGGTACCGGGGGTTCGAATCCCCCTCTCTCCGCAAATTAGAAGCCCTCGAATTAGTTGAGGGCTTTTTTATTGTAACTAAGTAATCAACAGTGGAGGATCATGTAAATAATCCCCCTCTCTCCGCAAACCGTAAAGCATAAGGGCCCTTCCGCCGTGGCGGAGGGGTTTTTTATTTATATCTTCAAACGGTTTTATGTCATGAAGAGCAAGAAGCTGGAAAAAATACTGGGTCTGACTGCCATCTTTTCAATCATTCTGGCAGGTGTGCTTGGATATCTCCGTGCTACAGGGAACATTGAAAATCAGATTGTTTCCCTCATTCCTGCAGGATATAATGCGCAGCCCTTAGATGAAAATCGTTTTCTGGTCAAAGCAGAAGACTCTAACCTTCCTTCAGCCTATATTGTCGTAGAGTCGGCCGAAGGATATGGAGGGGATATGGATGTGGCAGTTCTGGTTGATTCGGCCGGCCATGTGGCAGACTTGCTGATTCTGAGGCATAACGAAACTCCCTCATTCCTGCAAAAGGTGATCAGGAAAGGTTTGATAAAAAATCTTGAAGGAGTTCCTTTTGCATCCGGATTTGATCCTGCTGAAGGAGTAGATGTGGTAACGGGTGCCACCACTACGTCAGAAGCCATAATTAATTGTGCCAAGTTGGGATCGAGGCAGATTGCCAGCCAGGAGCTTGGAATGAAAGTGCCGGAAGAACCTCCCTCTGTTTTTTCGATAGGGATTCCTGAGATTGTTTTAATACTACTCTATGTAACTGCACTGTTGGGGGTCTATACACAGTTCAGACACAAAAAGGCTCTGAGATGGCTTACTCTGTTAACAGGAATGGTGGTCCTGGGCTTCTGGTTCTCAGTCCCCTTAACCCTGTCCAGGATTAATCTCTTTTTGCTGGGTTACTGGCCCGATTGGCATGACAAGATCTATTGGTATATTCTGGTTTTTGGATTTTTCCTTGTTCTGATCGTAACGCGTAAAAACCTTTACTGTTCCTGGATATGTCCTCTGGGCTGCATACAGGATGGTTTGGGTTTGATTGGTGGGGCTAAGCACAGATTCTCAACCAGGGTAAATGCCACTGTCAAATGGGTTCAGAGAACTGTAGCCTGGGTGGCCGTACTTCTGGCGCTCTATTTCAGAAGCCCTGTAAAGCTGAATTACGAAATATTTGGAGTATCGCTGAGCCTGACCGGTGCCACCTATTTGTTTGTGATGACCGGCATATTTTTTATGGCTTCCCTCTTTATTAAAAGACCCTGGTGCAATTACCTCTGTCCCATCACTCCGGTATCAGATCTGATCAGGCTGTTCAGGCCTGGTCGTAAGAAAAGACGCGTTGAGATCCATTTAACTGGAACGGATCACTAACATTAGAAGTCGAAGTTCGAATTTTTCACCATCGGCGTACCAAAGAAGGTAAAAGGTTAGTAATTGGTTTTTATCTTATATTTGGTATTATGGATCTCAACAATCTATCGTCAACCTTTTCTTTTGAAAGGGAATTGCTTGATAAAATCGAGAATTCAGAAGTAATTGAAATTGACCCTGGTCAGGTAATCCTCAAAGAAAAAGAATACATAAAGGTAATTCCACTTGTTCTTGAGGGATCTGTTAAATTGCGGAAGCTGGATCCAACAGGACGAGAGATCATTTTTTACCATATAGAACCAGGTGAAAGTTGTATTCTTTCAATTACGTCTTGTCTGCACGAAAAAGAGAGCCAGGCAGAAGCCATTATTGAGAAAAAAACACGGATGATTGCAGTAGATGCCCGAGACGTAAGAACCTGGATGGATCTTTACCCCTCGTGGCGGAAATTCGTTGTAAAACTCTATTATGAACGCATGGCCGAATTGATGATCCTGCTGGATTCGGTCATTTTCAAAAGTGTAGATGTCAGGCTTATTCACTACCTCAGAACAAAAGCTGTGAACAATGAACTCGAGATTACTCACCAGCAACTTGCCAGTGAACTTGGCACGGCACGCGAGGTCATCTCTCGCCTTCTGAAGCAAATGGAGAAAGATGAATTAATCATCCTGTCCAGAGGTAAAGTTAAAATAATCAAGCCATTGTGACCCTGGTCACAAGGGACTCCCATCACCATGACTTAAATTTGATCTAAATAAAATTTATTTAGATATGAAAAAGAACATTGGTATCACCGACAAATGGATACGAGTGGTTATCGGATTAGTCATAGGTATTTTGGGCATCTATTTTAAATCCTGGTGGGGTTTAATTGGATTGGTCCCTCTTGCAACAGCACTTATTAATTCGTGCCCTCTCTATCTCCCGTTTGGGATTTCTACACGAAGAAGTAGCTAGGGAAATTCTTCAGGACAGCATTATCCATTCAGGAGAAATATTTCGCAAAAAGGGTTAGGGATAATGCTGTCCTTCTTTTCACAAAATACTTTATGAATATGAAAACGAAAGCATTGTTAATAGTTGTACTAACTGCCCTGTTTACCTCGTGCTCTGATGTGCTCATTGAGGATTATATAGCGGGAAGTTGGGAATTAAAGACCTACTTGAGAAATGATGTGGATGAAACATCTGAGATCCTTATATCGAATTACATGGAAACCTATGTAGTTGACGGCACCCTATCGAGAAGGTATGTTGATGGAAAGCAAATTCTCACCGAAGAAAGCGGTAAGTTTTCTGTCAATGAAGACGATATGACTATTCATGTATCTGATCTTAGCAGTATTGCTGATTTTTCAGAGCATCATAGTACCCTCTCTTCTTCAATTTTAAAGGTTGAAACAATTGATGATGTGGAATTTGTGTACACTTTTGAAAACGGTGGCGATAAGCATGAATTCAGATTTTTGAAAGGAGATTGAACTTAAACTTAGTGAAATGAACAGACGAGAATTATTGAAGAACATAGCTGCCGGAACGGCCACTTTAATAGTTGTTCCGGCTATTGTTACATCCTGTGAAGATGAACCTCTGGATCCCGATGCAAATGGTCCTGACCCAAATATACTAAGCATAGATCTCACCGAAGAGAAATATAGTAATCTTGGCAATGCCGGGGGATTTGTGGTCGAAGGTTCAGTTATTATTTTCAATACAGGCAATGGATTTACAGCGCTATCAAGCGTTTGTACACATAATAATTGCACAATCAGCTACGATCATGGTTCGGGCAATCTTCCCTGTCCCTGTCATGGATCCGTATTCAGTACCTCCGGATCAGTTTTGAACGGTCCGGCAGAAACTGCCTTGAAGAAATATGAAATTGAACAGGAAGGGGATATTCTTACCATTCCTCTTTAAGGGATAAATGTTGAGTACCTATTTGGTTTTTTATATCAAATTTTCAGGATGGCTGTTTCACGTATATGTGAGACAGCCTTTCTTTTTAAATTGGCTCTGACATGCCTATATTTATCATTTGACTTATCATTACTTTGAAGTATGCTCCTATTATCAACCATCCTGATTACCCTCGCTCTGATCTTTTATACAACTGGCATCTGGGCAGAACGGATATCCCGTTTACTGAAACCCTGGCATGTGCTTGCATTCTGGATTGGGTTCACCTTTGATGTTTCAGGTACCTTGCTCATGCACAAGATGGCTGAAGGCAGGTTCAATTTGCTGGATCTCCACACCCTTAGTGGTCAACTGGCGCTTTGGTTGATGCTAAGCCATGCAATTTGGGCAACTGTTGTAATTGCCAAGGATATTAGCACCATGAAAAAAAGGTTTCATAAGTTCAGCCTCCTGGTTTGGCTGGTATGGTTATTTCCTTATTTCGGTGGTATGATCCTGGCTATGAGCCACTAAAAAAATAGGGGCAACCCGTAGATTCCCCCCATTTCAAAGCACATTAATTATTGGCTGCCTATCTTTTAATCAGCTTGCCAGTATGCTGCTGATTCTGCGAAGAGCGTACTTGTACAAAGTAAAGGCCAGGCTTTAACCCTTCCAGGGAAAGCACATAATTGCTTGACTGTATATCAGAAATCGTTTTTATAGTGGCTCCCACCAAATTAATGAGGGAAACAGATTCGATGTTTTCTACCGAAATGATGTTCAAATATTGCGTGGCCGGATTTGGGAATATCTGGATTCCGGATTCCATAGCGGGGTCATTTACAGATGTTGCTTGTGGAGCAGTTTCCAGATCCTGTACAGCTACTGGCCAGACTCCCGGACCGGGGACCGATACGCCTGTGGCATCGCCTCTGAAGGAGTCACCCCCAAAGTAATACAATGGCCACCCTTTGTAAGTCAGCTGTTGATGCCCAAAAACATCAATACTGCCAAACAGGGACTTATCCAGCAAGGAAGCAACAGCTTGGAGCACTACATCGTAAACGGGCCAAACGGAGTTGTTGCTAAGATCCTCCAGGGTGAAGTTATTCTTTTCAAAAGTATCGTCGATGAATATATACAGGGTTCGTCCGTATTCATCCACAAAATACTGAACCATTTCTTCACCAGGCTCATACATGCTATTGTAAATCACTCCGTCTTTACCAATCAGCAGGCCATCCATCAGCATGATGCTGTAATCTGGTTTTGCCACGAACCATACATTGCCCACAGCCTCTCCGTTGGTCTCTCCGGGATTAAGGTCGCCTATCCAGTAATACAGTGGCCATCCTTTATAGGTAGTTTGCATCCCTCCCTCGGGATGCTCTATAGCACCAAAGTCTGCGATGTCCAGTCCCTCTGCCAATTCTGGATTTTCAACATAGAAAAGAGGCCAATTGCTCAGGCAATCGCCTGTGCAAAGGGAAGTGTCCGGCAGAGCATCTTTTGTGAAATAGTAGAGTGTATAACCGCTTGCATCGGTGAGGATTTGACCCAATTGACCATGCTCAGTCAGACGAATATCCGGACCTGATGAGGGTTGAATGTCAGTGAAATTGGTATTGTGAGTAAACTCAAGATCAATGTCCCCGGCAGATGTTCCCGCTTCTAGTCTCCAGGCATGATCCGTGGGCGGCGCATCATAACTTCCATTCCCGTTATGGTCTGCATAGAAGTCTGCAACATAGTCTTCGCCGGGCACGAGGCTGAATGAATTCACCTCAAAAACCGCATCGGGGATTTCTTCCACGATAACCGTGTCAACAGGCTCAAGTGTGAGAGCATCTTTCACAAATAAAGTGAGCATCTGGCCAATATGAGGTGTCATTCCATTAAATCTGATTTTAAGCCGGTGTTTCCAGTTGATATCCTCAAAATCTGTATTATGCACAAAGTTTAAGGTGTCGTCTCCCGCTGCGACTGGAATCTCGTGTCTCCAGGCATGATCAGTTGGCGGGGGGTCGTAAAATCCATTGCCATTGTGATCTGAGAAAAAATCCAAACGGTATGCTCTACCTGGTCTAAGTTCGCCTAATTCAACCGTAAACGATTCCTGTACCAGTTCACTTACACGATCAAGCACCTCACCGGATTCAGTATCTATCAATGCAAAATAGATTTCCTGGTTCAGATGTGGGGTCATTCCGCTCAGGTTCACAATAGCCCTGTGCTCCCATTCGATGTCTACAAAACTGGTGTTATGGGCGAAATCAATGACCTCATTACCGTCCACATCATTTAACTCCAAATTCCAGGCATGATCGGTGGGAGGGGCATCGTAATAACCGTTTCCGTTATGATCACTGAAGATTTCTATGACGTAGGAATGGCCTGTGACAATTCCTGTATAAACAACAGAAAAAGTCTCTTCGATGGTGGTTCTGGATCTTACTATTTCTTCCTTAGTGTCACGATCATAGATACGTATAAAACCTGCTTGTCCCACATGTGGGGTCATTCCCGTGAAGTTGAGGGTCAATGTTTCCGGACCTGGATCAAGCACAGTCACAGTACCTACCATTCCTAAGCCCACGTGGGGATCACATTGGTAATCATATACACCTGGTATGGTGAAAATATGGCTAAATACCCAGTCAAATCCCACACTGTTACCGAATGATTCAGGATTCGAGGGGTAGGTGGATTGCATACCGTTCACATTGTGCCTACCCTCAGAATTGGTCCAGATGACCGTATCACCTGTGTTGATAGTCAGGTCAGCAGGAGTGTAAATATTATTGCTAACATCCACTGCATGGGAGGTCTGTCCTACTATACTTGCTTGTATAGACAGGAGTAAAGCGAAAATCCAGGAAGCCCGGATCCATGCCGATTGAGTAAAGCTTTTCTTCATAGCATCAAGTTTTAGTTGAACAAATTGAAATACTTACATCTAGTGCATAGTATGATCGTATTATCTATGTTGAAAAGTAGAAACTGGGGATGTAGCTTTCTATCAGGTAAACTTAAATCCAATGTCTTTTGTGCAAGTGTAACCTAGGTCACCAAGCTGGCAGCTAGCCTGTTAAAAAATTGTTAATTAGAGCATTACAGTCAATTGTGTGTGACCCTGGTCACATTTATAATTCTGCAATCGGTTCTATTTTTAGGAGATGATAAAGATATTCGTCAGCATTGCCTTATTTCTTTTGGCCACCGGATGTTACTGGGAGGATATTGAAACAGTATTCCCGAAAGATGAATCGTGTGATACACTTGATGTGTCCTTTGCTTTAGATGTGGTTCCGATTCTTGAGAACAATTGCTTTACCTGTCATAGTAATGCAAATGCTCCAAATTTTGCCTCAGGCCTGAGGCTGGAAGATTATGAGGATGTTTCCATTGCTACAGCCCAGATTGTGGGTGCTATCAATCACAGCAATGGATTTATGCCCATGCCACAAGGGCAGGAAAAACTGGATTCCTGTCAAATAGGGACCATTGAAGCCTGGATAAATCAGGGGAGTCTGAACAATTGATTTTTACCATCATGAAAATACACCGTCTATCAAGCTTACTGTTTGTATCGCTGATTTTAATTGCCGGTCAGGTTTCCCTCAGAGCTCAGAATCTGGACTCTCTGCTCATGTCGCAGATGCAGGAGACCACAGAGTATACCACAGCTACTTTTAAAGCCACTCGAATTCTCAACGGACATTCCATTGAAAGAACCAATGAAGGCCAGATGGATTTCAGGATCTCACATAGATTCGGCACCATAAATTCAGGAGCTTATGAGTTTTTCGGACTGGATCAGGCCCATATTCACCTGAGTCTTGAATATGGAATTAAAGACTGGATCATGCTTGGGCTGGGAAGGGGGACCTTTGAAAAAACTGTTGATGGTTTCACCAAGATCAGCCTATTACGACAATCAAGTGGGGTCCGGAATATGCCCGTATCAGTTTCATTTATGTCAAGTATTTACGTGAATGGTCTCAGGTGGGAAGATCCGGAGCAGGATCATAAGTTTTATCAGCGTTTATCCTTTGTACATCAGCTTTTGATAGCACGTAAATTCAGTCCGGGTTTTTCATTTCAGCTAACACCCACCTATCTTCATCAGAATCTGGTTGCAGCTCCGGCAGACCCCAATGATATTTTTTCAATCGGAGCAGGGAGCCGCTTAAAAGTGAGCAAACGAATATCCATCAATGCAGAATACTTTTATTTGTTTTTGCCTGACAAAGACAGATTGACAGACAGAATCTACAATCCCCTTGCGCTCGGGATAGATATAGAAACCGGGGGCCATGTATTCCAGATCATATTAACCAACTCAGTGGGAATGGAAGAACATTCTTTCATTGGCCATACCACCGGAAGGTGGATAGACGGGGATATTCACATCGGATTTAATATCTCCAGGATGTTTCAGTTAAAAAAATAGTACGAAGCACTAGAAAACATGGGAAAGATAAAATTTGTCTGGGTATTCGGAGTGTGTTTTGCCTTAGTATCAGGAATTCTTTACGGACAGGGAAAATACCTGGCTAACGATGGAAAAATCAGTTTCTATTCTCACACTGCCATTGAAGATATATCTGCTGAAAATGCTAATGTATCCAGTGTTATTGATGCTGCAAGCGGTGAAGTAGCTGTGATAGTCCTTATGACGGGTTTCCAGTTTGAAAAGAAACTGATGCAGGAACACTTTAATGAGAATTACGTGGAGTCGGAAAAATATCCCAAAGCCACCTTTAATGGTAAGATTGTAAATAATTCTGAAGTGGATTACTCATCCAAAGGTAAATATCCGGTCCAGGTTGAGGGAGATATGCTAATTCACGGGATTAAAAAGCATATTATGGTGGATGGAAGCATAGAAGTAATTGAAAAGGCTATCATTGTCCAAGCCAAATTTCTTTTGAATCCGGAGGATTATGAAATCAAGATTCCCCGGGTAGTTCGCAAGAATATTGCTGAGAGACTTGAGATATCTATCACACTCAAAAATCCGGCTATCTAAAGAAGAATTCAGATAGTTATCCTAATACTTGATAATTTTTCGTGTCTCAATATATCCTTCATTTCTCAGTGTAATGAAGTATACACCTTCTATGTAGGATGACAGATCTAGTTTTTTATTATTTCCGTCGTATATTTCTGAGTGAAGAAGCTGACCGGTAAGGGACTTAATTTCAAGAATATATGAGCCGGATTCAGGGGTAGTCACCTCAATGATTCCATGGGTAGGATTTGGGAAACAGTGCATTTTGGGAGTGGATAGGAGATCTTCCACACGCGTGGGCGAAGAAGCGGAGTATTTCTTTACATACAAAAGATTATTCTCAGTAAAAGCAACAACAGGATCATTGTTGTGTACGGCTATATCTGCAGTGCTTACGTTTGATCCGGCTTGATTCTGAACATCGGGCAGAGCATACCAATCGAGCCCGTCATAGAGGTTCACGGATATTTCTGATCCGGAATCAAAGCTGTTGATTACCACGAATAATCCAGAATCCGATGAGGCCATCCGAACGGAGCTATAGCTTCCTGCACTCAGGCTGGCCTGTCCGATCAGTTTCCACTCATCCACATCCCATTCCGCCACATATAGTTCGGTATTTCCGTTTTCCATCCAGGCCACAACGGGACGTCCCTGGTACAATGCAATCTCCGGTCTGGCCACAGGATTGAGCATCCGGAATCCGTCTCCCAGATCTGAGTATTCCTTTACACCATCCTGCACAGATCCCTTCATGACATACAGGAACTCCTGTTGTGAAAATACACAGTACCAGGCATTTTCATCACCCGTAATATCCGTTTTTAGACCAACACTGGTAAATGTTACATTCCAGCCACCGTTCAGTTCAATCCTGTCACCCGTTCCCACGATACTTCGAATATGCAACATATAGTAGCTGGATGGCATGCCATCCGAATACATGCATGCGAAACTCATATAGGGTAAACCCATGGCCATGCTTGCCCGGGGATACCATTGTTTATTAAGTAGGGTACCAGTGATGCTCACCCAATTTCCGTTAATGTTGGTCCCGTAACCATAGTCATTGCCATCGTCGTTCCAGGTTGTAACCATTGCGGATCCATTAACATCGATGTCGGGATAATGACATTGATTGGTCACATGGGCTTCCGTGAGCCAGGCTGAACCTGTCCATTTTTCCACAATTCCCTCATCCAGGTTTAAAGAAGGCCGGGGTTTTCGATAGAAAATTGCAAGCACATCACCCTCTCCGGCAATACTAGTTTCTGTCACATTATCCTGAGTGGGTGAAGGTAATGCATACCATTGATAATCATTTGATTCACGCGGAGCATGATTGGCAGGTCTGACATCTGTCTTAGCTTTTATCTCCAATCCGTCGTTGGCGCTCCTGGCAACCGGGGAGATAATTTGAGCCCTTGTCGCTATACCTGAGGTAATTAGCATGGCAAAAATGAAAGTAGATCTTTTCATAGCAGTTCGTTTTTGCAGAATTTGAAAACACCAGGTATTTATCTCCTTCAAAGTATAAAGAGATGATAATCTATAAGTTACATGATTCTAGATAGACTTCCAAATGCCAGAGATATATTCCGAGGATGAAGCTTACCTATTGAAGCGAAATTTATAAATTTGGGAAAAACGAAATCGATCATGAAAATTATTCCCTTAACTGAGGTCGAGAAAAAGGAAGTCCATATGGAAGGAGCAGTGGGCGCCTGGAGACAATTGCCCCTTGGAAGCGGAGATGGAACTCCGGTTTACTCCTACCGGGTTTTTACTGTGGAACCGGGAGGTCACACTCCTTTTCATAACCACCCTTATGAGCACATGAACTATATCATCGAAGGCGAAGGGGCCCTTGTTAATGAGGAAGGGGAGGAGCAGCCCCTGAAGGCAGGAGACTTTGCCCTGGTGAACCCGGACGAAAAGCACCAGTACCGCAATAAGGGAGACAAGCCCTTCAAGATGATCTGCGGGGTTCCTAAGGAGTTTGAGTGAGAGTTGATTTATTTGTCACCATAGTGGCCAATAGCTGAGACCACGAGCACAACAACTCTATCTTCGAAAACTTTATAGACTATACGATCTCTCTTATTAATTCGCCTGGACCAATATCCAGTTAAATGATACTTAAGTGGTTCAGGATTGCCCGTTCCTTCATACGGTGTCTCTGATAGTTCAAGGAAAATCAGCTCAATTTTCCTGATATCAGTTTTTTTACCTGATTTGTAATGTAATTGTAATTCCTTCCTGGCCCATGTAGAAATTTCTAGAGTATACTTTCCCATATGTCGCCAGGATCTTGTATCCGTGTAGTCTTTTGTTTTGTATATTCTGCTTCGGCTTCCTGAAGGGAAAGTATCAGTTCATCATTTACAGATAGACGGTCTGCATCATTTAGTGGCACTATTACATAGGCTTTATCCTTGCCACGCTGAACAATGATCTGTTCATTTTGATCCACCAAGTCAAGATATTTCTTCAGATGGTCTCTGAACTCTCTGCTGCTAACTATCACCATAATCTAAATATGTACCAATATGGTACAAATATAGAATTTTATTGAACGAATATCAACCTGTCAATTTATGTTTCATATGAATTATGTGATCGAGGGTAGCGGTGCATTGGCCATATCTCCTTAATTTCAGAGGCTAGTTACCCATTAAGGTAAATACCTACCTTTACTTAAAATCATAGCTGCGAAAAGGATGCTGAACAGGTTCGTTGAATATATATCCAAATATATCAGCCTTTCGGAAGAAGAAATTCAGGCCATTAGTAAGACCATTCAGATCAGGGAATCTAAGAAGGGTACGGTTTTGCTCAGGGAAGGTCAGATTGCAAGAGAGGGCTACTTTATACTGAAGGGGTGTATCCGAAAATACACCATTGTCAGGGGAGAGGAAAAATCCACAAACTTCTTTACCGAAGAGGAATGGGTCGCCTCTCCCCAGAGTTATTCGGGAAAGGTGCCGTCCGACCATTACCTCACCTGCGTGGAAGACTGCTCCCTGATTGTTGGAAATCAACAAACTGAACAGGAGTTTTACTCCTTATATCAGCGTTTTCCCAGACTGGAAGTGCTTACCCGCACCGTAATGGAGAATGAGATCAGCAAATACCAGGAAATGCTAAGCACCTTCAAAAGCGACACGCCTGAAGAACGTTATTTGAAACTTATTCAAACCAGGCCTGAACTTTTTCAGAGGGTACCTTTGCATCAACTTGCTAGTTTTATTGGAGTGAAGCCTGAATCTCTGAGCAGGATCCGAAAGCGTCTAATGAACAAGCAATGAGCTTTTCGATTCATCTAGGTGAAAATCTTCTTTTAGTCTATGAATCAGTATATCCTGGTAAAGGCTGTTTTCTTCCATGCTTGGATTATGAGCTGAGTTTTCAAAAATGATTAGCTCCTTCCCATTTTCTGCATTCAGTCTTTGATAGTATTGCTCAATCAGGCTGGTTGGTGTTATCATGTCATATTTTCCCTGAAGGAAATATACGGGAGTACTGATTGTGCTTATTTCCCTGGTAAAATCAATGTGCTTGATTTCCTCGTAGCGCGTGTTCATGGTAAACTTCAACCCCTTCCCTAACAGGGTATTTATCCCATCTGTAAGTGAATATTCCGGAGAGCTCAGGTACTTTGTAACAATAAAGCTTAGTCCTTTCATGGGATTATTGTGAATAAAGCCTCCGTATTGAATAATGAACCTGGCCGTTTTGTATTCTTTCTCTGGTGTATCGTAGGGAGGAAAACCAATGGCCTTGATTTTATTCTGTGTGTTGGAAGTCCCTTTGAGTTTTGCTTCCTGTACCACCCAATCGTAGGAGATGCTCAGTTGCTTAAAGCTGTTAACGATCTGTGATATACCTACGTAGGCCTCAATTTTATCTGGGTATAGCTGGGCTATTTTCAAACCCAGTATGGTCCCTCCGGAATGCGCCACCAGGACAATCTTCCGGGTATTGAAACGTGCTCTCAAATGATCAATGAGTTCATTGCAATCTGCAAGCCAATTGTCCATGGACATGGAAGAAGCAGGTATTTTTTTGTGATAGGATTTGCCTGCACCGAGCTGGTCCCAATGCACTACGGTAAAATGTTTGATAAGTTCCTTATCTGTGTGCCTGGCACTTGATATTCCCAGTGCTGGCTCTCCGGGACCTCCATGCAGAAAGAGCAATACAGGATTGGTTTGATCCATTCCTCTGACAAATATCCACTGCTCCTGCCCCCCAAGTATAATCTTCTCCAGGGAGCTTATCCCAATGGGACTTGAGATGCTGGTTTTAACCTTAATGTGCATCTTATGCAAATGCAGGCCTATCATAGCAGAAAAGAGTGCAGTCAGCGTTATTAATACGGGCCATTTAATAAACTTAAATAACATGGTGACTAAAATCGGTGCTTTCATGGTTTCTAATATTTTCTTTGTATTGTTACCACAAAGCTAGAGGCTGTGCTTTCGAAATCCTTTGACTTAAGTTAAGAATGCACTTATGAAACAAATTTGGAGTTTATTCAGTCACCAATGATTGGACCGTTCTTGATGTGAACCAATGATCTGCGGGGTGCCCAAGGAGTTTGAATAAGAGACATTCGGATCCTAGCTTGCTTTTTGTATTTTTAAATATGGAAGAAGCCAGTTCCGTAATCCTCTTTTTCGAAAGATACTTTGGATCTTCTCTTGATCTGATTCCGGAAAAGTCAATTTTAAAGGCTTTCAAAAGAGAACAATTCAGTAAAAGGGAGATCATTTTTCGTCAGGGTGATCATAATACCAAACACTATATCATCCAAAAGGGACTGCTTCGATTATACCTGATTGATCCCAATGGCAAGGAAATCAATATTCTTTTTGCCAGGGAAAACCAGGTAATAGGCGATCTAGCCACACCCGATCCTACCAGCTTCTATCTCGGAACTACAGAAGACAGCATTGTTTATTCCATCGAGGATATAGAATTCCGAAAATTGTTCGACCAGATAGATTTGGATCCATCCTCTGATCCAGGTGGTGGATTACGAAGGTCCTATATTCATATCCAGAATCGTCTTGTTTCAATTTTATCCAAATCAGCAGAAGAAAATTACCTGGAGTTCCAGCAAGCTTATCCGGATTTAATCCAGCGATTGCCTCAATATCATATAGCCTCCTACCTGGGCATCAGTCCCGAGTTCCTCAGTAAGATCATCGCAAGGACAATCAGAAAAAAGTAGGCTCTTTCCTTTCTTGAACTAGTTCAAGTTTTCTTATTTAGAATAATTCTATGTTTGCGGTGTATTACTTAAACTCTTTTAAAAATGAATACAGTACTTTGGATTTTACAGGGATTGATTGCAGCGATGTTTGCGATGGCAGGCCTTATGAAACTCGGTAAATCGAGGGATGACCTTATGAAGCAAAAGGATATGAACTGGGTGGAGAGTGTCTCTGCAGGAAATATCCGACTGATTGGATTCGTTGAATTGCTGGCTGCAGTTGGTTTGATCGTCCCCCAGTTGACGGGAATTCTTCCCTGGTTAACTCCGGTTGCCGCTCTGGGACTGGTCCTGACAATGGCGGGTGCAATAGCCCTGCATGTTAATAGAGGTGATGGTATGAAAGCGATTTCTCGGAACATCATGTTGATGCTTTTGGCCGGATTCATTGCCATTGGCAGGTTTGTGATTGTTCCAGCTTGACGTGAACGATGGAAATTGGAATAGATAGTTTTGCAGGTTTTTCGGGAAAGACAGGGAATCCGCAGGAGGCCTCCCGATCTATGGCCGAGTTGCTTGAACGTATAGAACATGCCGACAAGCATGGATTGGACGTATTCGGAATTGGTGAGCATTATCGAAAGGATTTTCTTGATTCCGCCCCTGCGGTTATCATTGCAGCCGCGGCCGCAAGGACTAAGAATATCCGGTTAACCAGTGCAGTTACTGTTCTGAGTGCCGCAGATCCTGTAAGGGCATTTCAAAGCTTCGCAACCATTGACCTGGTCTCAGGGGGCAGGGCTGAAATGGTAGTGGGAAGGGGTTCATTCATCGAATCCTTCCCGCTTTTTGGTCTGGATCTTAAGGATTATGATGCCTTGTTTGCTGAAAAACTTGACTTGTTGCTTAAAATACGTGAGAATGAAGTAATCAGTTGGTCAGGCAAATTCCGTCCTGAGTTGATAGAGCAGGGGATTTATCCAAGACCTATGCAGGATCCATTACCCATATGGCTTGGAGTTGGAGGAACACCTGCATCCTTTGTGAGGGCGGGTGAACTCGGACTGCCCCTTATGCTTGCTGTCATAGGGGGAGAGACACACAGGTTCCGATCCCTGGTCAACATGTACAAACAGGCAGGTAAAGATGCCGGTCATGGTCCTGATAAGTTAAAAGTTGGATTGCATTCACTTGGTTTTGTGGCAAAGAATGGTGGGGAAGCACGAGAAGTCTATTATCCGGGTTATGCCGAAATGTTCAACAGAGTCGGCAAAGAACGGGGGTGGCCCCCTGTTACCCGCTCCGGGTTCGATGCACAGACCGGGGTAAGAGGAGCTATTGTGATCGGTGATCCGGAAGAGGTGGCTCAGAAAATCGTGCACCATTCTGAGGCCCTAGGTGGTATTTCAAGGTTCACCTTTCAGATGGATAACGCAGGATTGACCCACAAGCAACTCATGGAAGCCATAGAATTGATAGGCAGCGAAGTTAGCCCTATCCTTGACGAACTTTTGCGACAATAGTCGTTTGATGATTCCAGAAATATCAGAAATGCCTCAAGTGCTTCTGAAATGCTTTATGAGGGTCTTCATACCGGGTCTCTTCCCGTGCATAAGCATGTAGATCCTGAAAATCTTAATAGAAAAATACAATCCAAGTATGATGGATAGCACCAACAATCCTATGCTAAGCAGGATCTGCCATAAGGGGATTTCAGTCACACCGAGCCTTAGCATGTTCTGGATCGGGGCGGTAATGGGAAAAAGAGTCAGGAGCACTGAGAATGCCCCGTTCGGGAACATAAACAACAAGGTGGCGAACCATAGAGGTACAAAACTCAACATCACGTATATCATGGATAACTGACCCCCTTCCCTGGCGGTTGGAGTGATGGCCCCAACACCGATGGACAGTACGGCAAATAAGAGGTAACCCAGAATAAAATACAGTGTGCCGAGCAGAATGAAACTGGAAGGAATCTCAATCGCGCTTAAAAATCCCCCGAACAATGAGGAAGCCAATTGTAAGATCAGCGGTGCCGATATCAACCAGAACAGAACCTGAATCAATCCGGCCAGACCCAATGCCAGCAACTTGCCAATCAGAAGTTGGCGAACAGAAACCGATGAAAAAAGCACTTCTATGAGACGGCTTTCTTTTTCCTCCCCCAGGCTATTGACCAGGGCAATAACTCCGAACATAAGGCTTAGGCTAAGCAGCAGTGAAAATATTCCGGGGATGAGCACATTGGCAAAACTCATTTGTTCAATAGCCTCTTCACCCTGCGCCGTAACTCGATTAACCTGCATGTTGAGAGGGGAAACCACCAGGTTCATAAGCTCTGGTGATATTTTATCACTTAGCATGTTCACCGAGAGAAATCTTTTGATCATGCCGGCCATGGCGGGGGAAGTGGTATTTTCGTTTTCGAGGGTATACCTCTGAAGGACGGCAGAGGAAAGATAATCGTCCGGAATAATAAAATAAGTGGAGATCTGGTAAGTACCTAAGGCCTGGTTTGCCTCTTCTTTGGAATTATAAGGAATAAATCTGGCATAGCCCTCATCCACAGCCTCGCCCACCAGACCAGGTTCATCCACATAGCCTATATGTACCAGCTGGTTTTCCTGCGTTTCGGAAAGGGATGAAACCAGCTGTATAATCCCAATGGCCAGAAGGGCAAGAACCGGGACTGCCAGGGTAAGTATGATATAACCTGCCCTTTTGATGGCCAGCCGGAACTCGTGTTTGTATATCAGAAAGGTTTTATTCATGATTGTTGCCGGCTAAATGGAGGAAGATGTCATTCAGGGAGGGTTTCTTGATCTCAAAATGGTTTATGGTCCTGCCTTTCTCCTTCAATTGATCGAGGATGTGCTGTGGAGTTGTTTCCGGTGCAAGGGCCAATTCAGTAATTCCTTTATTGGATTTCTGGTGAATCACACCTTCCAGCTTCCCGATTTCACCGTCCACATCGATCCTTACGGAATGCTCTTTATAATCGCCTTTGATTTCCTGTAAATCTCCGTACAATACCTCCCGGCCGTGATTAATCATCAGGACCCGGTCGCATAGTTCCTCCACCTGATTCATTTGATGTGTACTCAGAATAATGGCTTTGCCTTCATCCCTTAATCGGGAAATGAAGTTCTTCATCATTTCCGTATTCACCGGGTCTAGACCGGAAAAGGGTTCATCCAGAATGATCAATTGCGGATCATGGATCACAGTGACTATGAACTGGATAATCTGCCCCATTCCCTTGCTCATGTCCTTGATCTTCTTCTGTTTGCTTTCCAGCATACCAGTCTGGCGGAGCAGTAAATCGGCCTTTTCTGCTGCCTTTGAGGGATCCATCCCCTTTAATGAGGAAAAATACAGGATCTGATCGATGGCCTTTAATCTTTTATACAGACCCCTTTCTTCCGGCAGGTAGCCAATTTGATTCTTAAGAGTTTCATGCATCGGCTCACCGAAGATGCTTACTTCACCGGAATCGGGCTTCAAAAAATCCAGCAGGATCTTGATGGTAGTGCTCTTACCTGCACCATTAGGCCCGATCAGGCCCAGCAGTTCCCCTGGATTCACATCAAAAGATAAATCTTCAACGGCTGGCTTTCCATTGTAAGATTTATGTAAGTGGCTAATGCTGACAGCTGTCATCTCTTCATGCTGATTGACGAAATCTTGAATCGTCTAATTTAGCAATTTTCCATGGCATTAAGACCCAAGGAAAATTGCCAATATACCTACTGGCAACTTTCCTTTGAAAATGTTAGATCTATTCCTTCAGACTGTTTAGCATCCAGAGTTGCTTTTCATAAGTAGAGATTAGTTCACTCATTAATCCAGTGCTTCCTTCATCCTCAGTTTCCCCGGCAAGATCAGCGATCTCTCTGAAGCTTGCAAGCAGGAATTCGCTATTCTGAATGACTACAGGAATTATCTCCGATGACCGGGAGAGGTTCTGTTCTGCTTTCAGAGAGGCCTGGGCTAAATAGTCCTCAAATCTGTGTAATGGAGTGCCTCCAAGCATTAAGATTCTCTCGGCTACTTCATCGATTTCCTCATTCACCTGGGTATAGAACTCCTCAAATTTGGAATGTAAATGGTAAAAATTCGGTCCTTTTACCAGCCAGTGGAAGGCTCTGAGATTCTGATAGTAGATCTGGTAATCACTTAAAAGATTATTCAGTTTTTTCTGCAATTTTTCGTTTTTGATATAGACTTCTTTTTTCATGATTGTATGTGTTTGTTTGTGTTTATTTTGATTTCTGATTTAAAACTACTATAATTGATATATATGAAAGAAAGGAAAGTATAAAAAGAAATTATAAAGCATGAATATCAGGCAGTTAGAATGTTTGAGAGAGCTTGTAAACCGGGGTGGTTTTACCCGGGCAGCAGAAACACTGGGTATTTCGCAGCCCGCTTTAAGTATTCAGATCAGGAAGCTTGAGGAAGAAGCAGATCTGGCTTTAATCGATCGAAATTCCAAACCCATTGTATTGAGCTCTGAGGGCGAGATCTTTTTTGATCTGGCCACCGAAGTTTTAGACAGGATGGATGCATTGAAGGATCTTTCTGTGAGCCTGTCCGATAAAATTGCGGGTACACTCAGAATCGGAGTCATTCCAACCTTAGCTCCCTATCTCATTCCCATTTTTATCGAAGAGCTGAATAAGAGCCATCCCGACCTTGAACTGGTAGTTGAGGAACAGATTACCGAGTCAATCATACAGCATGTGAAGAGCGGGCATTTCGATGCAGGGATCATCGCAACACCCATAAGCTCGAAAGGGCTGTATTTCAAGTCCCTGTTTTTTGAGAGATTCTTTTTGTACATATCCGAGAAACATAGCTTATATTCCCTGGAAGAGATCGCTTTGGAGGAAACAAACATGGATGAAGTATGGTACCTGAAGGAAGGGAATTGCTTCAGCAATCAGGTGAATTCCATATGCATGAAGGCAGGAATGCCAAATGCAGGGAGCAACCTGAGTTATTTCAGTAACTCCATAGAATCTCTCCGGAGAATCGTGGAGCAAAAAAAGGGGCTCACCTTCATTCCGGAACTGGCTACCATAGAGGTCCCCGTAGAATTTGAGGAGATGATAAAGCCCATTAAAGGAATGAATCCCCACCGGGAAATAAGCCTGGTGTCAAAGCCAAACACTTCCAGGAAAAAGCACCTTGACGCTTTAGTGGAAGTAATGTTATCAAAAATTCCTGCAAGAATGAAGAAGCAATCCTCCGATTGGATTGTAGATACTGATTTGCGTATAGTGTAGTTGATAATTTTAGGGCGACTCCGGCAGGGTAAACGCAAAGGTGCTGCCTTTTCCTTTCTGGCTCATGGCAAAGATGTGTCCCCCGTTCTTTTCCACCAGTTCTTTGCATAAAATCAAGCCCAGACCTGTTCCCTTTTCGTTGGCTGTACCCCTTGAAATTACCTGCTGGTCCACCCTGAAAAGCTTTTCGATGGTCGCCTTGCTCATGCCCACCCCATTGTCGTTAACCGTGATTTGAACCTTGCCTTCATTCTCAGATGCCCGCAAGGATATGTTTCCATCTTCTGGAGTAAATTTAATGGCATTGCTCACCAGGTTTCGAAGAATGGTGCTTACCATATGCCAATCCGCAAAAATCAGGGTTTTTGAGGTGATGTTCGATTCAATCCTGATGTTCTTTTCCCTGGCCGCATTCGCAAGAAGAGATACAATTTCATCTGCAATTTCAGCAAGTACAATGACTTCCTGTTTGAATGGAGTGGATCCGCGTTGGGTTTGTGCCCATTGTAAGAGATTCTCCAGCAGATCGCGTGTTTTATCGGTATTTTCTTTCAGCTCCTTGGAAAGAGAAATGATTTCCGATTTGGACAGGGCCGCCGAATGCTTGCTCATGAGCGTAACAAAGTTGCCTATGCTGTTAAAGGGATGCCTTAGATCATGGGCAATGATGGAGAAAAACTTGTCCTTGGTGGCATTGGATGTTCTGAGGTCCTGTTCCACTACTTCCCTTATTTCGATCTCTTTGGTCAGGGTTTTGTTCAAATCTTTGATCTCAATCATCTTCAGTTCCAGGTCTGCGACCAGATTTGCACTCCTCGCATTGGCGCCGGAAAGGGATTTATTCAATTCCTGGATATCTTCGTCTTTGGTTTCGATGATGGCCATCAGCTCAGCAGCATGGGCATTTGCCCTGGCAAGTTCTTTGTTTGTCTTTGCCAGGGTTTCGTTCTTTTCCTCAATCTCGACCATCATATTGGCAGAGCTTGCATTGGCTTCAGCAAGTTTCTTGTTTAGCTCTCCCAGGGATTGATTCTTAAACTCCAGCTCAGCCAGCAGCTCAGCCGATTCTGCATTGACATTGGACAACCTGAGGTTGGTTTCAAGAAGACGCTTGTGGTCTTTCTCCCAGTCCTGGAGCTTTTGCTGGATTTGTTCCCGGGTCTTTTCCTGTTCCCGGGAACTGGCTTTGGATTTTGCCACAAAATCCACCAGCTTGTCGACCAGCTCTTCTTTTGGATTTTTCTTCTCAGACTGATTGGCCATACCTAAAATGTAATGGTTTTCGTAGTATCTCCAATTTTTGAAACAATGGTCGCCAGGCCAGTCAGTTCTGCTTCAGAACGCAGTGCGCCTCCGATGGAATCCTTGTCGACCGAGCAGTAGTACTCTGTGCAGGGTGCACATACCAGCAATTCTCCCCCCAGCTCGGAGAACTGATCAAAATAATCTTCCAGGGGTTCGAATCCGGCTACTACTACATCCTTGGCAGAATCTTTGGAAGCCCATACGGTTCCATCCATGGTGAGGAACATACTTACATTTTGTCCCATGGCCAGTGCTGTACAGCCCCACGAAAGAGCCAGTGTGGCGCGTGTTCCTCTGTCCTGCTTCCCAGTAGTAAGAGTAATCATTATATCTGTATCGCTATTCATTGTAAGTCCTCCTTCAAAATTATCGTTAGGTCTATGCAATCCATCTTAAATAAACAGGGTCATTTTGCTTTTCAGGGCATGGGAGAGAAAGGTGGTTACCCCGCATTGGTTGATCTTGTCAGCTTCAATCAGTTCTTCGCAGCTAATGCCCAGCATAGACGATGAGGAATCACAGACATGAAGTTCAGCGCCCAGTTCTATGACATCGTTAAATAATCTGTCTATATCATCCACACCTGTTTTTTTCAAGTGTTTGCGGAAGAAATATTTTCCAAGCCCCTTGTAATTATAATTGGACATGGGAGCAGCACCAAATCCGCTGGGCATCATACGCCCAAAAGCTTTTTGAAGTAGTGAGCGGTCGTTCTGTCCTTTTTTATCCGGATCCTTAAGGGCACATACTGCCCAGAAGGTAAAGAACAGATGCACCTGAGTCCCCAGGGCCAGTGCGCCACTGGCGATGGTCAGGGCAGCATAAAGACGGTCCCATTCCCTGGAGAAACAAATGATATTGACCTTGTTATCTTGTTCCTGGCCTTCCACTTGCTTCCTCAGCTTCTGGATCTCCTCCTCCATAAGATTCATACGATCTTCTATCGGATTGTGATTTACAGGTAACTTTAGTTCCATATCTCTAGGTATTTATTCAGCCAGCTGAATTTGAACAAAGATCACATCCCCTTCTTTTTCCAGATTTACAATAGAAGCACCGGAATTGTCTACCCAGGCATTCACATCGCTCTCAAAAGCAAGGTCGTTTGCTTTCACATGAAGAATGGAGCCAGGTTCTTTCCGTGCTAATTTGGCAATCTCGATAATGGGTCTCGGGCACTTCATCCCTAAACAATCCAATTCGATGGGTTCCTTTTTTTGAGCTGTCATTTCAGTATACTTTATGTATCATTCGTTACAAAACTATGTCGGATTCTTCTTTTGCTATGCAGGGTAATTCCTTAATCTGTGCTATGAAATTCCCTAAATTCACATGGTATACGGCAATTTATACGCAAAGTTGCGTTAGAGAATAAGGATGGATTGGTTTTAAATTAGGAGTCTGGGCAGGAGTCTTAATCCCGTCCAATAAGGGTGAGAGGGCTCAAGGGTTTATGGAATGCGATTGAATGGAAAGCCTGATCCCCATGAATATATGCCTGGGCTTACCGGGATAATAATATCTCGGTGCACTTCCTCCGAAGGAAGGAGCATTGATCAGGATCATGGAGGCATAATGGGTATCAAAGAGGTTCCTGATACCGCCGTAAAGCTCTATCCCGAATGGTGAGGAATCCGGAAGGAACTCCCAGCTAAACTGCAAATTCGTCAGTGTATAGGCCTTGTATTCCAGGTCATTGGAATCGGTCATCCACTGCGCCCCAGTATAGTTTTGAGAAAGCCTGAGGCCTAAGCCCCTGAATGTGCCGTTCAGCTCGGCTCTCAGGATTTGACGGGGTATGCCCGGAAGCTCCATTCCACTGTAGTTAACTCCATCGTCAACAAAATCCCTGAAGGTATTCTTGGACAGGTGGTAACTGATTATAATTTCCGCATTACGATCCTGCTCTTCCTTTTCCCGATAAAGTTTTCCGCGAAGCATGAATTCCAGACCACGGTTCCAGGCACTTCCCGCATTTACCCCGGTAAAGATGTCTTCACTTTGTCGTTCTGTAACCAGAAGGTCATCCAGGAATATGCTATAGAGGCTCAGATCGTAGATCAGACGACCCTCCAAAAGCATGCCCCGGTTTCCAAGCTCCAGGTTCCAGCCCTGTTCCGGTCTGAGGGTAGTGTTCACACTGCCTTCGGGCAGGAGGGTTTCCTCCAGCGAAGGGGCAGAGAAACCATGTCCGGCAGATGCATAGCTTCGAATGTGTTTGCCGTGTTTGAAGCTGATACCGACCCGGGGTGAAAGCACCGGCTTGTATCCATAGGATCCCCCTTGGTCGGTGGAATCAATGCGGTATTGGGTTGTGAGGCTATAGCTCAGGAGGTTCAGGTTGAGTCCTGCGTCCACCAGTATGAAAGGAGCAGGTCTCCATTGTATATAGCTAAAAGTATTCAGGTATTTTCGTGTCTCACTCTGGTCTGAAAGCAAGTCCCCCTGAGTATTTGGCAGTGTCTCGTAGGTACTCCATTGGAAGTCTTCAAAATAGTATTCCAATCCGGCACCCAATTTCACACTTTGCAATTCATATTCCATGAAGTCCCTGAAGCCCAGGCTGCCCGATCTTTCATCAAGGATATTAAAAGGGCGGCGTTCGTAGGGATCACTGTAACTGCCATGTACGATTAGCTGGTTGCTTAATCCTGCCCCCAGTTGGCTTTCGAGCTTCAATCCCCCCAGCAATTTGATGTATTCCTCAAAGCCCTTAATGCTTCCCCAGCTTCCACCTGCCTTGGTGGGTTCATTCAGAAAGTCCTCTTCATTGAGCGAAGATGGAATCCCTGAATGCAGATCTATCAGGGAGAGGGTAAGGGAAAGCCGGTGCTTATTCCAGAACATGTTTGCATGCATAAAAGCGCTGTTACGAAGATAGTTGCTGTTTTCGCGGAAGCCCTCACTGGAGGTCCGGGAATAACCACCGCTCAGGGCCAGGCTTCCCATTTTCAGGTTTCCGGTAAGAGCGTAACGCCTGTGCCCATAAGAACCTGCTTCCGCCATCAGGGTGGTCTCCCAACCTGCCAATTCCGGATAAGGGGAGTTCAACCTGATGACTCCTCCCAATCCGGAACCATAGAGGGCTGATGAAGGGCCTTTCAGCACTTCCATGTTCCCGATTGCCAGCAGGTCCATATCTTCCAGGGTGCTTATCCCATCACCAGATGTCATTGGGATATCGTCCAGGTAGGCCCGAATCCGGTTACTGCCATAGGGTGTTCGGGAACCTATCCCCCGGATCACTACCCTGTGAGTATTAAGTGCTCCGGATGCCATAAAAACCCCGGGTACACTGTTAAACAGGCCTGCTGATACAAGTGCGTTTTCGCGTCTGATCTCATCTCCCCGCAGCGTAAACACTCCAGCTGTGGCATCCAGATACTTATCCCGAAAAGGCAGAATGGAAATACTAACTTCCTCCAGTTCAGTCGTGTCTGTGGGAGAATTCTGCACAGTTGGAGTATTCTGTCCAATTGCCACATCCAGGATAGGAGCAAAAAATAGTATGAGGATCAGAATGTTCTTTCCCATGCAGAAAGTTAATCAGAATACTTGATAATGGAACTCTTGGCTATTTCTTGTTAAGTGGTAGTTCAACCCCAAATCCTTTCCGGGAATCTTCCCGTTTTAAGATACCGGCAAATATGAGACCCATAAGGCTAAAAGCTGCAAACATGAACATGGTAGGGGTGTAATTCAGGACTTCCGGTGAACCGGGATTAGTTCTGTCCAGCACGATGCCGGCCAGAATAGGTACGCCCCACAGCCCCAGATTCTGGACCGAATACATCAGGCCATAGGCGGTCCCGATCTCTTTTTCTTTCACCAATTTCACCATGCTGGGCCACATGGCTGCTGGAACCAGTGAGAAAGCTACTCCCAGCAGGATCATGAAGAAATGGGGTTTCAGGGGAGTGGTAGCAAACATCAGATGAACGAAGAGCAGGGTGGCTGCTCCAATGATCATGGCCGTAGCACTTCGACCCTTTCGGTCTATGAGGAAGCCGAATAAAGGTGTAAATAACATGGTCCCGAGGGGTAAAAGGGAGGTAATTTTTCCACTTTCCAGGGTGTTTATCCCGAATTTATTGTAGAAGAAATCAGGGGCATAGGCCACAAAGGGAAATACAGCTGAGTAGAAGGTTACACAAAGCAGAAGGATGTATATGTAGGCCGGATTTTTAATGATGCCCAGGAGATCCTTGAATACAAACTTATCAGCCTTTTTACCCGATTCAGAAAGTTTCGTTTCCCGATCATATTTGATATCAAACAGCATATAAACAATAAATGCCAGCAACCCGATGCAAACCAGAATGGATGCAAACCAGATGGCAGTAGTCAACTGTGCTCCTTCCTGGGCCAGTGAAGGGGACAACCTAAGGGCCAGGAAGGTACCCAAGCGACCAAAACCGACCTTCAGGCCAAAGGCCAGGGCCAGGTCCTTCCCTTTGAACCACTTCACCAATACCTTGCTTACCACCACAATGCTGGTCTCGGCACCCAGGCCATAAAAAAACCTTCCGGTAAGCATCATCTTCAATTCGGCACTGTACTTGGGAAGGAAGGAGTCCATCAAGCCGTAGCCCAGTCCCCCGGCGCGGTAATAATCACTGGCGCCGTAGGCAGTCAGCACTGCTCCAAATGCCATGAAAAACACAAACATAAAACCGGTTCGCCGTATGCCCAGCCTGTCGAGGATCATGCCCCCCAGCACGGCCATTAATAAGAAAGTATTCGGAACCGCGTAAAATGAGACAAATAAGCCGTATTGGGTATTGGAAAAGGCAAACTCATTTTGGAGCAGTGATTTCAAGGACGAGAATGCATCGTAGAAGTAGTAATTCACTGATAGGGTGAGTCCCAATAACAACAGTACTCCCCATCTGGCATAGGGAGATTCACTTAATAGTTTTCTGGCTTTCTCCATCTGGGCAAAGATAGTAGGTGGATACTACTTCCCAAGAGAAAACAAGAATTCCAGACCTTTATCGGGATTTTGACGGGCAGAAATAGTACCCCCGTGCAGAAGAATGGCATTTTTCACTATGGATAAACCCAGTCCGGTACCTCCCTTTTTGCGGGAGCGACCATCATCGATCCGGTAAAACCTTTCAAAAAGGCGACTAAGGTGTTTTTCATCGATCAAAGTGCCGGTATTCGAAAATGAAAAATAATAGAAATCGTCATCCTCCAGATAGGAAGTGATTTTTATTTTTATTTTTTCTCCTCCGTACTTGATCGCATTATCGAAAAGGTTGTAGAATACTGAAAAGAGAAGAGATTGATTACCGCGGATGATCAAATTATCCGGCAGATCCAGCTTTACCTTGATTTTGCTCTCATCCAACTTTTGCTGCATATTTTCCTCTACTTCCAGGGCAATGTTTCCTATGTTCACATCTTCAAAGGCATAATGACTGCCAGCCTCCTCTATTCGATTAACGGTGGTGATATCTTCCACCAGTTCTGAAAGTCGTATAGCCTGGGCATGTGCCTTGCTGATAAAGTACTTTTTCTTTCCGGCCTCCAGATTGTCTGCTTCCAGGGTTTCCAGGTAGCCCAGGACTGTTGCCACAGGGGTTTTCAGTTCGTGGGAAATGTTCGAGGTCATTTCCTGTTTGATCAGCCTTCGTTTTTCCAGTTTGGTAGTGTCTGTAATAACAATTTCAAAACTGAAATCCTGAAAGAACACAACCATTACGTTGAAATAGCGATTTTTTCTCTGGAGCTCCATTTCATAGAAGGGCGGATCGTCTTCCTGAAATTCAGTCCTTGTCTTTAATTGTTTATCAATAAACTTTATTAGGGGCTTCAAGGTGTCTGCCTTAAATATCTCCTCGGGTTGTATGGGAGATTTTTCTGAAATGTGGTTCAGATAATGGATAAAGTGGTTGTTTGTCAGCAGTTTTTCCTTCTCGGGCGAAAAAAAGGCTATTCCTTCGTTCAGGGCGCTTAAGTGGCTATACAGTTTATTCTTCTCGACCAGCAACTCTTCTTTGGCACTGCTTAGTTCCTCATAGATGGAACTAATCTTTTTACCAATGTCGGCCAGCTCTTTATCCGGGAAGGTAAATGATAGATCTTTGGTATCACCGCTGCTCAAACTGGTGGCGAAGTCTTTTAACCTCAGGATAGTGTCGGCAAAGCGCCGGGTCATAATCATGATCAGGATGGATATAAAAACAAAGAGCGAGGTCAGGTAGATGATAAAGGGAGTTTCCACGTGCAGAAAACTCCTCATCTGAAGGTCGTATATGGCAGCTGTTCGAATGAAATATTCGGAAAAAAACCTGGAATAGTAGTAATAAGAATTCCCAGTGGTGGCCGACTCTCTGATGCTTGCACCATATTCCGATTCAAAAGATTCACTTACTTCGGGTCGATGCAAGTGGTTCTCCATGCTGGCATAATCGTCCACTTCGCTGTCATAGAGCACTATACCCAGCTGATCTATAACAGTAATACGTGTGTTTGATTCCAGAATAATGGCAAGCAGGGAATCAATCATGCCGAAGTTTGCATTTCCCTGGATTCCCTTACTCTGGATGTAGTTGTGAGTAGTTACGCATATATTATCCAGCCGGCTTTCCAGCTGAGTGCGTTTGAAGTCCCTTTCCCTCTGGTACTGAAAAGCCAACACCAATACAGTGAAGATGGAGAAAATAATCAGGAAAGTAATAAAAAGGCGCTGCTGAAATCTCAAGCGTATTGCCATGGCAATTTTACATATTATTTGATGGGTTTTTCAAATGCGTAGCCATAGCCCGATTTGTTTTTCAGATACTTGCCGTAGGGGCCCAGTTTCTTTCTTAGCCGGGTAATATGCACGTCCGTAGTCCTTTCGGCTACAATGGTTTTGTCGTCCCATACCTTCCGCAGGATATCTTCCCGGGAGAAAATGGTTCCTTCATTTTCAAGAAGTAAAGCCAGGATTCCAAATTCCTTTTTGGTGAGTTCCACCTCTTTCTTTTCGAGGTATAACTTCCTTTTTTTGAAGCTGAGTTTCATTTCATCCATTACAATGGAGGATTTGCTTTGCTTCTTTTGACCAGGATATCTTTTAAGAACAGCTTTTACCCTGACGATGACTTCTTTCACCGAAAAGGGTTTGGTAATGTAATCATCTCCTCCAATACTGAATCCTGTCAGCAAATCATCTTCAGCAGTCTTGGCTGTTAAAAAAATGATGGGTGTACTCAACTTGAGTTCTTTCCTCAGTACTTTGGCAAGTTTAAAACCTGACATTTCGCCCATCATCACGTCCAGCAGGATCAAATCAAAGGACTTCATATCCAGTTTCAGAGCCTCTTCTGCAGAATGAGCCACCTGGGTTGTAAAACCTTCTCCCTCAAGGTTAAATTGGAGGATTTCACAAAGGTCCGCTTCGTCGTCGACAATTAATATGCTTTGGCTGCTTAAGTCCATAATTTACAGCTTAGGAATTAGGCTCAAAAGTAATACTAATTCTTAACTTTCTTACCGACTAGTTGTATGGACAAATGAATCCTTTATACATCAATTTATCGTTAAGCTAAGCTTAAATAAATGTTATATAAAATGGATGCATCAAGCTGGGATTCTGCACAATTTTTCCCAAATCGATGCTATGGTATGCGCAGCTCTGGAGTAGGGATCATATTCATGAATGGACTTGCCTTCGATCATGGCTTCTACCATCCCCTCCTCAAAAGGAATCTTGCCCAATAATTGCACATGTGATTTTTGCAGGAAGGTCTCTATATGTTGGCTTAATTCCGGATGCAGATCGTATTTATTCAGTAGAGCAAAGGCCGGAATTTTAAAACCCTTTACCAGTTCAAATACCCTATCTGCATCGTGCAAACTGGAAAGGCTGGGTTCCATTACCACAAGAGCTGCATCTGTACCTGTAATGGAGGCAATTGTGGCACACCCTGTCCCCGGAGGTCCGTCTGTAAGAAGGTATTTCGACCGACCCTTTATGGCAACTTCCCTGGCTTTCTGTCTGACCAGGGTAACAAGTTTCCCACTGTTTTCTTCCCCCGGTCCCATTTTTGCATGAGTCATGATTCCTGTCCGGGTATGGGAAATAAACCAGGAATTTTGGGAGCTTCTTTTGGATTTAATGGCTGAAGACGGACATATCCTTTCGCAAAGCCGGCAGCCTTCGCATTTGAAGGGATGGATCTCCCAGTGTTTGTCCTTGTCTGGACTAATGGCGTCGAAACGGCAATACTCAGCACAGATGCCGCAGTTCGTGCACAGTTCCTGATCTATTTTGGCCACCCAGTTCCCCTCGAAGTCATAGGCTGTAAGGATCTCAGGTTGCATGATCAGGTGAAGATCAGGGGCATCCACATCGCTGTCACAAAGAGTGAGTTCCTTAGCGCATGTGGCCAGGGCAGCCGTTATACTGGTCTTCCCTGTTCCGCCTTTCCCGCTGATGATCGTAATTTCTTTCACCTTAAGATCCCTTTCTCTATGAGCCTTTGTAAGATCTGTTCATGCGATACTTTGACTTCATCGGGAGTATCATGGAACAAATTCCCACTGGCATATTGAGATGCATAAGCTCTGTTGAAAGGAATTTCCCCGATAATTTCGAGCTTTTCCTCCTCCAGATAAGAATATATCTCCTGATCTCCCATTTGGGCCTTGTTGATAATAATGCCAAAGGGAATCTCCAGTACTCGGACCAGTTCCACCATTAATTTAAGATCGTGCAGCCCAAAGGGAGTGGGTTCAGTTACCAGGATCACGTAATCTACATCAGATAGGGTTTCCACTACCGGGCAGCTGGTGCCGGGCGGCGCATCCAGTATGACCCAGGGTAAGTCCTCAGGAATTGATGACTTGAGATCACGTATGACCATGGTTTGCATGGCCGAACCAATATCTAAGCGACCTTCCAGAATTCCGCTTCCAGCATTAAGAGAATAATACTTCCTGGATCCTATGGATTCCCTCCTTACCCAAATTGCTTCAGATTCACATGCCACCAGGCAGGCTCCACATGAGTGACATAGGCTTGGGTTGACTTCTGCGAAATTGGCCGGAGGGATTACGACTATGGCATTAAATTCACAGTAGTCTGCACATAAGCGACAAAAGGTGCAGCTCGTAGTGTCAATGGAAGGTATTTCCTGATATATCGATTTTTCACTTTGCAGCTGACTCTCCTTGAAAAAGAGTACATCGTTGGGCTCTTCCACATCACAATCCACCAGAAGAACTTTTTCTTGTCTACGGGAGACCAATGATCGGAAAAGATTAACTGCAAGCGTGGTTTTTCCTGTCCCGCCTTTGCCGCTGGCAATGGCAATCTTCATTAGCTCAGCTATGCATTAATGATCGCAATAATTGGCAGAAAAGTCCAGGGTTTCACTTAGGAAACCGTTTACCAATTCCTCTGGCGAAAGGGCAGGAGCCCCAACAAACACATTTACGCCTCTGTCATTGAATAGTTGAATGGCTCTTTGGCCCATGCCTCCTGCAATCACATCCGTGGTACCTCGTTCTGCCAGCCATCCGGGAAGCAATCCTGGTTGGTGTGGGGGAGCATCAAGATAGCTGATATGGGTGATATTCTGGTTCTCAATTTCGACCATGGCGAATTGCTTGCAATGGCCAAAGTGTCCATCCAGTTTGCCTTCACTGGTGGGAACGGCAATCATTTTTGTCATTGGTATCAAGTTTTATTGTTGTATGTAGTTTGATTGAACTAACACCGACCGGAGTTATGTGCCCAGCCCAGTCTCAGCCCCTTGTTGGATCGAGGCCTGGTGGCTCTGCAGGCTGCCTGTCCGATGCCTCTGCCCATTCCCCTGTTCATACCGAATCCAGATTCCGGACTTGTTACATCCTTTGATTTGCATTTGCCTTGTTGTTTACCGCTTCGGGATCCTTGTCCCTGCGGTCCGCTTTTGTCAAAGCCTGGCATAATAGTTCTTCTTTCTTTAATATATTATCATTTAATGCTTTGTATTATCTGGGAAATGGATTGTGATTCGTTGGAAATTAAAATCATCTGAATGTTAAACTTTTCCAGCAATTCCTTGGCTTTTGGTCCAAAGTCGCCCGAAATCACCCGGGAGGCACCCAGTTCAACTGCCTTTTCCACCACCTTAGTTCCGGCTCCATGATTGGCATCTTTGTACTCATTTTCAATAAAGCGTGTTTCTTTGGTCTCTTCGTCAAACAGGCAGAAACAGGCAGCGCGACCAAATCTCAAATCGAATTCAGAATCCAGTTTGTTCCCTTTAGAGGATATTAGAGTTTTCATGACAGTTTTTTTATGTTGTGAGTATTTTCTGACTTGCAGATTGGACAGTGGAGTGTTTTCATATTGGCCGGGATATTAAATCTCGCGTGGCAGGATCCACATATTCTCCAGGTCTCATCCAGTTCGGCATTCCCAAATACAGATTTAATCTCCCGTGTTTCGACCAGGGCACTGGCAATTTTTTTACGTGCCTCTTCATAAATGCGCGCAAAGGTAGCCCTGGAAATCCCCATCAATTGCGATGCCTCCTGATGATTCATCCCATCATAGTCGGCCAGTTTAATAGCCTCATATTCTTCATAGAGCAGTTCGACTGGCCCTTTTGCATTCTGCCGGTTTCCATAGGGCTTGTATCCCCTGAATTCGGGTGGGGCCACTACTTTCCTCAATCTTTTTCTTCTGGGCATCCTGAATTTCCTTGCAAATCTTTGTCAAAGATAATGAGAATATTCTCATAATGAAAACAAAAGTAGACTACGCCCATGAAAAAATCTGCTTTAATCAATAAGAAGGGAATTTTGAAAATAATTACTACATTTGCAGCTCGAAAATCGGGGTATAGCGCAGTCCGGTTAGCGCACCTGCTTTGGGAGCAGGGGGTCGTAAGTTCGAATCTTACTACCCCGACAAGAGAAAACAAGCCTGGCATTTTGCCGGGCTTTGTTTTTGAGTCTAGTAGGCAAACTCCTTAAACCAGATGGCCCACTTTTTCTGTATCTGTTCTGTAAGGGTTGCCGGTAAGGGTTTATAGGTGTTTCGCTTGTATTCACTAACCGATTCCAGATAATCTTTCATGTGTGGAACAGCTGCTTCAAATCCTTGGAGATCCAGGGTGGAATATATGGATTTCATGGTCTCCATGGGAGCCTTTTCAAGCTCATCAAAAGCAATTTCCACCAGCTTGCCTTCCGGGATCAAATTCCTTTCTGACAGGTATTTATTTAGAATGCTGGCGTTGTCGTTGATGATCAGTTGCTCTATGTCTTTTTGCGTACAAGGCTGAAGAAACTGACTGGATATCATTCTATTATATAGTTTTCGGGTGGACCTGAAAACCGTATATGGATCGCGGTGTATGAAAATGAATTTCGCCTCAGGGAATAGCTCCAGCAGTTCTTTCACCCTGCCAGTGTTGTGAGGATTTTTAAGTAAGAGCTTTTTCTTTTTTCCATAAAAAACAATCCCTTTCAATAGATAAAGGTAGTCTTTTCTCCATTGCTCTTTTTCCTCTTCACTGATACCTTTGAAGAGGTGGTATTTGTTGAAGTAGCTTCTGTTCTTCGGAAAGAAAAAGGAATGAATACTGCTGTGAGTGGTGGTTGTGCAGAAGGGTTGTTCTTCTTCTGCCGGATCATCCAGGGTAACTTTTACATTGTCCTGCGGCCGCCTGCCGGGAACAAAGATGCTCAGAATTTTATTCAGCCTGTCGAGACTTAAGAGCGAAAAATTGAAGGTAAAGGCCTGGTGGTTTTTAAGGTAACCAAACTGCTTATCCTGGGCCATCAAGTAGTGAAGATGAGTGGTGCCGGTGCGCCATAGTCCCAGAATAAAAACGGGTGGGTGGTCTTCCAGGGATATGCCTTGAATCTTTTTTGAATAAAGAATTCTCTGAACCAGAAAGCCAGCCGCAAAAAGGCTGCTGAGAAAGGTGATTCTTCGAGCCCTGAACCGATATAATTTATCGATTTTATTTTCTCGTTTGAGTTCTTTCCACACCCGGGGAAGAACTGTATAGAGCTGATGTTCCTTGACCTTAAAACGCTTTTTCCGACGCATCGCCCAAAACTAATTATTCTGGATCAATCCTCCATAAGTCTTTGTAAAAATTGGGAGCTTATTCATCATACAGGGAGGAGAGGAGGAGATAAGTGCGATGAATGTCCCCGACCAGAGAGGTGGCTGACAGCGTACCTCCGGATACAGCATCAATATCACGTCCGAGTTCCAAAGCCCGTCCCTGATATCCTTCAAACTGACTCAGCCAGTTTTTTTGGCAAATAGCTGCACCATGCGTGGAGCGATAGACGGTCACAATTACCTTTCGAACAATCAAGTCCTTGGAGAATATAACACTGTAATCAAAGTAATCATAGCGTCCCTTGGCCCGGGTGGATAACAGGTATCCCCTGATCTCCTCACTATCCATTATACGATAAAGGCAATCACCGGGATGGTAGTGTTTGTTTTCGGAGCTGAGATCTGCATTTAATCCTGCAGGCGAAATCACTACTGATTCATCAAAAACCTTATGAATTGCCTTGACCTCCCTTTTATGCAGCTTGCATTCTCCCTGTGCCCGGACTGAGGATACAAAGATCGGCCAGGCGAGTAAGATCACCAGGCCGATTCGATATTTGTTAAGGTTTAAAACCATATTGCCACACCAGCATTCACCTGGTTTCTTGAATCACTACTTCCTTTGTTGCTGAATCGCTGATAATCCATTTTTAGCATGGCCCCTTTGGCCATTTTCCATCCCAGCCCAAGGGTAAGGTCGGTCCGGTTGAGAGCGGGATTTACTGTTTCTCCCTCAGCCACGGATGCATGTGTATTGTATTGCTCAAACCTGACGAAGGGAATAAGCTCGGAGTTAAACTGCTCAAGTGACTCCAGCAAGTTATAAGCCAGCTCGGCATACCAGCCTGAGAGTGCACTTCCCAAATCGCTTCCGGTAAATTCGTTGTAGCTCGCTGAATTGGATACCCATCCATAGTTCACCTGGGCTCTGAGGCTGAGGCCACCTATATTGTAGCGAGCATCGGCCCCAAACATGGTGAGTCCTACCATGGAAGAGTCGGCAGTGGCTAGGGCCGCTGCATCCGACTTATCTAATCCATCATATAGCTTGGTTTGGGTCTGGCCTGTGTATGCAGACAGGCCCAGCTGCAAGCCGGTGATTCCAAAATAATTCACTTTGAACGCCAGGTTGGGTGCGTTCATAAAGGATTCTGCCCCCTTCTGCCGTCCTTTCCTGAACCCATTGGAACCGGAAAGTGTGGCTTCGTCATCATAACTCTTAAATCCGTTCGTCAGGTATAGCTGGTAGGAAAGGGAAGCCGCAGGAAACACTCCGGTAAACCCTGCACCGATCTCTCTCCAGGTTGTGGGAACGATGTATTTATCCAGGTTGGGCCTTTCCACCCCGTTGAAAGTAGAAGGCTCGTGAAATTCGTTGATTATTCCCATGGGAATAAGCATAAGGCCGCCCCTGAATTTAAGCCAGGGAAGGATTTCGTACTGCAGAAAAGCCTGCTCCACATACACTTCCTTAACATGCTCGAACTCTACTTCTGTAACAAATTGCGTTTTTTCGTTGAATTTATAACCAAACATCAATACCATCCGGTGCACATCCAGTCCACCCGAATTGTATATCCCTCCACCCACCGGCTGATTGTAATCTATCTGGGCGTAGCCACCCAGGGTAAGTCGGTCCTCTTCCTGCATCATCCTCTCAGCAGTATTCATTTGCTCCTGTCCGATTACGCCTATTAAGGAGAGCATAACAAAAACAGCTGAAAGTCCGATTTTCCTTTGATTATTTCTCATGATTTTTAGATTGGTTTTCGAGGGTAAAATTATCCCAAAAAGACCTGTTTATGGCGGTAATAGCATGGACCGAAGAATGAGTCTAAATAAGAAGCACTCCTAAATCTCAGAAAATCTGCAAGTTAGGGCGGGTCTTATAAAACTAATTTAGAAAAGAATACCTACTTCTAGGTATGGCAAAAACTCAGCATCTGCCTCTTGCACAGGGACTGTTGGTGACAAAGAAACCGAAAAAGGCTCCAATTCCCAGGCTTTTCAGGATCTCTACTCCTGGAATACTTTGCATTTGCCTGCCCTCGGTTAGATAGAAGAAGGTAAAGCCGGCTAAAGCGCCCACAAGAATAGCGATCATGGTTTTCCTGATATGTGCGGAACGAAGCGTACGTTTCATCCAGCTTCCCTGTGGTTTAAGATCCAGTTCTTTGAATTGCATGTATGTAAATATATAGATGTGTAAATATAATAAAGATTTCCAAACCTGTAACATCAGTGGCACAGCAGCGTCCAATGGTCGTTCAGTCCTTGGGTCTGAATGCGGTGTACATGGGTCTATTATTCACCTTCAAACAACTATTTATATGAAAACGAGATCTCTATGCATCGTTTATTTAATCCTGACTTTCCTGGTATTTCCTCTGCTAAGCATGGAAAAGGCACAAGCCTGCTCCACCTTTAAACTGCAAAAAGGGGGTAAGCTATTATATGGCCACAACCTGAACGAGGGAGATATTGGGGTGCCGGGTCTGGTCTTTGTCAACAAACGGAGTGTATTTAAAACCGGGCGTACCTGGAGTGAACTAACTACAGTTGACCGGTCAAACCCTTCATCCCATACCTGGATATCCAGATATGGTTCCATTACCTTCAATTGCTTTGGCAGAGATTTGCCTGATGGGGGGATGAATGAGGCCGGACTTTATATATGGGAAATGAATGAAGATGCTGCCTATCCTGAAAATACAGGAAAACCCAAATTGGACCAGATGAATTGGATGCAATACCTTCTGGATCTTTATTCTACCACAGAGGAAGCCATTGCCTGTGCATCAGAAATAGAGATCAGTGGCTGGGGGTGGCATTTTTTTGTGGGAGATGCTCATGGAAATACGGCAGCCATAGCTTTTATAGATGGCGAAGTCGTTGTGCACAAGGGTGAAAACATGCCTGTACCTGCCCTTTTTAATACGCCCTACCCAAGAGAAATGGAGTTGCTGAAGTACTACAAGGGCTATGGAGGTCTATACGAGATTGACCTGGATGATCCGCAGGTGCCCAGGTTTGTGAAAACAGCCAGATTAATCGACATGTACGATGCTGAGCAGGACATAGTGGATTACGGTTTCCATATACTGGAAAAAATCACTGTCTTTGATGTTCCCGAATGGTCGGTGGTATTTGATGTTACTTCGCAGAAGCTATTCTACAAAACCAGGATAAGCCCGGGGATCAAAACCCTGTCCCTCGCGAATGTGGACTTTTCCAACAGTGGACCTGTGATCATGGTAGATATGGATGAGATCGAGGAAAGTACAATCGCCGAGCATTTCGTGCCATTTACCCAGGAGAGAATGCATAGCTTTATTGAGAAAAAGCTGATTCCCATCCTGCCGGAGGAATTTTTTACCACCGGAGGTCTCAGCCTGGAAGAATATATGGAGCGGACTGCAAAGCATACATTAAGAGCATCACAATCCGAATCCCAATTTTTCCAGGGAACCTGGAGAACAGAAGAAGAGGTGGGGCTAAGCCTGACTATAAGTTGCAATGAGGATAGGGTCATAGGATCGGTTTCCAATGGAAAGGATCTATATGCCCTGGATCACCTTTATATGATTGGTAACAGGCTCACCTGTACCTTCAGAACGAAAGGCAAGCGATTGATGGAAGCTAAGCTCAAAATGGAAGGTAGTAAGCTGGAAATGAAATTATTCACTACAGAGGAGTCTGCCGGAGTCTTTCAGTTCACAAAAACAGCAGATCCACTTTGATCTTCTTGATCAGAAGTCCGTTTTCAACCTGGAATCCCGTTCAAATTTGCGGAAATAGAGCACATGGGATTCATCTGCCATTTCCAGAGCGATCCAGCTATCCATCTGTTCCTCGGAATACTGACTTTTATGGCACCTGATGGAATTGATAAAGGCATCTTTGTGCCTTTGTTCGAACGAAATCTCCACATCCAGCAAACTCTTATCGGCATAATTCAGGTTCCATTCAGGGTATTTTTCAGCCTGTTCCCTGGTCCAGGAAAAATAAAAAAGGTCCAGCTCATCTATCAGCTTTTCCCTGAGAAGCAATTCAGTGGTGATGGCTCCCAGGAGCCTGTGGTCGGGGTGGCCGGTATCACCTCCCGGGCCGAAGGTGATGATTTTTGTGGGCCGGATCCTGAGGATGGCTTCCAGCAAGCGCTTTTTCAGCACGGTTTCCTGTTCGTAAAAGTTACCATGGCCATTCAGTCCCATCCCATCCTGAATATCCAGGAAAATAGGAGGATAGATTCCCAGAGCAGCGCAGGAACAAGCTGCTTCTTTTTTTCTGATTTCCACCAGAGAATCGCCAGCCGGGATCCCGGAATGATCATTCACTCCGTAGCTTCCATCTGTGGAAAATAAGAGGTAAACATCGTGCTCTTCTGCATATTTCGCCAGTACCGGTCCAATGGTAGTTTCATCATCCGGATGTGCGAAAATCGTAAGTATGATCTCTTTTTCCGGCGAGCTTGTACATGAAAGGATACTAAGGTTGATAAGCAACAGTATTGCTTTGTAGAATAAGGAACTTGCTTTCATTTCAGGTGTTTATTCATTCTCAAATACCAGAGTTCCCAGCTTATGTTTATCAAAATGGTTGTTGTCCAGCTTGGGTTCCAATCCCGCTTCATACACGTAAATGGCGGCTTTCTGGGTGCCTGAGGAATTGAGGAAGCGGTTTTCTTTGAGTAGGAGATCCCTGGCTGGAGAATTTATGGAGAAACCGTATCCGCCGTTCTCCGTCCCATTGTTTTCAATAACGTTGCGAACAAAAGTATTCCGGTGCGGTGCATTGCTTTCCCTTTCGCCGCGAAGATTCACCCCATCGCTGACATTGCTGTATATGTGATTGTTTTCGAAGAGGACATCCACATCCTTATGACCGGTGCAAAGCCCAAAACGTCCGTTGTGGTGAAACTGGTTGCCTCTGACCTTACTTTGATATACCCGCCAGCAAATAAATAGACCGTCCCGGTCATTGTGATGCACATTGTTGTTTTCGATCAGGGAAAAGGGTGAACCCGTTCCGGGGTGCAATCCAGTATTTCCACTGCCTGAAATTTCGCAGTTGGTGATGCTCACATGCTCGGTGATTTGCCAGCTGATTCCTTCCCCGTTAAAATCTTTTACCTGGACTTCATCCACTTGTATGTGCTTCGATTTAATGATAAGAACTCCGGCGCTGTTGCATCCATCAGCAAAGAAATTTTCTTTCCTGTTTCCATCGATGACCAGCCCGGAAATGGAGGCATTCTCGGCATGCATCACATCAATTACCGAGGAGGCATTGGAGACCAGTCCATTCCTGTCGGAGCGGTAATCACGGATCAAGCCCTTATCTATGTAAATGGTATTATCCACAATATCAGTGACATAGGCGGTGGATACATTCCAGCAACCGTTGTTATCGTCATCTGTCACCTGCACCTTCATACCGATGGCAAATCCATCCGGATTTTCCACGGTCAGTTTCAACTCCCCGAAATCTGCATCCACCACGTACCTGGTTTGAACACCCATGGCCCTTTTCAGTACGCTTTCCTTGCCCGCACCTTTCAAATGCACATTCGACTTGAGACGCACCGGTGCTGTAATTTCATAGGTTCCAGGATTTAAAAGTACCGTGCCTCCGGTAGAAGCAATGGCATCAATGGCAAATTGGATGGACTGGTTGTCGAAGCCCGATACATCAGCTCCTGAACCGCCTACTGTGAGTTCTTGCCTGGCGATTTTTGGATTGACCAGTGCATCCGCATTTTTTATTTCCTGAGCTGAGAGGGAAAATGTCAGGTTTACGAAAAGGATAAAAACGATATTTCTCATGTTTTCCGGAGATATATTTAACAAAAGTAAGGTATGTATTTGGTTTGTATTTATCTATATTCGACGCCATGAAAACGCGGAACATTATACTCTTTTTTGTGCTGCAGATAGGCATACTGCAGCTAAGCGGGCAGGAATTTCTCAGAACAAATGGCAAGGCCATAGTTAATGAGAGTGGCGATACAGTTATTCTTCGGGGCATGGGCCTGGGAGGCTGGATGCTGCAGGAAGGTTATATGATGCAAACTGCCGGCTTTGCTAATGCACAATACAAGCTCAGGGCTAAAATTGAGGAATTGATCGGAGCAACCGATACGGAGCTCTTTTATGAGACCTGGCGCAAGAACCACGTGCAAAAGGTGGATATCGATTCGCTGAAAGCATGGGGATTTAATTCGGTACGCCTGCCCATGCATTACAATCTGTATACCTTACCCATTGAAGATGAGCCGGTGCCTGGGGAGAATACCTGGCTTGAAACGGGTTTCGATCTCACCGACAGCCTGATTAAATGGTGCAAGGCCAATGATATGTACGTGATCCTGGATTTGCATGCTGCACCCGGCGGACAGGGATACGATCAGGGAATTTCTGATTACGATCCCACCAAACCCTCGCTCTGGGAAAGCGAAGAGAATCGGAACAAAACTGCTGCGCTATGGAAGAAATTGGCCGAAAAATATGCCGATGAGCCAACCATTGCCGGTTATGACCTGATCAACGAACCCAATTGGAATATGACGGGCAACAGTCCGCTGCGCGACCTGTATTATCAGATTACCGACAGCATCCGCGAGGTTGATACCAATCACATTCTGTTCATTGAAGGAAACTGGTTTGCCAACGATTTTACCGGTCTGACACCCACCTGGGATACCAACATGGTTTACAGTCCTCATAAATACTGGTCCATCAACGACCAGAAGTCCATTCAGTGGGTCCTGGATATCAGGGAACAACACGATGTTCCCCTCTATTTCGGAGAATCTGGCGAAAATTCGAATGTTTGGTTCAGGGATGCCATTAAATTGTTCGAAGATCACGAAATTGGATGGGCCTGGTGGCCCATGAAGAAGATCGAATCCATAGCCGGCCCACTTGAGGTTATGAAAACACCGGAGTACCAGGTGCTTCTGGATTACTGGAACGACGGAGGCACCCAACCCTCAGCAGCCTATGCTAAAAGCGCTCTTATGGAGATGGCAGAAGGGCATAAGATGGAGAACTGTGTCTTTCATAAAGATGTGATCGATGCCATGTTCCGGCAGGTGTATTCTGACGAAACCCTTCCGTATTTGGTTCAGGACATTCCGGGAGTAGTCTATCCCTCCGATTTTGACATGGGAGTGGTCAATTCTGCCTACTACGACACGGATGTGGCCAACTATCAGGTATCTACCGGAAGCTATACTTCCTGGAACAATGGATGGGTGTATCGCAACGATGGGGTAGATCTGCAGAAAACCACGGACAATGTAAATACCAATGGCTATAACCTGGGCTGGCTTTCCACCGATGAATGGATCCAGTACAGCGTGAATGTGGCCGCTGAATCCGTGTACGATGTGGAAGTCAGGATCGCATCCATCAGCACCGATGGCAAGTTTCACTTTCAGTCGGGCAGCGCGGATATAAGCTCACCTGCCAGCGTCCCAAGTACAGGGGACTGGGAGAATTGGCAGACCATCACCGTACCGAATATATTACTGACGCCCGAGGATACGAAAATTCGCTTCTATGTGGACAATTCGGGATTTAATGTGGGAAGCTTCAAGTTTAACCAGAAAGGGCCCAGCACCGATCTGCAAACACATTTTATCTCGGCTTTCACCCTGGATGATCAAAACATTCAACTGAACCTGAATAAGCCTCTTGAAGGCCCACTTCCGGCCATGCCTGCCAATTTTCAGATCACGGTTAACGGTAACCGGGTCACCATTCAAAGCATGGAACTGGATGCTGAAAATCCCAGGATCATCACTTTCGGGATCAATACAACGCTGCGATCTGCCGATCTTATCAGAATATCCTACGACGGCACCCAGATTGAAGCCACCGACGGAGTCCACCTGAATGCTTTTAGTCAGAAGGTAGTAGAAAACCGTGTGGCCATCATCCATGCCATTCCTGGCAAAGTGCAGGCCGAAGATTACTTCTTTGAAACGGGACTGGAACTGGAGAATACCACCGATGTGGGTGGGGGACAGAATATCGGTTACCTGGATAATGGAGATTATGCCGATTATTACATTGATGTAAGCGAAGCAGGTAGCTATTACGTGGATTACCGGACTGCTGCTTTAAGTGAGTCCGGAGCTGTGAAACTGGAAATTATTAGTCCCGATGGTGGAACAGAATTCCTCCACCAGCTTAGTTTCCCCTCCACCGGAGGCTGGCAAAACTGGACTACCACCCGAGATCAGGTAATGCTTTCCGCAGGCCAACATCAGCTTCGAATGACCATCATGGCTCCTCTGTTTAATATGAACTGGCTGGAGTTCAGCTGGCGAAGTACCGGGGTCAATGATGCAAGCGAAGAAAATTCAAGTATCTCCATCTACCCAAATCCTACCCAGGGGATATTGTTTGTGGAAAGTAAACTGGAGGAAAGCTGGAAGGGTGAGATCCAGGTTCTGGACATGATGGGACGTCAGGTATTGTCAAAGCCTGTCACTGCCATGGGATCATTCAGGGAAACCGTGGATCTGAGAGGACGAATATCCGGCTCTTGCTTTGTGGTATTGCGAAAGGACAATGGGGAAATTTTCTCCAGGAGACTGGTGGTGGTTAACGATTGAGCCTTCGGGTAATCTGGGTGATAAGAAAGCCCGAGAGGAAAATGCTCAGGGTGCCAAAGACTATGGTCAGATAAGAGTGGAAGATGTTTCCATACCTGGAGGGATCCTCGGCCAGCGAGCTCATGCTCATCCAGGCAATTACGGCAATACCTGCAATCACCCCGATTACAGCTGCACTTGATTTGCTGTGCCTGGTAAAAGCACCCAGGAGGAAGAGCCCGAGCATGCCACCACTAAAAACGGAAGCCAGCTTCCACCAGGCATCCAGGGCCGACTTCACATTGATCATTGCCAGGGCCACAGCGATGGCCAGCAGGGTGATCACCACCGTGGTAATATAAAGCACGCGCATGGAATCTCTGTCGGCCTGCTTCCCTTTCCTGAATCTCTGGTAATAGTCGGTGAGAAAGACCGTGGCAGCACTGTTAAAACTGGTTGATATGGTACTCATACCTGCTGCAAATATGGAAGCAATCAGCAAACCAGCCACTCCCGTGGGAAGCTGACTGACTATGAAAAATGGAAATACCTGGTCGGCCTTATCCAGGTCTCTCAGATCTTCAGGCAGGACTCCCGTTCCGGAATTGAAATAGGCAAACAGGGCTGTACCAATAAACAGAAAAAGCAAGGAAACCGGGATGTAAAGCAAGCCACCAGACAAGGCGCTCCTCTTGGCCGCCCGGTCAGATCGGGAAGCCATGTATCTTTGTATGTAGTTTTGATCAATCCCGAAATTCTGCAGATTGATAAAAATACCGTAGACCAGCACCACCCAGAAGGTGGAAGTGGAGAGCTCAAGGCTGAAGCTGCCCAGGCTCATTTTTCCATTTTCCATGGCAATCTGTAGGACCTGACCGGCTCCTCCCGGCATTTTCAGCAGGATGAAGGTCACACTAACCAGGGCTCCGCAGATCAGCAGGATCCCCTGGATGGCATCGGTCCATACCACTGCCTGAAAGCCTCCAAGCAGGGAGTAAATCATAATGGCTAATCCAGTAATCACAATAATCAGGGCCATATTCCATCCAAAAATGGCATGGAGGGTGAGCGCCAGCAGATAGAGGATGGTCCCGACTCTCATAAGCTGAGTGAGAAGATAACAGACCGATACATATACCCTGGCCCAGGGACCAAAACGTCCTTCCAGGTAAGAGTAGGCAGAAGGACTGTTGACCTTTCTGTAGAGTGGAATGAAAAACTTTATGGCGATCCAGGCGGCCAGGGGAATGGTGAGGCTGAAAACAAAGGGATTCCAGTTGGATTGGTAGGCAATTCCGGGAAGGGCCAGGTAGGATATGCTGCTCACAAAGGTGGCGAAGATCGACATGCTGATCACCCATCCGGGGATGTTCTGGTTTCCAAGAGTAAAAGCATTTGAGGTCCTGTTCCTTCGAAAAAAGGAGGCGCCAAAGAGGGTGACTCCGATCATATAGGCAATGAATATGGCTGTGTCCAGGAAATGCATTAAAGCCTATTTCGTCCCGGGTAAGTTTCTTGGATCAATGACCACGTGCTTCACCGATTCCCTGAGGTAGGTATAAGTTATATGCACCAGTCCGTCCGAAGTCTGGATTACCGCAGGATAGGAGTACTCTCCCTTCTGATTCTCCAGGGTAAGCACAGGATTCCAGTTTATTCCATCGGAGGAAAGAGCCACATTCAGGATCCTTCTCCCGGGGGCTTTTTTCCCTCTGCCCGAATGGTTATATACCAGCAGCTGCCTTCCATCGTCCAGTGTTAATGCATCAGTACCGGCACTTGGATTGGGTAGTGAGGTGGCAGCCATTTGGCTCCAGCTAAGACCTCCGTCTTCCGACCAGCTTTCAGAGATCACATCCTGCATGGTCCTGCATAGTACCTGCATTCGACCATCCTCGTAGGTGAGAATGCTGGGTTGGATGGCATCAAATTCCACCCCGTCATTGATGGGTCCGATAAGCTCCCAGCTTTCTCCCAGGTCCCGGGTAATTTCAAAATGCACCCTCCATAGCAACTGACCCTTATCTATGATTTCGGTGCTTGATGGACAGAGTATGGAGCCATCTTCCAGCTGAATGGGTTTGTTTTTTACGGGTCCCATCAGATAGCCCAATCTGGAGCTGCCCAGGCGTCGGGAGGGAGACCAGGTACGGCCACCGTCTTCGGAGGTCATCAATTCACCCCACCACTCGCGGGGACTGGGCCCCACCTTATAGAAAAGCATCAGGGGCCCCTCTTTTGCCTGGAACAGAACAGGATTCCAGCAGGGATAGCGGGTAAAAGAATCCTGCACACCATTGACCACTTCCACTGCTTTTTCCCATTTCCCATCGACCAGGTGCGAGATCCAGATCCCCACATCCTTGTTCTTTTCGTGCTTGCCTCCAAACCAGGCAGCGAGTATTCCGGTTGGAGTTTCCACAATTGTAGAAGCATGACATTCGGGCGTGGGCTTTTGGTCAAGAGCGTAGATTAGCTCACCGGAAATATAACCGTTTTCACCAGCTCTGGCAGTATCGGGCAGCTCAGGTTTCTGGCCAGATAGGTGTATGGATGAAGCTAGCATTACTGCTGACAAAATCAGTAGCTTGAGAGATGATTTTTTCATGGATTTTTTGCGCTTAAAAACTGACTATTTAAGAGAAAGTAAGATAACTGAATTTCTTGTACTATGCTAATAACTAAGAAGGAGCAATGAAATAAAGCCCCTATATTTGTGACTCTATGGAAGCTCTTAGCCTTGGAAGCCTTTGACGTGATTATAGTAGGAGGGGGACCTGCCGGTCTTCAATGTGCCAGAGTCCTGTCCGGCTCGCAGCTAAGGATTTTGTTACTGGAGAAGGATGTCTCTTTCGGCGACAAACTGTGTGCCGGTGGACTCACTCTGAAAGACATGAAAATTCTACCGCTTCCCGATCATTTGATCCAGCAAAAAATCCTCAAATTTGCATTGCATTCCAGGCGAAGAACTGCCGAAACACAAACAGCCTTTCCTTTTGTGTTTACTGTGGACAGACGAGAACTGGGAGCCTACCAGAGGAGTTTGCTGAACGATACAGATGTGGTGGTACGGACCCGGAGTCAGGTGACTGAGATTGGCGATCACAAGCTAAAACTCAAAACTGGCGAGGAGTACAGGTTCAGGTATCTGGTAGGAGCAGATGGCTATGCTTCAGTGGTGCGCCGGCATCTGGGTTTGAAAATAAGCCATCGTCTGATGGGTATGCAATATACCTTCTCCGTGGATCAGAAACATCCGGAACTGGAAATGTTCCTGGATGCACGAAAATTTCATACCTGGTATGCATGGATATTCCCGCACGGATCTAAGATCGCTGTGGGTTGTTGTTGGGATCCGGCCAGGGTAAATAGCCAGAAGGTTAAGTTCAACTTTCAAGAATGGCTGAAGGAGAAGGGGATGGATCCCGGACAATCCAGATTGGATTCCAGACCCATAGCCTGTGACTACCAGGGATACCATTTCGGCGATGTATTTCTGGTGGGTGAGGCGGCCGGACTGGCATCGGGATTTACGGGTGAAGGCATATACCAGGCCCTGGTTTCAGGGCAGGAAGTGGCAAAAATCATTATGGATCCTGAGTATAAGCCGGAAGTTATGTCTGAGGTTTTGAAATACAACCGGACCCTGGACAGGATGATGGCAGTATTTCGTCGGGCGGGTCCCCTGAGAGGGGCCTTCCAGGAATTCCTGCTATTCCTGATGACGCGGAATTGGATCCGGAATAAAATAAATACTTTGTTCTCCTGATCTGGGTGAATAATACCCATCTTTGCAATCATGAATTACCTGTCGGCAGAGAACTTATCAAAATCTTACGGTGATCAGCAGCTATTTGAGGGTATCACCTTTGGCTTGTCGAAGGGAGACAAGACGGCTCTAATTGCCAGAAATGGAACGGGGAAAACCACACTTCTGAGGATACTGGCCGGGGAAGAATCTTCCGACACGGGAGCATTTACCTTCAGGAACGATATTAAGGTAGCCTTTCTGGAGCAGGCTCCCGAATTGGATGAAAGCCTCACCATAGATGAATTGATCCTCTCTGCCAATTCCCATATGTTAAGCGTGATCCAAGCCTATGAGAAGGTATTGAAGCAGCACTCAGAGCAACACTCCGATGAGACTGCCAAAGAGCTGGAAGGTGCTACGGCAGAAATGGACCGACTCAATGCATGGGATTATGAACGTCGCCTTCGACAATTGCTTGACCTCTTCCGTATTACCCGAACCGATCAGTTGGTGGGCAAGCTTTCCGGAGGAGAGAAGAAACGCCTGGCCATGGCCCTTGTCTTACTTGACGAGCCCGACTTCCTTATACTGGATGAGCCAACCAACCACCTGGATATCGATATGATAGAATGGCTGGAGGAGTACCTGAGCAGGTCGACCCTCACCCTCCTGATGGTGACTCACGACCGCTACTTTCTCGACCGGGTATGCAACCGGATCTTCGAATTAAGCCTGGGCAGTTTATATCTTTACCAGGGTAACTATGAGCATTTTCTGGAGAAACGAGAAGCTAGGGAAGATTTGCGAAAGGTGGAGGCGCACAGGGCAGGCCGGCTCATGAAGCGGGAACTGGAATGGTTGCGCAGGATGCCCAAGGCACGAACAGGTAAATCCAAATCACGGATCGATGCCTTTGATAAGATCAAGGCGAGAGCCACACTGGTGGAAGAGGGTGGCGACCTGATACTTAAGGTCAAAACGCCCCGGATGGGGGGTAAGATCCTGGAACTGGAGAATCTGGAAAAGAGCTATGGCGATCTTTCCATTGTTCGGGATTTCTCTTACAAGTTTGCCAAAGGAGAACGCCTGGGTGTCATAGGCAGGAACGGGACCGGCAAAACCAGCTTCCTGAACCTGATCTCAGAGGTAGAAGACCCGGATGCCGGAAAAGTAATCACCGGTGAGACCATTGTCCAGGGCTATTACCGACAAATGGGAGCCACCTGGAAAGAAGATCAGCTGGTTATTGATGCGGTAAAGGACATTGCAGAAGTGGTGACACTGGAAGATGGCAGGACCATATCTGCTTCCCGTTTTCTGGAGCATTTTATGTTTTCGCCGGAGGCCCAGTATAAGCATATTGCCAAACTCAGCGGGGGAGAACTACGCCGCCTGCACCTTTTAACTGTGTTGATCCGGAATCCGAACTTCCTGATCCTTGACGAACCCACCAACGACCTGGATCTTTTTGCACTGAACAAGCTGGAAGAATTTCTGCTGGCCTACAAGGGTTGCCTGGTGATAGTCTCGCACGACAGGTATTTCCTGGATAAACTCACCGATCATCTCTTTGTATTTGAAGGTGAGGGGGCCATCAGGGATCATTATGGATCCTATTCTGATTACCGATCCAAGCCATTGATCTCAAAGGGAAGCATTAGCCCGGACATGGATCAGATGGAGGCAAAAGAAGCTAAATCCGGCAAAGGCAAACCTGGCAGTCCGAAAACAAAACTCAGCTACAAGGAGCAACAGGAGTACGATAAGCTGGAACCTGAAATTGCCTCCCTGGAAGAAGAAAAAGCCCTACTGGAGGAGGAAATAGCTGCCGGGAATCTGGATTACGAATCATTGAACCAAAAATCCATTCGCATTTCAGCGCTTTTGGATCAAATCGAGGCCAAAATGCAGCGATGGATGGAGCTGGGCCAATACGTGTAATCCTCAGGGTAACCAACTACAGGTCCGGGACAATGGCCGTATGACGGATCCCTTCCCTGGGTCCGGCCATCCAGGGTGCCACAGTCTCCCGCCATCGCAGGTAGTGTGCGGTCGATTTGTGTGCTGCGGCCAGTTCTTCCGTCTCATAGGCTTCATAAAGTACAAAGCGATGAGGTTCAGCATCGTTTTGCAGTACATCAAAACGCAGGTTCCCGGGTTCTTTGACGGACTCCAGGTGATTTTCCGTGGTGGCCCGAATAAAGGACTCTATGTGTTCCGGTTTCACTTCTACATGGACAATGGTAACGATCATATTATTTTCCTGTATATGGGATTCCATTTTTAATCCAATCAGCCGGGGCTTCCTTCTTTAGATAGTGGTCGAGGTACTCCTTGTAACGCAAAGTACAATCGAGTTTGTTCGCATATTTTTTGGGGTGATGGGGCTCATCTCTGTATTGCAGGAAGATGCAATCCTTTCCCAGCCTTCTCATGGCCAGATACAGCTCTATACCCTGGTACCACGGTACGGCATCATCTATATCGCCAAACATAATCAGCAAAGGAGTCTCGATGCGATCGGCAAAAAAGACCGGAGAATTCTCAATGTAAAGGTCCCTGGCTTCCCAGAGGCTTCCGCCGATCCGGCTCTGTGTTTTTTCATACTGGAACTGCCGGGCCAGTCCGCTGCCCCACCGGATACCACTGTAGGCAGAAGTCATGTTTGAAACAGGAGCTCCGGCTATGGCACATGTAAATAAATTGGTTTGGGTAATGGCAAAGGCTGTTTGATAGCCGCTCCAGGAGTGTCCATGCAGACAAATGGCTTCCGGATCGGCGATACCCTCATCGATAAGCTTTTGCACTCCGGGGACCAGGCATTTGGTTGCAGAATAGCCTGGATTTCCCACATCGAAACGAATGTCCGGAAGGAAGATGGCGTATCCGTTACTTGCGTAATAGGGGAAACAGGGCCTGTGTGTCAGTTCCACCCGGTTAAAATCGTAGAGTCTCTGAGAAAAAAAGCGGTAATAGTAAACCAGTACAGGGTATTTTTTTCCTGCCTCATAGTTGTCGGGTTTGATCAGAATGCCCTGCAGCGGAGTGCCGTCAATGGAGGACCACTCCACCAGTTCGGCCTGTCCCCAGGCTATCTCCTCCCTGTCGGGATTTAATGCAGAAAGTTTCTTTGTTTTCCTGAATTTGAAACCACTTACCCAGAGATCGGGGAACTCGGTGTAAGTCTGCCGGCTGTAAAGCAACTTATCCGCATCCTTAGCTCTGGCTATCAGCGTATATTTGGCCGCACCTTCAGACAGGGGACTTACCCCCGGTCTTCCGGCCTTCATGGAATAGAGGGCTGTATATTTCTCAAAGTCGTGGTAGGCAGAAAGAAACAGCGATTCACCGGATTTCACGAACTTAAGTTCCCTGTCGAGTTTTCTGATACGGAATTGAAGGTTTTCAGCTCTTCCCTTTCCCTCTGTCAGGTTAATTGCCAGGCCACCGTCCGTAGGGAAGCTCCAGACATCGTATTTATCATAGATCCATACGGCCTTTGAGGCATCCTGCCAGTCAGCCAGTCCATAACCGGGTGTGGCAGCCGGATAGTCCCAGTCCTCGTCGGCAAACGAAGGGCTCAGATCCGCTGTCAGGTTCCGGATTTCCCCGGAACTCACATTTCTTAATTGCCAATCCCCCTTATCATACCAGGCCAGGAACTTACCGTCGGGCGAAAGAGAGGGTCTGCCCTGCAGTTTTTCCAGTACCAGCTTCTTTTTCCCCGTTTTCAGGTCGACCAGGTAGTAATCGTTGTAGCGACTGTCCCAGGTAGCCATTCTTGCATAGGGTAGTGGCGTGGAGCCAAGCACAGTATGAGTATTTTCAGAGATGTGAATGGAAGGCATCTCTGGGTTAGCGAGGGGTACAAAGCGATCCTCCTGTGGATAATATACTCCCGTGTAGGTACGATCCTTTTCCTGCTTCCACCTTATTTTTTGCTGTGGATTGATGTAGGGATCTTCCCAATGCCAGACATCCACCGTTTTTTCCGCAAGAATATCTTCCTTGCTGTATAAATTTTTCAGAGAGTCCGCTTTCTCTTCCTCAGGAGGAATAATTTCAGACTCGGGTTTGATCCCCAGAAACAGGCGTAAACCATCCAAAGACCAGTGCAGGGAATTTGTGTGCCAGACAAGCCAGCCATCTTCCAATTTTTCATCGTTCAGGACCAAAGGGGCTTCTGCTTTGCCCTCTTCCCAGATCCGGAGCTCAGTCATTTTCTTTTCCCCCTTTTTATCTGCGATCCCTGCCAGGAAAGCCAGCTGACTTTTTCCATGATTCCAGCTCAGATTACTTCCCCAGGCACTGCTGTCAGCAAAGACTGGGAAGGGTTCGCTTGACGAATCTGAAAGGTCCAGGACGTAAACACCGTTACCGCCGTTTCCCGTATCGACTACTACAAATGCCAGGTGCTGAGACAGGCTGTCAAAGGCATAGCTTGTAACAAAGGAAAAATCCCTTTGAGAATCCCCTTCCAGGTCCAGCAGATTAAGGCTTGTCCCCTCCTTCAATACATGCTTCTTGTCCTTGTCTTTGGACTTGCTTTTATTTTCTTTTTCATCGTGTTTCAGAGTGGCTAACCACTTACTGTCGTTGCTGAATGAGAAAGACCGGACATCAGCATAAGTGGACTGCTTGCCTGAGGATGTGTTGAGCAAGATAAGTCCAGTTTTAGGGCCCTCGTCTTTACCCCGGTTCGAGACCAGTAATTCGCTGGCTGGAACACTTAGCTGAGCGGCTACCCATGCTCCGTTGCCAGAAATTACCGGGGATTTTGCCCCGGCCATTTCATAGATCTTCTCCCCATCGGTGGAATAAACCATAGTCCTGGGATCGCCACGGTCGGGGACCGCATCATGCACCACCCAATGTCCGTCCTGGGAGATGGATTGTGATTTAATCTGTTCAAATTTCATGATATCGGCCACAGTCATGGCCCTCTTTTCCTGTGCCGATAACGCTGAGCAGGAAAGGAGCAGGAAAAGGGCAAATAAGGATCGCCCGGGTATTTGAATCATATACTGGTAGGAATTATTTAGTCGAAATCACCAAAACACCATCGCCTCCGCGGGAACCATAGATAGCTGCGTCGACACCTTTCAGTACCCTGATGGACTTCACAATGCAGGGCCTGATCCATCCAATATCCATGGAAGGCTGGCCATCAACAATAATCAGGGCCGGGCTGGTACCTGAGAAGGAGTTTTTTCCGCCACGGACTATTATTTGACCGTTATTAACCGTAACTCCACCAAGTTCAGCTTCAATCAGCCTGAATATATCGGTATACTTGCAATAATCGTTGTTTTCAGCTTCCAGGTGAGCCACTGCATAGTTCAGGTCCACTTCTCGCATAAATCCACTTTCAATGGCAGCCTCTCGGTTTTTCTTGGTATCGATAAATACAAGATTTACATTCACGGAATCGGTATTAGCGCTCACTTTCTGATTGATGGGACGAAATACCTTGGGTTTGATCATTACCACATCTTTCTCCATGCAGACGATGGAAAAATTGCCCAGGGTATCGCTAACTGTAGTGGCTTTGGCCTTTTTGGATGAGATTTCCACATTCATGACCGGGAATTCGTTATACGCTGTTAACTTACCATGAATCACTCTGTTCTGGGCCATAGTAGTCATTGCCATAGAGGCTATCAGTGCTATTATAAGTGCTTTTTTCATAATGTTGGGCTTTGGTGAATTAAATATACGACAATATCATATTCCTATCTAAATTAGATGGCAAAAGTGCTTCATGGTTTAACGGATTTGCCATCTTTGTCACACTTCTAAGATGATTGAACGCTCCAATACCCTATTTGAGTTCTGTCAGGAGTTGAAAATCGAAAATAAAAGCTAACTTTGATAGCACATAATCAAGTAACTAAAACGTATTTATGGGAAGATCACAAGAATCATTCAACAAGAAAGAAGTAAGAAAGAAAAAGGAAAAGAAAAGGCAGGATAAGGAGAAGAAAAGGTTGGCCAGAAAAGATGGCGAAAAGAAGGGTCTCGACGATATGATTGCCTATGTGGATGAGAATGGCATGCTCACCGATACTCCGCCGGATCCCACCACCAAGAAAAAGACCAAAGTTGAAGATATTGAGATCAGCATTCCCAGGCAGGACCCCAACGACAGACCGGATCCCATCCGCAGGGGCAGGCTCACTTTTTACAACGATTCCAAAGGCTACGGTTTTATTCGTGACGCAGAAACCCAGGAGAGTGTTTTTGTTCACGTGAACGAATTCCAGGACGATATCATGGAAGGAAACATGGTAAGTTTCGAAGTGGAGAAAGGACAAAAAGGCCCGGCCGCCGTCAGAGTAAAGCTGGCATAAATTCCCCAAAACATATTCCCATGGACCGTTCCAGGCTGAAAGTAAGCGTTTATACGATTATTCGAGTTGCCATTGGATGGCATTTTCTGTACGAAGGACTCTCCAAGCTTTTTATGGAGGACTGGTCCTCTCAGTCTTACCTGGCCAATGCCACAGGTTTCCTGTCAGGATTTTATCACTGGTTGGCTTCCGGCGAACTTATGGTGAAGGTGGTGGACATCTTCAATATTTATGGACTGATATTAATCGGGCTGGCACTATTCCTGGGAGTTTTTATCAGGCTGGCATCAAGTGCAGGTATTGTACTTTTGGTATTGTATTATTTTGCCTATCCCCCTTTTGGCACCTCCCTCTTTGCTTCCCCGGAAGGACACTTTTACATAGTAAACCGAAATTTCATTGAAGCTTTCCTTTTGTTATGGTTTGTACTTAGCCAACAGAGGGGATATGGCCTCGGACATTTTCTGCGCTGGAGTAAGCCTCCAAAGGAGGCGACCGAAGATCCGGGCATGCAGAACTCGCGTCGCGAAGCCTTAAAACACCTGGCTACTCTTCCCATACTCGGGGCTATGGGATGGGGAGCATTTCGGAACAGCAACAAGAACGTGGATGTGATGTCGGGGGCCACCATTCAGTTGAATTTTTCCACCCTGGATCAGCTAAAAGGAGAATTGCCCAAGGGAAAAATCGGTGATCATGAAATCAGCCGGCTGGTAGCGGGAGGCAATCTTGTTGGAGGATGGTCCCACGCCCGGGATCTTATTTACGCTGATTCTTTGTTCAAAGCTTACAACACCGAAAAGAAGGTTTACGAAACCTTGATGCTTGCCGAGCAGGCAGGAATCAATACCATCAACATTGGGTTTCCCACCAATGCCTTACTTGCCAAATATAAAAAAGCCACAGGCAGCAAAATCAAGGTGATTTCCCAGATCCATCCCGATATGAAGAACGATGACTACTATGTGAACATCGACAAGGCCATCGATTTTGGAGTGGACATTGTCCAGATCCAGGGCAACCAGGTGGACTGGCTGGTCCGCGATCAGCGGATCGATGTGGTGGAGAAGATGATGGACCATATCAGGCGCCAAGGATATGTGGCCGGACTGGCCTCCCATACGGTGGATGCTCTCATTGCCACCGAAGAAGCCGGTATCATACCTGATTATTACATGAAGACCATGCACCACGACAACTACTGGTCGGCCCATCCCATCGAAAACCGGGTTCCCTTCGAGGTAGATGGCAAGAACTACCTGGATCACAATAAATTCCACAACAACTGCTTCTGCCTCTTTCCCGACAAAACAGTGGAATTTGTGCAAAGGGCCACCGTCCCGGTCATGGGCTTCAAGGTACTGGCCGCAGGGGCCATCCGTCCTGAAGATGGATTCGAATGGGCCTTCAGAAATGGTGCAGACTTTATCTGTGTGGGCATGTTCGACTTCCAGGTGGTGGATGATGTGAATATTACCCTCGATGTACTCAACAAGCTACAGGGGCGGTCCAGGGAGTGGTACGGATAAATTCAGGATTCCTTGATTTTTCTTATTTTGTGACCATGAGAACAAGAACAATTCTATTTGGGCTTTGCTTTGTATTGATATCAAGCATAGCACAGGCCCAGAACTGGACCCTGGTATGGTCCGATGAATTTGAAGGAGATACCCTCAATACGGATATGTGGTCCTACATGATAGGTGACGGAACCGAATATGGTATTTCCGGCTGGGGCAATAATGAATTGCAATACTATCGGGAGGGGAATGTCACCGTAAGTGATGGAAAACTTACAATCACTGCGAAAAGAGAAAATATCCAGAACAGTCAGTTTACCTCCGGGAGGATTCGAACTAAGGGTACGGGAGACTGGACCTACGGTCGCTTTACATTCAGTGCCAAGATGCCTACAGGCCAGGGGCTATGGGCAGCCATCTGGATGCTTCCCACCGATGAGGCCTATGGAGGATGGGCAGCCAGCGGAGAGATAGATATCATGGAATACCTGGGCCATGAGACCGACAAGGTACATGGTACCCTGCATTACGGTGCAGCCTGGCCAAACAATCAATACAAGGGTACACATTATGTGACGGATGGGAATTCCTTCGATAGCGAATTTCATCATTTTGCCCTGGAATGGGAGCCGGGCGAAATGCGCTGGTATGTGGACAGTGTTCTGTATCAGACCCAGGGCCAGGGTGACTGGTACACTGGCACCATTGATTTTCCAGCTCCCTTTGACAAACCCTTTCACTTATTACTCAACCTGGCAGTGGGAGGGAATTGGCCTGGTAACCCGGACATAAGCACCCAGTTTCCGCAGGAGATGGTTTTGGATTATGTACGGATCTATCAGGACGAGACCCTGGGCATACCCCACCATGAGAGTGGGGTGGAACTGCGTCAAAACCATCCCAATCCTGTAAAAGGGTATACAAACATTTCCTTTTCTCTGACTTCAGGGGAACATGTTGTAATTGAGATGTTTGATGCCATGGGCAGAAAAGTAAAATCTTTATCCGACCAGTATTTTGGTGCCGGTTCGCATCGTGTGGGTGTCGAAATTCACAAACTCGAGCCGGGTCATTATACCTACAGGATGCGTGCCGGAAAACACTCTGCCATCCGAAAGATGCTTATTCTTTGATCGCCTCTTATCCTTTGAGGGATCGCTGCACCAGGTACATCACCGATTTATAATCAATACCGCTATTGCGCGAGAGGCCGATCTCACAGGTGCGGCTGTTGGAATATCCGTCCGACAGTTCGTCCACCTGAAGCTTCAGGTTACGTAGGGCCCAGCTATTGATTTCGGGCTGACTAAAACCTTTATCCCCTGCAAAACCACAGCAACCTACTTCTTCGGGGAAGACCGGATTTTCTGTACAACTCAATGCCACCTTCCTGAATTTTTCTTCCAGGCCCATTTTGGTGCTGGTACATGTAATATGGAAGGCCATGGATTCGGGAATCTTTTCCAGTTCCAGCTTATCGAGCAGGTGATCGTGAATGAATTCCACCGGTTCGTATAGTTTTAGATCTTTGGACATCACCCGGCGCATGCGGTGCGTGCAGGGACTGGTATCGCAAAGTACCGGATAGGAACCAAAGTCACTGGCATCCAGCAGGGCTTTTTCAAGTTCATTGGATTTGGCATCGGCCAGATCAAAAAATCCCTTGCTTTCCCAGGGTGTACCGCAACAAAGTTGTTTCATTCCTTTAGGGAAGATAACGTCGTAACCTGCCTTCTCCAGTACCTCTACGGTGACCTGAACCAGGGGTTTACGCTCGGGATCCCTCACGGCCGTTCCCATACTCTGGTTAATGCAGCTCGGGAAGTAAACCACTTTGCTGGCTCGTTCCTTTAATGCAGGAGGGGCTAAGTGCTTGTTTTTCACAGGACGGGGCATGTGACGGTCCCAGATAAAGATCTTTCGGAAGGGAAGGACTTTCCCCAATCCGCTCATGAATCCCAATCCCAGACGGACAAAGCCATGAATTGTGCGGAAATGATTGGCTATCCAGGTGGCTATCGGGTTACCAGGTCTGCGGCGTTTGTTGTTCCGGGCACGGATGTGTTTGACCATAACTCCCGTATCGATGGAAAGGGGACAGCTGATGGCACACAGACCGTCGCCTGCACAGGAGGCATCTCCCTCGTAACGGAAGCCCTTGATGAGCTCCTGCATTCTGGTTGCATCCTCTCCTGCATTAGCCAGTCTTTCGATTTCGCGTTGCACCACAATGCGCTGCCGGGCCGAAAGGGTGAGACCTTCGGTAAGGCAATTGATCTCACAGAATCCGCATTCAATACATTGGTCCACCGCTTCATCGATCACCGGCATGGGTTTGAAATTCTTCAGGTGAACCTCCGGATCGTCCGTAATGATCACTCCCGGATTCAGGATGCCGGTGGGATCAAAGGCCATTTTGATCTCCTTCATGTATCCGTATATCTCCTCACCCCATTCCAGTGGTACAAAGGGGGCCATATTAAGGCCGGTACCATGCTCTGCTTTGAGGGAACCATCGTATTTCTCCACGATCAGCCTGGTAAGACGGTCAATCATGGTGGAGTATTTTTTCAGTTCGTCCTCCCTAAAAAAGTCCTGGGCAAATATAAAGTGCAGGTTGCCATCCAGTACGTGCCCGTATATAACCGCATCTTCGTAACCCAGTTCATCCAGCATCTGACGCATGTCGATCACTGCGGCGGTCAGGTGTTCCGCACTCACAGCCACATCTTCTATGATAACAATGGTGCCGGGTTTACGCATGCCCCCAACGCTGGGAAATACCCCTTTACGCACGTTCCAGAAATCAATGATCTGTTTGCTGTCGGCAGTCACTTCAAAATTACGCACCAGAGGAAAGCCGGAAAGGGCTTTGCGGGTTCGATCAATCATGGAATCCAGAGCTTCCTGGCTTTCTTCTTCCAGGTCGATCAGAAGGGCTGTCACTCCCTTATCCAGCTCCCGGATATATTCAGGAATTCCCGCATTCCCCTCCACCGATCGAAGGGCTTCCCTGTCCATAATCTCAATGGCTGGTATCTTCGCCTCTCTAAGCAGGGGAACTGCATTGCAGGCCGATTCCAGGTCGGTAAAATAAATTAAAGAAGAAGCCCGGAAAGGTAAGACCGGAACTGTACGGAAGGTAGCTTCGGAGACAAATCCAAGTGTGCCTTCCGATCCAATGATCAAGTGCAGGATCATATCCACAGGATCTTCGAAATCGAGCAGGGAATTCATCCCGTATCCGGTGGTGTTCTTGATGCTGTATTTTTTCTGAATTTTCTCCACCAGATCGGACCGTGATCTAAGTTCCTTTTGAATGCGCTGAAGCACTTCCACCAATTCTTTATGACTTTCCAGAAAGTTATTGCGGCTTTCCTCATCCGCAGTGTCCAGCAGGGTCCCGTCGGCAAAAATGATACGGGCCGATTGAATGGTGGCGTAGCTGTTCGCATGGATCCCACAGCTCATGCCGCTTGCATTGTTGGCGATGATGCCTCCCACCATGGCCGAGTTGATGGAGGCCGGATCGGGACCGAACTTTCTTCCGGTATGAGCCAGTACCTGATTCAGGCGGGTTCCGGTAATACCCGGTTGGGCCTTAATCAGATGACCCTGATCGATGATTTCATAGCCCTTCCAGTGTTCACCCCGTGCCTGCAAAAGCACCGAATCGGAAATGGCCTGGCCCGAAAGGCTGGTTCCGGCTGCACGGAAGGTGAGGGGAGTATTGTGTTTATGTAGGATTTTCAGGGCGTCCACAACCTGCTTTTCCTTCTGGGGTTTAAGGACAATCTTTGGTATCTTGCGGTAACATCCTGCATCGGCTGAAGTGGCCATGAGCGTGAGCTCATCGGTATGAACCAACTCTTTACCAAGGGATCTGGTCAGCGCTGTAAGAAGAGAGTTCATGGGCAAGCAAGTAGGTAAAATTTGTATGACGTATTATCATTAGTAAAGGTAATTATTATCTTTGTATATCAAATTTCAGGTCCATGAAAAGGCAGCTCTTACCCGCCCTTCCAATTGCTTTCCTACTCTTGTTAATCTTCACCCATCGTACTGAGACCCAGGTTAAAACGGGAATCGAGGTTTTGGCTGAACGCGATTTTGATTTGCTCCGGGGCAAGCGTGTGGGACTGGTCACCAATCCCACGGGTGTGGATGCCCGGCTGCAATCGACCATAGATATACTCTATGAACATGTGGATCTTACTGCACTATTTGGTCCCGAGCATGGCGTACGTGGTGATTTTTCTGCGGGCGATCATGTGGACGATCATGTGGATCCGCAAACAGGTATCCCTGTATTTTCCCTTTACGGCAAGAACAGAAAGCCGGGAAAGGAAGCCCTGGCCAATGTGGATGTTCTCGTTTACGATATCCAGGATATTGGAGCACGCTCCTATACCTATATTTCTACCATGGGTTTGCTTATGGAGGCGGCTGCGGAATTTGATAAGGAAGTTGTGATTCTGGACCGCCCCAATCCCCTGGGTGGGGTGAGGGTGGAAGGCCCACTGGTGGAGGAGGGATTTTTCTCTTTTGTGGGCCAGTACAGGATTCCCTATATCTATGGCCTCACAGCTGGTGAGTTGGCTCTGCTGCTGAACGGAGAAGGAATGCTCGAAGGAGCTGTGAGATGCAAATTGGAGGTAGTTGCTATGGAGAGATGGTCACGCGACATGACCTTTGAGCAAACCGGCCTTCCCTGGGTTCCCACTTCGCCTCATATACCGGACTACCGCACCGCCTTTTATTATCCCGCCACAGGTATCATTGGGGAACTGGATCCCAATATGATCGGGATCGGTTATACACTTCCCTTCCAGGTAATGGTGACTGAAAATATCGATGCGGCCGCTCTGGCTGAATCCATGAATGCCCTGGATATATATGGCGTGAAGTTTCGGCCCATCTATTTCAAACCTTATTATATGCCGCGGAAGGGAGTGGCTCTGCAAGGTGTGCAAATGCATCTGACCGATCCGGTCAGGGCAGAGCTGACTACTATCCAGTTCCTGTTTGTACAGGAAGCGCATAAACTGGATCCCTCATTCAATCCCTTTGAAGGTAAGGAAAACAGATACCGGATGTTTGATATGGTAAGCGGATCGGACCGGCTCAGAATTTCCCTAATGAAAGATTTTGATTTTTCCCGGATGGAAAAGTACTGGAAGAAAGACAGCGAAAAGTTCAAGGCAGTTTCTGCAAAGTATCATCTCTATAAATAGTGTAACATGAGTGGAGTTTTCAAAAAGACCATCCTTGCGGTAAGCACCCTACTTATGGGGATTTGCTTATATGCCCAGAAAGCGGTTCCCATGAGCGATTCTATGGCAAGAGCCATAGTTCAATTTAATGCCGATTCCCTCCTGAACGGTCCCTGGTTCATGGACGCTGCTGCCTACCGGAAGGGAGATTCTACTGTGATCCGAAAAATAGATATGCTGAGCAAGCCCAACAGAATCAGGCTTTATGCAGGAGAACTTCTAGCCTATGCACCCTTCCGGACTGAAGTGGTGGATAGTTTATTGAAAGGGATTGGCACAGGGCTTACAGAGCCATACTCGAGCTACCAGGTGGAGCTTTATGCAGGGAAAGATGACATCCGAAACCTGGTGCCCAACTATCACCGAAAGGGAAACAAGTCCATGGACCGTAAGCGCTCTCCCGGAAGTCTGAAAAGGAAAGCTCCTCCGCTGATCACCCACCTTTCCAGGCCCTGGCTGGAGAATTCCAGTCTTCATAACATCAATATAGCGCTATGGCATAGCCATGGCTGGTACTATGAACCCAAACTGGATCGCTGGGAATGGCAAAGGGCCAGAATCTTCCAGACGGTGGAAGACATATACCCCTTGGCCTATACCCTTCCCTTCCTGGTACCCATGCTGGAGAATGCAGGTGCGGGTGTATTTCTTCCACGAGAACGGGACTGGCAGATCCATGAGGTTCTGGTTGATAACGATGGCAGTACCGGGAACAGCCTGTATACAGGAGGAGATCACCTGGAAGAAAGCGAACTGGGCACAGGCTTTGCTGTGGGTCAACCGCCCTACGTGGCTGAGAATCCCTTCCGGCTTGGAAGCTACCACAGCATGCTTAGCAGCCGGAAGGCTTCTGATATGATCCAGTGGATCCCCGATATTCCGGAGGAAGGTGAATATGCAGTTTATATATCCTATAAGTCCTCCCAGGAGAATGCCAGTGACGCTTCGTACCGTGTTTTTCACCAGGGAGGGATCAGCGAATTTCGAGTGAATCAGCAGATGGGTGGAGCCACCTGGATCTACCTGGGAAAATTCTCCTTTGGGAAAGGACTAAATCCCGACGAGGGAAAGGTCGTGCTGAGCAATCAGAGTGGCAAAAAAGGAAGAAGGATTACTGCCGATGCCGTGAAATTTGGTGGCGGTATGGGGAACATAAGCCGGAACGGGTTTACGGGCCAGAGACCACGTTATCAGGAAGGGGCGAGGTACTATCTTCAATACGCAGGTATGCCCGACAGCCTGGTGTGGAAGCTCAACGAGAACAATGATTACAACGACGATTACCAGTCCAGAGGCGAATGGGTGAATTACCTGATGGGTGCACCCTCAGGACCCCTGGTCAACCGCAAGGCCAAGGGGCTTGGGATTCCTGTGGATCTGTCCTTTGCTTTTCATACCGATGCAGGGATCACCGATAACGATACGGTCATAGGTACCCTTGGTATCTACAGTAGCAACCGGGATAAGGGCAGGTTCCCGGCGGGTCTTTCCAGAATGTCTTCCCGCGACCTGACCGATCTGATCCAGACACAGATCGTGGAAGATCTGAGGGTCATGTACGACCCGGCCTGGACCCGCAGAGGGATGTGGGATAAGGGATACAGTGAAGCCTTCCGTCCCAATGTGCCTTCCATGTTGCTGGAACTCTTTTCGCATCAGAATTTCCTGGATATGAGGTTTGGACAGGAACCCATGTTCCGTTTCCATGTGAGCCGGTCCATTTACAAAGGAATGCTACGCTTTTTAAGTGCTCACTATGGCCTTCCTTATACCGTTCAACCCTTGCCAGTGACTCATTTCCGCACTGAGATACTGGAAGACGGCAGAATTCGACTTAGCTGGGAAGCTGTTGAGGATCCACTGGAGCCCACCGCAAAGCCGGAATCTTACCTTGTTTATACCCGGAAAGGCGAGGGAGCATTTGACCTGGGCACTCCCGTAGAAGGCCCCGGATACATCCTGGACACAGTAGACCCCGATCTTATTTACTCCTTCAAGATAAGTGCGGTAAATGAGGGTGGAGAAAGCTTTCCCTCGGAGGTGCTTTCAGCCTGCGTCGCCAGCGGATCCAAAGGGCAGGTGGCCATTATTTCTGCCTTTGATCGGGTCAGCGGACCGGCCTGGTTTAACGATAGTCAGCATGCAGGTTTTATGAATATGGTGGACCAGGGGGTTCCATGGGGCGTGGATCTGCATACGGTGGGCGATCAGTTCGATTATGTGAAGGCTTCTCCCTGGCTGGATGATGATTCTCCCGGACACGGTGCTTCCTATGCCAATCTGGAACAACACATTATACCCGGGAACAGTTTCGACTTTTCCTACCTTCACGGGGTTTCCATCCGAAATGCCGGATACTCCTTTGTTTCCATAAGCGATGAGTCGCTAATGAAGGATAGCCTGGACCTGGGTGCTTATAGCATGCTCGATTACCTGGCCGGAGAGGAAAAAACCACCCGGATGCCCAAGAACGATTCGGTCCTGCACTTCCAGGTCTGGCCCGAAGCCATGTTAGGGGTATTGGAAAACTACCTGCAAAAGGGAGGTAAGCTCTTTATCAGCGGGGCCCATATTGCTTCCGACATGCATCTGAATAAACAGGATAGCATTGTGGGTAAACTGCTGAAATTCAAATGGCGCACCAGCAATGCATCCAGGGTTGGCAAATTCTACAGCATGGATCCGGACTTTGCCCCGCATACCAGGTACTATCAATTCAATATCAGCATGGATCCTGTGCTCTATACCGTAGAGGGAGCCGATGCCCTGGAACCCTTCGATTCTTCTGCCATTACTCTGTTCAGGTATTCGGAGAACAATATGAGTGCGGGGGTTGCCTATCTGGGAAGCTATGGGGTAGTGTCCCTGGGTTTCCCCTTTGAAACCATTGTGGCACCGGAAATGAGGGATGAAATCATGCAGAAGACTATTAACTATTTAATGCAAAACAGCAAAGATGACTAAGATTAATTGTTTTATAAGCAGCAGTTCTGCGGGAAGCATGGATGAAACGGCAGCTGAGCTGCTTGCCAGCCCCCTGGTCAACAGGGTATATATGTTTGGCACAGAACAGTTTGAAGAAAATGCAGAGGGGAGGGGCTTTATCAAGACCGATGGAAAATTCAGTACGGATACCATACGGAAAATCGCCGATCATTCCACTGGTGCAGACTATTCCCTGATCCTGACGCGTGAAAGCCGGATCCGTTTTGGCATGCTGGCCCTGGAAAGATTTCTTGAGGTAGCTTCGGGTACCGGTGCTGCCATGGTTTATTCTGATCACCTCGATGTAGCGGAGGGAAAGCTACAGGCCCATCCGGTTATCGACTATCAGTCAGGCAGCCTGCGGGACGACTTTGAGTTTGGCCCCATACTCTTCTTTAATAGCTCAGCACTTATTGAAGCAGCGGGAGGAATCAAAGAATCACTGGAATTTGCCGGACTGTACCAGTTAAGACTGAAAATCAGTCAGCAGGGATTGCCCTGGCGCATTCCTGAGAACCTCTACAGGGTGGAAGCCATTGATACCCGTGCTTCGGGTAAGAAAATGTTCGACTACGTGGATCCTAAGAACAGAGCTGTTCAGATAGAGATGGAGAAGGCCGCAAGCACGCATCTGAAGGAAATAGGAGGCTACCTGGAACCGGAATTTGAAAGCATAGGTTTTGAAGAAAAATCTTTTCCGGTGGAGGCCTCAGTGATTATCCCGGTACTGAACCGTGAGAAGACCGTTAGTGATGCCATCGAGTCGGTGATGGAACAGGAGTGCAATTTTGAGTACAACCTGATCCTGGTGGACAACCATTCCACCGACCGGACTACCGACATGGTCAAGGAGCTTGCAGAGAAATACCCCAGGTTGATTCATGTGATACCCGACAGAAAGGATCTGGGAATCGGGGGATGCTGGAATGTGGGGATACACCATCCCCTTTGCGGTAAGTTTGCGGTGCAACTCGACAGCGACGACCTCTATGCCGGGAAGGATACCCTGCAACAGATCGTAGATGCCTTCTACCAGCAGCAATGTGCCATGGTGGTTGGATCTTATCAGATGGTAAATTTTAAGCTGGAAGAAATTCCTCCCGGACTGGTGGATCACAAGGAATGGACCCCGGAGAATGGCCGGAACAATGCCTTACGTATCAACGGACTGGGAGCTCCCAGGGCCTTTTATACACCGGTGATCAGGAAGATCAACGTACCCAACGTTAGCTACGGGGAGGATTATGCAGTGGGACTGGCCATCAGCAGGCGCTATCAGATCGGTCGTATCTATAAGTCCCTTTATCTGTGCAGGAGATGGGAAGACAATTCAGATGCTTCTCTTAGTGTTGAGGCGCAGAATAAGCATAATACCTACAAGGACCGGCTCAGGAGTTTTGAACTGGCCGCCAGAATCAAGCAGAACGCGTCGGAATGAGTATTCAGGAAAAAGCAGATGCCCTCTTCGAGGATCAGATTACCAGCTGGCCCTTACTGGGAGCCAACTGGGAGAAGCTCTCAGGAGCAAAATTGAAGCACTTTGATTTTGACGGATTCAGCATCCATGTGCAGTGCAACCCCAAGCGGATTGTCTCCTCTGCAGCCAAGGTAGACAAAGTTTCCATCGAGAAGCGAGCCTGCTTCCTTTGCCTGGAGAATCGTCCGGCGGAAGAGAAAAATGTGTGGTTTGGTGAGGAATACGAGATCCTGTGCAATCCCTTTCCCATTTTTCAGAAACACTACACCATTGCCAAAGCGGAGCATACACCTCAGGTAATTGAGTCGGAATTTGGTGCCTTTCTGGAACTAAGCCGGGCCTTGCCCGATCTGGCCATATTTTACAATGCTCCAAACTGTGGAGCTTCAGCCCCGGACCACATGCATTTCCAGGCCGGCAACCGGGGATTTATGCCCATCGAGAAGGAGGTGGACATGCTAAAGCAGAAGTACGGGGAAGAGCTGCTACATACCGATTCCCTGAGTGTAACTGCCGTAAACGACCGACTAAGAAGGTTTTACCTGCTGGAGTCAGATTCCCTTGAGTCACTTAAGCTTTTGGGTGCAGAGGCATTCACCTATATCAGAAAATTGCAGCAGGGTGAACCCATGATCAATATGCTTTCCTATTACGATCAGGGCTGGCAGGTTCTGCTCTTTCCCCGCCATAAACATCGTCCCTGGCAATACTTCGAAGAGGGTGAGCAAAATATTCTGCTGAGTCCGGCCTCTGTGGATATGGGAGGGGCATTGATTACTCCCCTGGTGAAGGATTTTGAAAAAATTACCCGCGAGGATATCGAAGATATTTTTTCCCAGGTGAGCTTTACTCCAGAGCAGTTCGTCGAAATGAATCAATTTCTAAAAACCATAAAACCCAAAAGCTGATGAGCAAAAGTTCAGCACCACAGATAGAGGTGGGCATTGTTAAAGCCCTTTCCATTCGATTCAGGTTGGATGGGCCCTTTAGCCTGGATGGAGAAAAAGTCTCCTGGAAAGATGAGGCCGAAGCAGTATTGAATGGACAGGAGATTGTAATACTTCGAGCGGGTAAGGAACATGCAAGGGGAAGCTCCGTAGTCCTGAAAGCTTCAGATGGGGAGCAGTGCAGCTTTACCATTGAGGATGTTGTTATCGGGATTGGATTTCACTGGGAACAGAAGGAAGAGCAGGTCTTTCAGGGAGACCTGAAACTGATCATCCTGGATGGAGAGATCCAGGTGGTGAATGTAATATCGGTGGAGGACTACCTGATCAGTGTAATCAGCTCCGAGATGCGGGGCGATAGCTCACCGGCCCTGCTTAAGGCACACACGATAATTTCCCGCAGCTGGTTGCTGGCCCAGATCGAAAAGCAGAAAGAACTGGTCGGATCGGGTGAGAACTACGAACTGGTTCATGAAACTTTGGACGAATACATCCGGTGGTACGACCGTGAGGACCACGATCGCTTCCATGTGTGTGCCGATGATCACTGTCAGCGTTATCAGGGAATTACCAGGGCCCACAATCCGGAGGTGGTAAAGGCGGTTCATGAAACGGCCGGGGAAGTCCTGGAGTACGCCGGAAAGATCTGTGACGCTCGCTTTTCCAAGTGCTGTGGTGGGGTGGTGGAAGAATTTCAGCATTGCTGGGAGCCGGTAGTACATCCCTACCTTCAGCGGGTGGATGATAATCCCCCCTCCAGACCGGTAAATACACTGGATTTGAAGATAGAAAGTCATGCATCGGAATTTATCCGAAGTACACCTGATGCATTTTGTAATACGCGGGATGCTGAGCTGCTTCGCCAGGTGCTGAACGACTACGATCAGAGCTCCAGCGATTTTTACAGGTGGATCGTAAAATACAGCCAGGAAGAGCTGGGAGATTTGATCCGGGAGAAATCGGGCTTTGATTTTGGAGAGATACTGGACCTGATTCCTGTGGAGCGGGGCGAATCGGGACGACTTGTCAAACTGAAAATTGTGGGTACAAAAAAGACGCTGATAGTAGGGAAAGAACTGGAAATAAGGCGCTGGCTAAGTACTTCCCATCTATACAGTTCGGCCTTTGTGGTGGAAAAAGAAGGACTAATAGATGGAGTTCCTTCTGCTTTTGTCCTTAAAGGATCAGGCTGGGGCCATGGTGTGGGCCTTTGCCAGATTGGTGCAGCAGTGATGGCCAGCAAGGCTTACTCCCACCAGGAGATTCTAAAGCATTACTTTATCGACGCTTCCTTAAACAAACGTTATGAGTAAGACCGAAAGCCAACCAGGAGTAAAAAAGCGCAATTCCGGACCCTGGGCATGGGTGCCCAGCCTGTATTTTGCAGAAGGCATACCCTATGTGCTGGTAATGACCTTATCGGTCATTTTCTACAAGCGAATGGGTATATCCAATGCCGAAATCGCCCTCTACACCAGCTGGCTCTACCTGCCCTGGGTAATTAAACCATTGTGGGGGCCCGTGGTCGACATGTTAAAGACCAAGCGCTTCTGGATTCTGATAATGCAGCTTTTTATCGGAGCCGGACTGGCGGGTGTGGCTTTTACCATACCCCTGGATCGTTTTCTGCAGTTAACCCTGGCCTTTTTCTGGCTTCTGGCCTTTAGTTCAGCCACGCACGACATTGCTGCCGATGGATTTTATATGCTGGGTCTCTCCAAAGGCGATCAGGCATTCTTTGTGGGCATCAGGAGTACCTTTTACAGGATCGCCATGCTCACAGGTCAGGGTTTGCTGGTGATTCTGGCGGGTTATTTTGAAGCCAAAACAGGACTGCCCCCGGTGGATGTGCAGGTGTATGCTGAAGAAGGACAAACCAGCGCAGTATTCCAGCCTGAAGAGATTTCTGCGGAAGCGGAAGGCAAGGAGACCTATTTTGTGAGTCCCGGTGAGCTTCAAATTGGTACAGCCAACATCTCGGAAGCAGATGCAGCAGCTCTGGTGCATGAGGTGGATGCATGGAACACCCGTCACGGTTTTTATCCGGCCGATGAGGAGGAAGCCTCAGTTGAACCGGGAACGGAACCCACCGGAAATGTGGCCTATACCTGGTTCCGGCTGAGCACCCGGCCCGAGGAAGGAGAGAATATAGTATTGAACTTTAGTTTCGACAAGGGTGACAAAAGCATTGGCCTGGTGCGCAGTTACCGTTTCGAGTTTAACGAAAGCAACTGGGACGTTCCGGCTTTTGCGGTATTTCAGCTGGATCCCAAACTTAGCAAATCGACCTCGGCGACCTTCACCGGTCTTAGTGGAAACATCCGCTTTGCCTGGAGCATGGTCTTTGTCATAGTAGCCCTGCTTTTTGCAGGCTTCCACATCTATCACCGCTTTGCCCTTCCCAGACCCGCAGAGGACGTAAGTAATAAAACGGGTGAAGGAGGGTTTATGAAGGAGTTCCTGATGACCTTCGCTGATTTTTTCCGAAAGAAGAATATAGGAGTGATCCTGCTATTTCTGCTAGTGTACCGCCTGGGAGAATCGCAGCTGGTGAAGCTGGCCTCTCCCTTCCTTTTGGACTCCCGGGAGGCTGATGGCCTGGGCCTGACCACAGGCGACCTGGGCTTGATCTATGGTACCATTGGGATCATTGCACTTTCCCTTGGAGGCATCATCGGGGGTATCGCGGCCTCGCGTAAAGGACTCAAATACTGGCTATGGTGGATGGTGGCTGCCATGAACCTACCCAACCTGGTTTATGTGTTCCTATCCTATGTAATGCCTTCATCGCTCTGGGTAGTTGGAGCCTCGGTGGCGGTAGAGCAGTTTGGCTATGGATTTGGTTTTACTGCCTATATGCTCTATATGATCTATGTATCTGAAGGCAAACACAAGACGGCACATTTTGCACTAACCACCGGCTTTATGGCACTGGGCATGATGATACCTGGTATGGTATCCGGCTGGCTGCAGGAATTGATTGGTTATCAGCACTTTTTCATTTGGGTTATGATCTGTACCATTCCCAGCTTTCTGGTAATCCCCTTCCTGAAGATCGATCCAAAATTTGGAAAAAAGGAGACTTCGCCTGAGTCTTAGGATAGGGTAGTATCGTCCAGAATAGTCTCCGCAGCCATGTTTACGGCACTCCGGACCACTTCTGAGCAAAGCTCCGTGGCGCCATCATTCTGAAAATCCTGCAGTTCACCCGGATCCGTGAGCCTGTAACATCTTCCGAATTTGCCTTCCTGTACTTTGTGGCAAAGGGTGGTTCCAAATTCTTGTTCAAAACGATCACAGAATCGTCCGGCTGGTAGCAAGGAGCTCTGGTAAAGGCCCCAGTTTTCCATTTGCTGAATACCCCTTCCATAAATAAGTCCCATAGCCATCAGGGGGCCGGTAACAGCACCACAGGTTTCTCCCCGTTCAGCAATTCCCGGCAGGGGAGTCAATGCCCGAAACACCTGCTCACCATCCAGAGCAAACTGCTCGCTTAGGGCCATAAAAGAGCTCTGGGCGCAATGGTGCGAGCGCTGCATGTACAGATTCACCTTTTGATCCAGCATTTGCCTTACCAGATCGCGGGGCATCAGCCTGTTCTCGGCCAGTGCTTCCTGAAAAAGATCCTGATCGGTCTGAGTAAGCTCGTCTTTTCCGGGCTTTTCCTCTCCTGAACAGGCACCCAGGGCGGCCACTGAGAGAGTACCCAGGCCAATACGCCTCGCAAATTCGCGACGTTTGAGTCTCTGTTTCATCTTACAAAGTTAGGAAATCCATGGGAGTGCACAGTATGTTTTTCGTATCTTGTGGACTCTGAAATGGTTAGAAAGATCATGAGATACAGAAGCTTTATATGGTTGATTTGCGGGCTCTTGATATGGCCCGGACAGGCTTGTAAAAGATCGCAGTTGAGCGATTCGGAACGGGCGGAACAAATGATTTCAGCTAAAACACTGGGCTTGGCCTACCTGGAAGAAAACAAACTGGAAGAGGCCGAGGCAGAGTTTTTAAAGATCATAGAACTGGACGATGCCGAGGTAATGGGATATGCCAACCTGGGGATCGTTTACCTCAGAATGGGAGAGTTTGACCAGGCAGAGGAATGGTTGTTCAAAGCCATTAAAATGAGGCCTGAGGATCCGGACGTCAGATTAATTCTGGCTAAAGTGTATGATATGAGCGGTAATTCGGAGCAGGCTGTGGAGGAATTGGAGAAAATCATGGAATTCTCCCCAGGCCATGTGAAGTCCCTATATAATCTCACAGAGCTCTATGGGTCCATGCAGGGCCAGGATGCTCTGGATAAACGCAAGCAATATACTGCCGAGCTGGCTGAGAAAGTCCCCGGGAATATTGTACCTCGTCTGAACCTGATTGAGATCCTGCTAACTGCAGGAGTAGGCGATGAGTCGCTGGCCGGCCTTGAAGCAATTCAACAGGTTTTCCCAGAGTTTCCCAAGGAAGCTGTGGACTATTACGACCAGTCGCTAAATGCACTTCGGCGAGGGGACTTAGAAGAAGCTTCGGTGGCCTATATGATCTTTCACAACTACATGAAAGTCACCACACCCTACCAGGCTGGTATGATGGACCTGAAGGGACCTGGGGGAGCACTGGTGGGCTCGCCGGTGGTAACCTTCGCGCAAACCCAGATGGGTTTCCAGGCATCCAACTGGGAAGAAGTACTGGCTGCCATTAAGTATACAGATATAACTGCCACAGCAGGATTGGATTTTTTGCTGCAGTCCCAGGAGCTCTCAGAAGCTAAAGATGGGGCTAATTCCCACCTTTCAGCCTGTGATTATAACGGAGATGGGGACATTGATCTCTATGTGGGACGCTACGATCCTGCAAGCGGTAATTATAAGCATTACCTGCTGAAAAACGAATGGGGTGTGTACCAGGACGTGAGTGCAGAAACGGGTATCAGCCATGATGGGATCGAATCTTCTGCCCGCTTTGCCGATTTTGATAACGACGGATTTCTGGATCTTTACGTGGTAAAGGAAGGAGCCAATGTATTGTATCGCAGCAGCGGAGAAGAGAAGTTTACAGAGTTAGGCCAGCAGGCAGGTGTGGCCGATCCCGGCCTGGCTTCAGGATCGCTTTTCCTGGATTACGACCACGATGGAGATCTGGACCTTTTCCTGACCGGAACAGGGAAGAACCTGTTGTACAGGAACAATTCGGATGGCACCTTTGCCGAACAGGGTGGACGCTCGGGACTGGCTGGAGTGGATGTAGAAAGCCTTGATGCAGCCTTCGCCGATTTCGACGAAGACGGGGACCTGGACCTGGTGGTGGTAAACCGCGATGGATCCAATCGACTTTACTCCAACCAACGGCAGGGTATTTTTCGCGACCTAAGTGCTGAAGCAGGTCTCCTTCCCAGGGAGGGATCCAGTGCAGTCAGTGTCGGTGACTACAACAACGATGGATTTCCCGATCTTTTCATTGCTTCCCTGGTTCCCGGAAATTCTGCCATGTTGCTAAACCAGGGGGATGGGACCTTTGAGGAAGATCTCATTTCGGAGGAAGTGACCCAGAGCCTGCAAGGCGTCAGGGTACACGATGCGGAGTTTATCGATTTTGATAACGATGGCTACCTGGACTTGCTGGTAGTAGGCGAATCCACCAGGGATGGACAGAGCGGAGCGATTTTGTACCATGCCGACGGAAGCGGGAAAATGTGGCTTTCCCCGGGAATTCTTCCTGAGGATCTTACTTCGGGCCATAAGATCACCATTTTTGATTACAACGACGATGGAGACCTGGACCTGGGTATAACCGGCATTCAAGGCGATATCCGACTACTGCGCAACGATGGTGGTAACAATCACCACTTCATCAAAATGAAACTGGTGGGATTAAGGGCAGGCGGTGCCAAGAATAATTATTACGGTATTGGAGCCAAAGTGGAAATGCGTGCCGGAAGTCTCTATCAATCCAAGGTAGTGACCGGTCCAAGTATTCATTTCGGACTTGGCTCCCGGCAGCAGGCAGAGGTCATTCGTATTCTCTGGACCAATGGCGTACCCCAGAACATGTTTTTCCCGGCTACCAATCAGGATCTGATTGAGGAACAACAGTTAAAAGGCTCCTGTCCCTTCCTCTACGCCTGGAATGGCGAAGAGTATGGTTTCGTGAAAGACGTCATGTGGAAAAGTGCCCTGGGCATGCCACTGGGCATCATGGGTGAGTCAAGCACCTATGCACCTTCAGGAGCCTCGGTGGATTACATAAAGATTCCGGGCGAAATGATGAAGATGCAGGGAGACAAATACATAGTACAGCTTACCGGGGAGCTTTGGGAGACCATTTATACCGATAAAATCGGTCTCGTAGTCCTGGACCATCCCGCAGAAGTGGATGTTTATGTGGACGAACGCATGGGCCCACCCTCTCTGGATGGTTATGAACTGTTTCAGGTGGGCGAAGCCAGCTTGCCAGTTTCGGTGGTCGATCAGCATGGTACAGACCTGCTTCCCGCAGTGGCAAAAATGGATAACAACTACACTCCTGTCTTCAAGCAGGGGGAATACCAGGGAGTAACCGAGCTGTCCGAAATTACCATTGATCCTGGTGAAATAGATCCTTCAGAAAGCCTCTATCTCTATTTTTACGGCTGGATCTTTCCTACGGATGCCAGTATCAATGCCTCCATTTCCCAATCGGATGAAACCCGAATACTGGCCCCGGTCATTGAAGCACTGGACGAAAAGGGTCAATGGAAGCCCATCATAACCGACCTGGGCTTTCCCATGGGAAAAGATAAAATGTTGATAGCCGACCTGAGCGGGAAAGTGAATCCCGAAGATCCCAGGATTCGGATCCGGACCAATATGCAGCTGCACTGGGACCAGATATTCTTTACCCAGGGTGACCCGGATACGGAGGTACGTTCCTACCAGCTGGAGCCAAGTGCTGCCGATTTGCATTACCGTGGATTTTCCCGGACCTACCGGAAGGGTGGAAGGTACGGGCCTCACTGGTTCGATTACAACGAGGTGAGCACAGAACCTAAATGGCGCGATCTTACGGGGAACTATACCCGTTTTGGAGATGTGCTGCCCCTGCTACTCGAGGCAGATGATATGTACGAGATTAAAAATGCAGGCGATGAAACCACCATTGAATTTGATGCTTCCTCACTGCCTGCCTTGACGGAGGGATGGAAGAGGGATTTCCTGCTCCACAGCGTGGGTTGGGTGAAAGACGGCGACCTGAATACGGCTTTTGGCCAGGAAGTGGGACCCTTACCCTTTCACGGAATGAGCTCCTATCCTTACGGAGAAGATGAAAGCTATCCCATGGATGAAGAGCATCAACAATACCTCAGGGAATACAATACCCGTAAGGTCGATACTCGGGATTTTGCCAGGGCTTTAGTTGGTAAAGAAGAATAAAAGGGCTGCACTGGTTACGATAAGAAAAAGGGTGAAAGGAAGACTCAGCCATCCTTGATTCGCTTTGGAAAGTGTTTTCTCTCTCCAGCTACGAAGGATGTTTCGAAGGCTCAGATGTAAACCCACCAGTATAAGAAGAGCCTGTATCCAGGGAATATATCGTGGCAGGAACTGATGCCAGGCTGTATTGGCTGTCCCGAAAAAGTCCCATCCCCAACCAAAGGGATCGGAAGCTGACTGAATCACGAAGGTGATATTTACGAAAAGCATGGGTATAACAAATGCCATCCAAAGCAAAAGGCTGAAGGGCAACAGAGCCCCTGTATA